>Ga0185299_10000068_pt1 | contig 315098 bp, 203 predicted proteins | sample PaiPotPPA55metaG_FD_128002 | JGI IMG/M metagenome (GOLD analysis project Ga0185299, IMG submission 128002) | Iron sulfur acid spring bacterial and archeal communities from Banff, Canada, to study Microbial Dark Matter (Phase II) - Paint Pots PPA... ...
AGGTCGCGCCGGCGCCGGCAGCGAAGGGCGTGCCGGCCGTGAACGAGCCGCCGAAGCCCGTTCCGAGCGGCCCCAACGCCGTCGCCGTGGCGAAACCATGATCGCTGCGGCCCTGGAGCACGAACGGGGACACGCCGGTCACGGCAAAGTGCAACGTGAACGGCGCGGCCATGGGGTTGTTCAGGCGGTCCAGCAGAGCGGAAACCGTGAGCGTATAGTTGCCGGGCTGAAGCGGGCCGTCTGTAATCGCGTAGCCGGCCGTGGCGCCGCCGGTGTAGCCAGGGCCGGCCAGGTGATAGATGTTACCGCTGCTGTCTTTCAGGAGGTAATTGGCGGTGTTGTTGACCGTGCCGGCGTTCATGTCTTTCGAGAAGGCCAGCGTCAGTTGATTGACCACGGCGCTGCTGCTGCCCCCCTCGGCCGGCAGACTCGGCGCCGTCACCGTCGGGCTGCTTGTGTCCGCCGCGTCGATGTTCACCAGGTACTGCGACAGCAGGCCCGCGCTGCTTGCGGCGGCACTGATTTGCGCGAAGTAAGCGCCAGCGCCGTTGCTGGGCACCGTGAAGGACAGAGACGTATCCCCCACATTGCTGACCGCCACGCGGCTGCCGCTGGCATTGTAAATCGCCAGCAGCGGGCTCAGCGGACTGCTGGACGGCTGCGCCGGCAACGTCAAGGTCACGACCGTGCCCGCCACCAGGCTGCCCAGTTGGTAGTAGTCGCCGTTGCTGTCCCCGGGCGTGACCGCCCCGACGATGCTGGCATCGATATGGCCGGGCTTCGTCAGTGTCAGCGTCACCGGGTTGGGGTTGTTGTTATAGGCGTTGTTGTACTGGGCGCCTTCCTGCAGGGTGGCCGAGGGCGCTAATGTGACGCGGAAACGGTACTCGCCAAAATAGGCGTAGTTGGGGCTGACGCGCAAGTAATAGGTGCCGGGGTCGGGCAGGGTGATCGGACCGGTGCGGCCGTAGCCGCCGTAATAGGTGCTGTAGAAGCCGCCAATCTGATTGCCAACGGCATCGAAGACAAAATAGGCCAGGCCGCTGGCGTACGGTTCCCCCGGAATATCGGACGCCACGCTCAGCAAGTCGCCGGCCCTGGCAGTGAAGCGGAAGTAGTCGCTGTCATTGTTCGCGGTCAAGGCGCCGCGGCCGAAGCCCGAACGCAGGCCCGAAGCGGACGGGTCTTCCGTCAGCGTGATGGCCGCGTCGCCGCTCAGCAAGGTGGCCGTGCTGTTGTCTTGGCGGGCGACGATCAGGTCGGGCCGGCCGTCGCCGTTGAAGTCGCCCACGGCCACGCCGGCCGGGCTGCCGCCCAAGTTATAGACGGCGGCGCTCAAGCCGCCGCTGCCGTTGTTGTAGGCCACCGTGACGTGGCCATAGGAGAAGTTGCCGATCACCAGATCCTGAGAGCCGTTGCCCAGCAGATCGCTGGCCACGATCTGATTGGAGTAGTTGCCGTAGCCTGCCAGGTTGTAGACCGTGGCCGGGTTGAACGTGCCGTTGCCGTTGCCGGTGAGCACCGACAGGCCGTTGTAGTAGTCATAATTGGCGGTGGCGATGTCCAGCTTGCCGTCGCCGTTCAAGTCGGCCACGACAATGCCGCGCGGGTTGCTGGCGCTGACCGCGTACGTGGTGGCGCTGGCGAGCGTGCCGTCGCCCTTGCCCAACAGGACGGCGACCGTGCTCTCGTTGTAATTGGCCACGGCGACATCGGTGTTGCCGCTGCCGGTAAGCACACCCGTGCTCACGGCAAAGGCGTCACCGTTCGTGCTGTAGAAAGTTGGCGCGGCGAAGGCGATGCTGCCGAGCGTTCCGGTACTGGCCGGCGGCGTGCTCAGGTTGAGCAGAACCGCCACACCGCTGCCCCGATCGGCCACGATCAGGTCGGGTTTGTTGTCCTTGTTCAGGTCGGCGACCGCCAGCGACTCCACGGAGCCGCCGATGCTGATGGTGACCGGCGTCCGGAAGGTGCCGTCGCCGTTGCCCTGCAAGATGCTGAGGGTGCCGTTGCCGGAGTTGGCCACGGCGATGTCGGGGTTGCCGTCGCCGTCGAAGTCGGCGATGGCCACGGCGCTGGGGTTGTTGCCGACCGTGTAATCGGTGCGTGTGAAGTTGCCGTGGCCGTCGCCCAGGAACACACTGATCGTGTTGGTGCTGCTGTTGGCGGTGACGAAATCGAGATTGTTGCTGCCGTTGACGAGTTTGCCCGAGGCGACGTAGGTAGCGCCGGCGCCGGCAGCGAAGGGCGTGCCGGCCGTGAACGAGCCGCCGAAACCCGCACCGAGCGGCCCCAACGCCGTGGCCGTGGCAAAACTATGATCGCCAGGGGTTTGAAGGACAAAAGGAGACACGCCGGCCACGCTAAAGTGCAGGGCGAATGGCGTCAGCGGGTTCTGTGCCCTGTCGGTGATACCGCTGCCCAGGGTCAACGTGTAATTCCCAGGCTGCAGCGGGCCGTTGGTAATCGCGTAACTTTCGGAGACGCCGCTGGTGTAGCTCGCCGGCACCAGCGTGTACAGGTTGCCGTTGCTGTCCTGCAGGGTGTAGTTGAGGGGATTCACGGCCGTGGCGGCCGCCAGGTCCTTGGAAAAAGTCACCGTGAACCCGGTCACGACCGCCTGAGTTGATCCTGCTTCGGACGGCAGGCTCGTTGAGGATACGGTCGGCGACACGCCGTCAATCACGCCGGCGTTGAGAAGGTACTGAGCGCGAATGCTCTGGTACTGGGGCGTCAAAGCTTGCGCCAGGACAAAATAGGCGCCGTCGCCGCCGCTCGGAATGGTGTAGTTGAGACTTCCCGTGCTCGTCGCTACCGGTGTGCCGTTACTCGCCTCATAGAGCGACAGCGCGACGGCCGGGTAAGCGCCGCCCGTATTCAGGGAACTGAAGGAGGGCGCACTCGTAGTGAGGGAAATGGCGTTACCGGCGTTGAGGGTACCCAGAGCGTAGTAATCGCCGCTGTTGCCGGCCCACGCAGCGCCGGCGACGCTGGCCGTAAAACTTCCTTGTGACGTAGAAGTAACATTCAACAGGACGGCATTGCTTTCCGAGTCGCTCGGGACGGCGTCGAGCTGAGGGCCCAGGTTCGCCTGGGAGAGGTCCACGCGCATTTGATACGCGGCCGCATTGTAGAAGCTGAGCGCTTCCAGGTAGAAAGTCCCGGGCTTCGGAATCGTGAAATTGTCCAGCTCCAGAATCCCGTAGTAGCTGCCGCCGCTGCTGGCGAGCGTGTTGCCGGCGGCGTCTTTCACGTAAAGCGATGGATAGATGGAGTTGCCTGGGGCCTCCAGCCGGACCGTGAGATGGTCGCCCGCGTTGGCGTTGAAATACCAGTAGTTCGGATCGTTGGTGCTGGCGAAGGTGCCCACGCCCAGGGCTGTCGAGAAGCCGGTGCTGACTGTGGTCATGGGCAGTTGCGTGGCGCCCGGAATCGACGTGTGCGTCGTGTCCGCGATCTGTCCGGCGGGCGGATTGGTGACGGTGAACTGCATCGACAAGGCCGTCACGGCGTTGCCGTTCTGATCGTTCAGCCCCGGGAGCGTCTGGAAGGTGTAGGTGGCGCTGGGCTGAAGCGGCTCGGGGCTGATCGTGAAATCAACCTCCTTCGAGCCACTGGTGTAGGACGGCGTCAGGGCATAAGTGTGGCCGCCGCTGTCTTGCAGGCTGTAATTGTTCGCGTTGGTCGCGGTAGCGGCGGTGAGCGGCTGCGTGAAGAGGACGGCGAAGTGGTCGATAGCGCTTTGCGTATTGGCCACGCCGGTCGTGACGATGTTGGCCCCCGCGTCGCGCGTAACCCACCCGGGTGCGTTGCTGGCGCTTCCCCCGCCGAGGCTCAGGGGATACGTGCCTGTCGCAGCGGCGGCCGCGGTCAGGTCCGTACCGTTGTCAGGAGACCAGGCCGCGACAAGACCGGACCCGCTCGGGATTGCCGGACCAGAAGCGTAATCATTCCTAATGTCCGCGCTAGCGCGGGCGACGTTCCACACGCTCATGTCTTCGAGCGTGCCGTTAAAGTAGGCGCCGCTGCCCAGGTTCGTGCTGTCCGTGGCGCCGAAGGCGTAGTACAAACCGTAGCCGTTCTGCCAGGGCGCCTGGCGATTGCCTGTCACTTGCCCACTCTGCACCCCGTCGAGGAACCCGTCCACGGCCCCCGTGGAACTGTTGTAGCGCAAGACAGCGAGATGCCGGGCTCCAAAGCTGGCCGTGCCCAGATCGACCGCAGGCAGGTTCCAAACACGCGCATACACGTGGCCGGAGCTGACGATTTCAAGCTGACTGTCGTGCCAACCCTGGTTCACGGCGCTCTGTCCGACCTCGCTGACGATAACGCCCGCTGCGTTCGCATTGAACCAGACTTCCAGGGTGGCCGAGGTCGAGGAAAATGCGCCGTGCAGGTCCGGAGTAATCGCGTAGTCATTGCCGTTGAACGACAACGCGGCGCCGCTGGTGTTCACCACGGTTGGCAGCGATGTGTTAAAAACAGCGGTGTTGTTGGAGAGAAGGTCGCGCTTCTCGAGTCGTTCGAGATGCAAGTTGCGCCGCCAGCTTGCCGGGAAATCGCCTGGCGGACGCTTGACTTTGGTGATTTTCTTCAGCCACCGGCGGAACAGCGATGCCGCCATGGAGATGCTCCTTGCGTTCATGGGGCCAGTCAGGGACAGGCAGAGGCAGGCCCTTACGGGTCTGCCAGCTCTTCAGCAGCCGATCTCTGTTGGGTCATTCCGTGCCAATCCTGCAAACCACGCTGCTGATCCGCGCGAAGCACGCATCACTTGGCGCTGGTTGCATTGAGCGCTCCGCACACAGAGTCGCTTCTGGCGCCTCAACCTCTGTTCCTGAGCCGAGTTTCCGTCCGCCGTGTGCCCGGGCGCGTAGTGGAGATGGCGCCCAGAGCATTCTCGTTGGCGTTGTGCCTGAACTCACGGCTGTCGGAAACACCGGGAGAGAACCATTGATGCCACATCCTGGACCGCTTGTAAAGTAAAGAATCGAAGAAAGTCGGCGCAAGCTCAGCGATGAAGAGTGGGCCGTTGATGACCCGAGCGCGGCAGCAAAGGCTCTTTTGCAAAAAGAAGAAATCATTAATTGACACGCTTGCGAAGGAGATTTCCCTTGCATTCCCCCTCCGCACACAAATAATAATGGTCTTCCCCGGGATGCTTGAACTGTTCTATGTTTCTATGTTGATACGGACGAGTGGCTAGGTCCCCCTCACGAAAGCGCGCTGCCCTGGAAGCCTTGTTCGGCAGTCCGAGGCACAGTGCGCGATGAACGGCATCGTTCCTTTTCTATTGCAGGACTTTCAAGGAGATCACCATGTTCACTTCCTGGTCGCGCCGATATGGCCGCTCGCCTGGCTTGACTTCGAGACTACGACGCGCCCAGGGCATCAGGAATCGCATTCTCCTCGGCGTTGAGTTGCTGGAAGATCGCACCGTACCAGCCCCCCTTACCAATGGCGCTTTCACGCAAGCCGTTGATTTCACGCAACCCCCTAACGGCCAGAACTGGCAAGCTTCCGATGCGAACTTCGTCAGCATTTCCGCCAGCCCTTCGGGTGGCCAGGCCTACATTCAGGACAACGGTCAATTCGCCGTCACCACCTCCCTTTATCAGAACTTCCAGCTGCCCGCCAACCTGCCCGCCAACGCCAGCCTTTCCTTCGTGCTCAACATCGTCAGTACGGATGACTCCAGTATTCAACCGCCTGGTTTCGGTGCCGCCTTACTGGACCCAGTAACCGGGCTTTCCCTGGTGCCGACCGTCTCCGCCTCAGACTCGTTTTATACGCGCGATCTCCTGGACGGAAACACCGGCCTCATCCCCTCAGGGGTAACCGAGACCTGGGTGAACCCTGCTCAGGCCCCGGCGGTGCTCACCACGGGCGTCCCCGGCAAGGACACTCCGACCCCGGCAACAGCACAGGGTCAGCAGTTCATCGTCACGCTGGCCATCCCGAGCGCCCTCGCGGGCCAGAACGCGGAGATCCTTTTCCAGGTTGTCTCCAATGGCGATGGGCTTGCCAAAGCGTCAATTGCGGCTGTCGCCGTCAACACTTCGGCCACGCCCGTAATTACTTCGCTCAGTCTCACTTCGGCGACCGAAGGAAGCTCGCCCTTCACTCTGACGGTCAACGGCAGCAATTTCGACCAGAGCTCTATCGTGAACTGGAATGGCACAGGCTTGACGACCACATTGCTGAGTGGCGTGCAGCTTCAGGCCGTCGTGCCGGCCGCCGATATTGCCGAGGAAGGCAGTGCTAACGTCACCGTAGTTTCCGCAGGCGGCCAGTCCAGCGCCCTGCCTTTTGCCATCGGCGACGCGGCTCTGACGGGCACCAGCACGGCCACGGCGGGCGGCACCGAGGCTGCGAGCAACAGCAGTGTGCTCTCCACGGCCACCTTCAGCGACGCCAACACTGGAGCGCCGGCCAGCGACTTCACGGCCACCATCACCTGGGGCGACGGCGGCCCGACGTCGACCGGCACGGTGAGCGGCAGCGGCGGCAGCTACAGCGTGGCCGGCGCGCACACCTATGCTGAGGAAGGCAGCTACAGCATCAGCATCAGCGTGGTCGACGACGGCGGCAAGACGGCCACCCTCACCGGCACGGCCACTATCGCCGACCCAGCCGTGTCGGCGACAGGCATCAACCTTAACCCGGGGGAAGCGCAATTCTCGACCAATGATGTGGCGACGTTTACCGATCCGGGTGGCGCGGAGACGAATGACGGCACCCACTACAGCTCCACCATTGACTGGGGCGACAATTCCACTTCTTCAGGATTTATCAGTTTCAGCGGCAGCTTGGGGTCGAAGACCGATGCCTTTACGGTCACGGGGAGTCACAACTACAGCGAGGAAGGCAGCTACCAGGTCACCACGACCGTCAACCATGAGGGGGTCATCACCACGACGACGAGCACGGCCACCGTGGTCGACGCCAACCTGGCCGGGAGCAGCGCTGCTACGGCGGGCGGCACCGAGGGGGCGAGCAACAGCAGCGTGCTCTCCGCGGCCAACTTCACTGACGCCAACAGTGGAGCGCCCGCCACCGACTTCACGGCCACCATCACCTGGGGCGATGGCGGCGCCACGTCGACCGGCACGGTGATGGGTAGCGGCGGCAGTTACAGCGTGGCCGGCGCGCACACTTATGCTGAAGAAGGCAGCTACACCATCAGCATCAGCGTGGCCGACGTCGGCGGCAAGACGGCTACTATCACCGGCACGGCCACGGTCGCCGACCCAGCGGTGTCGGCGACAGGCGTCAACCTTAACCCGGGGGAGGCGCAATTCTCGACCAATGATGTGGCGACGTTTACCGATCCGGGTGGCGCGGAGGCGAATGACGGCACCCACTACAGCGCCACGATCGACTGGGGCGACAACTCCACTTCTCCTGGGATTATCAATTTCAGTGGCAGCTCAGGGTCGAAAACCGATGCCTTTACGGTTTTGGCGAGTCACAACTACAGCGAAGAAGGCAACTACCAGGTCACCACGACCATCAACCATGAGGGGATCATCACCACGACGACGAGCACGGCCACGGTGGCCGACGCCAACCTGGCCGGGAGCAGCGCCGCCACGGCTGGTGGCACCGAGGGGGCAGCCAACAGCAGCGTGCTCTCCGGGGCGACCTTCAGAGACGCCAACTCCGGGGCGCCGGCCATCGATTTCACCGCCGTGATCACCTGGGGGGACGGCAAGATCTCGAACGGCATTGTGACGGGCAGCGGCGGCAGCTACAGCGTGGCCGGTTGGCACACCTATGCCGAGCAAGGCAGCTACAACATCAGCATCAGCGTGGCCGACGACGGCGGCCAGACGGCAACCATCACCGGCACGGCCACGGTCGGCGACGCGGCTCTAACGGGCAGCGGCACGGCCACGGCGGGCGGCACCGAGGCAGCGGTCAACAGCAGTGTGCTCTCCGCTGCCACTTTTAGCGACGCCAACAGCGGAGCGCCAGCCAGCGACTTCACGGCCACCATTACCTGGGGCGATGGCGGCGCCACGTCGACCGGGACGGTGAGCGGCAGTGGCGGCAGCTACAGCGTGGCCGGCTCGCACACCTATACCGAGGAAGGCAGCTACGCCATCAGCATCGCGGTGGTCGACGACGGTGGCCAGACGGCCACCATCACCGGCACGGCCACGGTCGGCGACGCGGCTCTAACGGGCAGCAGCACGGCCACGGCGGCCGGCACCGAGGGAGCAAGCAACAGCAGTGTGCTCGCCGCGGCCACTTTCAGCGACGCCAACAGCGCAGCGCCGGCTGGCGACTTCACGGCCACCATTACCTGGGGCGACGGCGGCCCGACGTCGACCGGCACGGTGACCGGCAGCGGCGGCAGCTACAGCGTCGCCGGTTGGCACACCTATGCCGAGCAAGGCAGCTACGCCATCAGCATCGCGGTGGTCGACGGCGGCGGCCAGACGGCCACCATCACCGGCACGGCCACGGTCGGCGACGCGGCTCTAACGGGCAGCAGCACGGCCACGGCGGGCGGCACCGAGGCAGCGGCCAACAGCAGTGTGCTCTCCGCTGCCACTTTCACCGACGGCAACAGCGCAGCGCCGGCCAGCGACTTCACGGCCGCCATTACCTGGGGCGATGGCGGCGACACGTCGACCGGCACGGTGATGGGCAGCGGCGGCAGCTACAGCGTGGCCGGCTCGCACACCTATGCCGAGGAAGGCAGCTACGCCATCAGCATCAAGTTGGCCGACGACGGCGGCCAGACAGCCACTATCACCGGCACGGCCACGGTCAGCGACGCTGCTCTGACGGGCAGCAGCACGGCCACGGCGGGCGGCACCGAGGGAGCTAGCAACAGCGGTATGCTCTTTGCGGCCACTTTCACCGACGGCAACAGCGCAGCGCCGGCCAGCGACTTCACGGCCACCATTACCTGGGGCGATGGCGGCGACACGTCGACCGGGATGGTGATGGGCAGCGGTGGCAGCTACAGCGTGGCCGGTTCGCACACCTATGCCGAGGAAGGCAGCTACGCCATCAGCATCAGCGTGGTCGACGACGGCGGCCAGACGGCCACCATCACCGGCACTGCCACGGTCGCCGACCCGGCGGTGTCGGCGACGGGCATCAACTTTAACCCGGGGGAAGCGCAATTCGGGACCAATGATGTGGCGACATTTACTGATCCGGGTGGCGCGGAGGCGAATGACGGCACCCACTACAGCGCCACGATCGACTGGGGCGACAATTCCACTTCTCCCGGGATTATCAGTTTCAGCGGCAGCTTAGGGTCGAAGACTGATGCCTTTGCAGTCCTGGGGAGTCACAACTACAGCGAAGAGGGCAGCTACCAGGTCACCACGACCATCAACCATGAGGGGATCATCACGACGACGAGCACGGCCACAGTGGCCGACGCCAACCTGGCCGGGAGTAGCGCCGCCACGGCGGACGGCACCGAGGGGGCGGCCAACAGCAGCGTGCTCTCCGGGGCGACCTTCAGCGACGCTAACTCGGGGGCGCCGGCCAGCGACTTCACGGCCGTGATCACCTGGGGGGACGGGGGGCCGACCTCGACCGGCACCGTGACCGGCAGCAACGGCAGTTACAGCGTGGCCGGCGCGCACACTTATGCCGAGGAAGGCAGCTACAACGTCAGCATCAGCGTGGTCGACGACGGCGGCAAGACGGCCACTATCACCGGCACGGCCACCGTCGGCGATGCTGCCCTGACGGCGGGTACGGTCAGCGCCAGCGGTGGCGTCGAGGGCGGGAGCGCCACCACTCTGAGCGCCACCTTCGCAGATTCCAACAGCGCCGCGCCGGCCAGCGACTTCACGGCCACCATTACCTGGGGCGACGGCGGCCCGACGTCGACCGGCACGGTGACCGGCAGCGGCGGCAGCTACAGCGTGGCCGGTTTGCACACCTATGCCGAGGAAGGCAGCTACGCCATCAGCATCGCGGTGGCCGACGACGGCGGCCAGACGGCCACCATCACCGGCACAGCCACGGTCGGCGACGCGGCTCTAACGGGCAGCAGCACGGCCACGGCGGGCGGCACCGAGGCAGCGAGCAACAGCAGTGCCCTCTCCGCGGCCACCTTCAGCGACGCCAACAGCAGAGCGCCGGCTGGCGATTTCACGGCCACCATTACCTGGGGCGACGGCGGCCCGACGTCGACCGGCACGGTGACGGGCAGCGGCGGCAGCTACAGCGTGGCCGGCTCGCACACCTATGCCGAGGAAGGCAGCTACGCCATCAGCATCGCGGTGGCCGACGTTGGTGGCCAGACGGCCACCATCACCGGCACGGCCACGGTCGGCGACGCGGCTCTGACGGGCAGCAGCACGGCCACGGCGGGCGGCAGCGAGGGAGCAAGCAACAGCAGTGTGCTCGCCGCGGCCACCTTCACCGACGCCAACACCGCAGCGCCGGCCACCGACTTCACGGCCACCATTACCTGGGGCGACGGCGGCCCGACGTCGACCGGCACGGTGACCGGCAGCGGCGGCAGCTACAGCGTCGCCGGTTCGCACACCTATGCCGAGGAAGGCAGCTACGCCATCAGCATCGCGGTGGCCGACGACGGCGGCCAGACGGCCACCATCACCGGCACGGCCACGGTCGGCGACGCGGCTCTGACGGGCAGCAGTACGGCCACGGCGGGCGGCAGCGAGGGAGCAAGCAACAGCAGTGTGCTCGCCGCGGCCACCTTCACCGACGCCAACACCGCGGCGCCGGCCGGCCATTTCACGGCCACCATTACCTGGGGCGACGGCGGCCCGACGTCGACCGGCACGGTGACCGGCAGCGGCGGCAGCTACAGCGTGGCCGGTTCGCATACCTATGCCGAGGAAGGCAGCTACAGCATCAGCATCGCGGTGGCCGACGACGGCGGCCAGATGGCCACCATCACCGGCACGGCCACGGTCGGCGACGCGGCGCTGACGGACAGCAGCACGGCCACGGCGGGCGGCATCGAGGGAGCAAGCAACAGCAGTGTGCTCTCCGCGGCCACTTTCAGCGACGCCAACAGCGGAGCGCCAGCTGGCGACTTCACGGCCACCATTACCTGGGGCGACGGCGGCCCCACGTCGACCGGCACGGTGGCGGGCAGCGGCGGCACCTACAGCGTGGCCGGTTCGCACACCTACGCCGAGGAAGGCAGCTACGCCATCAGCATCAGCGTGGTCGACGACGGCGGCAACACGGCCACCATCACCGGCACGGCCACGGTCGGCGACGCGGCTTTGACGGGCAGCGGCACGACCACGGCGGCCGGCGCCGAGGGAGCGAGCAACAGCAGTGTGCTCGCCGCGGCCACCTTCACCGACGCCAACACCGCAGCGCCGGCCAGCGACTTCACGGCCACCATTACCTGGGGCGATGGCGGTGCCACGTCGACTGGGACGGTGAGCGGCAGCGGCGGCAGCTACAGCGTGGTCGGCACGCACACTTATGCCGAGGAAGGCAGCTACACTATCAGCATCGGCGTGGTCGACGACGGCGGCAAGACGGCCACTATCACCGGCACGGCCACCGTGAACCTTGTTCCCCCCACGGCAGCCATCGCCGGCCCCAGCACGGCTATTCCGGGCCAGCCGATCACCTTCACCTTGAGCGCCACGAGCCCTTCCCCTTCCGATCAGGCTGCCGGATTCACGTTCACCATCAACTGGGGAGACGGTTCCGCATTGCAGACGATTGCTGCCACGCCCGGCAATGGCGCCGGTACCGCGGTCAGCCACGTCTTCTCGACGGCAGGAACATTTACTCCGCAAGTCCAGGCCACCGACGATGGCGGCGCCAGCAGCTCCCTGGCATCCGGCCCCAGTGTGACAGCGGCCGCTTATATATACGCCCTTGACCCGAGCGCCAGCGGAGCCATCACACTCACAGGCAACGCCAGCATCAGCACGGCCGGCCAGGTCATCGACGACTCGAGCTCTGCCACTGCCCTCACGGCCGGCGGCAACGCCTCGCTTACGGCGTCCAGCATCCAGGTCGTCGGCGGCGCTATTGCCGCGGGGAATGCCAAGTTTTCACCTGCTCCGGTCACGGGCATTAGCCCCGTGCCCGACCCGCTTGCCGCCTTGAGCGCTCCGACCGGCGGAGCGGTGCAAGGCTCGGTGAACCTCAGCGGCAACAGCACGTTGACCATCAACCCGGGCATCTACACCTCGATCACGGCTTCGGGCAACGCCAGCCTTACCCTGAACCCGGGCATTTATGTCCTTGCGGGCGACGGCCTTTCCGTCAGCGGCAACGGCAGTCTCAGCGGCACCGGGGTGATGCTTTACAATGCCGGCAGCAACTACCCCAACGCCGGCGGCAGCTTCGACGGCATTTCCCTATCCGGCAACGGCACGGTGCACCTGGTCGCGCCCACAAGCGGATCGTACGCCGGCATCCTGATTTTCCAATCCCGCGACAATAAAAGCCCTCTCACGATTAGCGGCAATGCGGCGCTGGTGCTTGGCGGAACTGTTTATGCGCCGGCGGCGACCTTGACGCTCAGCGGCAACGGCGACCTGCAGGAAGCCCTGGTGGTCGATAAACTCCTCGTCAGCGGCAACGGCGGCGCCCAGCTTAGCGCGGGCAGCAGCGCGGCGGTCGCGTACACACCGGACCAGATCCGCACCGCCTACGGCATCAACGACCTGTCGCTGGACGGCACGGGGCAAACCATCGCCATCGTCACCGCCTACGATGATCCCGGCATCTACCAGGCCCTGGACCAGTTCGACACGCAGTTCGGCAGCACGGCCGCGGGGTTGAGTCTGTTCCAGCAATACGGGCCGGCGTGGTCGTTCCTGACGGTCATCAACCAGAACGGTCAGAGCACGGGGCTGCCGCAAACCGACCCGGCCGGCCCCGGCACTGCGAACTGGGAGACGGAGGCCGCACTCGATGTGGAGTGGGCGCACGCCGTGGCCCCGGGCGCGCAAATCGTCCTCGTGGAAGCCAATAGCCAGTCCCTGGGCGACTTGATGGCGGGCGTGAGTACGGCCGCCGGCTTGCCGGGCGTCTCCGTTGTCTCCATGAGTTGGGGCTATGCCGAGGGGCAGTCGGTCTTCGCCGGCGATGAAGCGCTTTACGATAGCGTGTTCACGACTCCGGGCGTAACGTTCGTGGCCAGCTCGGGCGACTACGCTGCGGCTGCTCTCGAATACCCAGCCCTGTCGCCGAATGTGCTTGCGGTCGGCGGCACAACGCTGACGCTGAACGCGGATAGCTCTTATAAGAGCGAAGCCGGCTGGGGCTATTACTCGAACGCACTGGGCGAGGAAGTCGGCAGCGGCGGCGGCATCAGCCTCTACGAGCCGGAACCAGCCTACCAGCAGCATGTGCAAGCGACGGGCAACCGGACGACGCCGGACGTCTCCTTCGTCGGCGACCCGGCCACCGGCGCCTGGATCGCCGATCCCTACAACCTGCCCAGCAGTAACTCATTTGCGGTCGTCGGCGGCACCAGCCTGTCGGCGCCGAACTGGGCCGGCCTGATCGCCCTGATCAACCAGGGACGCCAGGCCGCGGGTAAGACGTCGCTCGGCAGTTCCGGTCCCGGGGCAACACAGCAAGCGCTCTACGGCCTCTCCCAAACCGACTATCATGCGATCGCCAGCGGCAACAACGGCTACGCAGCCGGCCCCGGCTACAACCTGGTGACGGGCCTGGGAACGCCCGTGGCGAATCTCCTGGTGCCCGATCTGATCGCCGGTAGCTCGTCGGGACCGGCGGTGGCAGCGATCCAAAGTTCCGGACTTGTCTACAGCGGCGGGAGCGCCGTGGGCGGCACGAGCGTGATCTCCGTGTTCACGGCCATCAAAGCCTCACAGGGGCCCGACCTGGCAGGGAGCCAGTCGCGCATCAGCGCATCAGCCGCGCATTCTGATTCCCTTCTGTTTCCGGGAAGCGAGGCGCTTGTGTTGGCCGCAGCGCGCAACGCCGTTCAAGGACTCGTCAGTTTCCAGACCGCTTTCCCCCAAACCACAGCGCACGCGCTACTGGCTGCATCGGATCCGACCGTTGTTCAGTCCTTCGCCTCCACGACGCCAGCACGCGCGAACGACAAGCTGCCGGACGCGGCCGATGATGGCGGCCCGTGGCTGAAGGCGTTCGATCTGGATTGGATAGCAGATACGCCCAACGGGGCGAGCCCAGGTGACGGCGCGGATTCCCGTGTCGAAGCGGTGGCTGCCGCCGTCCTGGAATGGGTAGGCGCCAACACCACGGCGTCGAATTAGCCTATTTGCAGTAGCGGCGGGTGTCGCAGGGGGTCCGGGTAGGTCCCCAAAAAAAGTAGAAAGCGCACAGTTAACATGAAGGAAGATGACAATGTCAAGATCGCTACGGAGGAAAAAAGGATGGTAAACGGCAAGGAGGTGCTCCCCTTGACGGCGGAGATCCTCAAGAAGTGATCCCCCGGCAGGAAGGCGGCAGCCATTGCTCTCTCCGCCAGCGGGGCAAAGTCACCGCGGACTTCGACCCTTCCCTTCGACCCTTGCTTCGACCCTTGCTTCGACCCTTGCTTCGACCCTTCCCGCACGGCTAACTTGAAAGGCACCCGCGCTGGTTGGCCGGCTCTGAGGAGCCGGGCAGCTTCTTTTCAAGCGTTCCCCAGAAAATAAGTGGATGAAAGTAGGCCTGACTCGGAGAATAAGAGTAGAGACCTAAATGTAGTCCTGGAATCAACAAGTGGAAGCCGCTTCCTTTAGTCCGGTCATTGACCACCTGCGCAGAGCTGCTCTTCTGCCGCATGGCGCGGGGATGAACGATGGGCAGCTGCTGGAGTGCTACGTCGTCAGGCGAGATGAAGCGGCCTTTGAAGCTCTCATGCGGCTCGACAACTCGGCTGGCCGGAGGGTACCGTGTCCAGTCGGCTGTCCAGGGCAAGAGCGCTGTTGACAAAACGACTTGCCCGTCATGGCCTGGCCTTGTCGGCTGGTCCGGTGACGTCGCTCCTGTGCGCGAACGAATTATCGGCCTGCGTGCCCAGCTCTTTGCCGCTCTCGACGGCCAATGTCGCGAAGCTGTACTCGGCGGGGCAGGCCGCAGCCGACGGGGCAATCCCAATGAATGTTGTCAGTCTTACGAAAGGAATGTTGAACACCATGTTATGGAATAGGTTCCAGAAGGCGGGTGCAGTAGTGCTAATGGCAGCATTTCTCGCTACCGGCACCGGATTGATGTTTGGTCCGTTAATGGCCAAGGGGCCTGCCGACGAGAAAAAAGCCGTGGAAGCCAACCCAGCGACGAAGGACACAATCGTCACAGTGCCTTCTACTGAACTTCGCTTGACATATTGGCGCAATGAGGCTTCTGCCGACGAAAAGTTTACCGGCAAGAAAATGAGAATTACCGGCGCGGTGTCTCGTGTCAAAGGCTTGGGGGGAGCAAGAGGCTATTTGCTGACAATGGAGGACCGACTCTTTAGGGGAGCTCCAAACCCCGAAGGTCCCGACATTTCTTTGGTGTTCGAATTTCCCTACGAAGCTCGCAAAGAGTTGGCCGGCTTGAGTCATAACCAACAAGTAACTATTGAAGGCCGCTGCCTGGGAAGAAGGGGGAGTCAGCAAGAAAGAATTATCATTCAGGACTGCAAAATCATTGGGACAAGTCCATAAATGCGGCTTTGGATAGGGGAAGAGGTGCCACTGTCCGACCCTCGCCGATTCACACTGCTACTGTGGGCGCGTCACTCCTCAAGGTATTTTCAGCTTCGCTCTTCCCAAGGCTACCCCCACCAAGGCATGCGCCTTCAGTGCAGGAGACGTCTGCTGGGCGACAACGGCCGGGGCACCGTGTTCGTTGCCGGCTTTCATTTGCGCTTGTACGATGTCTTCCAGGGCGAGGCCTTTCCAGATCTCGCTCCTAATCTGCGCCACGCTCTCCAAACCTGCTTTCACGTTCCCGGCCTTCGCTTGAGCCGGCGCCACCGCAGCCAGGGCAATATCGCGCTCGTCGTCGGTCGGGATCCTTTCCGCGGTCCGGAGCCCTTCCTTAACGTCGCCAATCTTGGCTTGCTGCTGCGCTATTTGCCGCATAGTCGCGGCTTTGGCCGATTCCGAGTCCCTGCCGTTGTTCTCGCTCGGCATGATGTTCTGTGCGGCATAGGATGCCTCGAGCAGCGTTTCGCGGGCCTCTGCCTGTTTGCCTGCTTCAGCCTGGGCCGTGCCGATATCCAGCAAGGCGCGAGCCTTGTCAGAAACGGAGTCGATCGCGGAAATAGTTTGCCGGGCGCCGCTACTATCGCCGAGCAATTGTTGTGTGAGCGCAATCTCCGCCGTCGCGCTCGGGATCCCTGACCGGACGTTACCCGGAAACTGGCTTGGTCGGCCACGCCGGACGGGTCGCGCGGCGGCTCTCTTCTGGAGGTCGTCGGCGAGCTGGCGCGCTTCTTCGAGCGTGGCTTTCGCGCCGGCGCTATCGCCGCCTTGCGCTTGCGCCAGAGCGATCGCTTGTAGGGCTTTGGCTTTGGAAACATCCCACTGGATGGTGTTCGCCGTCTTAAGCGCTCCGGCAAAATCCCCCGTTCGCGCCTGAGCCACGGCAATGACCTCCAAGACCGTAAATCGTCGCATGGAGTCAACCGCATCGGCTGTCTGAAGAGCCCCCGGGACGTCTCCGGCTCTCACCTGAGACCTGGCGATTGTGGACAGGACGCTGCTCTTATCAACCGGGCTTCCTACGGTTTTCGCTAGCTCAAACACCTGCTTCAATGCCTTACGGGCGGCCGGCTTATCGTCCATCCTTATGAACATGGCAAACCGCTGCAAGCCGCTGGATTGAATGTCTCCGCTGCCCGACGCCGTCCGCAAAGCCCCCTCGTTATCACCGAAAAGTGTCTGGGCCTGGATGATATCCATGAGAGCGTTGCCTTTTTCTTGCGCATCTTGAATCGCGGCGGCCGCTTGCTCCGCTTGCCGTACAGTCTGCAAGGCCGCGGCCCGGTCTGCTGCTTCCCTCTGAGCAAGCGCAACGTTGGTCAAAGAGCGCACCTTGAACCGGTCGTTGGCAAAAGTCTCAGCGAGCGCAAGTGCCTCTTGACACGTCTTCCGGGCGCCGGCCGAGTCTCCCGTTTTGCTCTGCACCATGGCGATTTGCATGAGGGCATCAAATCGCACCTTCGGATCAGCAATTGTCCTGGCCGCCTCCAAGGCTTGCTGCAACATCTCTTTGGCATCGTTCTTAACGGATGACGTGGCCGCGGCAGGCGGGGCCTCGGCGCGCTCCCCGCGCGAAGCAACTTTGCCTACCCCGGCAATCAGCAGACTTCCTGCCAACAATGCCATCGTGACGATCTTGAGCTTGCTCAGGAACATGGCTCTCACAACTCCTTCGCTCAGGGCGACGACCTGAGCCGAGATCACTCCGGCCGCTGCCGGCTGGCCCGCCAGCGGCAACGCACCGGCCTGAACGGTAGTAAGCACCAGCGCCGGCGGTAGTACCATGGCCGAGGCCTGTTGGCCCAGACCGGCAGCTAATGTGCCGGCGGTGAGCGCCAAGCCCCGGCGCTTGAGCCGGCGCGCTAGAAGGGCTCGGCCCCGCGCCAGCCGGCTCGACAGCGTGCCTTCCGGCAAGCCAAGCTGTTGGGCCGCCTCCTGGCGGCTCTTTTCTTGCAGATCGCACAGGACAATCGGGATGCGGTACTTGTCGGGCAGGCGGCTTAGTTCCTGGTCCAGCAGCGGCTGGAGTTCTTGCCAAACGTCTGCTTCCGGCGGTTGTTGTCGAGGCACGGCTTTCGCCTCCTTCGCCCGGCGCCGGCCGGCCGCGGAACGCGCCGCCCGGGCGGTGCGGTACGCCACGCCGTAAAGCCAGTTGCCCAGCAGTTCCCGCTTACGAATGGCGGCGGCCTTGCGCACGAAGACGAGAAAAGTGGCCTGGAACGCGTCCTCGGCGTCATGCGGATCCTGAAGAACCCGCCGGCAAACGCCCAGCACCATCGGCCCGTGCCGCCGAACGAGAGCCTCAAACGCACCCTGATCGTGCCGAGTCAGGAAACGCTCCAGCAACGCCTTGTCCGCCAGCGCGGCGGCATCTTCGCCGACGGCCAGGCCGCGGATGTGCTGGAGAACAGTTTGCATCTGCCCTTTGGACATGCGACGGGCTCCGGTGCCACAGTGCCTCCTTATAGTACTGTGGGAAGTGCCGCCGCGCGTCCCGTTTTTCATCCCATTTCGAGAAGGACTGGCTGATCTTCGCACCCGGTCCGTTAGCCGAGTCTTTAATTCGTCAAAGCGCTGGTTTGCAGAAGCACTTGTCCTTCACGAATGAGCCGGCACGAGGGTAGTCGCTCAACTCCTGCGGCGCGGCTTGGGCTTTCGAGAGGGGCGCTCGGATTGCAGCTTCTTCAGGTAGGCGACGATTTCTTCGGCAGATAGACCCGCAAGGCGCTGTTCGGGCGTCAGACCTCGGAGAACCTTCCGCTGATGCTCAGGCGCCAGGCCACGGAGGATCTCCCGCTGTTGCTCAGGCGCCAAGCTCCGGAGAACCTCCCGCTGTTGCTCAGGCGGCAGGCTCTGGAGACGTGTCATGCGAGCGCTGCTCGTAGTGGCCGGCCCCATAGCCAACGGTTTCCGTCGAAGCACTGAACAGATGCAAGAGCGCGTTGCGCGGCTCGCGCGACACCTGGCCGGCCACAATGATGCGAATCGCATCGCTGCCGCGCTCGCACGTGTACACTCCCGGCTGCACTGGCTCCAGCGTCACGTGGTTGGCCAGGTTGTGCGGATACCGGCTACATACACCATATAGCTGGAAATCTGCTTCGGGCAACAGCGGTTCATCCCGTGCGCTGCACTGTTTGCGGTAGTTGACGTAATGGCCGGTCAACTCCTTCAAGGCCCAGTCATCGAGCGCGTCGTGGTGAGACTTGAACGTAATCAAGTTATGCGCCGCCAGATTGTCCAGGCCGTCAGGCAGCCGGCCGACGAACGGCCCAGGGCCGCGCCGCAACACCACAACGTCGAGGAGCTGCTTTTTCAGAGCCAGGTCTTTCTCTAACTCCACGATAAAGGGCGAGTCGGTGAAGAAGTCGTCAGGATCAGGCCAAAGAGCCTATGCCAGTCCATGAAATCGCCTCAGCGAATGCCGGGAATCGTGTTGATCCTATCGTATGAAGGCGCCCGCCGGGCTGCTTGTTTGAAGTGATTCGGGTCCCTGGAGCGCAGGGCTAGTCCCACTTCCTCATCTCTTCTAGCATTCGCAGCACATCATTCCGCCGCTGCTCGAAGACCGCGAACAGTGCAATGATTCCTGCACCGAGCACGATGCCGGACACCCACCAGAGCCACATCTGGCCCTGGCCGACCGCGGCATGCCAGATCATGCTGAAAATGACCACGAACAGAAAGGTCACGCCAAGGTACAAGAAGGCGCGCACGCGCAGCAAGATGCCGGCCAGGACGCCGACGATAGACAGAATCGCCAGCACCAGCGGCCAGATCACGGAGTTGCCCAGGCCGATGATGTACATGTCGGCGGTCGAGGAGACATACAGAATGAGCAACGCCAGATAGCGCAGGGCGCCGCTCTGCTCTTCGCTCAGCCGGTCGCGGTTGAGATGCTCGGACACCAGCATGATCAGCGCCAGCGGAATGAGCCACATTTGCGGGTGCGTCAGGAATTGCAAGTGCGTGTAGAAGAGAAATGCCCACAGTCCCGCGTTGGCAGCCAGCGCCGCGAACAGGGCATAACGCGAGGACCGCCGGTTCAGAGCGACCACCGTGTACAGTGCGCCGACCAGAAACCATAGGATCGCGTACTTGCCATACGGGTCAGGATCGGCCAATTGTTCCTGCCTCGCCTGCGCTAGTGGAATGACCCAGAAGGTGAGCACGGGCAAGAGAGGCAGAAATACGCCCGTGCGCTGGAGCGGTTCGACGAGCACGCGCAGGCCGCGCCGGCTGAAGAACTCGCTGAGGCCGACGCCCAGGAAGGCGAGGGCCATGATCAGGAAATTCCAGTAACGCACGACGATGCCCAGCTCAAAAATCTCCGGCACCGTGAGGCGCAAGTGCACGCCCAGGAGCAGCAGCAGGACCTCGCCGCCGTAAACGTAAAGCACTCGCCTCCGTTCCGATAGTCCCAGCGGATCCTTGCGCGGAACCACGGCAAAGCAGATGCCCGCGGTGATCAGCCCTACCAGCGCCGCTGCCACAGACGCAATAGCCCAAACGGGCAGGCCGGTGCGCCGCGTGTCCGGATCGTAGAACCATGCTTCCTGTCCCAGCACCACGAGGAGCACTGCGGACGCAAGAACGCCAAGCAGCGCTCCCATGCGGCGGCTACTCTCCGCCCACGCGGGCGGGAACATAATCAGCCGTGGCAGTCCTGTGCCGTATAGGAGAGTCAGCAGAGCCGAGGCGGTCATGAGGATCGCGTTGCGCTGCAGCCAGGCAGTGTAATCCGCTGGATTGATCACGCTGACCCAGCCGATTTCGGTCAGCAACAGCAGGCCTAGAACGAACGGCACGGCACGCAGATCTTTGCCCCAGAAAGTGGGCGCGGCCTGGGCCAACAGAACCGCCGCTGGCAGCAGAAGCGCGACCGCGAGCGGCGCCGCCGCACGCTCGGCAAGGCTGCCGACAAAGCCGTCCCCGACCGGTTCATGCAAGAGATCAAGCAACTGCGGTACAGCCAGGCTCGAACTCAAGATTGCCACCACGCCCGTCAAGAGTGTCTGCGTGTGGATGACCCAGTCTTCGGGTTCACGCTCGGGCCAGGGCGGAAGCCGGAATTCGCGGCCGACCTGTCTTAACCATGGTGCTGCCCACACCAGCCCGTTCACCAGCAGCACGAAAGCCGCGAGAGCCAGAACACCGACCCAGCGGACTTCCTGGGGGCGAAGTTGCAAGGTGTGGAATATCAGGCCGATCGTCACTAGACCGACGACGTAAAGGCCTGCAAGGGAGAACTTCGTTTCCCGGTCCCAAAACAACATTGCCAGGACCACGGCCACGGTTCCCAAGGCCAGCCACGGCAGCGCCAGGTTTTCCGCCGGCGCGCCAAAGGCAGCATCGACAAACAAAGCGCAAGGGATCAACAGGGCAAGCAGAACAAGCGCGATGATAATGGCCACGTGCCGATAGCGGGGGAAGCGACTTGTCAAAGCGAGGTCGGGCGCGTAAACGCGAAGCCCCGTTTCCAGTGTGGACCAGAGTCCGGCGGCCAGGGCGAAACAGAGCACTTGCGTGTAGCCAAAACTGAACGCGCTAGCTTCTCCCCACACGACCCAAACCATGCCGCCGGCAACATTGATTAAGAGACCCGAGAAGTAAACATACGCTTGCTGCCGTGAGCGCAGCGCCACGGCAGCCGCCATGGCACTGACAGCAAGCGTCGCGCCGGCCGGCCAATACGGCCGGAACGGATCCTCCCACGTGCTGCGCAAGGCCAGGCCCAGAACCAGCACGCCGATGAGATTCAGCCAGCTCCGGTAGTGCCCGGCGGAAAAGCGCAGAAAGCGGGCAATCAGTGGAAACGGTGAAAACGCTTCCGTTTGATCGTCGTGCAGTTTCGCCACATGCTCGGCCGCCAGGATGGCTAGGCCGGTGCCGACCCAGGCCGCTGTCAGGACGTGGTAAGCCAGCCATTCTCCCATGACATCCAGCCGTCCGGCCGAGCACCCCGCCAGGATGCCAAGCCCCAGGCCGAAGGCGGCAAGCACATTGCCCCGTTGCCGCGGGGCCGTAAGACCCGCATACCAGAACACGCCTGCGCCGGTGAGAAAGAAAGCCAGCCAACCCCAAAGCTGGCCCACGGCGAGCAGCTCCCCTGGAAGCGCTTCTTGCGGCCGGAGCAGCAATCGGATGAGCGGCCAGGCCAGGAGCACTACATTGCCGAGCACAGCCATCGATAACTGGATGGCCGTCAATGCCCGCCCCAGCACGCCGGTCATCAAATCGTGCATGGCAGTGAGCCAACGCATCCCGGAGAGCCACAGCAAGGTCCACAGCGCCGCGGTGAGCGTGCCCAATTGCAACAGCCGCACCGGTTCATCCGGCCCAAACGTTTGCTGTGCGGTCAGGATGCCGAGTGCATACGCTGTGAGCACTGCCGCGTTGGTCACCAGGCCCGCGCAGAAGGCATAACTTGCCGAAGGTTCTCGCAGAGCGTGGCCCGCCATGGCCACGCTGATAAGGATCAGCGGCGCCACCGTGGAGGTGATCCAGCCGATACGCGCGAACACGGATTGCGGCAGCGGCTCGACAAGCGGCTGGCCGCTAAAGCACGCGCCGGCGAATGCCGCGGTCAGTCCCAGGACCGGCAAGACCGTGAGCGCCAGCAACAAGCGCCGCGCCGCTCTGTCAATAGCGATCTCCGGTTGGCTGGTGGAGTGAAGTTTCGCCGCCAGAGCCGATATAGAGTTACGGGCCCAGAGCAATGCAGAGCAAGCCAGGAAACAAACGGAGAACCCCAGTCGCAAGGCCGGCCCAAACGCCCTGTCCGAGTCGAACCGCGCCGCGATCAAAACGGGCACCGCGCTAGCAAGGATCAGGAGCCCCAGGACTGCCGACCCCGGTTGTCGATCCCAAAGCGCGATGACGAGAACGAAAGCGAGGAGCGCCAACAATGCCCAGGCGCCGGGCCCGTAAAGGTAGAGCGGCACAGAGCCTGCCGCCAATCCACCTAGCTCAATCTTCAGACCCTGGAAGATTCCATGGACTGCCAGCGCCAGTTGTCCCAGGACCACGATCCCCAACACGACGCGATCTACTCCTGGCCACGGAGGCTCGAGCAGCGCCTGAGCAAGCGCACGCGAGCGCAGAGCGAGACGAATGACGATCCAGAGAAGACTGAGCCCAGCCAGGCCGATGCCGTAGGCTTGCAAGCTGCGCGGATCCAGGTATTGCGCGAGCTGCCGTCCTGCGAGCCACGGCTGAAGTTCCAGCCAGGCCGTTACGCCGAAAATGACTGTCAGCGTGAGCACGCCCTGAAAGAGCGCGAAGGAGCCGGGCCGGCGGTTCGTGAGCGCAATCCCGAACCAGATCGCGGAGAGCCACGCCCAGTAGACCGTGAGCATGGCCATCTCTTGCCACGCCAGGGCGAGCGAAAAGGGCACAGCGATCAACGAAGAAATAATCGCGGAGTGACGTAGCGGTTCGCTGAAGATCCGTATCACGTTTGCCGCGGCTGGTTCGTATGAAACAAGCCATCGCGTTTTGAAGGAAAAGCTCAAGACGAACACAAGGCTGGCATGGATCAGAAATGCGAGCAGCAAGGGATGCTGAAGGTGCCACTCGCTAAAGGCCCAGGCAAACGCATGGAGCAATGCAGCCAGAATCAACAGGGAACCGGCCCAGGTGAAAACGGCGTTGCCGTAAAGCCAGGCAAGGACGAGCGCGTTCAGAGCCAGCATGCCGGCCGTGCAAGAGTGCCCGGCGGAAGAGCTCATAGTCGTTCCGCTCAGGGCAAACGCCATAACTCCGGCGACCAAGGAGAGATCGCGCCAGGCATGAGGCGTCGGCAGCCGAGTCCCGGCCAACCGCGCCAGCAGCGCCATGACGAGCGCCTCCACGGCGAGGGTTGTTCCCCAGGCCGGCGTGACGGTCTGTCTGTACCACCAAAGGCTCCACAGCGTGGTCGGCAGCACGAGCGCCAACCCCACGTAGCTGAAGAGCGGCCGGCGCCAGCGAAAGGAAAGCGCCAGGCAAGTCGCGGCGTAGAGGCCTGTGACTAGTGCGGCCGTGGCTGGACTGAGCGTACCTCTGAGCGTTACGATTGCCAAACTCGCCAGAGCCAGGATGCCGCCGCCGGCCGCGTAGAACCTGGCATGCGAGGCGCGCCCAACGTGCACGAGCAGTCCCGCGGCAGCGCCAACGGCAAAAGCCAGGAACACGAGGGCGCTGCCGCTCTGAATTGAGACACTCTGCTGCCAAAGACGCATTCCGAGCGCGTCCTCCGGCACCTCCAGATGTCCCAGGAAAAAATGAACGGCAGTCAAGTAGCCGGCCGCCAGGCTGGCCAGGGCCACGGCATGGGCCGAGGGCATGTCGTACACGAACGCCAATGAGGTAAGCGCCACGAAATTCAGCGTGCAAACCAGAATGATGCCCACGGGCCATGGCCAAGCGAGCGCCACGGCAAGCAACATCACCGCCATGCCGGCCAGAGCGACTGCGGTCGCAACCGTACGGAGGGCGGCAATGGATTCCCCATTCGGGCCCGGCGGCACAGCCAAGCGGCGTTGCACGATCAGCCCGCCGGCCAGGAAGGGAATTCCGGCAAGGGCAACATGCACGGCCAATTCTTGAAGGGCCCGTGCGCTCTGGCCGGTCCAGTACACGAGAAAGCCAAGGGCCACGATCAATGGAAAAGCCGCCAGACCAAGAAAGGCGAAGATCTCCTTGGCCTGCGTTTCCTGAAGCGATTCGCGGCGCGTCATCTTCGAGAGCAGCACGTCCGCGCTGGCCACGTACCAGAAAACCGGCAATCCGCCCAGGAGCACGATACGCCAGAGACTCACGTCATCAGGAGTAAAGAAGCGGGGCACCGCCAGTGGGCTTACCGAGATCCCGAGCACGGCCAGGAGGAGAGCCCAGCTCCCATCCGGCATCAAGGCTTGCGACGCAGGCGCCATGAGGCCGGCGAAGATCCCCAGCGCCAGTAGCTCGGTAGTGATCCGAAGGGCAGGCTCAGCCTGTCTTTCCTCCTCCGAGAGACCGGCCATGACGAGGAAATTCAGCGGCACCAGCAGCATGGCAATCACGAACAGTCCTCGGCTCGTCGTTTGCAGCTTGAGGCGGTACAGCGAGTACAGGCCCGCCCCAAATACCAGTGCCGTGGTGCCGACAAAGATCAGGAACTTGAAGTAGGCAATCTTTTCGAGATCTTTCCAGAGGTAGATTACCAGGGCGACCGAACAGCCGACCATGAGCAGACCGCCGACCAGCTCTCCCCAAAAAATGTTACGCTCTTCCATGAACGCCGCCAGAACCTCCGCGAGGGAGCGGCGTGGCGCAGCAGGCCTGCGCGTCTCGGTAACGGCTAGCTTTCTCTGGTGAGGAGTGCGGCGCGGGGCAGCGGGTCCGGGTGGCGGCGGAACTGGCGCCGCTGCTTCTTCAGGCGGAGATGCTGGCAGAGCCTCGGCAACTTCAGTCTCAGCCGGCGCGTTCGATTGGCCGGGCCTGCTTCCGGTCGAAAGCGCTTGTGCCTGGGCGGGGACGGGTTCAGGCTCCTGAGCCGCCTTCACAGAAGAAATGAGTCGGGCAGCGGTGAGCAGGCGCCGACGCGTACGGACGCACTCGCTCAATCGATCATAGGTAGCCTGGTCCAGCGACCCACCCGCGCGAAACGCAGCCAACTGCCGCGCCGTTGCATCCAGCTCATCCAACTCGGAAGCGACAGGACCGGCTCTGGCCAGGCCGCAAGTCGGGCAGCGTGCTTCAAGAGATCGAAGAGGACGACCGCACTGCAGACACTTCGATTCGGACGATGCGGATGAAACGGTTTTGGGCTGCGCAGAATCGCGTCCCGATAGCACACGAAAAAAGCCGGCGAGCAAGAGCCAGATGGCATGGCCGATTACCGTCACCAGCGCCAAAACGACCAGCACGACCAGGATGATTTCCATGTCCGTGGCACCGTTTTGCAGGAGACAGCCATTGGAGCAGCGGCCTTAGAGGTTGAAAAACGCCTGGAAGGTTCCAGACACCCTTTTCAACAGGCTGTTAGAATTGCCAATTACAGCTTAACGGGTCTTTGGAAGACACGCTATCTCATAGGAGCCGCAGGGAAGAAGATTTATTCCCCGAGACATGCAATGGCGGCAATCGGATTTCCTCGAACTTGCTCTTCCCGTAACTCGGGACGACTTTGTCTAATCGGCATGGACGTGTTGGCAGATAGTGAACGTCGTAACGAGGGAGCTTGCAAATCATGGCGCGAGCAGTACTTACGGCTGGCCATGACGATCAAACCGCTTCGTCAGGCATTGACAGTCTGCCAACGGGCTTGGCTGGCGGACTGCGAGCTGCGGACCATTTCCCGTCTTTGCGTGTGCAGCGCAGCTTTGACGCCCCCGCCGAAGACCCCTTCACTCCGAGCGCTGGCTCCGCACGGCAGCAAGCTCGCGTGCCGGCATTTTCCAGGATGGCAATCCAAATCAGCAATCGCTCGTCTGAATAGGTGATGGTATGAGCAAGCCGGCGGCGAGCATTTCTGGAGGCCCGGCGACGGGGACTACGGAGGCGATCTCTCCTCCGGATCTCCTCGTGCGCACCTTCACGGAATTGCGCGATGAGCTGGTCAGCACCCTCTGGTTCATGCTCGGCAACGCCGACGACGCTCAGGAAATGGCCCAGGAAGTGTTCCTGCGGTGCTGGCGGGCGCAGGCGAGCCTGCCGGGAGTTCGCGATTTGCGGGCCTGGATTTTCCGGGTCGGTCTGAACGCCGCCAGAGACATCCAACGCAGCGCCTGGCGGCGCAAGGTCAAGCCCCTCTTCGGGGAGGACATCATGCAACTTGCCGATGGCAAAACGCCGCCCCAGATTGTCGAGACCGAGGAATCGCTGGCGCGGATCCGCCAGGCCCTCATGAGCCTTCGCCCTGAGGAGAAGGAAGTCTTCCTCCTGAGGCAAAACGGCGAACTGACCTACGAGCAGATCGCCCAGATGCGCAACTGCCCGACCGGCACCATCAAGACTCAGATGCGCACCGCCCTGGAAAAGCTCCGCAAAGTCCTGAACTAACTGGTTCGACTGTCTTAGCCCCGTTAGGGGCGGCGGTCGATAGCCAGGGGTGTCAACCCCTGGTCACTGAGCAATAAACAACCAAGCCCTGAAAGGGCGACAGAACCTCACTCTCCCCGGAGAGAATCATGGCTACCTGCGAACAATATCAAACTCAACTGCTGGCTCATCTCTACGACCTCCTGGAACCGAACGAGAGCCAGGAACTGAAAGCGCACCTCGATCAATGTCCCGCCTGCCAGGCCGCCCTGGCGCATGCCAGAAGCCAGCAGCAGCTCCTCGCCACCGCCGCCAAGGCTGAATTTGCGGCGGTCCAGTTCCAGCCTCCCGTGGAGATCGTAACGGCGCGCCCGCAGACGCCCGTGTTCCATGCCAGAAGCTTCCGCGGCTCCTGGCCCGCCCTGGCCATCGCCGCCAGTATCCTTGTGCTGATCGGGGTCGGCGCGCCCGGCGCCTGGTGGACCAACACATATCTGAAGGACAAGCAAGCCGTCCAGGCCAAGGAAAGCGAATACAACCTGCAGCTTGCCGAGGTGGATCAGCAAGTCAAGCATCATAATGAAACCGTCACCCGCGCAACCAGGGAGGCGGAAAGCCTCGGCCAACAGGTCCAGCAGCTCCAGCAAGAGGCCGCCGCCAGGTGGACCGACTGGAACAACCGAGCCAGCACGCAAAGCTTCGACGTACTCCTCACCGGCCCGGCAGCGCTACAGCCCGGCGCCCGTAACGAGTACCAAATCCACACTTACGCCCACGGCCGGCCCGCGCCCGCCAAGATAGCGGCGCGCGTGCTCGACGAGAACAAGAAAGCCGTCTTCGAGCAAAGCGTCGACATGAACGGCACCTTTGCCCTGGCCTTGCCGGCGGACTTGCCGGCGAAACCGGAGAGCAGGCTCTCTCTCGAAGTCGTCGCCGAGCAGAGCGACGGTCAAAAGCAGGAGATTCACGAGGCCCTCTCCCTGGTCGCCCCCGTCTACCTCACGCACCTGAGCACCGACAAGCCGATGTACCGGCCTGGCGAAACGGTCCACTTCCGCTCGTTGACGCTGGAGCGTTTCAGCCTCAAGCCCGCGGACGAGAACCTGCACGTGATCTATACGGTGACTGACGGCAAGGGCGCCGAAGTCTTCCGCCTGGAAGGTTCGCCCCAACTGCACGACGGCAACAACCAGGTCATCCTCGGCCCCGACAAGAAACCCGTTCGCGGCGTCGGCGCCGGCGATTATTCCATTGATCCAGCGGCAAGCGGCGGCGAGTACACGCTGACTGTGAGCGAGGCCAGCAATCGCTTTCCGCCGCAGCAGCGCAAGTTCATCGTCAACGTGTATCGCAATCCTTTGCTGAACAAGGAACTGGACTTTACGCGCAAGTCGTACGGTCCCGGGGCAGAAGTCGTGGCGGCGTGCAAGGTGTCGCGCGTCGAAAACAAGGATGTGCCGGTCACGAATCGCCCCGTGACGGCCTCTATGCAGATTGACGGCAAGCAATATGGCGCCGACGGCAAAGAAGGCAGCAAGCCATTCCAGGGTCAGACCGACGCCACGGGCGCCGTCAACGTGCGCTTCAAGCTGCCGCTGGTCATGGACCGCGGCCTGGGGACCGTATCGGTTCAATTCACCGACGGAGCAAACTTCGAGACGCTGGTGAAGCCGATCCCCATCGTCCTCAAGAAACTTGACGTGACCCTCTTCCCTGAAGGCGGTGATTTGATCGCCGGCACGGCGAACCGCGTGTATTTCCAGGCCCGCAGCATGCTGGGCAAGCCGGCCGAGCTGCAAGGCAGAATTGTCGATCAAGACGGCAAAGTCGTCGTGGACAAGATCGAGACGCTACACGACGACGAAAAGCCCGGCGTCAATCAAGGCATGGGTCTATTCACCTTTACCCCCGAGCCGGGCAAGGCCTATGAGCTGAAGATCGACGCGCCGATCGGCATGGAAGGGAAGTACACGCTGCCCCGCGCTCGGCATGACGGCGTGGTGCTCAGCATTCCCGCGGGCGTGAGCAGTCCGAAGCAGCCGATCAACGTTACGGTGCAGAGTGTCGACAAGGATCGCGATCTGCTCATCGGGGCTTATTGCCGCGGCCGGCTGATGGATCATCAAACGGTTCGCGTGAGCAAGGGCGAGACCAAGCAGGTGGAGTTGAAGCCCGCGCAAGGAGCAGGCGGCGTTTACCGCGTCACCGTATTCGAGGAGGCCGCTGGCCAGGGCAACCGCAAGCAGTTGACGCCCAGAGCGGAACGGCTCGTCTACTGCGCGCCGGCCGAGCAGTTGATTCTGAACGTCAAGCCGGACAAGAAGCTGTACATCCCCGGCGAGAAGGTGACGCTCAAGTTTTCCTCCCTCGATGAAAAGGAGCAGCCCGCTCCGGCCATCGTCATGGTGTCGGTCGTGGACAAGAGCGTGATCAAGATGGCGGATGAGAAGACCTACCGCACCATGCCGACGCATTACTATCTGACCACCGAGGTGCAGAAGCCCGAAGACCTGGAGTACGCCGATTTTCTGCTGAGTGCACACGCCAAAGCGACGGCCGCGCTTGATCTGCTGCTGGGAACGCAAGGCTGGCGGCGCTTCGCCGAGCAGGATCCGGGCCTCTTCCGTCAGAAGAACGGCGCCGAAGCCGAACGGCTCCTCGCGACAACCGGCCAGGGGACCTTGCGCTCGGTGGACCTGCTTCAGCACGAAGCCGAGCGCCTGCAAACGCATTACACGACAACCATGACGGAGTTGCAGGATCGGCAAAACAAGGCGATGACTGCGCTCGCCGCCGTTCGCAGTGATCAGAAGTTTCCGCAAGAACTGGCCGCACTTAACCAGCGCGCCCTTCAGCTTCGGCAAGAACACGACCTGGCAGCCGAACGGTTGGAAGAGCACCTGGCGCTGGTCACCAGGGCTCGCTCCGTGCTGCTGCCAATGGCAGCCGTCGCGCTGATCGCGGCCACCGTGATCCTTCTGGTGGCAGCACTCCGGCGCAGCAATTCGCTGCGCGCCCTGCCGCTTTTCGCCTCGGCGGCCCTGGGCGTGGCCTTGATTGTCGCCATGGTTCTCTATCTGCCGGGCGACGGGATGAGCGTATCGCGTCAGCTCGCAATGAACCAACTCGCCGAGCGGCCGGCAGCAGGCAACTCTAACCCCACCGGCGCACCCGGGCACGGACAAAATGATGGCTTGGCCAAGGCCGCAGAGGGCCCGCTCGACCGGTTCGGTCGCGGCGTCGGCGCGCCGGCTCCCATGGCTGCCGACGCGCCCGCGCCTGAAGGGGGTCTCGGTATGAGGGGCCTACCCAGGATGAACGAAATGGCTCCCCCCATTCCCCGCAACCTTCCCGAAGTTGAAAAGCTGGCCGACATGCAGGAAGAGCGCCTGGGAGCTTTCCGCAACCCAGCGCCGGCGCCTGCAAAAGGCAGGGCCATGATGGCTGCGAAACCGCAATTCATGAAAAAACAAGTTAATGAGAGGCGAGAAGCGGACAAGGAAATTGCGGCTCGGCGCTTGATGCCTCTGCAAGAGCAGGCCAAGCAGAAGGACGTGGCCCAAAAAATGGAAGACCGGCTGGAGATGGGACTTCAACTGGACCAGCGAGTCGAGGGCCTGGAGCGCAAACGCATGGCGGGGGCCCGAGCACTTGGCGGACGGGGTTGGGGCGCTGGATTTGGCGGTTTTGGCGGCGAGCCCATGCAGCGCGGCCTGGGCGGTCCGATGGCCGGGCCCCAGGCATTTTTCCTGCAAATCCAGCCTCCTGCCGCGCCGCCTTTGCTGGCCCGTGAATTCGCCTATCAGCGCTCGCCGTCATCTCCCGGCGAAGGACGCAATCTCTTTGCCGACACCGTCTACTGGCACCCCGTACTGGTGCTGCCCGATGGCAAGGGGCAGGCTTCGTTCAACCTCTCCGACTCGGTGACCGGCTATGAAACGACGGTCTTCGGTCACACACTCGACGGGCGGATCGGCGCGGTCACCACGCTCCTCGAAGCGCGCACCCCGCTCACGCTGGAGCCGAAGTTGCCGCTGGAGGTCACCGCCAGCGATACGATCGATGTGCCCGTGAGCATCGCCAACAACACTCCTGACCAGCGCCCGATCTCCATGCACGTGTCTGCCACGGGCATGAATATCCCGGGACAGCCCGACGCCCAACTAATGCTCGCCGTGGATGGCCGGACCCGTCGCCTGTTCCGTATGCGGCCCGCGCTGGTCGAAGGTGAAGCGCACGTCACCATCGAGGGGAAGAGTCTACCTTTCGAGGACAAGGTTACGCGCACGCTCAAGGTCGTGCCGGACGGCTTCCCCATCGTCAATGCCCATAGTGATGTACTCGAACACATCGCCCAGCAAGACGTTGTACTGCCCGAGACATGGATCAAGGGAACGCTCAAATGTCAGCTTCAGGTTTTCCCGTCAACGCTGGCCGATCTGCAAAAAGGTCTTGAGGCGCTCTTGCGCGAGCCGGGCGGCTGCTTCGAGCAAACCTCCAGCAGCAACTACCCCAACGTCCTCATTCTCAACTACCTGAAGGAGAGCGAGCAAACCCAGCCCGAGCTGGAAAAGCGCGCCCGCGACTTGCTCGCCAACGGCTACCAGCGCCTGGTCGCCTTCGAGTGCGAAGATCCCAGTCAACCCAAGCGCCGCGGCTACGAATGGTTCGGCGGCAAGGCCGCTCCGCACGAGGCGCTGACCGCCTATGGTCTGCTCGAGTTCCGAGACATGGCGCATGTTTACGACGTGGACATGAAGATGGTGGACCGCACGCGCCAGTACCTCATGTCACGCAAGGACGGCAAGGGCGGTTTCCAACGTAACGCCGCCGCGATCGACACCTTCGGTCGCGCCCCCGACAACATCACCAACGCCTACATCGTTTGGGCGCTCACCGAGAGCGGCGAGGACGACGACATTGAGAAGGAACTGACCGCTCTCGCCGGCCAGGCCAGGGACTCGAAGGACCCATACTTCATTGCTCTCGTCGCCAACAGCCTGATCAACCGCAACCAGCTCGATGACGGCGTCGCGCTCTTGAAGAAGGTCGCCGGCACCCAGAAGAGGGACGGCCATCTCGACGCCGCCCAGACCAGCATTACTGGTTCCGGCGGCCGCGATCTGCAGATCGAGACAACCGCCCTGGCGGTGCTCGGCTGGCTCAAGGCTAATCGCCCGGGCGACTTCAATGCCCCGGTTCAAAAAGCGGTCAAGTGGCTCGGTCAACAGCGCGGCGGTTACGGCGGCTTCGGCTCCACGCAATCGACCATCCTCGCCCTAAAAGCCCTCATCGCCTTCACCCGGGCCAACAAGAAAACCCCGGAAGCCGGCGAGCTCAAGCTCTTTGTCGCCGATCAGTTGGTCGCCCAGAAGGCATTTCCCGCCGGCGTGCAGGACGCGCTGGTGCTCGACGTGCCGGAGGTGGAAAAACACCTGAACTCCGGCAAGAATGCCGTCCGTGTGGAGATCACCGGCAAGAACGTCTTCCCTTACACGCTCACGTCCACATATCGCACGCTGAAACCGGCCAGCGCCGACAACCTTCCCGTGCGCCTGAGCACCGAGTTCGATCGCACAGCCGCCTCCGAAGGCGAGACCGTGCACCTCACCGTCCGTGTGGAGAACGCCGAGGACAAGGGCCAGGGTATGGCCGTGGCGATCATCGGCCTGCCCGCCGGCCTGACGCTGCCGGAAGACATGAAGCAGCTCAAGGACTACGCCCTGCTGCGGAACAACGGCAAGGAGAAAGGTCTGATCGGCGCCTGGGAACTTCGCGGCCGCGAGCTCGTCCTCTACTGGCGCGATCTCGCCCCCCGGCAGAAAATCGAAGTGCCGCTCGATCTGATTTGCCGCGTCCCCGGCGACTACCGCGGCCCCGCCAGCCGGGCGTATCTCTACTACAACGCCGACTTCAAGCACTGGGTCGATCCGCTCAAGGTCAGCATCGCGGCGAAGGCGGAATAGGGGCTAGACCACTGCCACCTTCACGCAATGGATTGGCGGCAGCGAATCGAACAGGCAGTCCCAGTCCTCGCCGCCGTCGCGGCCGATCCAAAGCTGTCCGGTCGTGGTGCCGAAGTAGAGGGCGGGCGACTTCAACTCGTCGATGGCCATGCTGTCGCGCTGGACGGTGAAGAAGCTCTCCTTCTTGGGGAAGCCGTGCGCCAGCCGCTGCCAGGAATCGCCCCCGTTCTCGCTGCGCCAGACCGCCGGCGCGCCGCCCGGACAGGTACGCGTCATCGGCTCCAGCGGCATCACGTAGACGGTGTCGGCGTCGTGCGGATGCACCAGAATCGGGAAACCGAAGTCCGAAGGCAGGCCCTTGGCGATCGAGCGCCAGGTCTGGCCGTGGTCGTCGCTGCGGAGCACGCCGATGCCCGGCCGCCGGCCTCCCGGTCCGTCCCATTCGCCCCAGCCGCCGTGGTTCTGCATGTAGAGGCGCCCGGGCGCGTCGTCGTGCCCAGCGATCTTGTGCACGCACTGGCCGAACTCGGGATACGGATCGGGCGAGAAGCCTGCGCCGACGCCCTTGTTGGAGGCCTGGAAGGTGACGCCGCCATCTTCGCTCACGTAGTGACCGCCGGTCGAGATGCCGAGATGCAGGCGTTTGCCGTCGCGCAGGATGGTGTGCATGCACAGGCCGCCGTTGCCGGGCTGCCATTTGCGCGCATGCTCGTGGTTGCTGATGCCGGGCACCATCTCCCAGGAATCGCCGCCGTCGCTGCTGCGGAAGAGCGACGCCGGTTCCACGCCGCACCAGAGATCCTTCTTGTCACGGCCCGCCTCCAGCGACCAGATGTTCGCGAGCGCGCGGCCATCCTCCTTCGGGAACGCCGGGGCGGATTTCGTCTCCTTGAAATTCTTGCCGAGATCGGTCGAGAGCAGGACCTTCATGCCGAAGAACGGGTTGCAACTGGAGGCATAGACCCGTGGGGCGTTGCGCGTGTCGATCAGCGCCGTGTACACGGCCACACCTTGTCCGAAGGGCCCGCGCAGGGAGAAGCTGCGCCGGGTCTTCGCCCCTTCGGCAATGAAGAGCCCTTTTTTGGTCCCGATGGCAAGAATGACGCGCTGGGGCATGGTCTAACCTCCTGAAACTGCGGGCATTATCGTGATGACGTCTCCCGGCGCGAGGGCCGTATCCAGCCCTTCCCGATCGCGCATGTGAGACGTATTGACGAACAGGTTTACGTGGCGACGCACCGCACCCGTCTCGTCGCAGATGCTGCGGTGCAGAGCTGGATAGCTCCGTTCGATTTCCTCGAGAGCGGCACGTACGCTCGGCGCCGACAGAGATAGCTCTGCAGCGCCGGCGCAACAGCCACGCAGTGCCGCTGGTATATGGATCGCAATGGTCATGTCCAGGCGGCCCTCAGGGATTGGTTCGGGCGGCGTTCTGTTTTGCGAGCAGGTCCCTGATCTCCATCAACAACTCCTGGTCCCGGGTTGGCGGGGGCGGCGCCGCCGCTTCCTCTTTCTTGGTGTGCATGACCCAGCCCAGGAACTTGACGATGAAGAGATACAGCGCCAGGGCTGTGATCAGGAAGGTCATCAGGTCCGCGAGAAACTTGCCGTAGGGAATCGGCTTGCCGTGGACATGCCAGGCCAAGCCCGCATAGCCCTGGGGGTCCGGCAGCACGAGTCCGATCAAGGGGGTCATGATATTCTCCACCAGCGAGCTGATAATCTTGCCGAAGGCCGCGCCAATGATGACGCCAATGGCCAGATCAATGACGCTGCCCTTGAAGGCGAAATTCTTGAACTCCTCGAACAGGGAGTACGCCTTCTTCGCCGGCGGAAACTCCGCCACTCTGTGCAGGGGATCCATGGTGAACTCTCCGTCAAACGGGTTGGGCTTTGCCGCCCCTTTCGCGTCTGCCTTCCCATTCCATATTTGTCCTCCGCGCTAAGAGCAAGCTGTAGCCTAAGAACCCTGCTTCATGGCCCGCTCCCTTCGCAATGAGTTCTCAATCGCGGATGTATTCTAACCTTTGCGCCGGCCCGCGGGGAATCAATTTATGGCTAATGTTTTGGCAGGCAAACAAGTAAACTGAGCGCATGGAATCACGCGCGCTGGGAGCAACATCTCTGCTTGTCTCACGTCTCGGCCTCGGCCTGGCGGCCCTGGGCCGTCCCGGCTACATCAATCTCGGCCATACCGGCGATCTCGGCAGCGACCACGATGTGGCGACCATGCAGGTGCATTGTCATCGCGTGCTTGACGCCGCCTGGGAGTTAGGGGTGCGCTATTTTGATGCCGCGCGCTCCTACGGCCTTGCCGAAGCATTCCTGGCAACCTGGCTCGCGGCCCGCCGGATTGGAGTTCACGAGGTCACGATCGGCTCGAAGTGGGGTTACACGTACACGGCCGGCTGGAAAATCAAGGCAGCTCACCACGAGATCAAGGAGCACTCGTTGCCGGTGCTGCAGCGCCAGGCGGCTGAGAGCTGTGCTCTGTTGGGGAGCCATCTCAAACTCTATCAGATTCATTCGGCTACTCTGGAAAGCGGCGTGCTCACGGATCGCGGCGTACTTGAAGAGCTTGACCGAATGCGCGCCTCGGGGTTGCACATCGGTCTGACAGTGAGCGGAGCGCATCAGGCCGAGACTCTGCATCAAGCGCTGGACGTGAAGGTTGGCGGCCAGCGTCTCTTCGATAGCGTGCAGGCAACCTGGAACCTGCTGGAACCTTCTGCCGGCCCCGCCCTGCAAGCGGCGCATGACGCCGGCCTGGGCGTGATCGTCAAGGAAGCGCTGGCGAATGGCCGGCTAACGACCCGCAATGCCGACCCTGCTTTCGCGCCTCAGCGGACCCTGCTGGAAAGGGAAGCTGCGCGACTACAGACCACCATGGATGCCCTATCCTTGGCGGCCGTTCTTGCTCAACCCTGGGCCGACGTCGTCCTCAGCGGCGCGGCGACCGAGGCTCAGCTTCAGGCCAATGTCCGAGCGCTCATCGTGCGCTGGGATCGCGCTGCCGCTGAGTGTCTAACAGCCCTCGTGGAAACGCCGGACGCATACTGGCGCACGCGCGGCCAGTTGACATGGAATTGACGGCAGACGCGAGATGTTCGCGTAATGCGAAGTGAAACTTCGGCCAATCCCCTTGGGCAACTACGGTAATGCTACCCTGTCAAGCTTGGGAAGTTCGATCAGTCCGTAACCCGTTTCCCAATCGTGTCCCGGTGCGCCGAGGTCATGCGCTGCCGCGTACAGGACTGACCTGATCCTATCGGCATGCCAGTCCGGATAGCGCGACCAGAGGAGGGCCGCCACGGCCGCCGCCTCAGGCGCCGCTGCGGAAGTGCCGCTGAAAGGACGCGCGCGCCACGAACTGGCGAAAGGCACCGGGGCCACGAAGTCGGGCTTTGGCTTGGTGGAATTGGGGCCGCAGGCGCTGTAGCTTTGCCGTACTCCCTGGCTGTCCACGGCGCCCATGGCGATGACTTCCGCGCCGTCCGCGGGGAACGACACGCTGCCCGGATTTGTGCCATAGTCCAGATCGGCATTCAAGGCTGTGAAATGGAACTTGCCGGCCGGGCCATGTGCCAGACGAACGCGCACCTGATAGGCGTGTCCCGCTCTTGGCTCAACGTGGATGACCGCGCTGCATCGCGTTGACCCCGGCCGCGCCAGGCTACGGCCGACTTCCTCACCGGTGTCTCGGTCGTAAACGAAAAGGTCGTAGTCGGCGCCGGACGGCCAGTAAATCTCTGCGGAGGCCCGCTCGCTTCCCCAGGGCGTCATGACGTTTCCCGTCAGCCCGGGTCGCCATTGGTGAAAGCCGTCGGCCGCCGGCGTAAAGCTGCCACTCCAGTGGCGCCGGGCTGTGTTGCCGGCGCTGGCAAAGCACAGCACATCCCCGGGATGACTGCCGTCCCCCAGGATGCGGCTGAGCGCGACATGCGTCGCGCCGCCGCCTTCGCCATCGCTCCAACTTGGCATGATGACGGAACAAGAAATAAGCTGAGCACCTTGCTCGCGGGCCCAGCGCGCGGCCCGAAGGAATTGCTCTGGTTTATCCGGGTCCCAGTTGGCAAACAGAAGATCCGCTTCAGGCGCGAGCGCATGCACCACCTCGCCGCACAAAATGCCATGCTGGCTGTCCTTGGCCTCCAGGTTACCATCGGCACGGAACGACTGAACCAGGACTGTGCCCGGCAACGCCTTCCCCAGATGAGCCCGGTAGCCGCGGAAGCCGGAGTCCAGAATCGCGACCTTCATGCCCCGGCCCGCATAGCCCGCTCGACGCCACTCCAGCGCCCCCAGGCGTGCAAGCTGTTGCGCACTTCGCCCCTGAAGACTCGACAGGGCACTCGAGACGCGCCGCCCAGCGGCGCTGGCTGGAACAACCGAGGGTGCTTTCGCGCGCAGGCTTGCCTCATCGCCTGCCCAAGCGAAACCGGAGGCAAGAGCCAGAAGGAGCGCGCTAAGCCAATGGCGGGCTGGGTGTGGATGCGGAAGGTGTCTAATCACAGGTGAGCCGGAATGAAGGTCTGCGGAGTCTGCAGCTTCCGTGCAAAAGCGACTTCCAGGGATGATAAAACTGTTCCTAGCGGTCATTTCATTTTAGGGCCGCGCACATCATAAGACAAGCAATTTCGCGCGATCTTGGAAGGGAACAAAAACGTTGTTTTTTGGCACCGGGTTTGCCCCAGTCCTCTCAGCCCTTTCTTGGGTGCTCTTTGGTGCTCTTTCATGTGAGCTGCCCGCAAGCAATCGCAAACAGGAAACCGCATGGGGCGAACCTGGCTTAGTGTGACGACGGCTGTCGTGTTGATCGCTGCTACGGCGGCGGTTTTCCTGGTGCGGCGCTCGACACAGGGGGCGGACCTGAGCGGCGCGCCGGGAGACGTGGGCTGGAAGGTGACGCTGGTCGCCACCGGCGCCCTGGGCGCGAAAGAACCGGCGATCCATATGGCAGCGCCCCTCGATTTTCGCCATCAACACATTTTCGATGAGCACTTTGAAAGCAAGGAGCTGTTCCATCGCAACGCCAAGAGCAAAGACCCTGGCCGGCGGGAAGTCGTCTGGACGCGGCCAGGCGTGTCCGGCAAACAGCCGGTCCGCCTGGCGTATTCCTTTCGCTGCAACCTGGGAGTTCGACGGCCCACGGCGGCGATGCTTCATCACACGCATCTCGCGGACGCTGCCCCTGGCGAAGACATGGCCACGAGTGCAAGCACGGGCATTGAAAGCGGCCATGAGGAGATAATCCAGGCTGCCCGGCAAGTGTTGGCGGAGGAAAAAGGCGTGGGGGAGCGAGTCACTGCTTTGTTTGACTACGTTGCCGGGCTGGCAAACGAACCGAGTTTAGACTCGCGCAGTGCCCTGGAGTGTTTGCGCAGCGGCAGCGGGAACTCCGGCAGCAAGAGCCGGCTGCTGATCGCGCTGTGCCGGAGTCAAGAAATTCCATCCCGGCTGGTCACGGGACTGATTTTGTCCGGCGACCAGGAGCAGGGGCTGCATCACTGGGTAGAGGCCTGGGTCAACCACCGCTGGCTGCCCATGTGCACCGTGTATCATCACTTCGGCCGCCGCGAATTCCCGCCCAACTATTTGGTCTTGCACCTGGGTGAGACGGAGCTGTTTCGCGGCGCCGAGGTTCCGTTGAAGCATGGCTTCCTGGTGCAAGCCGCTGCAGATTCATCAAGCACTGCCGGGCCGCCGCAGGATTCCGGCTGGCAGCGGTTCTGGCAGCAGCTTTCGCTCTACCGCTTACGCCCGGTGGAGCAGGCGGTGGTCCGGTTCTTGTTATTGTTGCCGGTGGGTGCCCTGATTGTCAGTATTTTCCGGACAGTGATCGGCATCCCCACCTATGGCACGTTTGGTCCCGCGCTCCTGGGTCTGGCCTTCCTCGATTTGAAAGCGCTGCGTTGGGGCCTGCTTATCTTTGTTGCCACAGTGTTGGTGGGCTGGGGCATGCGTCACTTGCTGGATCGCTTCCATCTCTTGCTGGTGCCGCGAACCGCGGCCCTCTTGACTCTCATTGTTGCCTTTCTGCTATTGGCGATAGTGCTCGGCAGTCATTACGGCATCAGCGGCGCGCAATATATTTCGCTCTTCCCCCTGGTCATCTTGACCCACATGGTCGAGCGCTTCTGGACCATCGAAGTGGAGGACGGCACGGTGGCCTCCTTCAAGACGCTGCTGGGCACCATGCTGGTCGCGGTCACTGTCAGCGCGGCCCTCAGCCCGCCCGTCGTCAGCCAGTGGATGTTTCGCTACCCCGAGACGCTGGGCCTGGTGCTCGCCGCGGAGCTGCTTCTCGGACGCTACACCGGCTACCGCCTGAGCGAGCTGTATCGCTTCAATGAGCTGATGCGGAACGGCAACTCCCCCGGAGGCAGTACATGAGCTGGTGGGGTCGAATCTCTCGACTGCGGCAACTGGGTGTGCTCGGCATGAACTGCCGCAATACGGCGTGCATCCTCGACCTCAATCCGCGCGCGCGTTTTCCGCTCGTGGACGGCAAACGCCGGCTGGCAGACCTGTGCCGCACCATTGATGTGCCGACTCCCGAGCTTTACGCCACCGTCACCTCGCACTCGGCGTTACGCCATCTGCCAGGGCTGCTGGCCGACCTGCCCGACTTTGTCATTAAGCCCGATCACGGCGCCGCGGGGCGCGGCATCCTCGTGATCGTCGGACGGGAGGGCGGCCTCTTCCTGCGCCACGATGGTCGGCGGCTGCGTCTGCTCGACATCCGGCAGCAAGTGTCGGAAATTATCTCGGGGCTCTTCTCCCTGGGCGGCCGGACAGACCAGGCGCTAATCCAACAACGCGTCGTGCCCGACACGAGCTTCGAGCGCATTAGCTTTCAAGGCGCTCCCGATGTACGCGTGGTCCTTTACAAGCAGGTGCCGGCCCTGGCCATGTTGCGGCTGCCGACCAGGCAATCGGGAGGCCGGGCCAACCTGCATCAAGGCGCTGTCGGCGCCGGTATTGATCTGCCCACCGGCGTGGTACACCAGGCCGAGTGTCGAAATCGCCTCATCGACCACCACCCCGACACGGGCGAGAAAATCGTTGGCTTTCAGGTGCCTTACTGGACTGAAATCCTTTCGATGGCACGCCGTGTGAGCGCGGCGGTGCAAATGGGCTACCTGGGCGTGGATATTGTCATTGATCGCCGTCGCGGGCCGCTTCTTCTGGAAGCCAACGCCCGGCCCGGCCTGGCAATCCAAATCGCCAATGGCCGCGGCCTTTTGAAGCGATTTGCGGAAATCGAATGCGATGAATTGGCTTCATCGTCAGAAGCGACGGGAGGAAGAGGCTAGACATGGTGAACAGGACCTTCCCCTTTCTGCCCGTAAGCACGCTTGCGATGTTCCTGATCGCATGGGTGAGCCTAGCGCTGCTCCTCGAAACTCCTTCTCGATTGCTAACCTCGACACAGTCGACTGCCCGAGGAGGGTCCGTTGCTGCTGGGCCCGCGCGAGTGGTCTACTTGGCGGGCGAACTTTCTTCTGATGAAGACATGATCATGCTGATGGCCGCGGTCGCGGCTGCCGATCCTTCCGGCGTCTTGCTGCTGGATTCTCCCAAGGCGCGCCCCCATCTGAAAGCTTTCCTGACCGAGTTCCACCCGGAACGCGTGATTCCCATTGGCTCGTTTCCGAACGGCATTCCAGATCTGGAGCAGCGTCTAGGCATTCGCACGGCGCCGCTCGTGGAATGGAAGCCAGGTCAACCGGCGGCCTTGTGGAAGGCTATCCTGAACCGGGCCGCGCGCGTGGTCGTTTGCCCGGCAAAGCCGCGCGGCTGGTTGCTCCAGGCGGCCCGTCTGGCCGGAGGCTACCGGGCACCGCTGTTTGTCCTGCGAAACGAGGACGGAGAGCGCGACAGGCTTGGCCGGCAGCTAGCGGACTGGGGCGCGCGTGAAGTGTGGGCAGTCGGTGAGGCCGCCAATGTCTGCCGCAATTTCGCGGGCATCCGTCTCACGGCTCTGGACTCCGAGGAACAAATCACCGCAGCCGCTATGCAAACCCAGGACAAGAAGGGACCCGTCCATGTGCTGGTGCTCGCCAATCCCGCCGACGCCACGAAAGACAAGGGAAAAATGTCTCTGTTAGCCCCGTGGTTAGCCACGCAGAAGGGGGCGGCCCTGGCATTGACCAACGAGGCCGGCACGAACACCGCCACGGTTGTAGAGGCCGCTCTGCACAACCCCTTGCTCGCACAGATCGACACGCTCATCCTCGTGGCCGGCCTTGAGGCCGTGCCCATGGAGCGCCGGCCTAATCCGGCCCGCGGCAAGGACGAATCGATTCAAATGGAGCCTCTCACCCCTGCCGGTACGGAACCATTCAGTTTTGCCACCGGCCGATTGTTCCACGAGGATCTCGGCGTGCCGACCTTGCTGCTCGCGCGCCAGCGCTTGCTCGCCTCGTCTGCCTTGCCCGGGCCGCGCAAGGCGTTGATCGTAAGCAATCCCGGCGGCGGCTTGTCCCTTATGGAGACATTTTCCAGAAACACGGCCATGGAGCTGCGCAACCGGGGTTACGAAACAACGGCGCTCTTTGACGGCGACGCAGCGCCCGACAAAGTGCAACGGCTCATGCCCGACCAGGATATTTTTCTCTGGGAAGGCCATTATCGAACCATGGTGGACGAGTACGGCCTACCCGGCTGGAAGGAACCGTTGCGGCCCTCGCTCATCTTCCTGCAGAGCTGCCTGGCCCTCAACGAAGCGGAAGCCTTGCCTCTCTTCCAGCGCGGCGCCGTGAGCGTGGTGGGAACTCCCACCCGTAATTACTCCGGCTCGGGCGGCGCCTTCACCCTCGCCTTCTTTGATGCCATGCTCTACGACGATCAATCGCTCGGCGGCGCCCTGCGCCAGGCCAAGAATTTTCTCCTGGCCTATTCCCTGCTCAAGGAAAAGCGGCTGGGAAGCAATGCCAGGCTCGGCGGCGCCAATCTGCGTTCCGCCTGGGCCTTCACCCTTTGGGGTGATCCCACGTTAAAACTGCCGCGCCCGACGCCGGCAAGAAACGCGCTGCCAGCCGTGCGCTCTCGCGTAGAGAGAAACACGATCGTGCTGACCCTGCCCGAAGCGCTCTATCCGAAAGTGACCACCGAAGGTTATCAAACACAGATGTGGCCTAATGCACGCCTGGCCGGATTACTGAAGAAGGAGCCGGACCAGGACGAGCGACGGTTGGTGTCGTTCCTGTTCGCGGAACTGGCTTTGCCGCAAGTCCCGCTCGACAAAACGCCGCGCCTGAAATGTAAGCTGCCAGCCAGCCGCTGGCAATTCTGCTGGGACAGCCGTCGTCGTCATGGTTATTTGCTTGTCATTCCCCGCGCCAGGGAATCGGAAGAACTGCGCTTTCAGGTGAGTTGGGACGCGCCACCCGACTAGCAAAGCGTTGGCGTATGAGATTCTTTACGATATCCTCTTATGCCCCTCTGCTACGAGGGGCGCGGGCCCGCACAAAGGTAAGACAGGTTGCATTTGTTGAACGTGTACATCGCGGAAGCGCAGCCGCACCTCCCAGCCATTGCTGAAGAGGATCGATTGAGTACAGGCCGGCGGCTTACCGGCATCTAGCTCTACTTCATCGTACATCCATTCGACACGGGCAGCGCACCGATGTTTGCTGGGCAAAACATCGCGCTGGATCTCCGGTTCCGCGATGAGGTCATAGGTCAGGATCAGCATATCCTGGAGAGGGGTGTCCAGGCGCAAGATAATGACGAAACGCCTTTTTTGTTGCCCCATGCCAAAAACAACGGCGTCGTGAAGAGAGTAGTTATCCTGAATGTGGCGGATCCCCTCCGGGAGGTCCGGCCCCACCTGCGTCAGGTAAGCATCGTAGCGGTCGCCGGCTGCTTGCCATTGGGCATTGGCCTGGTCGGAAATCTCGGGGTCGGAAGAGCCGAACCGCTCCATCAATTGGGGGATAAAGAATTTCATCGCTTCGTCCGCCTGTTTTTCGTGTCCCGCAGTGGAAATGATGTTGCTGCACCGCACAGCGCTATTTTACGAAAACTTGGCGACGAAAAAAGTTGAATCCAGAGGATTGGACAAAGGCCTTCCGGTTGTCCTTGCCGAACAGGGGCTCGGCCGCGCAGACCAGAGCTGCCCACCCAGCCAGCCCTTGCAATCTCTCGCGCGGGTCATCAGGATCAACCGCTCGAAGGTCTGTCAACAACCGTCGTTAGCCGTTCCAGCAACAGCACGGAGGTATCATCATGCCGGCCGTTGCCGCCGGTGAAGGTGTTCGAGGCGTGGAAGAGATGATCGAGCGCCTGGTCCAGCCGCTGCGCGGCACTGGCACGCAAGGCGCGCGTAATTCCCTGGACCCCGAACGCCTGGTGCGCAGCGCCGTTCATGGGGAAGGCGTCCGTGAGGCCGTCCGAGTAGATAGACATGCAGGCCTTTGAGACCATGCTAGAGGCGGGCTGGCGCTGCGAGGGAGCCTAAATGATATGCCGGGTGTTGGGGGGGAAGCAAGCAAAAAAATGATTGTGTTCAGCCGGTTTCGGATCAGGAACAGGACTCAGGGCGTGGTATGATTTTCGGAGTGCGGTTGCCTGATTCGGATAAAGCAGCTCGACAAGATCGAAATAAGCAAAGCCGAGCGGCGAATAAGTCTTATGGCATGACCGGGCCCGGGCTTGCCTGTGATTCGCGTTCAACATGCAAAGGAGTCCGCTTGTGAGAACTCGATCCCTAGTAGGCAGCGCTGCGGGTGCCGCCCTTGGCATCCTCGTCCTGGCCGGTCTCAGCTCCGTGATTGGTCAGCCCGATGACCCGCCCAGCGCCCCAAAGAAGCCAGCCGAACAGGCGTCCGCCGAGAAAGCTCCCAAGAAGCCGGTCGAAGCGGCGCCCGCCGCCACGGAGCAGAAGCCGGCCCTTGCCAACTTGATTCCCGCGCTGAAGGCCACGCCGGGCTGCCTGGACGTCGAGACGGCGCGGACGAGCAGCGGCAAGAACGTCATCTTTGCCTGGTTTGAGAACCGCCGCGCCGTCATGAAATGGTACTACAGTGATGCGCATCAGGAGGTCATGAAGAGTTTCTTCCCCGATGTCGAGCCGCGCAAGCCTCTCCAGGAGGTGCCGGGAGATAGCGGACCGATCATGGTGATCGCTTCCATCACGATGGCGAAACAATCGCAATTCAAGGACACGACGCAGGCGCCGATTGCGCAAATCGCCATCGAACTCTACCAACCGCTAAGCGGCGGAGCCGCCCTGGGCGGCCGCTTCGCCCCCGCCGCGGTCAAAGTGCCACATTTGCGCGATTACACGCCCAAGACCAAGGCGCCGCCGGAAAAGTAGGATACCCGCCGGAGAAGTCATGCCGTGCCGGCCAGCTCAGCGAGTTTCACGACGGTGTTCCAATTCCGAGCTGTGCCGCGCGTGCCGAGCTTTTGCTCGATGAGCTTATTGGTCAATTTCGAGTCGCCGATTCCAGCAGGGTAGACCACGTACAACTGCTTCCCGTCCAGGCGAACTATCTCCGGCCCCCGGATTGCAGCCTGGAGAGATTTCAGATGCTGTGCCTGGGGTGCATTCTTCAATAACTGGACGACGAGATGGCCCGGATCGCGCTGCGCTTCCTCCGGGAACGGATTGCGGGCGACGAGTGCCCGCCATTCATCAGCGCTTCGGACAAAGTAAGCGATGGGGATCTTGAAGCGCTTCTCGGTCTCGCCTTCCAGCAGGCGTTCCAGTTTATCGCCATCGCGGCGCTTACTCTGGAAGATGAGGTTGCCGCTCTGCAGCAGGGAGCGCGCGCCCGCGAATCCTAACGCCTCCAGGAGGTCGCGCAGGTCGGACATGGCCACCAGGTTTCGTCCGCCGACATTGACGGCGCGCAGAAGAGCAATGTGAGTAGGCATAGCTTGGGGAGAATTATATCCCGCTTCTGCGTCAGGAGTAGCCGTGTCCTGCGTCAACCGACTTCAGCCATCCAGATCCGGGCCAATGATGTCCGGCAGGTTGAGCGGCGGCCGGGGGAAAGGAGTTAGCAATGACTTCCAGGTATTGTTGTAGCCGCTGCTGTCCATGGACAGCGCGATACTCCGCGCGCTGCCGTCGCACAGGGCGATGTTGATGATGTTGCCGGTATGCGGAGTGATGGCGTCAAAGGCGGAAAGGGCGCTCGGATCGGTAAAGGTGCGATACATCTGCGGCCAGAAGGGAGCGTACGGGTCCAGGGTGTCCACGTGGCAGTAGGCGATCGTCGAGGCGGAATTGACGCCGGTCTTGGGCAACGGGAAGGACGGCAAGTAGGCCCAAAGATTATTCTGCGCCAGCCTTTCGCTGAACATGATGGTCTTCGAGGTGCCGTCGGGGATCGATTCGGGAAAACGGTTGCGGCCGTCCAGGGCCGGGAATGGATAGAGCTTGTTGGCGGTCGATCCCCACACGCTCGGCTTGCCGAAGACGAGGAAATTCGCTCCATAGCTGCACACGCCCCACATCTGTGGATTCGTCTCGCCGCCGGAAGCAAAGCCGCCGCCGACCGTATTGTCCGAGGGGCAGATATAGATCGGCACCCGGCCGGAGCCCGCTCCGTTGGCGGGAGCGGTGCCGGCGACAAAGCCTGGACAGGTCACCAGGCCGGACTTGTAATCAAAAACGGGATCGGTGAGCTGAAACAGCGAGCCTTCTTCCAGGCAGTTGAGCAAGTGCAGGAAAATCGAGCCATTGTGACCGCCGTAGGGAGCGGCGACATAGCCGCCCGGATTGGGATCGGCATAGTTGAACAGCGGCGGCATGGCTCTGTAAACGTCGGTCGTCTGAATGGTCGCCAGTCCCATCTGGTGCATGTTGTTCAGACACTTGAGGCAATTGGCCCTTTCGCGCACCTTTTGCACCGCCGGCAAGAGCAAGCCGATGAGTACGGCAATAATGGCGATGACAACAAGCAATTCGATGAGCGTGAACGCGCCGCGGCAACGCCGCGTAGCAGGTCGAGACATACCGGCCTCCTTCTGTTGTTAATGGATCGACACACATCAAATTTCCGTCAGCGGGCGCCTTCCGGCTTGACATGCTTCTGGCATTCCCGCACCCACTCCGCGGACGGATAGGGCCAGTCGGGTCGCCGGGAGCCGAGCTCGTGACCGCGCTTCAGGGCGGCGAGCGCCTGGGCGAACTGTCCTTGCTGGCGAAGGGCACAGCCGAGGTTGCAGTGCGCTTCGGCAAGGTCAGGATTCAGCTCAATGGCGCGGCGCAGGACCGGGATCGCCTCGTCAGCCCTGCCCTTCTGGTACAGGATGCTGCCCAGGTTGGCGTGGGCCACGGCATAAGCGGGCTTCAGGGCAATGGCCTGGCGGAGGGCGCTCATGGCTTCTTCACTCCTGCCCTTGCGCTGCAGGACATTGCCGAGTTCGCCGTAGGCCTCGGCATAATCCGGTTGGAGCTCGATGGCCCGTCGGTAGGCGGCAGCGGCCTCGTCAAGCCGGCCGGCGTCGCGCAGGGCGTCGCCGAGATTGAGACGCGCGCCCGGACTGTCGGGTCGAATCGCCACGGCCGCGGTGAGAAAGCGGATCGCTTCCGTGAGCTGTGGGGGCGAGGAGTCTTGCAGAGCCAGGCCGAGGTCTTCATTGAGCCAGAAGTTGCCGGGAAAAGCCTCCTGGGCGCGGCGCAGGAGAGCCACGGCCGTCTCCGTGGCGCCGCGCTGGCGGAGGCCCAGGGCGAGCACAAACAGCGCTTCGGGTGGCTGGGCGGATACATCGACTTCGCGCGCCAGGCGCTCCAAGGTCTGCCGGGCTTGCAGGGGGTCGCGCCGGCGCGCGGCGCGCATTTCTTGTCGCCAGGGATCGGGATCGGCTGCGGCCAGCACCTGCTCCAACCAGGCTGCTTCCGGCGCTTTCTTGTAGCGCGCCAGGATCAGCCAGTGGTCCAGGGCCACCAGCAAGGCGTCACGTATCGCCGGGGAGCGGCGCTGCAAGAGAGCGGCTGCTTCCGCAGGCGTCCGGACGGCTACCGCGAAACCGTGATCCTGGAAGGCTTGCTGATACTCCGGCAGCGCTTCTTCCAGTGCGAAGCGATTCTCCTTCACGTTCAGGGTGGTCTGACGGAGTCGGATGTCCTCGAGTTGCGTCAGCAAATGCCGGTCGGCCTCCTCCGCGGCCAGATCGCGCCAGAGGTCCTGCACGCGGCCGCCCAGGACCGCCTCCGCGCCACTGTCCTTGAGGAGGTCCCTGGCGCGGATGGCGGCGGCCTGGGCTTGCGGCCATTTGCCGTCGCGGAGGGCGCGTTCGCCCTGGTCCAGCACGGCCTGCAAATCGGCGGCCACGCGCGTTTGCCGCGCCGTGCGGTCGCGCACGATCCAGCCGGCACTGCCGGCCAGCACGGCCAGAATGACAAGCAAGGCCGCCGCCGCAGACCACACGACGGGACGATGCCGCCGGGCCCATTTGCGGGAACGCTGCGCCAGGGTCGGCGGCCTGGCCCGGATCGGCTCGTCGTTGAGGAAGCGCTGCAGGTCGCCGGCCAGATCCGCGGCCGAGACATAACGCTCGGCAGGGACTTTCGCCAGCGCCTTGAGGACGATGGTCTCCAATTCGACCGGCGCCTGCGGGTTGAGGCGCCGTAACGGCGTGGGTTCCTCAAAACCGATTTGCCGCAACAGCTCCTGGCGGTCAAGACCGCTAAAGGGAGGCTCGAGCGTCAGCAATTCGTACAGGGTCGCGCCCAGGGCGTAGATGTCCGTGCGCGCATCCACGCCGGCGGGTTGGGCCAGGGCCTGTTCCGGGCTCATGTAGCGCAGCGTTCCCACCAGGTCGCCGCTCATGGTCAGACCCGGCTGACTCTGGCAGTGAGCCAGGCCGAAGTCAGTCACCCAAAGGTTGCCGCGTAGATCGACGAGCAGGTTCGCCGGCTTGATGTCGCGATGCACGATGCCTAGCTCGTGGGCATGCTTCAGCGCCTCGGCGGCCTGGACGCCGAGATTGGCCACGCTGCGGAAGAATCCTCCAGGCCTCGTGCACCGCTCCGTCGTCAGTGCCGCGGCCGGCTGCGTCGGCGCCGTGGCAGATTGCAGATTGGAGAATGAAGATTGAAGACGGGGGTCGCTTGGGGCGACCCCATCCGCCGGCAGCGGCGACTTCTGCTCGTCCACTCCATTCTTTTTCGAATCTGCAGCCTTCAGATCGGCAATCACCTGGGCCAACGACTGTCCCTCGATGAACTGCATGGCGTAGTAATGGACGCCCCGGTCGCATCCAACGGCGAAGACCGGCACGATGTGCGCATGGTGCAGGGAGGCGGCCGCCTGTGCCTCATGGAGAAAGCGCTGAAGCTGCTTGGCATCCAGGGTTGCGACGAGCGGCAAAACCTTCAGGGCGACGCGGCGTTGAAGCGAGAGTTGTTCCGCTTCGTAGACAACTCCCATGCCGCCGCGGCCCAGTTCGCGGACGATGCGAAAATCGCCGAGCGGCGTTCCCTCCACCGCGGCCGGAGATTCGCCTGAGCCGTGCAGCCGTCGTGACGCCTGGTGCACAAATTCCAGGCTGTCCAGACACTCTTCCAGGACGCCGGCGATGTCGGCATGGCGTGCCAGAAAGGCACAGCGTTCCGGATCGTGGCCGGCCTCGATGGCGGCAAGGTACTCTTCCATGGCGAGCACGACTTTAGGGTCATCCAGGGAAGTGAAGGAATCGGTCGCTTTCATGAGAGCCCTCCCAGGACGCGCCGCAGAGAGGCCAGGGCGCGGACCCAGAGCTTCTTGACCGCCTCGCTGCTCCGGCCCATGCGCTCGGCGACTTCAGGGAAGGTCAGTCCTTCCAGTTGCCTCAAGACAATTACCTCGCGATGATCTTCAGACAATTGCCCGAGGGCGTCGGCCAGCAGCACCGCCTGCTCGCGCCGCGCCGCTTGCTGACTGGGGGAGCTGTGCCGCGCAACCAGGCTATTCGTCAGGGACTGCGACGACTGGTCGAGCTCGCCGTATAGTTGGCGCTCCAGGCTTGGGTCGCGTCGCCGTGTGCCGTAATAGCGGCGCGCCAGCCCGGCAAGCGTCGTGGCCAGAATCTTCCGAAGCCAGCTCAGCAACTCCGTCTCACTCGTGCCACGAAAGCCGGCGAAATCGCGATAGGCGCCCAGGAAGGCTTCCTGGACGACATCGGAAGGATCCGCCTTGCCTTGCAAGCGCCGGCCAAACTGCACGCGGGCCAGCAGCTTCAAATAATTGCGATACAGTTCCAGCAATTGCCCGAGCGCCTGCGCGTTTCCGGCGCGGGCCAGGGGCAACAGGCGTTCAGGATCGCAGGCGGCCGCGGGGCTCATGATAATGACTCTCTCTAAAGATCTAGGTGCGAAACAACCGCCGCTGGGGACGCGCAAAATGGCGAAGAAGCCAAAATCTGGTTGTGGCCGCCTCGCTGAACTCGCCAGAAGCTTCGAGACAACTCCAAACTTGATACAGGAGGCAGCAGAGGAAACAGAAAATGCAAGACTTTCTGTTACCTCCTTTTCAAGCAGTAGTTCCCTGGCCTGGTTCCAGAGTTGTTTGCAGGCGCCGCATGCCACGCAGCCAGCGCTCATAATCGTCGGCCTTGCGGCGGAAGTATTCGGCGACCTCCGGATGAGGCAGAATGAGAAAACGCTCCGCCGACAAGCCGGCGACGACGGCCTCGGCGACGCTTTCCGGCTCGATGGCGCCTTCGCGCAGCAGGGCGCCGATACCGCCGCTGGCGCTGGCGACCATGTTGGTGCGAACGCCCAGCGGGCACAGGCACGACACCTTGATGCCGGCGGAGGCATAGGTGATCGCGAGCCACTCGGCAAAGGCCAGGGCCGCATGTTTGGTGACGGAGTAAGGCGCGGAACCGAGGAGGGTCAGAAGCCCGGCCGCCGACGCCGTGTGCAGCAGATAACCCTGAGCGCGCGCCAGCATGTCCGGCAAAACGGCCCGCGCCGCGTAGACATGCGCCATGACGTTGATTTGCCAGATGCGCTGCCAGTCCGCATCGGCCGCCTCCGGACCGCCCTCGACGGCAATGCCCGCGTTCGAGCAGAAAAGATCAATGGCGCCAAAGGCCGCCGTGGCATTGCGGACGAGGCGGGCAATGTCGGCCTCCTTGCTCACATCGATCGTCTCCGCGCGGCCGCCGATCTCCTTGGCAACCTGCGATGCCCCGTCCCCGTCCAGGTCGGCGACAACGACTCCGCGCGCACCTTCCCGCGCGAACCTGCGACACAGGGCCCTGCCTATACCGTTGGCCCCGCCGGTCACTACCACGACTTGGTCCTTGAGGTGCATGGGAGCCTCGGTTTTCTGCTGGGGTGGCGATTACAATTCTAATCCCAAAAAGGTTTGCCGCGCCGCTAAATCAGGTAAATCCGGCGGTCTCGTTAAAGATCGTTTCCTCGGATTTTTCCTCAAGTCCTCTCCACTTTCCGCCGACCCATGTTATAGGTGGCATTCTCCCTGCGCCGGCACCGCTGAGTCCACGAACCGAAAGGAGTCGGTTCCCATGAAGGGCGTTGCGTGCCTGCACTGGCTGGGAGCCGAGCTGTTCGCCTGGGCGGTGGGCATGGGCTGCGCGCAGGTGCTTGTGGAGCAAAAGGTTGAAAGACCGCCCGACCCTGTGCCCGTGCAAACGGCAAAGGATGTAGATCGGCCGGTCGCCGTGGCAGACGCCGGCTCACCGCGGGTAGTGACCGTAACGAGACCGGATGCGACGCCCGCCATGATCGTGAGTGTGGAAACGCCGAAGACCGGTTGCGCTTCTCCCCTTCCTATTCAGCCCGCTTGCTGCAGCAAGATGGATACTCCGCCTCTTCTGAGCGCCAAGCCGGCGGTCGCCAAGAATAGCGGCAAGTCCCTGGTCCAGGCGACCGAGCCGGCCGAGAAAAAATCAGGCAGCCCACTGAAGAAGGAAACACCCTCCTGGATGGGTCCCAAGGTCATCGAGGGTCCTGCCGCGCGTGACAAAGACATCGCCGTTGCGCAACGGTTGGCCGGCACGCAGAAGCCCGAAGAGAAAAAGACATCTCTTGCCGAGACATCGATCAAGCAGACCAAATCGGAAACCGCAGTGCCGCCGTCGCCCCGCGTCGTCCCTCCTTCGCCGGCAAAAAAAGACTCGTCTATGGCTATGCTCGTCGACAAGCCGGCAGCGAAAAAAACTACGGTCGCGACCGAAGCCAAGCCGCTTCGACCTGGGAAGCAAGTCACGAATCCGCTTGCCGGCGCAACGCGGACCGGGCACGCGGCCGATTACACCTGGCTCTACGGCCAGTTACAGTACTGGCCGCTGCACAAGACCTGGCGGCTTCGCTACGCAGGCATCGACACGGTCGATCCCTACGGCGGCAGCGTCACCCTGACGGCAGACCTTCGCCCCACCGACCTGAAGGACGGCCAGTACGTCCGCGTCGAGGGCCGTCTCGCCGATCCGGAGGCAACGGGCATCTCCCCGCCCTACAAGGTCGAGTCGATCCGCGCGCTGGACCAATAACCAGGATCTCCCAACGAAATCGCTTCCGAACAAGCAAAGGAAGAACAGGAGCCTGTTACAGGCGCCTGTTCTTCCTTTTTGTTTTTTCGGACTTGGTTCAGCGGCCGGTTTTGCCCTTTTAACCATGCTTATCTTCGGTTGTCTGTTGAGCTCCGCGAGAAATGCAGGCCCTGCCGCAAGGTGCACAGAACCGGCACTCTCCGTGTAACAGACAAACTTCGTAAAGTAGGAACCCTGCCGCTGCCGATAACCCACATCAGGAAAGTCCCGCAGTCCGTTCGGCCCGGAGGCATGAAGCTATGTGCCATTCCCTGTGGTTGCTGACCGCGGCCTGCCTGGCAAGCGGCGTCGATCAACTTTCTCCCACTGAGGACGCGACTGCGCCGCCCAAGAGCATGCCGGCGGTGCTTGCCGCCCAGCTCGCCTGCCCGGACAGCTTCCCACCGTGCCCGCGGAAGCGTTGCAGCATGCTGGAACGGCTGCACCGCAGATGGCAGCAGGTGTGCGGCCATGCGGACTGCGCTCCTGAAGCCGCGCTCGTCCCGCCCCCGGCCAAACCGAGTGACTGCGTCAAGCCATGTGAGACGGTTGGCAGCAGCCTGTCTCCGGCGCCATGCCAATGCTGTACCTGCAGCTCAGGCTGCACCTGTCCTTGCTCGAACGCTGGTGTACCGTCCCGTGCCGCCGTTGCGCCGTGCGCTGGCGGTGAACCGTGCACGCAATCTTGGCTCAGCCTTATCGAAAACGCAGGTCCACCGACCTCTCAAGCGGCAGCAAAGCCGGGCACGAAATTGCCCGCTCTGCTCTATGGCAACGATGGCATGACCTTCTCTCCCGCGAGCGCGCCGGCAACGGCAGGCTCGCGCAACGGCGGCAAACTTCGCCCACTCTCTCCGTACAGTCCTACGCCGGGCCTCTCGAGCAAACCTGAACCGGTGCCTGTTGTCACGGATGTGCAGGTGAGTGGGGCGAGAGCCATAAACCCGGAGACGCCAACGAGGAAAGTGGACACAAAGGACAGGCTGTTCGACCCGCCCGCGATGAAGTTTGATCCGCTAACCCAGAAGCCCGACGCGCCAGCAAGAAAATGCGACAATGTGATTCAGACAGCCGCGATCTCGCTGGCGCCGGCTGGGCCGGATATAACCTGGACCTATCTCAACCGCGCCGGCTGTGCAGCGGATTACAGCCGCCTCACCGGGCAGCTCTCCTATGTGCACACGGGCGGCGGCCTCTGGGTCGTGCGCTATGCGCCGCTCGATGGCGAGGATCGCTACGGCGGCAGCGTCGTGCTGGCGCCGGTCGTCAGCATGGATCGCTACAAGGACGGCGATCTTGTCAGCGTCACCGGCGAAGTTCTGAACGACGGTCAGCGCGCCAGCAAGTTCCTGGGCGGACCGCTATACCGGGCAACTTCCGTGACGCTTGTGGATCGGCTGACAAAAGGGGCGGAATAATTCTCCAGCGGCATGGTCCGACTCGGGCATTGCGCCGTCTTTCAAAACATTTCTGCTTGACAGTTGTTAACATTTCCCAGACGATAGTTTCAACATCGTTCCCCAGAGCTCGATAACAACCTTTCGTATTGCGAACGGTTTCATCCTTCCCTCTCGGATGACCGCCATTACACATGGAGAGAGTTTCTGCCCATGCGGAAATACCATTCTGTTCGCGTTCGGCTTTTCCTGGAACATTTGGAAACGCGCGCGTTATTAAGCGGCGACCTCACCGGCAACCTCGTCCTGAGCCTCATGCCCGGCGTGGCCGGGGCACTGGCGGACACCACGAAAATCGCCGCGGCCTCAGGGGCGCGATTGCAATCCACCTCCATTGCCAATGTCTTCCAGGTCATCGGCGCGGGCAACAATACCGCCGCGCTGCTGCAACGTTTCGCCGGCGACGCGGACGTCCGCTATGTCGAGCCGGAGACCCTGGTGCACACGGATCTGCTCCCCAACGACCCCAAATTCCAGGACGGCACCTTGTGGGGGCTCAACGGCGCCAACGGCATTCAGGCTCCTGCAGCCTGGGATACCAGCACGGGTTCGACCAGCGTCGTCATTGCCGATATCGACACCGGCATGGATTACAATCATCCGGATCTTTATGAAAACGTTTGGATCAATCAGCCGGAAATCCCGGCCTCGCGCATGGCCAACTTGCATCACTTCGATGTCAACGGCGATATCATTTCGGGGTCGATCACGTTTTACGATCTGAACTACTTCAACCCCAAGACCGGAACCTATCCGGATCAAGGGCCGGGCAAGATTACCGACGTGAACGGCGACGGCCGCATCGACGCGGCCGACCTCCTGACGCCCATGGTCGTGGATGGGAGCGGCAACGACACCGGCATGGGTGGCTGGGTCAATCCGCAAAAGCCCAACACCCAGGACGGCGACACGGCGCACCCGGATGACCTGGTCGGCTGGAATTTTGTCGCCAACAACAACAATCCTTTTGACGACAACCAGCACGGTACGCACACGGCGGGGACGCTGGGCGCAGTGGGCAACAATGGCGTCGGCGTGGTCGGCGTCAACTGGCAAGTGGACCTCATGCCCGTGAAGTTTCTCGACGCCGGCGGCAGCGGCACGGACACGGCAGCCGCCCAGGCCATCGAATACTCCATCAAGCACGGCGCCAGGATTTCCAGCAATAGCTGGGGCGGCGCCGGCAATACCACCGTGCTCTACAACGCCATTCAAGATGCCAACAATGCCGGGCAGATTTTTGTCGCGGCGGCCGGCAACAGCGGCCAGAACACCGACACTTCACCCAATTACCCGTCCGCTTTTGATTTGCCCAACATCGTCGCCGTGGCCGCCACGGATATCAACGGCAATCGGGCGTCGTTTTCCAACTACGGCGCCAAAACCGTGGACATCGGCGCGCCGGGCGTCAACATCTACAGTACCTTCCCCAACGGACAGTACGGCTACCTGAGCGGCACGTCGATGGCCACGCCGCATGTGGCGGGAACCCTGGCGCTGATGCTGGCGCAGAACCCGACCTACACGGTAACGCAAGCCATCAACCAGTTGCTGGGCACCGCTACGCCGAATTCGGCCCTGGCCGGGATCACGGTCAGCAACGGCATCGTCAACGCGGCCCTGGCGGTGCAAACGCCGACCATGGATCTGAACTGGACAGGAGGCGGCATCACCGGGCCCGCCGCGGCGAACACGGCTTTACCGTTCACCATCTCCCGCACGTATGACGTCTCGGGCGGAGCGGCGCCCGGTAACTTCGTGCTCAGCTATTACGCCTCGACTTCGTCGGATCCGCATCAAAATCTCGCCCTGGCTACGCTGCTGGGCAGCGAGATCATCAGTGCGGCCGGGGATAAATCCGTCGGTACCCACGCGGGTACCAGTCCGACGTTTGCCCCGCTTCCCGCAGGGACCTATTATCTGCTGGCCAAGCTGAATAGCGGCGCTGCCTTCGTCGAGACGGATGAAACCAACAACGTTGCCGTGGCGCCGCAGCCGCTGGTCGTGCTGGGACCTCAGATCGTGGACAACGGCGCCGCCGGCTATTCCGAGACTGGCGCCTGGACCACGGAAACGGTTCCCGCCTATGGCGGCAACGAACGCTATGCCGCCAGCAGCGGCACCGGTCAGAACACCGCGACCTGGCAAGTGACGGGCCTGGCGTCGGGCTCTTATCAGGTGCAGGTGAGCTGGCACCCCTATCCCAACCAGGCTACCAACGCCCCTTATGCGATCTACGACGGCGCCACCTTGCTTCAGACCGTCACCGTAAATCAAACGCTAGCGGCCAACGGCCCGATGTTCGGCGGCGTACCGTTCCAGACGCTGGCCACCGTGAAGATCACCAGTGGCACGCTCAATGTCGTGCTGAGCAACACCGCCAATGGCGCCTATATCGTCGCCGACGCCATGCGCGAAGCGCCGGTGCCATTCTCGAACACGGACCTGAACTGGTCGGCAACGGGAGACGGCATCACAGGCCCGGCATCCGTGAACGTGCAAACCAACTTCACCATCAATCGCACCTACACCGTCAGCGGGGCGGCGGCGCCGGGCAGCTTCACGATCAATTATTATGCATCCACTGTGTCCGATCCGAAGCAGGACCTCAGCAAGGCCACCTTGCTGGGATCGGAGACGCTGACTGCTGCTGCCGACCTGGCCGTGGGCAATCACAGCGGCACCAGTCCGGCATTCCAGCTTGCCTCGGGCGGATCCTACTATGTCATTGCGACGCTAAGCAGCGGCAGCTTTGTGGAGTCGGACGGCGCCAACGACACCAACGACGTGGCCGTGACGGCGCAATCGATTCAAGTATCCGGTCCGGTGATCGTGGACAACGGCACGGCTGGCTATTCCGAAACCGGCGCCTGGACTACGGAGACGGTGCTTTCCTACGGCGGCACCGAACGCTATGCCACCAGCAGCGGCACCGGCCAGAACACCGCCACCTGGCAGGCATCCGGCCTGCCGACAGGACTTTATCAGGTCCAGGCAACCTGGCACCCCTACAACAACGAAGCCAGCAACGCCCCATATGCCATCTATGACGGCACGACGCTCTTGCAAACCGTGCCGGTCAACCAAACGCAGACCGCCAGCGGCGCCAGTTTCGGCGGCGTGCCCTTCCAGATTCTTGCGACCGTGAACATCACCAGCGGCACGCTGAAAGTGGTGCTGAGCAATACCGGCAACGGCACCTATGTAGTCGCCGACGCCGTGCGCATCGCGCCTGCGCCCGTGTCAAGCACGGACCTGAATTGGTCCGCCACGGGCGACGGCATCACCGGGCCGACCACGGTCAGCGCCCAGGCGCCATTCACCCTCAGCCGCACGTATACGATCAGCGGCGCGGCCGCGCCGGCCAAGTTTACCATCGCCTACTATGCGTCTACCTCGGCCAGCCTCAGCCAGAACTTCAGCCAGGCGACTTTGCTCGGCACGGAGACGTTGAGCGCTTCGACCGACCTAGCCCTCGGCAATCACAGCGGTACCAGTCCGTCTCTGCAACTACCGAACGGCGGCACATACTACCTGCTGGCGCAGTTGGTCGCCGATCCTAGTTGGGCGGAATCGGATTCTGCCAACGATACCAACGACGTGGCCGCCGCGCCTCAGCCGGTCCAGGTGTCCGGCCCGGTGATTGTGGATAACGGCACGCCCGGCTATTCCGAAACCGGCGCCTGGAATACCGAGAGCGTGCCTGCTTACGGGGGCACGGAGCGTTACGCGACCAGCAGCGGCAGCGGCCAGAACACCGCCACGTGGCAAGCCACCGGTCTGCCGGCGGGACTCTACCAGGTGCAGGCCACCTGGCACGCTTACGGCAACGAGGCCACTAATGCGCCGTACGCCATCTATGACGGCTCGACGCTCCTACAGACCGTGCCCGTCAACCAAACCTTGATGCCTGCCGGCTCGAGTTTCGGCGGCGTGGCTTTTCAGGCACTCGCGACGGTGAACCTCACCACCGGCACGCTGAAAGTAACCGTCAGCAACACCGGCAACGGCAGCTATGTCGTGGCGGACGCTGTGCGTTTCGCGCCGGTGCCGGTGTCGAACACGGACCTGAACTGGTCGGCCACGGGCGACGGCGTCACCGGCCCGGCCACCGTGAATCAGCAGACCGGCTTCACCATCAGCCGGACCTACACTGTCAGCGGCGCCGCCGCTCCGAGCAGCTTCACGATTGCTTACTACGCTTCCATGTCGGCCGATCCGAAGCAGGACCTCAGCAAGGCCACCTTCCTGGGCAAGGAGACGATCAGTGCCGCCGCCGACCTGGCGGTGGGCAATCACACCGCCGCCAGCCCGAGCTTCCAGTTCCATAACGGCGGCGGCTACTACCTGTTTGCCGTCCTCAATGCCGACAACAGCTTCACGGAGTCCGATTCCGCCGGCGACAAAAACAATCTGGCAGAATCGGCGCAGCAGACTGCTGTCACTGGCCCGGCCGTCGTGGACAACGGCGACCCGACCTATTCTGAGACCGGCACCTGGTTCAGTCAGACCGACAAGGGCGCCTACGCCGGCAGCGATCGTTACGCGGCGGCCGGCGGCACCGGCGCCACGACCGCAACCTGGACCGTCACCGGCCTGGCCCCCGGCGCCTACGCCATCGAGGCGTCCTGGGGACCCTATTACAACCAATCGAGCAATGCCCCCTATGCCATTTATGACGGCTCGACGCTCGTGCAGAATGTGACCGGCGACCAGACCAAATCGCCCACCGGAGCGACTGCCGGCGGCGTGCCCTTCCAGACGCTGACGCAGGCGATGATCAACAGCGGCACCGTGACCGTGGTGCTCAGCAACAGCGGCAATGGCACTTATATGATTGCCGACGCTCTGCGCGTGGAACAGATCGGCTTGAGTTCCGCGGCGCGCATCCAGGCCGTCATGCCGTCCACCGCCGGCGGCATCTCCGTGCTCTCTGATCAGCTCCCCGACAATCTGTCCAACAACCTGGTCACCTTCGCCGCGACTCATTACGTCGGCACGCAGAAGATGACCTCCGGTCAGACGGCGCGCTTCCGCGCTGTGAACTCCAAGTGGTTGGAATTGCATTACCGCCTGGCCACCGAGTCCGGCCCCGTCCAGTACATCACCAATAACCAGTGGGGTTCCGATTGGGCTTCGGTCACGGCACACGAAGACTGGTTCATGCACAATGCCGCCGGCCAGCGCCTGAGCAACAGCACGGACAACTGGTATCTGCACGACATCACCAACCCGGCCTGGCGGCAGTACTGGGTCAACTCGGTGATTGCCGACATGCGCGCCGAGGGATCCCAGGGCGTCTTTGCCGACAGCTTCGAGGCCGGCGTGGGCAGCTTCTGGTTCGATCAATACGACGTCCGCTTCGACGGCACCAACGCCGGCAACCCGGCGTACTGGCCCAACGGCCGGACCTGGATGGACCTGCGCCTGCAGTTGTCGAATTACATGGTGGCCAACATGGCCGCCACTTCGGAGGGCTTCCTCTATCTTCCCAACATCGACGCCCAGGTTACCGGCTGGGAGAACATGAACTACTCCTACATCGATGGCGCCATGCTCGAAGACTTCGGCGACTGGGGCGGCGGCTACTTGAAGAGCGGCGACCCGTCCAACTGGACCCTGAGCATGAACCGCGCCCTGGCCCTCTCCGACCAGAACAAGGTCCTGATCATGGAGCCGTCGCTCTTCAACCAACCCGACGCCGGCACCAGCCCGCTGCAGCGCGAGTTCCTGATGGGCACCTACCTGCTGATCAAGGGGAACTACACCTACATCAACATGCTGGCGCCGCACACCAGCGTGAACGCCTACTACTTCCCCGAATACCAGATCAATCTCGGGCCCGCGATTACGCCACTGGCCACGGACGTATCACAGTATCTATGGAACGGCGCCTATCGCCGCGATTTCCAGAACGGCATCGTGCTCGTCAACCCGACCAACGCCACGCTCACCCTCAACCTCGGCAAGACCTATCAGCAGGTCACAGGCACCGGCGGCGGCATCCTGACGGACGCCAGCCTGGATGCCTCGGGCAATTACATCGGCGGCAGCCTGCACCAGCAGGCGGTCAGCCAGGTGACCCTGGTGCCGGGGTCGGCGGCGATTTTGATGAATTGAACTCGAACCTAGCCGCGCAAAGCGGCATATTTCGCAAAGGCTGGCCGGGAGCTAGAATAACCTGAAGAAAAGTTCGCGCCCGAAGGGCCGCAGGGCTCGCGCAGCAAGGCGTTAGTCATACCGGCGGCGTCAACGGCATCCTGCAAGGAGAGACCAATGGCCGACTTGCCCCCTGTGCTTGTCGTGGAAGAAACCGATCCGGTGGAAACAGAGCGCGCACGGGCTCGCCGAGAGCGGTTCGAGCGCAACTGGGCCTGGCTGGAGAAGCATGCCGCTGACGTGTACCGTCACCGCGGCAAGGTCATTGCTATCGCCGGCCAAAAGCTGTTTGTCGGCGATACAACCGAAGAGGTTCTGGCGCTAGCCAAGGCGGCTTATCCGGAGGATGACGGGCTTTTCACGCGCATCATTCCCAGGGAACGAGGACCGCGCATTTATGCGTATTGACGGATCGTGGCGTCTCTGTGACGACGGCATTGTTCGGCCGGTAGTTTGGGCTGAAATTCGAGCCAGCGATGGCTCGTGGGTACAAGCATTTTTCCTGACAGACTGCGCTGCCGATCGCACGGTGTTGAGCGAAAACGTATGGCGTAGTCTTGGCTTGCCAGGCGTTGCCACCACGGATCGCCTGGAAGGTGTCGGCGGCTCGGCGACTTCTGTCGTGGTGGAAACCCAAATCCGCATGGCACGGGGCGCGACATCACCAACATCTTCGCGCTCATCGTGGACCGGCCCCAAGATGTCGTGTCCCTACTTGGTCGAGGACATCAGTACAAGATTGTCCAAGGATGAGACCAGTCCTGGCCGATGCAAATCGTCTTCGCGGTTGCTATACTCTTCAAAGGCTTTGCAGATCACGAACAGCCGCCACGACGCAATTCATAATTTGGAGGCGAGCAGATGCGGCCCATAAGCAGGTGCGATCGCTTCACCGGACTTCTTCTCCCGCTTGCCTTCCTGCTTGGTGCCTGCTCGACCGCGAGGCCGGCGGAGACCACGGCGGCAGCGTTGAACTCCAAGGTCGCCGACAGCCGTTCGCTCCGCGACCTGCACGGCAATCGCCGCGCGCTCCATGATTTCAAGAATCACCCCGCCCTCGTGCTGGCGTTCCTCGGCGCGGAATGTCCGCTCGGCAATGTCTATCTGCCCAGGCTGATCGAGCTGGACAAACGCTTCCGTGCCAGGAAAGTCCAGTTCCTGGCCGTCTATGCCAACGAGCCGGAGGACCTCGACGCGATTGCCGCGCATGCGTATGACCACGACCTGCCTTTTCCGGTTCTGAAGGACTTTGACCAGAAGCTCGCGGACAGCCTGGGCGTCTGCCGTGTGCCGACGGTGGTTGTGCTCGATGGCGATTTCGCGTTGCGCTATCGCGGGCGGATCGACGATCGCTACGGCGTGGCCGCGCGTCGCGAGAAAGCGACACGAGATGACCTGGGCGAGGCGATCGCAGAAGTCCTGGCAGGCAAGAAGGTGAGCGTGCCCGAAACCGAGGCGGACGGCTGTGCCCTGGAGCGAGCCCAGGAGCGCCCTGCGAAGGCGGGCGTGACCTACGCCAGGGACGTGGCGCCCATTGTGCAGCGGCGTTGCCAGGCCTGCCATCGTCCCGAGCAAAGCGCTCCATTCGCGCTCATGAGCTATGACGACGCCGTCAAGCATGCCCGCATGATCAAGGAAGTCACCTCGCAGCGGCGCATGCCCCCCTGGTCGGCCGATCCCCGTTACGGCCACTTCGCCAACGAGCGCCGCCTGACGCAGGACGAAATCGATACCCTGGCGGCCTGGGTAGACAGCGGCATGGCCCGCGGCGACGACCGAGACCTGCCGAAACCGATCGACTGGCCGAAAGGCTGGGTACACGGCAAACCGGACGTGGTTTTTACCATGCCCGTGGAGTACGAGGTGCCGGCTGACGGCGTGATTCCCTACAAGAACTGGACCATCGACACCCACTTCACGGAAGACAAGTGGGTGCAGATTGCCGAGGCCCGGCCCGGCGCGCCCGGCGTGGTGCACCACGTGGTGGCGTATATCATAAAGCCGGGGCAACGCGGCTCTACTGGGTCGGATGGATCCCTGAACGTTTTGGTCGGCTGGGCGCCGGGCGATCTCGGCCTGGTCTGTCCGCCCGACACGGCGTTGCGCGTGCCCGCCGGCGCGAAGCTGCGCCTGGAGCTGCACTACACGCCGAACGGCAAGGTGACCCGCGATCGCTCGTCTGTCGGCATCACCTTCGCGAAGAAGCCGCCCAAGTATGAGCTGCTCATCAACGAGTTGGCCAACATGTCCTTCGAGATTCCGGCCAACGACCCGCATTACCGGGCCGACGCCTGTTTCCGCGTCCGCGCCGACGCCCGCCTCATCAGCTTCGCGCCGCACATGCACTGGCGCGGCCAGGATTTCTATTACGAGATCATCTATCCGGACGGCAAACGCACGCCGTTGCTGTCGGTGCCGCGCTGGGACTTCAACTGGCAAAACGTCTACCGCTTCGAGGAGCCGTTCAAGCTGCCCAAGGGCGCCAAGCTGCACGCCGTCGCCCACTGGGACAATTCCAGCAACAACCCGCTCAACCCCGACCCGGGGAAATCGGCGCGTTTCGGCCTGCAGACGTGGGAAGAGATGATGGTCGGCTTCGTCGCCTACATCTACGAACGGCCGGACGCCGTGGCCGAGCTCTCCAGGCATCCCCTCAGCCCAGCCGACCAGATGTTCGACCGCCTCGACGTGAACGGCGACGACCTCATCACCCCCGATGAGGTCCCCGCACGGCTGCGTCCGCTCTTGCTGGTAAGCGGCTTGAAGACCCCGGACAGGATCTCCCGCGACGATTTCCACAGACTTTACGACGAGATGCGCAAGCGCATGGCAAAGCCGCGCGCACAGGGAGGCTCCAGCGGCGACGCGCGGAAGACCGAGAACAAGACGGATTCCTTGAAACCGAAGCCTTGACAACACAAACCCATAATACTCTGCAGCGCCTGCGCATCGTCGCGTAATTGCCGCGGCGCGAACCGGAACACGATTCTTTGTCCCCCCAAATCAGGAGACGGTCATGCATGCCAAAATGTGGCTGGTGCTCATCGTACTGCACTTGTTCTCGGTTGCCGCCCATAGCCAGGAGTCAGTGCGCGACTTGAGCGGGTCCGGGCAGTACAGCAAGTTCCTGACGCCGGGTCAACTCGACCGCTGGGTTTTCGAGGGCGACAAGGGCGAAACGATCATCGCCCACGTGGCCAGCAAGGAGTTCGACCCGATCCTGGAGTTGGCCAAGACGGGAAAAACGGATGACAGGGTCCTTTTGGAGGTGGACGATCCGGGCAACGAGAGCCGCTTCTCCATGCGCCTGACCGAAAAGGGCCAGTACAGAATCCGCATCCACGCCTTCAAGTACCAGGGCGGCGGCAACTACACGCTCCGCGTGCAACGCTTTCGAGCCAAGCCGCTTGCCATGGGCAAGCCGGTGATCGGCACCTTCGACCACGAGGGCAAGAGCCATTATTACTTCCAGGGCGTGAAGGACCAAATCCTCATACCGGAATTGAAGGGGACGTCCTTCGAGGCGTGGAAAATACTCGACCACAAAGGCCGCGACATGACGGATTGGGCCGGCAGCGTGCGCCTCGAGGACAGTGGCGAGTGCTGCCTGGTCGTTTCCGGTCGCCCGGAGTACCGCTACGACCTCCTCCTGCGCCAGGCCCGGCGGCAGGATCTGGCTGAGGGTCAGGAGCTAGTCGGCAGCCTGCAACCGGGCCAGTCGGACGTGTTGAGCTTTCAGGGGCAGCCGGGCGATTTCAGGCTGCTCGAGGTTGAGAAGAAGGGCGACTTGCTTTCGCGGGCGGTCTTCGCGCCGCTAGAAAATAAGACCGAAGAACGGATCGCGCGACCAGGAGATCGGCCTGAGATCCAGTTCCTGCCGGTCGCGAGTCGCGGAGGCTGGTTGCGGTTCGCCGCCATCTTGGGCTGCAAAGGCAGATACCAGCTGCAGCTGTTGGCCGCGACGCCTGCATCGTACAAGGTGACCATGCGCGACCCCTGCGTGCCCATCGAATCGGGAGAGCAGGTCGAAGCAAAGCTTCCGGTCGGCGGCGCCGTCTTTTACAGCTTCAAGGCGGCGCCAGGCCAACTCTTCCAGGCAAGGCTGTCCTCGCAGAGCTTCGTTCCCGTGCTGCGCCTCTACGATATGCAGGGCAGCCTCGTGTGCAGCAGTGGCGCCGATGGCGACGGCTTAGAGGGTCGCCTCACGCAAATGGTGGTGCAGAAGGGACTGTATCGCTTGCAAGTTTCATCGCTCGGCGACGGCGGCGGCGGCGCTTTTCGCCAGGCGCTCGAGGAAACGAAGCTAAAGGAATTGAAATTGGGCGGGCGTGGGCAGGGTACGATCCAGCCGGGCGCCACGGATTTCTGGACCTTCCCGGGCCAGGAAGGGCAGACCGTGTTTCTCAGCGTCCGCTCCTCCGCCTTCGAGCCCGCGATTGGCCTCCGCAGTCCTGATGGCGTGCTCCTCGCCGCCGACAACAAGGGCAACGCCGCAACAGGCAGCCTGCTTCCCCTCAAGCTCCCCAGGACGGGGCGGTACAGCGTGGGGATCTCGTCGCGGCGCGGGGCTGGAGAGTATTCGGTGCGCTTGATCAACGGCGATTGAACTTTTGCTACAAATCTCGGTACGCGGGGTTGACAATAGCTGGAACACGCCAAGCTGACGGTGACCATCCGGAGATGTGTTCATGAGAAGACGCTTCGTCCTCCTCCTGGCTCTGGTGTTCGTGATTCCACTTGCCTGGTTGCCGGCTCAACAGCGGCCAAGGCGGGGCGAGAATCAGCGCGGCATGCGCCGCGGCGACCAGGCCGCCGGGGAGCATGGCTGGATCTTCAATCTCGAGGAGGGTAAGGCGCAGGCGCGCAAGAGCGGCAAGCCCCTCATGGTAATGGTGCGCTGCGTGCCTTGAACCGCCTGCCGCGAGTTTGACGGGCAGGTTGTCCGTCTGGAGCAAATCAAGGACCTTGCCGACAAGTTCGTACGCGTTCGCTTGACGCGCATCGACGACCAGGACCTCAATCTCCTTGAATTCGATTACGATCTGACGTTGATGGTCTTCTTCCTGAACGCCGAGGGTCAAGTGTACGCGCGTTACGGCGGACGCGACGCCGAGAGCCCCGACCGCCGCCAGTCTCTGGCAGGACTCCACTATACGATGGCGTCGGTGCTGCGCATGCACGACAGCGCGCAGAAGGTGTTTGCCCGCCGGGCGGCAAGCGCTCCCAAATTCGTGAGCGAGGCGCTGAGCGTGCCACGCTTCGGCCGCTGCCTGCATTGCCATCGGGTCAAGGAGATTCTCAACAACGACCTGAAGAAGAAAGGCCAATGGAGACCGGAGTTGATCTGGCGCTATCCGCTACCGGAGAACCTGGGTTTCGAGCTGGAAATCGATCACGGCAATGTCGTCAAGACCGTTCAGGAAAAAACGCCGGCCGCCGCCGCAGGTTTGCGCGCGGGCGACATCCTGCAATTGCTCAACGGCGTTCCCGTGCATTCTTTTGGCGACGCCCAGTTCGCGCTCGACATCGCTCCGGGCAACGGTTTCATCGCAGTGGTCTATCGGCGTGGCGATGATGTCCTCAAAAATAGGCTGAGCTTGCCCGAAGGCTGGCGCAAGACCGACCTGACCTGGCGGCCTTCCATGCAACTTCTTGTCCCGTCCGCAGGGTTGAATGGCCGCGACCTTACCGTGGAGGAAAAGAGCGCGCGCGGATTGGCCGCCAATCAACTGGCCTTCCGCCAGAAAGAAACGGTCTCCGCTCAGGCGGAGGCAGCCGGCATTCGCGCGGGGGACATCATCCTGGGCGTTGACGACAAGCCCTTCCTCGACATGGACGTGTACGATTTCCTCCGCTACGTCCAGCACCACTACCTGGTCGGCGATCGGCTGACGGTGCAAATCCTGCGCGCTGAGCAACGTAGGAATGTGCATATGACTTTGCGAAAGTAGGGCGATGCAGACCAGGCGAGCATCCGGCAACCCCGCTGGTATGCCAAAGAAGAGCGCGGCGAAGATCGGCCTCAAGTGGCATTGAAGAAAATGGACCGCCAGGAAATGGGATCGGTGGCATCCCCAGGACGGGGCGGTACAGCGTGGGGATCTCATCGCTGCGCGGGGCTGCTGAGTATTCGGTGCGCTTGATCAACCGCGATTGAACTCTGTGGCGCGGGCCCGCCGCTGGTCGGCGTGCCTGGCTCGGGCCGCGATGCGGATAAAACGGGGCCAGACTGCTGCCGTCATTTACTGGGTCTATCTGGGCGCCGCGCCCAGATAGCTCAGGCCGGCTCACTGTTCTTCAGGCCGTGACTTATGCGCGCGAGAGCCGCGCACGAGTTCGCTGACGAACAACCAACTCCCGAGCGCTCAGCCGCCCCGGCGCCAGTATATGCATGGATACGATCCAGGATGGTATACAGGGTAAGCCTGTTCCGCATTTTGCACCGGTCCGCATTGAGAATCAGGAATTTTTGCGGAAACAGCCGGAGCCGACAAATTCGTCAGGTACTCCACTTTACAACCGACCGCGGTTTGGTGGGAATACTTGCCAGCAGAGCAGTAAAGCCGCGCAAGCTGCCCGTCGGCGGCGGTGGCGTATCGTCATAGATCCACCCCACTGCGGTGCAGTCCGTGGAGAATCCCTCGTTGGTCCCGGCTGTGTTAGCCAATCGTGGCGCGGACTGCCAGTAGCTTGTGACCGATTCTTCACCACCGTCACGGCAGCAATTTGCGTGCTAGTCTTTGAATATTCCCCGGCCGAAACGCCCGAAGAAACCACTTACCTTCGAGAGTTGCCCCATGACCTGCACGCCTTCGCAGCTGTTTCGTTCCTTCCAATCCAGCCGGCGCCGGACTCGCCGGCCTGCGTTTGAGATGCTTGAAGACCGAAGCTTGCTCAGCGTGTTCACGCTGCCGCAGTCCGTCTTTATCGGGCCCGGCGCCTCGCCGCAGAGTGTGGCGGTGGCGGACTTTAATGGAGACGGAAAGCCGGATGTGGCCGTCGCAAACAACGGCAGCCACAGCGTCAGCGTCCTGCTGAACGCCGGCAACGGGGCTTTTCAGCCCCTCGCCAGTTACTTCATCGGCAACAACCCCGTGCAGGTCATTAGCGCCGACCTCAACGGCGACGGCAAGCCTGACCTTGTCGTTGTCAATAACACCAGCCCGGGGACCATTACCGTGCTGCTCAATAACGGCGGCGGCACCTTTGCCAGCCCCGTGACCTACGCCGTCGGCAATAACCCCTCCGGCGTCGTCGCCGTCGATCTCAACAAAGACGGCTCTCCCGACCTGGTTGTGACCAATAAGACAGACAACACCGTTAGCGTCCTGCTCAATAACGGTAAAGGCGTTTTCTCGACAACTAGCCCAATCACTGTGCCTGCTTCGCCCCTGTCGATCACGGCCGGCGACTTCAACGGCGACGGCAACCAGGATGTGGCGGTCGTCGCCAACGGCAATGTGAGCATCCTGTACGGCAACGGCAGCGGCGGCTTCAACGCCACGCAGGCCACGTTCAGCGCCGGCTTCGATCCGGCGTTCATCGCCGCGGCCGACTTCAACAAGGACGGCAAACCCGACCTGGCCGTGGCCGACGCCTTCCCGAGCAGCGACGGCGTGTCCATCCTCCTCAACACCGGCAACGGCACCTTCGCCAGCCCCGTCTCTTACCACACCGGCGCCGCACCGAGCGGCCTGGCCATCGGCGACCTCAACGGCGACGGCAACCTGGACATCGTGACGGCCGATGGCCAGTTCGCCGGCAACTACGTCAGTGTGCTGCTGGGCAACGGCGACGGCACCTTCGGCGGCCTGACCAACTGGGTCGCGGACCAGCAGCCCGTGGGCATTGCCATCGGCGATTTCAACGGCGACGGCAAGCCCGACCTCGTCGTCGCCAACAGCAGCAGTAACGACCTCAGCTTCTTGACCGGCAACAATGACGGCACCTTCCAGGTGCCGCGCGTTTACGCGAACATCAGCAGCCCGGGCCCTGTCGTCACCGGGGACTTCAACGGCGACGGCAAGCAGGACATCATCATCGGCAACACGGCCAGTTTGACCGGCGTCATCCTCACGGAAATGCTCGGCAATGGCGACGGCACCTTCCAGCCGCCCACTACGATCAACTCCGCCGTTGCCACCCCGGCGCTCGGTCAGGCCGTGGCTCTGGTAGCCGCCGACGTCAATGGCGACGGCAAACTCGACCTGGTGATGCTCGACAGCAAGAACCAGGTGGACGTGTTCCTCGGCAACGGCGACGGCACCTTCCAGGCGCCCGCCGTCTACGCGGCCGGCGCCAATGCCAAGGCCCTGGCGGTCGGCGACTTCAACGGCGACGGCCATCCCGACATTGCCGTCATGAATACGCCTGCCTCGGGCAACGGTACCGTCACCATCCTGCTCAACAACGGCAACGGCACTTTCAGTGCTTTTGCTACGCCGGCCAATGCCGGCCTGACGCCGAGCGCCATCGCCGCCGCCGACCTCAACGGCGACGGCAAGGCTGATCTCGTCGTTACCAATAAGAACGGCTTCAACAGCACCGTGAGCATCCTCATCAGCAACGGCGACGGCAGCTTCAAGGCCCCAGTCGCCTATCCGGTCGACGGCGACCCGACTGCTGTGACCACGGGCGATCTCAACGGCGACGGCATCCCGGACATCGCCCTCACCACCTTCTTCGGCAAGGGGCTCGACATCCTCGTCAACAAGGGCGACGGCACGCTGGGCAGCGCGCAGTCTTACCAGGTAGGATCCAATCCCACCGGCGTGCTGATTGGCGACTTTACCAACGAGGGGCACGGCGACGTGCTGACGACCAACAACTTCGGCGACTCCTTGACCCTGTATCCGAACCTAGGCACCGGCCTTCTGCTGGGGGCCCTGACGTTTACCGTTGGCGACCGTCCGGCCATGACCGCCGCCGCCGACTTCAACGGCGATGGCTTTGTGGACGTGGTGACAACCAACGGCAACGCCAACAGCATCGCTGTGCTGCTGAGAGCCTACCCCTTCACGCCGCGGCTGTCGCCTCCAACTACCGTAGGCCAGGTCGCCAATACGCTCACGCACTCCACCGAGCATTACCAGGACTTTGTCATCAATGCCTATCAGAGTTATTTGGGCCGCAGCCCCGACCAGGCCGGCCTCAACGCCTGGGTCACGCAGATGCAAAACGGCCTCACAGATGAGCACCTCGAAGCCAAGTTCATCGGCTCGACGGAGTACATCAATAACCACGGCGGGCCCGGCGCCGGCTGGGTGAAGGGCATGTATCAGGACATCCTGGGCCGCACCCCCAGCCAGGCGGAGGTCAATAGCTGGGTCAACGCCCTGAACAATGGCGAGACGCCCGAGCAGGTTGCCTATGGCTTTGCGGCCAGCGCCGAGCGCGAGGGCAACCGCGTCCGCGCCGACTACCAGACCTTCCTGGGGCGCACGCCGGCACCGTCCGAGGTGACCAGCTGGGTCCAGGCCTTCGGCAATGGCCTGACCAACGAAAGCCTGGTGGCCGGCTTCCTCGGCTCGAACGAGTACTACAACAACCCGAACAAGGGCAAGGGCGACAACCTCGACTGGATCACCAGTGCCACGCAGGATGAATTCAAGCGCGCGCCCACGGCCGCGGAGATTGGCAGCGAGGCGGCCGCCTTGCTGCCGCCGAATCTCGGCACAGTCGCCAACCAGATCACACACAGCGCGCAGCAGTATGCCTTGTTCGTGCTCAACGCCTACCAAAAATACCTGGGGCGCACGCCCGACCAGGCCGGCCTCAACGGCTGGGTCACGCAGATGCAGAACGGCCTGACGGACGAGCATCTGGAAGCGAAGTTCATCGGCTCCACGGAATACATCAACAAGCACGGCGGCGCCGGCGCCGGCTGGGTGACCGGCATGTACCAGGACCTTCTCAACCGCACGCCCAGCCAGACGGAGGTCGATAACTGGGTCAACGCCTTGAATCACGGCGAGACGCCGGAGCAAGTCGCGTATGGTTTCGCCGCCAGTGCCGAGCGCGAGGGCATTCGCATTCGCGCGGATTACCAGACCTTCCTCGGTCGCACGCCCACGCCAGCGGAAGTGACTGGCTGGGTAAATCAATTTGCCAGCGGCCTGACCAATGAGAACCTGGTCGCCGGCTTCATCGCCTCGACGGAGTACTTCGACGCCCAGACCAAGGGCAAGAGCGACAAGACCGACTGGACGCTCATCGCCATCCACGATGTCCTGAACCGCCTGGCGAGGACCAGCGAGTACAACACGTGGGGCGGGACATTGCAGTAGCCTGCGACGCTTTCATTTCAGGCCGAGTTCCTTGTTCTGCGCCAGCAGCGCGACCGCTTCTCTCAGTCGCCGCGCGCGTATCCGGCTTCTTCGCGTCCATGATCCAGCCGAAGCATATCGCTTCTTCGACCGCATCGTCGTAGGGGATCCGAGTCCGGCCTGTCTGTTTCTTGTAGTAGACGAGCCAGACCTCGCGCTCGGATTCGTGATGCTTCGCCAGCCAGGAGCGCCATTCTTCCCGGCTGGTTACATACAGCATTCGGGAAATGCCCATGTCGTCCTCCCGATTGGCGGAAATGGTTCGGTCCACGGTGTTTTTCTTCTAATACTTATCTATTCTCGTTCGACTCCAGGGAAGACGACTGCGAGCCATTCCTGGCTCGCTGAAGTCCTTGCCAGGTAGAGCAAGGACGAACACGCATGCCAATGGGAAATTCTTCATCCCCTCTTTGGAGACCGAGCGATGAAAAAGACCGCTTTCGTAACCGCGTTGCTGATCGCCATGGCGCTCAGCACTGAAGTGAAGGCGGGTGGACCGCCTCCGGTTTGCATGGTCGTTGACAAGATCGTTCTTGAGCCGGATCAAAAGGCCCCGACAAGGATCCAGGTCTGGGGAACATTCATTTTTTGCAAAGATAATGCGACGTATGACCGCCCTGTGAGCGGCTATTTGTACTACACCGCCGAGAAAGGCAAGGAAGGCCCTTGTCGCAAGGAATGGGCGAAGCTGCAAAAGCTGGCCGCCGACAAGCACATCGTCGCCTGGGGGAGCTGCGGCTGCCCGAAGGTAGACGGCCATCTCCGCGAGGCCACGGAAAACCCGAAGTCGCCGCTATTGTTTCCACTTGGCAAGAATGAGAGCTTCACCAATGGGGATGTCTATGAGCGCGATTTCCCCGCGGCGAAGAAGCTCCTGGGCAAAGCGGCGCTAACGTCCAAAAAGTAGGTTTTGCTGCATGGCCGTGACTAAGTGTGCTCAGCAGCCGGCCGTTGACTCATGGCAAAGGCTGCCGCAAACCTTATTGCTGGGCTCGTTGAAAATACTCATCCGAGCCCAGCAGCACGGCCAGGATCTGCTCGTTCGTAGCTCCCTGCTGCAAGGTATTCACGAAGCCGTTGAGTCCGGCGGCGTCCGCCTGGCGGTGCAGGAAGCGGTGGTAGAGATCCTCGACCTCGTCCGTGTCCGATTCCGGGCTGTCCAGGAACGTCTGTGCGACGGCCTGATGCGAGGCGCCCCCATCCACGAGTTGCTGCCAGGCCTGCTCCCCGTCGCTGTCGGCATAGCGATAGAGAACATCGCGGTAGAGCGCCTCCACAAAGTCATTGTGGCCTGAGAACTCTGCCACGGAGCGGAAATTGAGATACTCATATTCGTCGGAGCCCATGAAGATCGCGGCCAGATGCTCGGCCGTGCCGCCCTGGTCGAGAAAGCCGGTCCAGGTCGCCTGCCCCGACGGGTCCGCGGGCCGCAGCAACAACCTCCGGTAAAGCGCTTGCACAACGAGCGTATGCGATTCGTGGCTGCTTTCGATGGCGGCCGCCACCTGGGTGCGATTGGCCAGGCTCCTATCGAGAAGACCGCTCCAGAAGGCGAGCCCCACCGAATCGGCGACACGCGCCAGAACGTCGAGATAAACCTGTTGCACGAAGCGCTGGTTCGGCGTGCCCGTCAGGGGGCCGCTCGGACCGCCCACGAAGCGCGCCAGCGCAAAATCGCTGGTGTCGAATCCCGTGACACCCGGCTGGACGGGGATCTTGTTCGACCAGCCAGAAGCGAGGAGCTTGCCGTCGGCCTGCACCTTCACATCCGTGGCCTCGACACCTTGCGGGAACGGGGCGCTGGCGGTGCCGGCCACGCCGAAGCGCGTGTCCAGGCTGCCATCCGGCAAGTAGCGGGCGACGAGCAGCGCGTTCTCCCCGACTCCCGTCACCACGATGTCGCCGTCCTGCTGAATGGCCAGGGCTCTGCCGAAGCCGATCAGCAACTGGCCGTTGACGCCAAAGGTAGTGTCCATGCCGCCATCGGGATCCACGCGCACGAGCACCGGCCGGTCGTTGGAGAAGCCGAGGGCCACGATCTTGCCGTCTCCTTGCAGGGCCACATCTTCCGCACTATTGCGGCCGATGCCGACCTTAACCAACTGCTGAAAGGTCTGGTCCACGCTGCCGTCCGCGTTGAAGCGTTTAATAAGGAAGGCGGTGACCGTGAAGCTCCTGGAGTTGGGCTCATCGGTCCCGGCGATGACGATCTTGCCGTCCGGCTCAATGACAACCCGGTTGACGACCCGGCTGGCATCGTTGACTTTCCCGCCGGAGCCGAAGGTTGTATCGAGCGTGCCGTTGGCGTTGTAGCGCAGCAACTCCATCGCGGCAAAGCTGGGCAGCTCCAGAGAGGCGGCAACCACAATCTTGCCATCCTGCTGAACGGCCACGCCGGCCGTCGCGGGCTCGACCACGTCGGTGCTCACGACCCCGCCTGTGCCGAAGGTACTATCCAGCGTGCCGCTCGGCGTGTAGCGTGCCACGACGAGAGGTGTGCCTTGCGGGCCGCCGCTTGATTGCCCTCCGGTCACGGCGATGTCGCCATTGGCCTGAAGCACTGCGTCCGTGGCGAAGCCCAGCGGGCTGGTGACCTTGCCGCCGACGCCAAAGGACACGTCCAGGCTGCCGTCCGCGTTATACCGCGCCAGCGCGAAGTCGGAGGACCTGCCGACCAGTGTGGACCCGACTGCGACAATCTTGCCATCGGTCTGAAGCAAGGCCCGCGCGATGAAGTCGGAGCTGCCAAAGTCGGTTGTGACCTCGCCGCCCATGCCGAAGCTCGGATCCAGGGCGCCGGCGTTCAACAAGGTCCGGTCTTCGAGCGACTCCAGGGAGGGCTTGAAACGTGCCCTGAGCTTGAACAATCTGCGCGAGCAGGAGCGTCTTCTGGGAGAGGTCGCAAGTTGCATGGATGAACTCCGAATCATGATAGGACAGCGGCTTCAAAAGTACGACAAATCAAACTTACCACATCTTAGAACGGCAAGAGCAGGGCTGGAAATCCTTTCCTGATCACATGGATGCACGTACCTCTTCCTGCTACCGGATCGCATTCAAATACTCCGTCGAGCCCACGAACAGGACGATCGCCTCCTCAGGGGACAGGCCGTGCTGCATGGCCGCAACGAATAAGGGCAGGCTGCTCGCATCCCGGTGCAAGAACTGGTTATATTCAGGGGAAGGCTGGGTGCGGTGGGAATGTTAAAGTCTACAATGGTCGTCGGCACAGTACGTTCTTCCAGCGCCTCCAGACTCGGGCAAGCATGTCGGCCAGCCTTGGCAGCAGATGATCTGGTTCGCGCGCGTCGAATCCACGTGAACATGTGGAAGAGCTCCTGTCCCTGCATTGGGAAAACCCACTGTTATGTAATCCTGCAAAACCAGCTTGAAAGGTTACACGATTTTGCGCCGACCCTAGAAACCTGCCGAACTATTGTCAAGGAGCGTTGCCGCAGCACCGCCCAATAGGCAGCAGCAGCGCAAACGGCGCAGGGAGGATCAGCCACACAGAATTAGCCTCTCCCACGTGGGCGAACCTGGTAGCCCTGTGCCATGGTCGTGAACTGGCCTACCTGCTCGGCTTGCCAGCGGTCGTCGCGGCCGAGCTCGGCGGCCATGAGCCTCGCCACCGCAGGCGCCATGGCGAGGGCCGCTTTCGCGTTAAGGAAGAGGGCGCGGGTGCGGCGCGAGAGGACATCGTCCACCGTGCGGGCCATCTCGTGACGCACAGCCCAGACGACCTGGACCGCCTGGATGGGCAACGCGGGATGGAGTTGGCGATCGAGTTCGGGCGCCTTGGCTATCAGCTCCTGGAGGGCCGGGACGTCGGAGCCATAGTAGCTGAGGTCGCCGAACGGTGCGGCGTGCTGCTGATGACCGTGGATGTTCAGCGTTTTCGTCAGGCAAGGGCGCTCGTCCAGCTTCGCCAGCATGGCGGCCTGGTCCACGCAGTCCTCGGCCATCTTCCGGTAGGTCGTCCACTTGCCGCCGGCGATGGTGAGCAGGCCGGATTTGGCCACCTGGATCGTGTGCTCGCGCGACAGGGCGGCCGTGCTCGCCGCCTCGGCCTTGACCAGCGGTCGGATCCCGGCAAATACGCTGAGGATGTCGGCGCGCGTCGGATGCCTGGCCAGGTAGCGCGAAGCCGTGTCGAGGATGAAGTCGATCTCTTCGTCCAGGGCGACCGGTTCAAGGCTTACGTTATCGATGGGCGTATCGGTCGTCCCGATCAGCGTGTGCTGGTGCCAGGGGATAGCGAACAGGACGCGCCCGTCGCTGGTCCTGGGAACCATGATCGCGGAGTCGCCCGCCAGGAAGGAGCGCTCCAGCATCACGTGGACGCCCTGGCTCGGCGCAATCATCGCCGGGGCGGCCGGGTCGTCAATCTTGCGGACGGCATCGCTGAATGCGCCGGTGGCATTGATGACGCAACGGGCGCGTGCCGTGTGCTGCCGGCCGGCTTCCAGGTCCGTGAAGACGATGCCGTCCACGAAACCGTCGGCGTCATGGGTGAGCCCGACAACAGGGGCGTAGTTGAGCGGCACGGCGCCCTGCTCCTCGGCGGTTTGGGCCAGGTTGATCAGCAGGCGGGCGTCATCGAATTGACCGTCGTAGTAAATGACGCCGCCGCGCAGTCCTTCTTGCTCGAGATTCGGGATGCGGGCGAGCACCTCGTCCCTGCCGAGATGGCGCGACTTGCCGAAGCCGTAGCGGAATGCGAGCAGGTCGTAGACCTTCATGCCGATGCCATAGAAGGGCGCTTCCCACCAGGAGTAGTTGGGCACGACGAAGGCGAGGTCATGGACGAGGTGGGGAGCGTTGTGCCGGAGAATGCCGCGCTCCTTGAGGGCTTCCATGACGAGGGAGACATTGCCCTGCTGGAGGTAACGCACGCCGCCGTGGACCAGCTTGGTGGAGCGGCTGCTGGTGCCTTTGCCGAAGTCGCTCTGCTCGACGAGGCAGACCGAGTAACCCCGCGAGGCGGCATCAAGGGCAATGCCGACGCCGGTCGCCCCGCCGCCGATCACGGCGATATCCCAGAATCTCTCCCCGGCGCTAAGCTGTCGAACGGAAGTATCGCGATCCATGGCAATGCGGCCTCTCAGCGGCTGAGCAGTCTGCCACTCTTGATGTAGACATGAGGAAGATCTTCGCTGACGGCGAAGTCGATTGCCAGCGGCGCGATGACGATGGTGCGAACCTGGAGCCGCATGGCCGACAGACGATAGAGCGGCTCGCCGGCTTTCATGGGACTCTTCTGCAAGGCTACGGCAATTCGCCGCAAGGCCAGGGCGAATGCGTCGCCTCGCCCTTCGCGAGCAGCCTTGCGCTGCAGGCCACGCAAGGAATTACCAACGGCCTTCGAATAATGAATCTGTTAATGCTGCGCACCGTTTCCGGGGGAGGGCATCACTAAGCCTTTTTCGACTTCCTCAGCTTACGTTTCTTGGTTTCCTCGCGGTTTATCGCATCCAGTTCCTTGAGAAGCCCCTCGATCGGATACATTTCCTCGTCAAGGTCCGCGTACCTTGCCAAATCAGCAGCCGTAAAGCTCTTGCGCACCTTGGCGTAAATCGTCTTGAGGTCATCGCCTTTCTTGATCCGCAGAGTGCGGATTGCAGCATCGTTTCGCCTGGCCATAATCGTGCTCCTGGATGACCAAGTTCTCATCCCTCCCGCTATTCTAACCGATGGAACGGCCGGCATTCGAAAAAAGTTTGCGCACCAGTCGGGCGTGCGCGGCTAGCTGGTCTTGCCCGCGATCCCCAGGGCGCTGGCCGCCTGCGCCCGGCTCCTGGCGATGTCGCGCAGCGACGCCGCGAACTGGGGAAAGTCCTTCAGGGCCCGGTTGAAGTCGCCCTGCTCGAGGACGAAGAGATCGCAGGGCGTCAGGGCGCGGATGGTGGCGGCGCGCGGTTGCGACAGCAGCAGGCTCATCTCGCCGAAGAAATTGCCTTCCGCCAGGGTCGCGATGCGCTTGCCGGTCTTGTCGATCACCTCGACCTGGCCCCGGCAGATGGCGTACATCTCGTTACTGGTCTCGCCTTCGCGAATGATCACGTCGCCCGGCTCAAACACCACCGGCTTGAGCATCATGGCGAGATTGTGCAGCAGCACCGGGTCGCCGTTCTTGAAGATGGAGACCTGCTCGAGCACGCTGCGGTTAATGACCTCGAGCCACTTGCGGCCGTCGCGCTCGATCAGGTCGAAGGCGGCCTTGGGCCCCCAGGTGCCGGCGGCATAGTTGGGAAAGTCGCTGGGCGGCGTCTTGGCCCAGGCGTTCAGGATCGGCTGGGCGACGCGCCAGGCGGACTCGACCAGGTCGGTACGCGAAAACAGCGTGGCATCGCCGATCATGCAACTGTAGAGCAGCACCTCGTAGCCGGTTCCGCGCGCCGCCTCGAACGACTCGCGATAGTCGAAGCGCATGTCGACTTTCTGCAAGGCGGTGAACGGGCCCGGCGTCTTGGCGTGGAAGCGGAGCTCAATGCCCTGGTCCGGCTGCACGTGAAAGATCAGCTTGTTCGACTCCAGGCGCTCGGCCGCGGGGGTATCGCGAAAGACCACGTCGGGGGCTTTCTTGAACTGCACCACGATCTCCGTGCCGCGCTTCCACAGGCTCTTGCCCGAGCGCAGGTAGACGGGCACGCCGTGCCAGCGCCAGTTATCGATAAATAGCTTGATGGCGGCGAACGTCTCGGTGCGCGACTGCGGATCGACGTGCGGTTCCTGGCGATAGCCGACGGCGGGCGTGCCGTCGGGTCTCTTGCCGGGGCCGTACTGGCCGCGCACGGCGTGCTGGGGCACTTGCTCCTCTTTGAGGATGCGCACCGCGTCCAGGAGCTTGGCCTTCTCGTTGCGCACGGCCTCGGCCCCCAGCGAGGACGGCGGCTCCATGCATAGATACGCCAGCATCTGCAACATGTGGTTCTGAACCATGTCGCGCAGCACGCCGGACGTGTCGTAGTAGCCCCCCCGTCCCTCGACACCGACGGTTTCCGAGACGGTGAACTGGATGTGGTCGATGTGGTCCTTGTTCCAGATCGGCTCGAAGATGCCGTTGGAGAAGCGAAACACGAGCAGGTTTTGCACCGTCTCCTTGCCGAGATAATGATCGATGCGGAAGATCTGGTTCTCCGCCCAGTGCGCCAGCACTTCCCGGTTCAGCGTCTCGGCGGAGGCGAGATCGTGGCCGAACGGCTTTTCGATAATGAGACGGGTCCAGCCCCGGGAGCGGTTTTTGAAGCCGGCCTTGTTGAGCTGCTCGGAGATCAGCCCGAAGACGGACGGCGGCGTGGCCATGTAGAAGATGATGTTACCCTCCGCGCCCATCTCGTCGTCCAGCCTGGTGACCAGTTCGGCAAGTCGTTTGAAGGCTGCGGCATCGCCGAAGTTGCCGGGCGTATACTGGACACGGCTCACGAAATCTTGCCAGACACGCGCGTCAAAAGTCGGCCGCGTGTTGAACTTCTCGATGTCGCCGCTGAGGCGATCGCGGAACACGTCGGTGCTCAGCTCGTCCATGGCCATGCCGACGATGGCGAAGTGCCGCGGCAGCAAGCCGTCGCACGCCAGGTTAAAGAGCGCCGGCGTCAGCAGCCGCTTGGTCAGGTCCCCGGTGGCGCCGAAGATGACCATGATGCACGGCGTGGCCGGCGGCGCCTTGCCGGGAGTCGTTTCCTCCAGCGTGGTGTGGACGACGGTGTGCTCAGGCATGATGGCGCGTCTCCTGCAGAGGGGAAGGGCAACCAACGCCAGACTATGACCTGAGACCCGGATGACAAGATGAAACGCCAGGCCCGCCCGTGAAATGGCCAGCCCATAGCCTAGCTGTTTCATCCGCAAGATTTCGTGGACGGCTTTGCCGCCAACATCAAAGACGTGGACTTCCACGGCAGGCCGGCGTTCTACAAGAGACAACTTGCATTTCTCACCAAGCCTACCGCGGAGAAGGCTGAAGAAAAAAAAGGCGGCCAAAGCAGTCGCTCCAGCCGCCCCTTCTTTTTTTGCTAATGACGAATGACTATTTAATGACATCATCCCCATAAACCTTCGTGCTCTCTTCCTTAAGCACCGGCTCGGTCAGCCCGTCGGCGGTGATGCGGGCGCGGAAGCGGAGGTCGCCGGGGGCTACGCCGCGGACGTTGACGCGATAGATGGCGTCGGCGCGGGGGGCGAGCTTCGGCAGCGCCTCGAAGACGATCTCCTTGTCCTGGACGCGGAAACGGCAGTCGGCGGCGCCCTTGGCGCCGCGGAATTCCATCTTTTCGGGAATCGTGCAAATGAGCTGCAAGTTGGTCTCCGTCTTCGTTCCCGTGTTGGTGACGCGGATCTCATAGGCCGTGTCGGCGCCGACTTCGACGGGATCATCGAGATCCACCAGCTCCATCAGCAAGGCCGACAGGCCCTCGACGCGCGTCTGTACCTCGGTGTCGTTCTTGAGGCCGCGGGTGGCAACGACGGTGGCGACGTGCTTCTGCATGCCGGTGGCGATGGCCACGGCCTCCATGCTGACCTCGCGGCTCTGGCCGGGCGTCAAATCGCCGATGAACCAGGACACCGTGCGCGTGGCGAAGTCGTGCCGGCCGCCGTCGGAGGCGCTGACGAACTTGAAGCCGTCCGGGATGACGTCGCTGACGGTGACATTGCTGGCCGGCGCACTGCCGGGATTGGAGACGTTGAAGGTATATACCGCGTGCCGGTCCAGGTAGCGGAGCTTGGGCCCCTTGGCAATGATGTCGAGCTTGGGCAGGATGACGTCCACCTTGGCCGCGGCCTGGGCAAGCAGGTTGTTGTCTGCGCTGGCAATGGCTTCGCAGGTTTGCGGTCCCGCGCTCCGGGTGACGCACACCAGCTGGACGCCGCGCGTCTCCGTGGGGCCGAGGTTGCCCAGGTCGAACTCAATGTTCTTGCCGCGCGTATGCTCCAGGCCGTCGGAAAGCGTGGCGTGGATCTTGACATGCTCGGCGGTGCCGTCGCCCGGATTGGCAACGTTCAGGCTGATAGTTGCCGTGTCGCCGAGCAGCACCTTGTCCGGGGTCGTCGCCTTGAGCGCGAGCTTGGGTTCGCGCACGCGAATGCGCGCGGTCGAGGTGCCGGCAAAGCTAACCAGCGCTTCACAGGCCAAATCGCCTTTCAGATCGGGCAGCAGCTGCAGGTCGAGACGCCGCTCCTGACGCGGTTGCAGCGTACCGAGGTCCCAGCTAAGCGTGCCGGCGTCCTGGAGCGCCTTGGGCTCGCTGGCCTGTACGGTGACGCCCGCGGGAATGCGCACGCGCACGACGACCTGGCTTACGCTGATGGGGCAAATATTCTTCACCATGATTTGATAGGTCACCGGCTGGCCGAGCTTGGCGGTCGGCGGGCCGACCCATTCCAGGCTGACGGCGGGCTCTTGGCGGCCGGTCGGGTTATCGTTCGACGGGCCATTGACTTCCGCGCCCGGGAGGTCTTTGCCAGCATGGACCTTGTCGTCGAAGGTCGACGGCGCGGGCCGGGGGGCCGGCGCATGCGCGGGCTTGGCCGGTGCGGCGCCATCTACGGGCGGCAGCGGCGGCAGGTCCATGAGCGACGCCGGCTTCGCAGGCGCGGGCGCTGGACCGGCAGCTGCGGACGGCCGTGGCTGTGCATAGCGCTGCTGATAGGCGCGGATGAGATCGGTTTCTTCTTTGGTCGGCCCGAGCGTCGGACCAGATGGACCGGGCGGTGACTTCGCGGGATCGCCGGGTCCGCCGAAGGCCGGCGCCGCAGGCGGTAGTGGCGGCGGGCTCAGCGGGGCGACCGGACCAGTCTGTCGCTGCGGCTCCGGCTGGCCATCGGCCGTGTTAACCAGCCACCCCGCCAGGCATGCGAGAAGCAACCCGATGCCCAGGAGCATGCTCTTGACCTTCATCGTCTGACTCCTTGTGTCTCAAAACAGTGCCCCGGTCCTATTCGTGCCAAAGCCGGGCTGCTCCTGCGAAGGGGGCATCGAACTTAAAGCAGGCGGACTATAGCCAGGGTCACGGCTCGATCAAGATGACTTGCCGAGGACGGTATGGCCGGTTAGGCAAGCAAGGAAACACACAGGAGAACTTGCGAATAAAGAAGGTTAAACGCAGGCAAGCTGGCAGAATTCGGGTATAGTGCCGCGCACTTTGGACGCAGGCAAACCCGTCCCTTCTTGAGCTTGCGGATGAGTCCGGGGCTGCTACGCGGCCCGGATAAAAAATTTTTAACTTTTTTTGCTTTTTCGTATACACAGCCGCCCGGCGATTGTATATTCACGTTTGTCCCGCCGGATGCAGCTTCGGTGACTGGGCGACGCCGAGGAAGCTACGGCGGGACATTTTTTTCTGCCACTTAGCACCTCAGGCCAGGAACAGCCTCACAGCAACCTCGCAGTGGGTCAAGTTAGCTGGTGCATGTCCAGGGAATTGACTGTCTCGAAAAATCTGCCTATCCTGTAGCCAGAATGCGTTACGAGATCATTTTGGCTCCTTCCGCCGCCAACGATCTGCGACGCCTGAAGGCTAATCTCCGCGCCGCTGTTCGCGATGCAATTGAGCGTCATTTGCGCCGGGAACCGACCAAAGTGAGCAGGAGCCGTATTAAGCGGCTGCGCGGCATGTCTCATCCTCAATACCGCTTGCGCGTCGATGACGTACGCGTGTTTTATGACGTAACCGAAGCGAACGTAGAGGTTCTGGCTATCGTGCGGAAATCAGAAGCGGAGGCGTGGCTTTCCGAGGCAGGGGAGCCAGACGCAGAGAAGGGAGATGACAATGAAGAAAGTGCCACTGTCTGAAATCAAAGACGATCTTTCGAAGTATCTGCGCCTGGCCGAGAAGGAGCAAATCATCATCACGCGTCATGGCAAACCGGTCGGGATATTAACTGGACTTGCCGACGAAGAAGATTGGTTCGATTATTGTCTTGAGAACGATCCGCGGTTCCTCAAACGTATCGCCGCCGCCAGAAAAAGCCTGCGGGCGGGCAAAAGGCTGCGCCTGGAAGATGTCGTCTGAACTGCCGTTGACGTGAGTCCAGTGCGAGAATTGCCGGATTTTCGCATTGCCGTGGGTTTCTTTGTTGTGTTCGGCCGAGTTTCTCAGATATAGTGGATCATTAGTCCGGGACGAAACAAGTTCATCCGTCGAGGCGTACCCTGTTCGGGGCCCTTTACCACGGAGATGCCGTCATGGCCAACGCGAGTCTTTCTCCCCTGTACCGGCAACTGGCCCGCGTGCACCGGCGCTTGTTGCTGCAAAGCCTGGTCAATACGCTGATCTGGTTTTGGGTGGGAGCCATCCTGCTGACCGCGGCCTGGTTCCTGATCCAGCCGTTGCTGCTCGAGCAGCCGCCGGTCTGGCTGCGCTGGGTGGTCGCCGGCGGCGCGTTGGGGCTGGCTACCGTAGTGGCTGCGGTGGTCGGTGCTTTGCGGGCGCCGTCGCGGCTGGCCGCCGCGCTGTCGCTCGATTCTGAATTCGGCCTGAAAGAACGCGTCACGACTTCGCTCACGCTACCCCCCGAGCTCGAAGGCACCCCTGCCGGGCAGGCCTTGTTGGCGGATGTCAATCAGCAGATCCACGGACTCGACGTCGGTTCGCGCTTCCCGGTGAAGCTGTCCTGGAGCGCCGCCCTGGTGCCCACGGGCGCGGCCATCCTGGCGTTGATCGCCCTGTTCTATCAACCCACCAGGAGCCAGGTAAACGCCAGCACCCGCAACGAGGCCAAGGAGTCGCCGGCCAACCTCGCCGACATCGACCAAAAGATGAAGGAGCTTAACAAGAAACCGCGCGAGAAGCCGAAAATCGAAACGCTGCGGACGGAAGACCTGGAGCGCCTGGAGGCGGAGCTGGAAAAGATCGCCAACAAGCCGCGCGATAGCAAGGAAGACATCCGCGAGCGCGTCAAGGAGATGACGGCCCTCGAAGACGAGATGAAAAACATGGAGCGCGAGCTCGCCGACAAGTCACGCAGCCTGCACGAGAAGATGAAGCAGCTCGATCGCATGGCCCAGAAGGACCAGCAAGATGGTCCCGCCAAGGACTTGCAAAAGGCCCTGGCCGAGGGCAAGTTCGACAAGGCGCGCGAGGAGCTGGAACGCATCAGCAAGCGCATCAAGAACAACGAGATGTCCGCCAAGGAGAAAGATCAGCTGCAAAAGCAACTGGAGAAAATGCAGCAAAAGCTCGAGCGCCTGGCGCAGCAGAAGGACAAGGAAGAACAGCTCCGCAAAAAGAACCTGGATCCCGAGACGCTGCAGCGCGAGCTGGCCGAGATGAAGAAGGAAAACCAGAAGCTCAAGGAGCTTCAGGACCTGAGCAAGGAGCTGGGCAAATGCAAGGAAGCCCTGCAAAAAGGCGACAACCAGATGGCCATGGACAGCCTGAACAAGGCCGGCGAGAAGATGAAGGAAATGGAAGGCAACGACCAGGACCTCGACGACCTGCGCGATCAGCTCAAACGCCTGCGCGACGCCAACAGCTCCTGCTGCGACGGCGTGGGCGAACAAAAGCAGGACGAGGTTCAGGAACAAGACATGCTCGAGGATCTGGACGACCCGGGCCCCGGCGGCGTGGGCGCCGGCAAGCGGCCGCTCGGTAAGGACAAGCCCTTCAAGTCCTTCGATTCGAAGGTGAAGGCCGAATTTGATGCCAAGGGCAAAAAGATTTTCGACGGCTACGCTCCGGGCGAAGGCTTCCGCAAGAAGACCGGCGCCGAAATCGCCGGTGAAATCAAGCAGGCCAGCCAGGAGGCGCCGGAGGCCATCGAGCAGCAGCGCGTTCCCAAGGCGGCGCGCGAGATGATGAAGAGCTACTACGAGAAAATGGGCCAGCATGCCGACAAGGAGCTGAAGTCGCAGCCGAAAAAGTAGCTGTCAACAAACTGCTCTAAAAACTGCTGGGGACTGGCCGTGTGCCAGTCCCCATTTCTTTTGGTCATTGGTCATTAGTCATTGGTCATTCGCGGAGCGAATGACCAATGACTAATGACGCCATGCGCGAATCCCTCGTGGTTGTGACTGCGTTTTTTGTGCGGCGTGAACCGCGAAAAAAAAATCGCCTCCCAAGTCGCGCGCTTCTCTCCTTGCCCATTTGCATTTCATTTTCGATGACCTAGGGTTAGTTTGTCCTCAACTACTGGGGAGAAGGTGAGGACATGTGGGCCGTCCGGCAAAGAGGGGATTGCGGACGGCCTTTTTTTCGTCTTGGCTGAATTGTTCGCGTTCGCCGCCATCCGGATCAAAGTTTTGTTGCAGCCTTAAGTATTTCCATCGACGCAATTCCTGCCGCGTTGCCGCTCGGTATGCGAAAACCGAGAATACCTAAAGAGCCCATCTCATTGGCGAGCTTGATCCCTGGGAGGCACGAGCATCATGGCCAATTCCTTTGGCTGTCGGACGGCGTTCCGCGTCGGCGATCGCGAATTCGACATTTTTCGGTTGGACAAGATTGGCAAATCCTTCGCCCAGGCCGGCCGTCTTCCCTTCAGTCTTAAGATCCTGCTTGAGAATTTGCTCCGCACAGAAGATGGCCGCGCCGTCCGCGCAGAGGACATTGAGGCCCTGGCCGGATGGGATGCTCGGGCCGAGCCGAGCCGCGAAATTGCTTTTACGCCCAGCCGGGTGCTGCTCCAGGACTTCACGGGCGTCCCGGCCGTGGTCGATCTTGCCGCCATGCGCGATGCCATGCAACGCCTGGGCGGCGACCCGAAACGCATCAATCCCTTGCAGCCCGTTGAACTGGTGATCGATCACTCCGTCCAGGTCGATGAATTCGGCAGCGAGTTGGCTTTTCGGACCAACGCCGAGATGGAATTCGCACGCAATCGTGAACGATACTTGTTTTTACGCTGGGGCCAAAAGGGCTTCCGAAACTTCAAGGTGGTGCCGCCCGACACGGGCATCGTGCACCAGGTCAATCTCGAATACCTGGCCCGCGTCGTCTTCACCGACGAATCCGTCAAGCCCAGGCCGCTGGCCTATCCGGATACGCTAGTCGGCACCGACTCGCATACGACCATGATCAATGGTCTCGGCGTGCTCGGCTGGGGCGTGGGCGGCATCGAGGCCGAGGCCGCCATGCTGGGGCAGCCGATGTCCATGCTCATCCCCCAGGTCGTGGGCTTCAAGCTGACCGGCCGCCTCCCCGAGGGCGCCACCGCGACGGACCTGGTTCTCACGGTCACGGAAATGCTCCGCAAGAAGGGAGTCGTCGGCAAGTTCGTCGAGTTTTACGGAGACGGGCTCGCTTCCCTGTCGCTGGCCGATCGGGCCACGATCGCGAACATGGCGCCGGAGTATGGCGCCACCTGTGGCATCTTCCCGGTAGACGCTGAGACGCTGCGTTACCTGCGCTTCAGCGGCCGGCCCGAAACGCTCGTGGGGCTCGTGGAAGCCTACTGCAAGGAACAAGGCCTCTTCCATACGGCGAGCACGCCCGAGGCGTGCTACTCCGACGGTCTGGAGTTGAACCTGCATTCGGTCGAGCCGAGCCTGGCCGGGCCGACGCGGCCGCAGGATCGCGTGCAGCTTCGCCAGAGCAAGAAAAGCTTCGCCGATGCCTTGCAGGTCATGCTCAGCAAGAGCAAGAAAGCCGCCCCGGTCCCGAAGCCGTCTTCGATCAAGGTGCAGACAGATGGGACCTCTTACGAGCTTCATCATGGCTCGGTGGTGATCGCCGCCATCACCAGTTGCACGAACACGTCGAACCCGTCCGTGATGATGGCGGCCGGCCTGGTCGCCAAGAAGGCGGTGGAGCGCGGTCTGCAGACGATGCCCTGGGTCAAAACCAGCCTGGCGCCGGGATCGAAGGTCGTCACCGATTACCTGGTCGAGGCCGGCCTGATGCGTTACCTGGAGATATTGCGCTTCAACCTGGTGGGCTACGGCTGCACGACCTGCATCGGTAACAGCGGCCCGCTGCCGCCGCCGATTTCCAGGGCCATCGAGGAGGGCGATCTCGTGGCCGTGGCCGTCCTGAGCGGCAACCGCAATTTCGAGGGCCGCGTGCATGCCGAGGTGCGCGCCAACTACCTGGCCTCGCCGCCCCTGGTCGTCGCTTACGCGCTGGCCGGCCGCATGGATATCGACCTCTACCACGAGCCGCTCGGCCAGGGCTCGGACGGCAAACCGGTTTACCTGCGCGACCTCTGGCCAAGCCAGCAAGAAGTCCAAAACGCCGTGGAGCGCTGCATCAAGTCGACCATGTTTCAAAAGGTCTACGGTGAAGTGTTCCAGGGGGACGAGCGCTGGAATTCTCTCGCCGTGCCGGAGGGCGATCTCTATCAATGGGATCCGGCTTCCACCTACGTCAAGCATCCGCCCTATTTCGAGGACATGCGCGTGCAGCCCGCTCCGGTGCGGGAAATCCACGGCGCCCGTGTGCTGGCCCTGCTCGGCGACAGCATCACCACCGACCACATTTCGCCCGCCGGCTCGATCAAGCTGCAGAGCCCAGCGGGAAAGTATCTCCTCGAGCACGGCGTGCCGCAGAAGGATTTCAATTCCTATGGCTCACGCCGCGGCAACCACGAGGTCATGGTGCGCGGCACCTTTGCCAATATCCGCCTCCGCAACCTGCTCGCCCCCGGCACCGAGGGCGGCGTCACGCGCCATCTGCCCGACGGCGCGGCCATGTCCATCTACGATGCCGCCATGCAGTATCAAAAGGAAAAGACGCCCCTCCTGGTCCTGGCCGGCAAGGAATACGGCTCCGGCTCCTCGCGCGATTGGGCGGCCAAGGGCCCGCACCTGCTTGGCGTCCAGGCCGTGATCGCCGAGAGTTATGAACGCATTCATCGCAGCAACCTGGTCGGCATGGGCGTGCTGCCCTTGCAGTTCCTGGCTGGTCAGAACGTGAAGTCCCTGGGATTGACGGGCGAAGAGACCTACGACATCGACGGCCTGGCCGCGGCCATCGAGAGCGGCCTGGCCCATGGCCGGCAGATCAAGGTAAAGGCACGCGCCGCGGCCGGCGGCATCCGGGAATTCCAGGCCACCATACGCATCGACACGCCCCAGGAGGTGCTGTACTACAAGCACGGCGGAATTTTGCAGTACGTGTTGAGGCAATTGCTGGCGGCTCGTTGAGCCCGTAGCTGACTGCGGAGCCGAAGTATGAAGCAAGCTATAGTTCCGCTAACATTAATCATGCTCTTTAGTGGCCTGAAGGAACCGCATTACGAGTATGTGAAGGACACCAATCGATACGTCGCCCTCGTGCGTGGCGAGAGATTTTCAATCGGGAAGTTAGATGCGTCAGGAAATTTTGATCCCGACCCGCGGTTCCATAATCTTGATATTCATGGCGCCTTGTCCTCCTGTCCGCCTTACAAGATATTAAATCCCCGCAAAGAACGTGTCTATGAATACCGGTCCGGACGCCTTATCATTGGAGACCTTGATGAGAAGGGAGATTTCGTTCCAGAAGTCAACAGTAAAATTATTGAATTCAAGGATTATCATTATGCAGAAGGTGTGCTGCGAATTTATAACCTGCCAGGTTACTACTTGAAACAGGGCGAATCTAAGAAATCGGGAGAATCTAAGGGAAGGTAAGTTGGAGGCGTGGACGCGGGCCTGCACTCTCCCGAGGCCGAGCGTTCCTCGATCGAAGAACAAAGCAAGATCATGGGCCCTTGGCCCGCTCCAGCAGAATCTCCGCCTGCACCCGGTAGAACCTGGCTTGATTGAGGTCCTGGGGGGCGGCGGCACCGGCGTCGAACTTGAGTTGGGTTATTCGTTCCACATTCTGCACCAGCCGGAGATGATTGTTCAGGCTGACGAGTTGATCAGTCTTCCTGGCACTCAATTCGCGCTCCGCTTCCAGCAGTCTAAGCGACGCGCCGAGCAAGCTGTCAAGTGTCTCGTTGCCTCTAATGAACCGTTGCCAGCGCAATATGGTCTCGGTCTCAGCCGCCTCGAACCGTTCTGTCAGGAGAGCTTTCATTCTGTCGCTGAGTCCGCTGGTCTGGAGGAGGGCGATGGCCTTGTCCCGCCCGAGGATGACGAGCTTGTCACGGTCGTCGTCGGGAGGTGGTTCGGCCGGCCTGGCGGCTTCTCCCTGTTTCACCGGTGCTTCCTTCCCCGCGCGCTGCGCAAAACTGAGCGCTCCACCGCTCAGGATCACGCCGGCCACCAGGCAAACGACGGCGATTTTGACTTTGTGCATAAACATGGCTTGAGTCACTCCTTCCATCAGGGCAAGTGCTGACGGAGATAAGGTTCCCGAGTTAACGGCACTGGCCTCCAGGAACAACATTGCTTGCTGTGCGGTGCGAGCCATCAAGTCCGCCGAGGTGCAGGCGGACAGCTTGTCCGGCAGAGCATCGCCCAGGAGCCCAGCGCCAAGTGTGATGCCGCGTTTGATAAACCTCTCTCGCAAGCGTTCCTTGGCCCGTGCCAACCGGCCGGCTACGCTGCCGGCGGGCCAGCCGAGTTGCCGGGCTGCTTCCGTTACGGTTTTGCCCTCCAGATAGCACAGTAAGATCGGCTGGCGATACCGGAGGGGAAGGCGACTAATCTCTTCGTCGAGCACCGGCCGCAGATCCCGCCAGGCCACCTCATCGCCGGTTTCCGGAGCAGAAGCATCCGGGAGCGGCTGCTCGCGCAGGCGCCGCCGGGCCGCCAGGCTGCGCGCTTTAAGCGACGTGCGGTAGGCAACGCCATAGAGCCAGTTGCCGAGCAGGTTCTGCCGGCGCAACGAGTGCGCCTTCTGCAGGAACACGAGAAACGTAACCTGAAACGCATCATCCACCGCATACGGATCATCCAGCATCCGTCGGCACACGCCCAGCACCATCGGCCCGTGCCGCTGCAGCAGCGCCTCGAAGGCGGCTTCGTCGCGCCTGGCAACGAATCGTTCCAGCAGCGCACCATCGCCCAGCGCCGCTTCCTCAGGCGCAGGCGCGATCTTGCGAATGTAGCGCAGAACACCTTCTATGGCCCGATAACGCATTGGCTTATCTTTTCCCGGCAATGTGGCCCCATCTAATACTGCCAAAAAGGGCCTGGCCGTGTACAGTTTTCCGGCTGAAACGAGAAAAACTGCCAATCGCTTGACAATGGCCACTCTCTCGGCGAAGGTAAAACGGCGACAGGGAAAGTCAAAAGAAAGCTGGAAGGAGCTTGCTAATGCTGTTGACAAGGCGCTCCTCGCTTCGCCGGATCAGGAGGTTTTAGTTCTTGTCGAATCCGTCGTGAATAAGAACTGAAGAGTATGTTGCGTCGGCCCTTCACCAGTTACTGGGCCACGCACTACGGAGAATACCCGAACCCCCGGTGCCGCGATTCAGGGCCCAAGGGGATGCTGATTGCTGCTCTCCTTTGGTGAGAAGTACTGGCCGACCTTCGCAGGGCTGTGATACGATAGACGCATCGCTGGACGGGGGGACAATCATGCGAAGCGCGTAGCCGATCGATGAAGTCGGCCGGCCGAACATCCCGTCAGCCTCCACTGAAGAACGGGCAAGCGAAAAACGGTTCGCAGAGAGTGGCGTCGCCGGTATTGCATGCCAGGTCTTACCAAGCGTTTCTCCAGGATTCAAAGCTCCTCAAGGAGCATGCCGACCGCTGGGTTATGCGGGGGACAAGCGGATCGGCATTGCGGACTCGCAAACAGAGCTAATTCAACGCTGTCTTGCCCAGGGATTGACGCCTCAAGAATTCCTTGTCCTCGGGATAGAGCCCGAAATAGAAGAAATGGTCCTCAGCCCGCGCACGGTCCGTTAGGGCGCCCTAAAGGCCGCGCCGCTCGATCTGCCGATGCTGATTATTGATCGTTATCCTTTTCATTGCTGGACGGACAACACGCGGGCAACTCCGGTGACCTATTGGTCGGCACGCCTGCCGGTTTTTCCTCAGGACAGCAACGACTAAGAAGATGAATGGCACGCTGTTCTTAGAAACGCTGCACTCCTGTGGTGAGAGGTACTGGCTGAACTTCGCTCAGTCAAACGGCATGAGGTAGGCTTTCAATTCCTGCGGCGCGGCTTGCGTTTTCGAGACGGGTGCTCGGATTGCAGTTTCTTCAAGTACCTGCCGATTTCTTCGGTCGTCAGACCCGCAAGGCGTTGCTCGGGCGCCAGGCTTTGCAGAAGCCCGCGCTGTTGCTCAGGCGGCAGGCTTTGGAGAACCTCACGCTGTTCCTCAGCCGTCAGCTCTCTAAAGAACTCCTTGGCCGTATCGCGTCGGTAGTCGGCCATTGTGTAGGACATGGCTATTCCTTCCCCTTGATAGTTCCCCAGCAAACGTCCCACCAGCGAACTCGTATCATGCGAGCGCTGCTCGTAGTGGCCGGCCCCGTAGCCAACGGTTTCCGCCAACGCACTGAACAGGTGCAGGAGCGCGTTATGGGGCTCGCGCGACACCTGACCGGCCACGATGATACGAATCCCATCAGTGCCGCGCTCACACGCATACACGCCTTCCTGCACGAGGTGTAGCGCCAAGTCGTTGGCCAGGTTGTGCGGATACCGGCTACATACAGCATATAGCCGGAAATCTGCTTCGGGCAACAGCGGTTCATGCCGTGCGCTGCACTGTTTGCGGTAGTTGACGTAATGGCCGGTCAACTCTTTCAAGGCCCAGTCATCGAGCGCGTCGTGGTGAGACTTGAACGTAATCAAGTTGTGCGCCGCCAGATTGTCCAGGCCGTCGGGCAGCCGGCCGACGAACGACCCAGGGCCGCGACGCAGCACCACGACGTCGAGGAGCTGCTTTTTCAGGGCCAGGTCTTTCTCCAGCTCCACGATAAAGGGCGAGTCGGTGAAGAAGTCGGTCAGGATCAGGCCAAAGAGCCTATGCCAGTCCATGGAAATCGCCTCAGCGAATGCCGGGAATCGTATTGATCCCTATCCTACGGAAGCACTCGCCGGTCTGCGCCTGGGAAGTGAAATCGGGTTTTCCGGAGCCGTCCAAATCTGCATTCTCTGCTCTTCGCTAATTCGGCATGACTGCGGTTCTCGTTAGCGCTGGTAAATCGGCAAGCTGCCCTTATCAAGTTGCAAGATGGTCAGCAACCAGGCGTCTGTGAGCAGCGGTATAACGCCTTCGAGCGCTTGCTCAATCGCCCGAAGACTCCGACCGAGGAGCTCACCCGTTTGTCGCTGGAAGACCTGGGCCGTCTGGCTGAAGATTTGCAAGCGCAATTGAAGCGTCGTTAATGCTGTCGGTCATTCCGATACCCTCCCAACAGACTTACGAAATCTGCCTTCTTCGAGCATACCAAGCCGTGTCGCGAGGAGAACGCTGATCGGCAATTACCGACACGCAGACAAAGTTAATTCAGCGCTATCTTGTCCGCCGCCGGCCGTGGGTCTCTTACCTATTCTTCTTCATCCGCCGCCACCTTGGCCTTGCTGACGATCTGCTGCTGCACGTTGCCGGGCACCTGGTCGTAGTGGCTGAACTCCATCGTGTACGAGCCCTGGCCCTGCGTGATGCTGCCGAGCTGGGCGGCATAGCGGGTCACCTCGGCCAGCGGCACGCGCGCCTGGATCACGGCCAGGTCGCCGGGCAGGCTATCCTGGTTTTCGATGCGGGCGCGCTTGGTATTGAGATCGCCCAGGATCGAGCCGGTGTACTTGGAGGGTAGCGTCACTTCCAGATTGACAATCGGCTCCAGCAGCACGGGGGCAGCTGCCAGGAAGCCGTTCTTGAAGGCGACGCGGCCCGCGGTCTTGAAGGCCGCTTCCGAACTGTCCACCGGGTGATCCTTGCCGAAGAAAATCTCCACGGCCACGTCCTGCATGCGGTAGCCCGCCAGGGCGCCGCGGTCGAGCAGTTCCTTGCAGCCCTTCTCGACGGCCGGGATGAACTGGTTGGGGATCGAGCCGCCCACGATGCTGTCGATGAAGGCGAAGTTGTGCTCGGCGTCGTAATGGGCCGAGCGCATCTTCTCGAAGCGGCTCTTGTTGGCGTACTGTTCGAGGAGCTGTTCCTCGCTGGTAATCTCGCGCGGCAACGGATGAACACGCATGTGCACCTCGCCGAACTGGCCGCGGCCGCCGGATTGCTTTTTGTGCCGGTGCATGGACTCGGCGTTGCGCGTGATGGTCTCGCGGTAGGGGATTTTCGGCTCCTTGGTCACCACTTCCAGATCGAAGCGGCGTTTGAGCCGGTGCTGGATCACGTCGAGATGGAGCTGGCTCATGCCGGTGATGACCATCTCCTTGGTTTGATTGTCGCGCGTGACGCGGAAGGTCGGATCCTCGTCGGCGATTTTCGCGAGACTCATGGAGATCTTCTGCTCGTCGCCGCGCGCCTTCGGTTCGACCGCGAGCCCGAACATGGGCGTCGGGAAGCTCGCCTTGGGCAGCCGGATGACGTTGGCGTTGCTGCCGAGCGTGTCGCCGAGGTGCAGGTCTTCGACCTTGGCCACGGCAACGATATCGCCGGGGCCGGCCTCGGTAATATTTTGGTGTTGCTTGCCCTGCATGAGCAGCAAGCCGCCCGAGCGCGAGGATTTGCCGGAGCGGGCGTTGACGAGCGGCTGCTCCGCCGTGACCTTGCCGGCATAGACGCGGAAGAAGCTCAGGTTGCCGACAAACTTGTCGGAGAGAGTCTTGAACACCTGGCCGACAAACTCGCCCGTTTCCGTCGGTTCGAGCGCCGCCTGCGTGGCCTTGTCGCCGTGCCCCTTCGTGCCGGTGCGCTTGCGCCCCTGGGCCGGCGAGAGCGCCACCGAGGTCAGGGACTCCAGCAATTCCGCAACGCCGATGTCCTTCTTCGCCGAGGTGCAGAAGATCGGCACAATGGTGCCGGCCGCCATCGCCCGCGGCAGCGTGGCGATCAGCTCGTCCGTGCTGACGTCGCCTTCGAGCAGGTATTTCTCCATGAGGCTTTCGTCCGACTCGACGATGGCGTCCAGGAGTTTGGAACGCGCCTGGCCAAGATCGACCAGGCAGCCGGCGGGCGCTGCCGCGGGCGGGTTGAGCACGTTGACGACGCCGCTGAACTGCGCGCCTGTCCCGATCGGCGCATCGAGGAGCACACAGCCCTTGCCAAAGGTTTCGGTGATGGTCTTGAGCAGATCGCCGAAGCGAATGTTGTCGGCGTCCATCTTGTTGATGACCAGCACGCGCGCCAGGCCGCGTTTGCCGGCTTCGTTGAACATGCGCCGGGTATTGACCTCGATGCCATTGGGCGCGGAAATGACGATGGCCGCCGTCTCCACGGGGTCCAGGGCTTCCAGGGCCGCGCCCACAAAATCGGGATAGCCCGGCGTATCGAGAATATTGAGGAACTTACCCTTGTGCTCCAGGTGCAGAATGCTGGTGTCGATGGAGAAATGCCGCTTTTTCTCCTCGTCGTCATAGTCCGAAATGCTGCTGCCGTCATCCACGCTGCCCCGGCGATCGACCGCTCCCGCCTTGAACAACAGCGCATCCGCCAGGGATGTCTTGCCTGCCGCCCCATGCCCGACCAGGGCGAGGTTGCGAATATCTTCCACCTTATGCTTCGCCATCGGTTACTCCCGTGCGAGGTCATTGGTCATTAGTCACTGGTCATTCGCAGAATGGGAACGACGAATGACTAATGGCCAATGACCCCTTCCTGAATTGCTTCGGCCAGATTGATTTTACCCTCATATAGCGCCCGTCCGATGATGCAGCCGGCCAGGTTAAGGCGGGCCAGACGGGTTATATCCTCTAGTGTAGCAACCCCGCCCGACGCGATGATGGGCAAGCGAACCGCGGCGGCCAGGGAGGCAAGCGCGTCGAGGTTTGGGCCTTCCAGCATGCCGTCGCGGCTTATGTCGGTGTAGACGATAGCCGCCAACGGCCAGGCCGCGCATTGCCTGGCGAGCTCGAGCGCCGTCACGTGCGATACCTTTAGCCAGCCTTCGGTGGCGACCTGTCCCTGCTTGGCGTCGATGCCGAGGACGATCTTGCCGGGATACTGACGGCACATCCGCTCGAGCCAACCGGCATCCTGCAGGGCGCGCGTGCCGATCACCACGCGTGTCACCCCCCAATCCAGGACCTGGATAATATGCTCCTGCGTGCGCACGCCGCCGCCGAGCTGGCACGGCACGCCGCTGCTCTCCACGATGCGGCGCACGCTGTCGCCGTTAACCGGACGGCCTTCCCTGGCGCCGTCCAGATCTACCAGGTGGAGATAAGTAGCTCCCGCGCTCACCCAACGCCCAGCCATCGCCGCCGGATCGTGGCCGAAAACGGTCTCCTGCGCATAATCCCCCTGTCGCAGTCGAACGCACTTGCCGCCGCGCAGGTCGATCGCCGGAAGGATCTGCATTACCTTCAGTCCTTTTGGTCATTGGTCATTCGCGAATGACGAATGACCAATGACGAATGACTTAATGACAGAGAAGGAAAGTCTATCCCAATGTGGCGAAATTGTGAAGGATTTGCAAACCAGCGCGTTGACTTTTTTCCGGGTGGAACTGGGTCGCGAAGACGTTGTCCCGCCAGATCATCGACGTGAACGGCGTCAGGTAGTCGGTTTCCGTGGCAATCAGGTCCGCGTGGGTCGGTACGACGTAATAGGAATGGACGAAATAGAAGGCAGTATTGTCGGCCACGCCTTCGAGGAGCGGGGCGCGACGACGAATGTGAATCTGGTTCCAGCCCATGTGCGGCACCTTCAGGCCGGGCACATCGGGGAAGCGCACCACCTCGCCTTTGAAGAGATCCAGGCCGGCAAACTCCCCGTCCTCGTAACTCTTGCTGAACAGCAGTTGCAGGCCCAGGCAGATGCCGAGAAACGGCTTGCCGCCGTGAATGTGTTCCAGCAGCGGCACCACCATGCCGGCTTCCTGCAGCCGGGTGATGGCGTCTTGAAATGCCCCAACGCCAGGCAAAATGAGCTTGTCTGCTTCCGCAATCTGGTTCGGATCGCTGCTGATCACGGCAGCATGCCCCACCTTCTCCAGCGCTTTCTGCACGCTGCGAAGATTGCCCATGCCGTAATCGACGATGACGATGGATTGCATCTTAGTCAGAAGTCAGTAGTCAGTAGTCAGTAGCAAAAGCTACTGGCTGCTGACTTCTTATTGCCTCATCATCCTGGTGACCCGAATGAAGTAGCTGCAGACAAACATCAGAATACAGCAAACCCCGGCGGCGCCAAAGATGAGCCAGGGATGGAAAAAGACAAACCAGCTCTTGTTCCCGATATCTTTCCAGCACAGCATGGCGATCACCAGACCCACGGCCAGCGCTGGACCAAAGGGAATGGTGCGGTCATGCACGTGGATTTTCTCGGCGCCGGCCTGGCGCGCCGCCAGGCGGATGGCAGTCATGGCCTGGCCGAGCCACTTTTCCAGGCCACTGGAATCGATGGCTATTTCGACGCCGCGCTGGCCCGCGGCCAGGGCTGCAAGATGCTTGCGCAGCTCCTCCTGCGGCACCGCTTCCCCATTGACGCGAATAGCGGGCTTGCCGTTTTGTTGCGCGACCTCCACTTGAATGGCAGGCGTCGATGTGGGGCGGTGCCCTCCCCTGACGAAAGAAAGGAGGCGCGAGAAAAATCCGGGCGGCATATCCTGGCCGGGCATGTGGATGTGGCGGATACCGGCTTGCTTGGTCTCGGCACGGACACCTTGAACCAACTCGTCGACATACCCTTCCAGTTGGCTCGGGTCGAGCAAGAAAACCGACTTGTGCTGCTCGCGCACCAGGGCCGCGATGGCTGCTTCGCACTGGTCCAGGGCGATAGTTTGACCGTCCAGTTCCAGCAGCACTTGCCCATCTTTGAGAATCGACAGTGCACGCATGGTGATTTTCTTGCGCGTGGCCAGCCGATTGTAAACGGCATGGAGCAGCGCGAATAGTAACCCCGGGCCCACGCTGATAAAGAACGCCACCACGAGCGGCTGCCAGCCCAGAAAAGCGCCGGCCATCATCATCAGATCCGCATCTCCCAGCCCCAGGGCTTCTACGCCGAGACCCGCAGTAAACACAAAACGCACCACGCGCAGCATGACCGTACCCGCCAGCGCCCCCACCAGCCCGGTCGCCAGACCCAGCTGCCAGCTTCCGGGCGGCAGCCAGGCTGGCAACGGCAGCCACACCGGCCAGGGATAGAGACCCAGGGGCGGCGGCTGGTTCGGGGCGAACAGGATCGGCGGCGGATCCGGCCAGGGCCAGGGGAAAAGCACGGCGCCGATGAGACCGATCACTGTCCCCGTCACGGTCAGAGACAGCGGAATCTCGCGCTGGTCAAAGTCGCAAAACGTGGCCACGATCAGAAAGGAAACAAAAATCGCGTGATAGCCAAACACGACCCAGCCTTGCCACGTCGGCAGCAACAGCCGCTGCAAACGAAAGCCTTGTTGATTAAACGTCTGGAACCCATGGATATTGTCGAGGACCTCCAGGTAGAAAAGGCCTGCGAAAATCAAGCCCGTGAGCAGCTCAATCAGGAAATAGCGGCTCGAGAATCGGGCGCCGCAGGTCCGGCAACGCCCGCGCAAGAAAAGGTAGCTTGCCAGCGGGATGTTGCAATACCAGCGAATCCGCTGCAGGCAGTGGCTGCACCGCGACCCCGGCCAGAGGATGCTCTTCTCCAGCGGCAGCCGATAGATGCAGACATTCAGCAGACTCCCCACGATGGTGCCGAGGATGAAGGCGTTGACAAGGAGAAAAATGACGAGAAACATCATCGTGCGAGCGAGGGAGGAAGGGATGCGTGAGGAGCGGGGACGAGCGCCGTGATAGCTGCATACCGAGTACCGAGTACCGAGTACTGAGTACCGAGTACTGAGTACCGGGTACTGGGCACTGGGTACTGAGTACCGAGTACTGAGTACTGAGTACTGAGTACTGGGTACTGGGTACTGGGTAACTGAGTACTGAGTACTGGGTACCGATGATCCCGTCGGCAGGAACGGAATCCTGCCCCAAGGCTACAACCATGGCGCACACGCTCATGCCGGGTCCCCGTCAATGGCTTCCCCACGTCACGGTTCTCAGCCCCTAAACTTCTACATTCCGGCATGGGTGTCCATCCAGCCTTTCCAGAATCGTTTCCGCAACTTGGTTCGGCGTGCGCTTGACGGTGTCTATCGTCCAGTGGGCGCAGTCGCGGTAAAAAGGTTCTCGTATTTTCAGCAGTTCTTCGACCTCGGCAAGCCCGCCGCACCTGAGGTTGGGACGCCGCAGGCGCGTCATGGGATCGGCTTCGATGCGCTCGGCGATGGTGTGCGCATCGGCGGTGAGCCAGATACAGAAACCGGAGGCACGCAGCCGTTCACGATTGGCCGCTTGCAGGACGACGCCGCCCCCGGTCGCGACGATGTGTTGCCTGCGCCCGCATAGCTCCTCCAGCAGCAAGGCCTCCCTGTCGCGAAAGCCGGTCTCCCCTTCCTCGGCGAAGATCTCGGCAATCGTGCGACCCTGGCGGGCCTCGAGGATCGCATCCGCATCCGTCCACGACCGGCCAAGCTTTCCGGCGAGAATTTCCGCCACGGTCGACTTGCCTGTGCAGCGATAGCCAATCAAGAACAGATTCTTACCGGGATCGATCAAGTCGGGCATAGCCGCCGCTGTCCTCCGAGGAAGATGGGACACGGTTCTAAATATCGTCGCGCACGGCAATCGGCGACAGCGCCTTTTTGACGACGTTGCGCATGAGTTCCAGCGGCGGCTCTTTGCCCGTAAATAGCTGGAACTGCAGGGCCGCCTGGCGCACGAACATATCCACTCCCGTCAGGACATGGCAGCCGCGCGTGCGCGCTTCCTTGACGAGCAAGGTTTGCTCGGGTGTGTAGATGCAATCCATCACCACCAGCCCGGGCTTGAGGAGGCTCGGGTGCACCGGGCTCTCGTCCATGTTGGGATGCATACCGACGGACGTGCAGTTGATGACCGTATCGCAGATGACGTTATGCCGGGCAGCCCAGTCGATGGCCCGGCAGCCGACCTCTTCGGCCAGGCGTTGCGTGCGCTCGGGAGTGCGGTTGCTGATCGACACCAGGGCGCCTTCGCGGTGCAGGGTGTGCGCGACGGCGCGCGCCACACCGCCGGCGCCGAGCAACAGCACGGTGCGGCCCTGAAGAGTGCCGGCGTTGCCGTCCGGGCCGGCCGGCAAGTTGGCCAGCAAGGAATCGCGCGCCGCGTGGTAATCGGTGTTGTAGGTGATGAAGCCTTGCTCGCCGCGCACCAGGGTATTCGCGGCCTGCGTCAAGGCCACGGCGGGATCTCGTTCGGCGGCCAGGCTGACGGCGTTCTCCTTGTGCGGAATGGTGACACTGTAGCCGTACACCGGGATGCGCTCGAACTCCTTGAGGAACAGCTCCAGGGCCAGGCGCGGCACGCGAAACGGCAGATAGACCGCGTTCATGCCCAGGCTGCGAAAGGCGGTGTTGTGAATGAGCGGGCTCAGGCTATGCGCCACCGGATCGCCGATGACGCCGTACACCTTGGTGTCGGCGTTGATGTCCGGATAATTGTAGACGTGCTTGATTTCGTCGTAGGAGAGAATGCCCGGGGCAATGCCGCGCTCCTTGTTGAACGCCGCATAGGTGAAGGGGGCGCCGTACTTGCCGCCCAGGATGCGGCTGGGAATGCCGAGATCGCCCATGCAAAAGGCCACCGTCGGTTTCGGCGCGTTCTCCAGCAGCTTGAGCACGCGCAAATTGTCGGTCGGCCGCTGCGCGGACACCGCGATCTTGACGACGTCGGCATCCTGCTCGCACATGGTCGCATGGATCTCTTCCAGATTGGGCGGCACCTCGCGCAGGTTGTGGTAGCTAATGATGCGCTTGACGTCCTTGAAGCGGCGAATCTCGTCGGCCACGTCGGTTTCCAGATCGACCCAGTCGAAGCCGCCGACAATGGCCTGGCGGAGCAGCATGTGCCGGTCTTCTTCATCGCCCGGCCAACGGCCGCCGTCCTGCGGGCGGCGCACCGTGGCCACGAACGGACACGGCCGATTGGCGAGCAGGCGTTTGAAGTCCGGCGCCTTGGAGAGAAAGTCAAGGCGCAGCTCGATCATCTGCGCGCCCCGCTTGGCGGCTTCCTGAAGCTCGATCTGCATCATCTTGTGGCGCGTGCGCCCGACCACCACGCAGATGCGTTCATTGCCAACTGGTAACACGGATTTTGTTCACCATTCGCTCGAGAGAAACTGCACCAGAAAGGCCCCTGCGACTACGTCACTGTAGCGAGCGCTGGCAAGGCTCGCAAGATTACTAGCCTTCAGCTGCGCTCCGTGTTATTCTGAACCGCGGCTAAATCCCGCCCGCCTGCCTTTCCTTAGCCCAGGCGATGCCTACGCGGCGGAGCAAAACGACATGCCCATTCGGGTACATTTGGACAAGCGCAGTTACGACATCATACTCAACGCCGGACTGGCCAACTTCGGTCCCTTCGCGCGCAAGCTCACAGCCGGCTCTCTGGCGCTGGTGGTAACGGATCATAATATTCTCGCTTACGCGGAAAAGGTCGTTGCTTCTTTGCGCGGCGGGGGCTTTCAAACGGAACTGGCCGTCTTGCCTCCCGGGGAAGCCCAGAAATCGCTCGCCACTGCAAGCCAGCTCTACGATCGCCTGGCAGATTTGCACGCCGACCGGAAGACCACGGTGGTGGCGGTAGGCGGCGGCGTCATTGGCGACCTGGCGGGCTTCGTGGCCGCGACGTTTGCCCGCGGACTGCCGCTGCTCATGGTGCCGACGACCTTGCTCGCCATGGTCGATAGCTCGGTCGGTGGAAAGGTTGCCGTCAATCACCCTAGAGCCAAGAACCTCATCGGCGCATTCCACCAGCCGTCGTGTGTTTGGATTGATCTGAGCGCCCTGGATTCTCTACCCGAACGGGAGTACCGCAGCGGCCTCGCCGAGGTTGTCAAATATGCGATGAGTCTCGATGCAGACTTTCTGGAGTTTCTGGAACGGAACGCGCAAGAGATCCTCCAGAGGAAGCCGCAAACCCTTGTTGTGGTCGTTGACACGTGTTGCAAACTCAAAGCTTCGATCGTTGAGAAGGACGAACGGGAAGAAACCGGCTTACGCATGGTGCTGAATTACGGGCATACGTTTGCACACGCCTTTGAGACGGTGGCGGGGTATGGCCAGTGGCTGCATGGCGAAGCGGTTGCCGTAGGCATGGTGTGCGCCAGCCGCCTGGCGGAACGGCGCGGCTTGATCCCTGCGGAACTGACGGAGCGGCTGCGCCGCTTGCTGGCCCGATTCGGTTTGCCGGCCGCGCCCGAGCGCTGGCCGGTTGCAGATCTGGTCGAGGCCATGCGCAGCGATAAGAAAGCGTTGGCCGGCCGCATGCGCTTTATCTTGCCGCGGCGGCTTGGCGAAGTGGCCCTGTTCGACGACATTCCGGAAACAGAGGTGCGGTGCGTTCTGGAAAAAGCGACAGGTCAGGATGCCGATCCTGACCCGGCAAGCAACCGGTCAGGATCAAATTCCTGACCTATGTAACATGCTCGATTCGGCTGCACCTTAGCCCGACGCGCTAGCGAGGACCTTGCTTGCACGGCGGGCTAAGGTACTGCAGAATCCGCGCAGGCTGATTTAGTTGGAATCCCATGTCCGCACCGCCAAGCTCTGATGTGAGAGACCTGCTCGCCTTGCACCTCGTGCCTGGTCTGGGTCCGCGCTTGACCACCGCGCTCTTGCAGCGCTTTGGCTCGGCGGGCGCGGCATTGCAGGCGACCGCGGAGCAACTCCAGGAAGTGCCCCATATCGGCGCCAAAATCGCCCATGGGCTCAGACAATCCATGCAGCGCGTCGATGTGGATGCGGAACTGGCGCTCATGGAGAAAACGAGCGTTCAACTCCTCGTGCGCGGCCAGGACGGGTTTCCGAAGTCGCTTGAAGAGATTCCTGACCCGCCTCACCTGCTTTACGTGCGCGGCACGCTTCAGGAAGGCGATGGCAAGGCAGTCGCCTTGGTCGGCTCGCGGGCGTGCACGAGTTATGGCCGGAAAGTGGCGGAACGGTTGGCCGGCGAGCTGACGCGGGCGGGCTACACCGTCATTAGCGGTCTGGCGCGTGGCATCGACGGCATGGCACACCGGGGCGCCTTGAAGGCGGGCGGCAGGACGCTTGCTGTCCTGGCGGGCGGCCTGTCGCGCATCTACCCGCCGGAACACACCGACCTGGCCAACGAAGTCGCCGCTGCCGGTGCTATCCTGACCGAATCAAGCATGCGGATGGAGCCGATGGCCGTCATGTTCCCCGCGCGCAATCGCTTGATCAGCGGCCTGTCGCGCGGCGTCGTGGTCATCGAGGCTGCCGAGCGCAGCGGCGCTCTCATCACCGCCAGCCACGCCGCCGAGCAGGGCCGGCCGGTATTTGCCGTCCCGGGTCTGCTGGACAGCCCGGCCAGCGCCGGCGTCCATCAACTCCTGCGCAAAGGCGCCGTCCTCGTGCGCGGCGTGGAAGATATTCTTGAAGAGCTGGAAGGCGTTCGGCCGACGGTCGAGGTCTCCAGGCCGGCGCCTCCGGTTCTGGATGAGACCCAGCGCCGCATCTGGGATTTCCTCGCCGGTCAGTCAAAGCACGTCGATGATCTGGCCCAGCAACTGGGACTGTCCGTGCCGGAAATCACCGGCGCGCTTTTCCGGATGGAGATGAAAAAAATCGTGCGGCGACTGCCGGGGAATCAGTACGAAAGAACTTAGGCGTCCACAGGAATCGTAGCTCCCCTAAGACGGCTGCATCAAAGCCTTGGCGGCCGCCTCTGGCAGCTTGATGGGAACGAAGTATTTGCTCGGGTACAAATAATCCTCTTTTGACTCATCAATAACGCGCACAAACCGCCTGGCTCGTGCCGGCAGATCCGCCAGGGTACGGTATACCTTGCCTACTTCAAGCGATGCCGGGTACTCGTCGTTCTGGATGCAAAGCACAAAACGCGAGGACCTCTTTTTCTTTGCCATGACACTAGTCCAAAAAGCGTTTGATTTTGATTTCCTTCCGTCCTATGCCGTGAGCCTCGTACCAATGGACCTCGGCCCGGCAAACCGTTTCATCTTCAAGGCGAACTTGGGCAATTCCTTTCAGCTTTCTCCAACGGCCGCCACCGTATGCGCGACGCAATCGGCGTAACTCCCGGATAGCCGCACCAACAGCGATTGTTTGGACATCGCTGATTTCGCCGATCACCTTGAAGTTCATTAGAATCTAGCGCGTGCGCGTGCTCGGTTATGCCGCTGATTATAGCGAGAATCTTGCTCATGCTTAATTCGATTCAGGAAGGGGCAAAGCGCAGTCATCGGAATAAGAAATTGACCGGCAGCTTTTACACGCCCTGCTATATCGTGCAGCATATTGTGCGGAACACGGTGGGCAGGCTGTGCGAAGGCAAAACTTCAGCCGAAGCGGCGACTTTCCGCATTCTGGATCCCGCATGCGGCACGGGCGCATTTCTCACTAGCACATATCGATATCTTCTCGATTGGCACAGCTTGCAAAAGCGTGGCCGGCCCCTCACGTTAAGGCGAAAGCAAAGAATCCTCACCAATAGTATCTATGGCGTGGACGTTGACGAACCAGCGCTCCGAATTGCGCGCGGTGCTCTGCTCTCAGAAGCGCTACAGGAAGACGAGCCGCGCACTCAAGCCGAGCTGTCGGGCCCCCGTTTGTGGACTTCGACACAGCAAGGAACTCTGCGGATCAGGTTGGGCAATGCGCTCCCCGGGTTCAATTCCCCAGACAAACAGACCGCGGCAACGACTCTTAATTGGTGCGCCGAGTTTCCCGAGATCATGCGCGGCGGCGGCTTCGATGCAGTGATCGGCAATCCCCCCTACGGCGCGGCCCTTTCGGACAAAGAGCGCCAATTTCTCGCCAAGACGTTTCAGGTGGGCACCACAGATACGGCGGCGCTGCTGATGCTGCAAGCCTACCGTCTGACAAAACCGGGCGGCTGGAATGGGTTTATCGTGCCCAAAGCGTTTACTTACTCGTCGAACTGGAAGCATGTTCGCGCACTCTTCCAGGACGACCTCCTGGAGCTGGTGGACGCCGGCAAGGCATGGCCGGACGTCAAACTCGAACAGGTGATCTACATTCTTCAAAAAGGCAAGTCATCCCCAGATTACGCGGCGCTTCGGCGGGAGGGAGAGAGGTTCCTCTACCTTGGGCGAATCAATAAAGAAGAATGCGATGCGTTTGGATTTTATGTGAACGGCGTCACGCGCCGAGAATTGGCGCTGGCCAACAAGATCCGAGGCGTCGGCGCTTTCCTGAGTGACTTCACGATAAACGTCCGCGGCGCGATGCTGCAAGGATCGTTGGGCGCGCGGGGCCGGTGGCGTGTCGTAGGTGGAAAGCAGATTCAGCCGTTTCATGTCCGCGGCCAAAAAGGGTTCCTGCCTGATTGTGCAGCGCCGCCCCAACCAGCCAGGGTGCAGCCCAAAAGCATTCTGGTGCAAAATATCGTGGCCCACATCCATCACCCGGTCGAGCATATTCAGCTCACCGGCGCGGTCGTCTCCGGCAAGGAAGCCGGCAGCCTGGCGATCCTGGACACGGTAAATCAGTTGAGCAACCGCTCGTCGCTGTCGAGCCATTTTCTGCTGGCACTGCTTTCTTCGCGGTTGCTCAATTGGTACGTGTACCGCTTCATTTTCGCCAAGGCCATCCGCACTCTGCACTTCGACGGGCCGGTATCGCGGCGCATTCCCATTCCTAACATCGATCTGAAGAATTCCGTTGACAGGGCGCGGCACAAGAAGATTGTGGCCTGGGCGGAGCTGCTCGCCATCTTATATGCTCAAGGCACCGCCGCGACGGCAACTTGCCGGCCGGCGCAGCCGCAACAGCGAATCAGGAAGCTGCGCGCGCAGATCGATCACCAGGTCTATCAACTGTATGCGTTAACTCCGGAAGAAATCGTCGTCGTTGAAGAAGGGTGGTCCCGGGCACTGCCTGGAGGAGGTGATCATGAACCGGCTGAGCTGCATTCTGATGGCGCTGGTTCTCGCGACCGGAACCGCCGCGTCGCCAGTCGCCCTCGACGACGAGCAAGCCCGCGCCTTGGCCGAGATCAGAAAACTGGGCGGCACGTATGAGGTCGATACGTCCAGTCCTGAGAGGCCTTTGCTCCGCGTCGTCCTGCGCGGCCCCAAGGCCACCGACGCCGCCCTGCAAACCATCAAGCTGCTCACCAGCTTGCAGGAGCTGTGGCTTGCCAACAGCGCCGTCACCGATGCCGGACTGGAATCACTCAAAGACCTGACCAACCTGCGTGCGCTCGATCTTTATGAGACGGCTATCAGCGACGCGGGTCTGGAGCATGTCGCAACCCTGAAGGCGCTCCGGCAACTAAACCTGGGTGAGACCAAGATCACGGACAGGGGCCTCGAGTCCTTCAAGCGTTTGGCCCGCCTCCAATCCCTCGAATTGAATCGAACCGCCATCAACGGCGCGGGCCTCGACAATTTGAAAGGGCTAGCCCGGTTGCAAACGCTGAGCCTGGTCGGCTCGAAGGTCACCGACGAAGGCCTGGCCGGCCTCAAGAGGCTGACAGGCCTTCGGCAATTGAACCTGAGCGCCACTGCGGTTACCGATAAAGGACTGCAGAACCTCACCGGCCTGACGCAACTGCGCGAGCTTTGGCTGGCCAACACCGCCATCGCGGACGCGGGCCTCGATTCCCTCAAAGGGATGACGCGCCTCGAAAAACTTAGCCTGATGTCCACGAAGGTCAGCGATGCCGGCCTGGAAAAACTCAACGGCATGAAGAACTTGCAAACCCTCGGTCTCCAGTACACGGCCGTCACGGGGATGGGGCTCAAGCATCTCAAGGGCCTGACAAAACTCCAGGTGCTGGAACTTTCGTGGTGCAAGATTGCCGATAACGGTCTGGAAAGCCTTGAGACCTTGAGCGATCTTCACACGCTGAGCCTTCAACACACGCAGGTCAGCGATGCCGGTCTCAAACACTTGAAAGGGTTAAGCAATCTGAAGCTGGTGGACCTCGATGCGACCAACGTCAGCGAGGCGGGCGTGATGGAGCTGCGCAAGGCCTTGCCCAAGGCACTGGTGATTCGCTGAAACGGGTTCATGTTTTTTCAACCATCGAATCGTTATCAGTTGTAAACAGCCTGGTTTGGTGCTTTCTTTCACCAGGGCCATTAATAGACTGACGCCTGAACCTGCCCGCCAAGCCGCAAGCGACAAACTACGAGCCGCAAGCGACAACCACAAGGTGACCCGCCAATGGCAAAGGACCCGTACGCGAAGTGCATCAAGAAACTGCTCAAGCTGGTGAAGTCTGCGGACAAGCGCGTGCAGCGAACCAAGAGGCAACTGGCGAAAGTGCTCGGCACGGACGGTCCCGATCCGTTCCCGGTCAGATTTGTGGACTGCAGTTTCGAGGTGGACCGGGTCTCCTATGAGGCCAGGCTATCGGCGGGGCAGTGCGAGATGATCAGGGAAATCATCGTCAAGGGCGGGGGCGCCAAGGATGTAGTTGAAAAACTGCACGAACTGCTGCGCAAGGTGGATTCCGCCTCGGTCGAGGCCCAGCAAGCGTTGGCGGGCGCTCTCTTGACGCCAACTAGCTCCGCGGCCCAGTCAGGTTCATGCCCTCCCAACCTGGGATGCTGTACCTACAACATCAACGGCGACATGGCCAAGGCCGCGTGCATTAGCCAAGCGCAATGCGACGCGCTCGGCGGGACCTGGCAGCCCGGGCCTTGCTAAACACATTAACCCGAAGCGCCAGCGAGGTCGAACTACCAGCGGAAGCGGCCCTGCACTGAGACGAATGGCCCGGCGCCGACATCGACGCGATTAAAACCGTTGTCGCTGAAGCTCGCGCCCTCGAAATAAAAGCGGTCGAAGATGTAGCCGCCCCCAATGTCCACCGAGAGGTTCTTGAGCAGCAGCACCTGCACGCCCGCCGTGAGGCGCATGTCGTAATAGTAAAAGCGGTCGTTGTAGCTCGGCCGGTCGGCCAGGAAGTAGCCCTCATTCCCCCAATCATAACTGAGGTAGGCGCGCGTCAACGGCGATAGCCGATAGCTGGCGCGCGCGTGCACCGTGCGCAAGAGCATGTAAGAGAGGTCCAACGTCAGATCCTCGGTCGGCCGCCACATGATGACGAAGGGCAGGCCGATGTTCATGCGAAACGTCTCCGAGGGCTGGTACAGGTAGGCGACGCCAGGGAGCGGGAACGGCAATTCGCTCGTCGGCGAGTAGGCCAGGGATAAGAGCCAGGCATTATGCTCCCCCGACGGAATTCGCAAGAAGGCATTCACGCCGAAGGTCATCTCGTCGATGCCGTGAAACGGCTTGTCGCTCGCCGAACCGACGCTGACGGTGCCGCCGCCGATCCAGCCGTTATCGAACTGATGGCGGTAGCTAGTAGCAATGCGGATGTTCCACAACTCGTCGGGGAACGGCTGCAGAGTGTTGGGCAGAATGGCGCTCGTATGGTAGAACTCGCCGCGGACGTTGGCCGACAGCGCCCACTCGTCGGTGCCGCATTGCCAGATCGGAAACGCCACACCGAAGTCGTGCTGCACGTAGCTGAGGTTCGTGCTCTGGCCGGACACCGGTTCGGTGCCGTACCAGGTGAAGCGATAATCGGCGCGCAGCGGCGCATGCCCGACTGCCGGATTGAAGAAAGGCGAGAATTCTCCCGAGCCTGGGCCGAAAGCCTCTACGCCCGGGGGGCGTATTTCTCCCGGCGGCGGAGCGATGACAGGCGCCGGCGGCAAGGTGTCAGCCGGCGTAACAGGGCCGACGGGTGCAGGGGCGGGCGGTAACTGCTGAGCTGGCCCACCCGCGGGGGAGGCCGCTGGTGGCATCTGAGCCGGCGCGGGGATCGGGAGCGACGGTGTCGTAGGCGCCGCTTGCGCGGGGCTTCCAGGCGCTGATGTCGCTGGGAAGCTCGGTCCAAGCAATGGGTCGCCTGGTCCTGTTGGCTTGGGCTGTTGGGCGACGAGTAGGTTCACTTGCATCAGCGCCATCGTGAGGGAAAGCGCCACGCGCGCGGCAATACGCCTTGCATGCATCGAAGCCTCTTTAATTTGCGGGCCTTGCCTGGTACCCCTCACTTTTCCCAGTGCAGCGAGCAAGGTCCGCCGGAAGGACAGCTCATAATGGAATCCGCGCACTTTGCTCAAGAGCAATCTGCGAGTAGGCCCCGCGTGCCGAGCGGGGTCTGTCCGCCCAGCTTAGACGACCTGGAGAAAGCGATGCGGTATTACTGCGGCAGCAATTGGAACTCTTCCTCCATCTTGTCCAGGGTCACCTGGGCGTCGGCGGTCATGCCAAGGTCGAGTTGCCGGCGAAGCAGCTTCAGGTCAGCCCGGCCGGCGCGGAGGCGATGGCGCATGAGCTGGTTCATTTTGCGCAGCCGCGCCTCCACGGATGGACCCGAGCTCGCCAGCATGTTCGGTGTACCCCACTCGGCGACCCGGTCGGGCACTTCTTCCCGCAGCACGGCTACGTGGGGAGGCGCCTCGATGCCGAGGCGCACCTGGCCGGGCTTGAAGCCCACCACGGTGATCGCGATGTTCATCCCGGGGATCAGGATCTTCTCGTGCAAGCGACGCGATAAGACGAGCATGGCCGGTGTCCTTTCCTTTAGAAGACAGGGCGGCGCGGGGCCTCGCCGCGGACCGTCGCGCGTTGTCCTCATGGGTTGAGGAAGGGAAGCAACACGCCACGGCCAAAAACCGTTTGCAGGTGTCAGCCGATGCCAAAGGGAAACGCAACGGCTATGCCGGGAGCCTAAGAAATTTTGGATTGTGAGTAACCTATCGCTCGACAATGAGTTGCGTCGCCTGCTCGATACTTGAGGAATTCTTGGTTTTGAACGGTCGTTCATGGATCTGTAAAAACTACGTTCAAAGAACCGGATCCAACAGGGGAGAAGAGCGTTACAGCTTGCCGCGCCGCATAAGGCTTAGCAGGGCCTGAATATGCTTGCAGCGGTTGTGCGCCAGGAAGCCAAGACATTCACAAGAGCAGTCGTGCAGGTTGCCGATCCGGACATGGTAGAGTTGCCCCAGCCCGAGGCGGTGCACGGCGAAGCCCCGGCCGCCGATGTCGCAGGGAATTTCGCGGAAGGCATAATTGACGGCCGCCTCGCCGTCTTTGACACAAAAGACGCCGACGCCGTCGAGGCTCGACGAGCGAATGAGGCGGATGGTCCGCTTTTTGCGCGACGTGTCGGGCATGTTTCGGGAAGCGCGTTCGTAGCGGGCAAGTTAAAAACTTGCCCCCACATCGATGGGTGTAATCCTCCGCAAGTTGGATTATAGCAGGGAAGAGCTGGGGGGCTCGTCATCCCAGAGAAGCAAGCCGTCGGGGAGTTCTGGTCTAGTCTTTTGTTTGCGCGAAGATTTGCTCTAGGACGGCTTCGCACTTCTGGAAGGCAATGAGCAGGTTCGGATCGAATTTTCCGGGCGTCTCTTCCAGAATGAGCCGCCGGGCGGCGGCGTGCGCCAGGCCGGGTTTGTAGACCAGGCGGGAGCGCAGGGCATCGTAAACGTCGGCAATGGCGACGATCCGCGCGGCCAGCGGGATGGCGGCGCCGATGAGACGATCGGGATAGCCGGTGCCGTTGAAATGTTCATGGTGATGGCGGGCAATGTCCGTGGCCAGTTGCAGGAAACCGGAGGAGGCGCCGTGCTGGCGGGCGACGGCGCGCAGCAGATCGGCGCCGACGGTCGTGTGCGATTCCATGACCGTGCGCTCCTCCGCATCGAGCTTGCCCGGCTTGAGCAGCACATGATCGGGAAGGGCGATCTTGCCGAGGTCATGCAGGACAGCACTGCGCTCGAGCGCGCGTACGAAGAAGCCGTCAATGTCCGCAGCAAAGGCCGGCAAGCGCGCCGCCTCTTCCGCCAGGGCTCGGACGTAGCTCTGGATGCGCGTCAAATGCCCGCTCGTCTCGAAGCCGCGGAGCTGAGCCATTCTGGACAGCGCGAAAACCAGCAGCTCCTGAGAGCGATACGACTCCGCCTCACGAAGTTGCTGCGTCAGCTCCAGTTGCCGGTCGATCGGTTGGGTCCCTGCAGGGGCGGCCGAGCCGGCGGCAGGTTCCACAAAGGCGCTCACTGCGCCAATGACGGCGAGGGGCGTGGCGTAACGGTCGGCAGGATCAACCGCCATCATCTGCTGGACAATGGCTTCCAGCGCGGGCGGCGCGTCCGGCCGCACGGAACTCAGCGCGGGCGGCGCGTCCCGCTGCCGGGCCAGGAGCTCTTCAATGACGGCTCGATCGCCGGGGAACGGCTTACGCCCGGAGAGCAGCCAGAACAACGTGCCGCCCAGGCCGTAAATATCGGCGCGAATATCGACCGAGCGCGCGTCGCGCGCTTGCTCAGGCGCCATGTAGTCGACGCTGCCGAGCATGATGTGCGCTTCGGTGTGCCGCCGCCGGCACACGCGGGCCAGGCCAAAATCAAGAATCTTCACCTGGTTTTGCGGCGTGAGCAGCAGGTTCGACGGCTTGATGTCGCGGTGCACGAGGCCGTGTTCATGGGCGTGCTGCAGCCCGCTCGCCGCTTGCCGAATGAAGTCGCAGGCCTGGTGAATCGGCAGCGGCCCGTTGTCGATTACATACTGCTCGAGGTTTTGCCCGGGGACATACTCCATCACCAGGTAGCGCAGCACTTCGCGGTCGGAGTCCGGCACCGGCAGCTCGCCGGCGTCGAAGGCGAGAACGATATTCGGATGGTTGAGCACCGCGGTTGCCTGCATCTCGCTGTAGAAGCGCTCCAGAAAAACCGAAGTCGTGTCGGTCTCGCCCACGAGGGCCTTGATGGCCACGGTGCGCTTCATGTGAATATGCACCGCCTTGTAGACGACCCCCATGCCGCCGGCGCCGATGCGCTCGACGGTGCGATAGTTGCCCAGCACGAGCCCGAAAGTGTGGCCGGCGAGGAGCCGGCTGACCTGATACTCGGTGAGCAGTCCCTGCTTGACGAGTTCGGCGAGCACCGCGTCCGTGTCCGCGGTTTTGAGGTGCGGATTCTTGTCGAGAAACTGTTCGAATTCCCGAGCAGTCTGCAGGCCGCTGGTCAGTAACCGCGCCAGGAACTCGTCCGGAGAAAGGTGGGAAGGCGCGCCTGGCTGGTATGGCGCCAGCGCTTCCGAGTCCGGCCAGGTTTCCCTGCGGCTAGACTGGTTCTGAGAGCCGGGATACGGCTCGGCCATGGTGGGCGCGGAACTGTCGCTTTTCGGGTAGACGGAGGCGCGCGGGCCTGCTTCAGAGTCGGAGGACATGCTGCTCATGAAGCCTTTCTCTGTACCGGCGCTGATACGGCAGCGCGCTGGCGGGCTGGCGTGTGGCCGGCGGCCCGTTCCGAAGCTGCGACCGGTTCTGTTCCCAGCAAAATTTTCGCGTGGGGTGCGCAATTGGGGAGCGCTAAAGTAAACTGCTCTCGCCTTAAAAAGATAGTCCGGCTTTACAGGGAGTCAAACGAGCCGGCGCAGGTCAGGATTCCGATCCTGACGCTCTCGGTCAGAATCAGAATTCTGACCTATTGTGAGGATCCTGCTGCACCAATCCGGATTGCCTTTCCAGGGCAGACCTCTCACAATGTGCTCTTGGATTCGCCGGAAAGGAATGCCCAACGGATGGCAGACATGGCAGAGCCAGACGCCACGGAAGCGAGCGCCTCCCCGGGCCTCGCGGGGCCGTACGACGTGCTCTTCAATCAGGAAGCCTGGGAAGTCGATGCGGAGCCCCTACCGGCAGGCGAGGTCAAGCAAGCGCCCAGCGCGCCGGTGAGCCCGCCACCCCTGGTGCGGATCGTGGAAGCGCTGTTGTTTGTCGGCGGCAGTCCGCTGAGCGCCGAGCGCGCCCGCGCCGCCATCCGGGGCTTGACGCCGGAGCAATTCGATAGCGCCGTGGACACGCTCAATCGCGACTACCGCCGTCAGGGCCGGCCGTACACGATCCAGACTAGTGCTCATGGGTGCGTGCTCGTCTTGCGGCCGCGCTTCAAGGCGGTGGCGGAGCGGCTCTACGGTCAAACACGCGAAGCCCGGCTTTCGCCCGCCGCGATCGATGTCCTGTCCCTGGTGGCCTATCGGCAGCCGGTCGCCAAGCAAGAAGTCGACAGTATTCGCGGCATGGAATCGGGCAGCCTGCTGCGCCAGCTCGTGCGCCGCGGCCTGATCGCCGTGGTGCAGCGCGGCGAAGCCACGAAGCGCCAGGTTGCCTACGGCACTACGCAGCGCTTTCTCAATCTCTTTAAACTTCGCAGCCTCGATGACCTGCCGCAGACGCAGGATCTGCAGAAACTGTGAGGCCGGGCTTCGCGCTGCTGGCACGCAGGCGACGTTTACGCGCGTAGCCCACAGCCAAAATGACGAGCGCCGCCGCCATAGGCCACGGGGCAATCTTGAGTAAGCCCGGAGTAAAATTGGGCTGGGTTTCTGAGATCAACGGGGTAGCGGCACTGCCGACCACCGTTGGTCCGACGGAGCCACCCAGGTTGCCGATCATGTTGATGAAACCAATGGCAGAGGCTGCGGCCGTCGAACCGAGGAACATGGTGGGGATCGGCCAGAACGCCGGCAGATGCGCGTACATGCAAGTGCCAACACAGAAGATCATGACCAGCGCCGGCCACACCGGCACGCCCGCCAGACCCGCCGCCAGCCACAGTGCCAAACTCCACAAAGCCAGCGGCACCGCCACATGCCACGGCCGCTCCCCCGTGCGGTCCGAATGCCAGCCGTTGACCAACATGCCTACGAACCCCAACGCAAACGGCAGCGACGCCAGGTAATTGGCGACCTCCTTGGAAACGCCCGCCTGCGATTTGATGATCGCCGGCATAAACATCGATAGACCGTAGCTGGTGAGGTTCAGGCAAAAATAGACAAACGTCAGCAGCAGCACAATGCCCAGGTGGTGCGCCCACGCCCAATGCCCCTGCCCCTGTTTGGCCTTGTGCTCGCGATCCAGCTCGGCCAGCAGCCAGTCGCGCTCGTCCGCGGGCAGCCAGGCTGCCTTGCTGGGGCGGTCCGGCAAGAAGAACAGCGTCGCAAATCCCGCCAGAATCGGTGCAATGCCTTCCAGAATAAAAATCCAACGCCAGCCCGGCAGACCAAACCAGTGGATTTTTTCCGCGATCAGCCCGGACAGCGGCATGCCGCACATGCTCGACAGCGGAATGGCCGCCATGAAGCAGGCGATCGATTTTGCTCGATCCTCGGTCCGGAACCAATGTGCCAGGTACACGATCACCGAGGGGAAGAAACCGCCCTCGAAGAAACCGAGCATGAAGCGCAGGAAATAAAACTGGTACTTGGCAGAATCGTGCAGACCGTTAATGCACCGGGCTATGCCCGAGACAATTTCCAAATTGCTCTTACTGCCGAAAAGAACCGCTATCCAACCAAAAACCGCGTTAAACGCCTTATCGATGCCGTCAATCGCGCTACTGTGCTCCGCCACGTGCGGCACCCAGCTGAACATCTTGTTGGCGAACGGTGTGCCGATGGTGCCTTCCAGCGCCGCGCAGATCCCCCAGAGGATCAAGATGCGCACGAAAACCCAGCGCGCTCCGCGACGCACGACCCAGATGGTGCTTGGGATTTCCAGGATCCAGTAACCCAGGAAAAAGACGGCCGCACCAAACCCGGTAATCGCCGGATCAAAGCCCAGGCCGCCCTTGTCCAGCGGCTCGCGCATGGCCTGTTCCGCCACGGACACATTGACGCGATCAAGGTAGGCCAGAATGTAAAGAAAGAAGAGGAAGGGGATCAGATGAATGGTGACCCGCCGCCGCGTGCGCTCGGCGATGTCAGTTGCCGGCCGGCGCCAGATCAGCGCGATCAGCCGCTCGGCAAATGGCGAGGGTGAATGCGAGCCGTTGCTTGTCATGCGCGTGCCTTGACTCCCGGAAAAGGCTCCCCACGATTATCGCGGTTCCAACGCCAGAAGCAATCCCCCCGCGGGAAGTTTAGGCATGGTTCAAGCGCAAGAGCAGTCTCCACAAACTCGTTGGCGCGGGATTAGCTTCGGCAGTTTCTTCCACGGTTCACGCCGCGGCCACGTCCGGCACCAAACTTGCTAAGTTTGGTCATAAGTTCCTCCGATTTGCATTCTTGACCGCAAGGCAGAGCCAACATGAGCCAGACCACATCCGCAACCGACTACGAGTGCGAAGTGACGGTACCCGCTGGAGACCGCAGGTTGGAGGGTATCTTGAGTGTGCCCGCCCAGGCGCGCGGCGTGGTGCCGTTTGCCCACGGCAGCGGCAGCGGCCGTCACAGTCCGCGTAACCAGTTTGTGGCCCGCGTTCTCCAGCAGGCCGGTCTGGCCACCCTGCTGATCGATCTTCTGGAGGAGGACGAGGCGGCAGATCGGCGGCGGGTCTTCGATATCGAATTGCTGGCGCGCCGCCTACTCAGCGCGACCGAGTGGTTAAGCAATCATGCAGACACCAGCGCTCTCCGTCTCGGCTACTTCGGGGCCAGCACCGGCGCCGGCGCAGCTCTGGTCGCGGCGGCCCAGCAACCGGAAAAGGTGGCGGCCATCGTTTCGCGCGGCGGACGTCCCGACCTGGGCGGCGCGAGCTTGCGGCATGTCCAGGCGCCCACCCTGCTGATTGTCGGCGGCAACGACGACATCGTGCTTGAGCTGAACGAGCGCGCGTTCGAACAATTGCGCTGTCCCAAAAAATTGGTGGTTATTCCCGGAGCGACCCACCTTTTCGAGGAGCCGGGCGCTCTGGAGGAAGTCTCCCGCCTCGCGCAAGCATGGTTCGTCCAGCATCTCACCGCTTGAGAGAGGGATCTGCCCACGAGCCGCTTCCCGCAAAATTTTACGGGAGCAGCGAGAATTTCTGTCTTCTTTGGACCTGCTGCTGTTTACTTTGCCCATTTCTGCCGGTTGACCCATCGGCTTTGAAGCATAGGCTGCTCTCTGCGGAGGCAAGCATGCGTCCCTTCATGACCACGCGCTGGGTCAACCTTGGCATTTTTACGTTTGCCGTCCCGCCCCGCCTGTTGCTGCGGCACGTTCCGCGCGGACTGGAGCTTGACCTCCTTGACGGCGACGCCTTTGTCAGCCTCGTCGCCTTCGACTTTCGCGACACGCGCGTGCTCGGCGTACACTGGCCCGGCTATGTCAACTTCCCGGAACTGAACCTGCGCACCTATGTGCGACGCGGCAAGCAGCGCGGCGTTGTCTTCTTGCGCGAGCATGTTCCGCTCCACCTGGTCTCATGGGTCGCGCGCGTCTTCTTCAATGAGAATTACCGCATCGCGCCCTTTACCAGCCTGGCTCGCAAGACCACGGACTCTCTGGAAATGGAATGGGAATTGACTGGCCCGCAGCGCGCACATCGAGTCGCCATCGCCGGCTGCCTGCCAGCCACCCTGCCGCAAGCAAACAGTCCGGAACAGCACTTTATGGAACTTCGCTGGGGCTTCGGCAGTGATCGCCACGGGCAGACCATCTGTTACGAGGTCTGCCATCCTCCGTGGGAGATTTATCCCGTACGCTCGTCGGCGCTTGATCTCGATTGGGGGCAGGTTTATGGTCCGAGGTGGCGGTTCCTGAACGGCGCAGAGCCGTTCTGCAAAGTCCTGGCGGCAGGCTCGGAAATCCTCGTGTACCCAAGGGCCCCCAGGAATGGAAGGACGGGATCTCCCCACGCAGCAAGCAAGTCAATGCCGAGGCTTAATGGCGCCGCTCATAGGCTGCATGGAATCGTTCCAGAAATTCCCGGCCTACCTCGTGAATATCCCCTGGGCAGGGCGGCACAAAGGCAGACGCAGCAATCGTGAGTCCTTCGTCCAGCAGTTCCCAGCCGCGTCCGCCGGTGGCCATGTAGGCGCGTGCTTCCTCCAGGAGCGTCTGATTGTCCACTTTGCGGATGAGCGCCAGCAGCTCGCTGGAAGGCTCTAAGCCAAATTTCCTGTGAATGACGTCCTGCACTCTATTCTCGGCCGCGACGAAATCCGGGAATGCCAGCTTGAGTGGCCGGGGCATGTCGCCCACATAGGCTTCGGCGGCGTCATGCAACAATGCCGCCAGGTGTGCCGTGCTGTCTTCCCTTAGCATGGCCATAATGTCATGGACAACGACGGAGTGCCAGGCCACCGAAATCCAGCGCAGGGCATGCCCGCCGAAACGGCACGTCTGAGCCAGCGCCATGGCGATGTCCTCTATATCGACATCCGCCTCTCGGGGATTCGCCACATCGAAGCGCCGGCCGCTGCGAGTTTCGATCCAGGTAGACTGCGTCATACGAACCCGCTCAAATCAGCATTAGCTCGCGTTGAAACGACGACAAGAAGCTGCACCCTTGCTCGGTGACGAGCACATCTTCTTCCAGGCCGATGTAGCCGGCATCGGTCGGCACGCCCAGTTCCAGCGTGAAGACGTTGCCTGGCTCGACGATCCCTTCGGGAGTCTTGCCGTACTTCTCCCAGCGTGGCCCGAGCATGGTGCCGCCGTCGTGAACGGCTCGGCCCAGCCCATGCCCCAGGCCATGTTTGAATTCCGGGTAACCGGCCGCCACAACGACCTTGCGGGCGGCGGCATCGACCTGGTGGCCTCGGACACCGGGCTTGAGCATAGCAGCACCTGCCTCGATGGCCTGGAGCACGGTCGCAAAGGCACGCCGGACGCTCTCCGGCGGCTGGCTCTCTCCCGGCCGGAGCACGTACCACATGCGTTGCAGATCGGAGCAGTAGCCCTCCTGTTTCACGCCCAGGTCAATGTGCACCAGTTGCCCGGGCTCCAGCCGGATATTCGGTTGCGGCTTGCCATGTCCCGCCTCGGAGCCGGGTCCGATATTGACGATCGGACACGACTCCCACTCCCAGGCGCTGGCCAGCCCACGGGTGCGGAACTGCTCGTGCACAAAGTCGGCCAGTTCGGTCTCGCTGACGCCGGGTCGGATCTGCTTGGCAACCAGATCGACAATGGCCTCGGTGCCCTGGATGGCGCCGCGCATGCGCGCGACCTCGGTCGGGGACTTGCGGCCGCGCAATTTCGCCAGCAAAGGCGCGGCGCTGGTCAGCCGGCCGGCATAGGGTGTATCGCGGAGCAATTCGTTCAAGGTCAACCACATGCCATGCGTCAAGCCGTCCGCCGTGGGATTGTCGGTGCTGTAGTTCAGACCGATCTGCTGCGGGTCCAGGCGCTTAAGGGCGGCGACAAGCGGCTGGCGGATGGACTCATCATAGCCAAGGACCTCGGTGAAGACGCCGAGCGCCTTGATGTTAGCAACATCAAACCGGCCGACAATTGCGATCCGTTGACCGTTCTTGGCAAAGAGAAATGCCGAGATCCAGGTGACGTCCGTGCCGACAACCAGATCAACGCCGGGATCCGGACGGATGCCGGTTTCCTTGACAAAAGTCATCCAGCAGTCGAGGCTGGTTTCCTGGAGCAGCGCCTGCGCCTGGTCGGCCTTTTCATGCAGTAGCGTCATGAGCACCCTCAACTACTGGAGGAAATACTGAATGTTGAATACTGAATGTAGAAGAGACGCCGGCACTTCTACATTCAGTATTCAGTATTTAGTATTTAGTATTTAGTATTCAGTATTCAACATTCAGTATTTTTGGCTTACTTCCATAACTCTCGCAATCGCCGCTGAACGTGCTCAGCGACCGGCGCCGCGGCTAACTGCGGAGCACTCAACACTTGCTCCATATTGCCTGCGTTGGCTCGCTCGAAAAGCGGAAATATATCCGGCGGCAAGAACCGGCTCAGCTGGGCGAAGCTGTGACTGTCGCCGAACGCATGCTTCCTATGGTAGTAGCGTAGCGGGAAGGTGACGTAAAGACGGTCGCGGGCGCGCGTCATGGCGACATAGAGCAGCCGGCGTTCTTCTTCAATCTCCGCCTCGCCCACGCTCATGTCCGATGGCAATACGCCGTCCGCTGCGTGAATCACATAGACCACGTCCCACTCGCAGCCCTTGGCGCTGTGGATCGTGGACAGCACGGTGTATTCTTCGTCCAACATGGGCGGCCCAGCCAGGTCGCCGGTGGACATGGGCGGATCGAGTGTCAGATCAGTCAGGAAGGCGGCCCGACTGCTCGCTTGCTGGGACAGCAATTCCAGCTGGTCGAGATCGCGCGCCCGCATCTCCGGCTGCTCGTAACGCTCTTCGAAGATCGGCGCGTAGAAGCGGCGAATCCGCTCGATCTGCGCCGGCAGCGGCAGCTCCGTCTCATGGCCGGCCAACTCTTCGACCAACTTTGCCAGGGCGGCAACCTGTTCCTGAGCGGCCGCGGGCGCTTTCCAGGTCCGCAGCGCCTGTGCGATTTGCCGGTTTTCATGTAGCTGCTCCACGGCGCTGCGGGCCCGGCCGGGACCGACGCCGTTGAGCATCTGCAGGATGCGCATCCAGCTCAGGTCGTCATGCGGATTTTCCAGGATGCGCAGAAAGGCGAGTAGATCCTTGATGTGGGCGGCTTCCAGGAAACGCAGTCCGCCCCATTTCACGAACGGAATGTTGCGCCGGCTCAGCTCGACTTCCAGTGCGTCGGAATTATGACTGGCACGAAACAACACCGCCTGCCGCATGAGCGAGATCCCTTCCTCGCGATGTTCCAGGATGCGATCGGCGACGTAGTTGCTCTGCTCGATCTCGTTGGCGCACGTGACCAGCACCGGCTTCTGCGTGCTCGGCCGATCGGACCAGAGATTCTTGGTGAAGCGCCGCTTGGCAGCGTCCATGACGGCATTGGAGGCGTTGAGGATCGGCACGACGCTGCGGTAGTTCTGATCGAGCGTCACCGTGGTGGCGTTGGCAAACTGCTCGGGAAACCGCAGGATGTTCTCAATCGTCGCCCCACGGAACGAGTAAATCGATTGGGCATCATCGCCCACGACCATGATCGAACATGCCTGGTTCGTAGCTCCACCTTCGGGCGGTTGTGTGCCGGAGCGGCCTGAAGGCGGGACTACGGGCGGGCCGGCAGACAAAGCCTTCGTCATGCCGAGCCACATCTTCAGCAGGATGGCCGCCTGGATGGGGTTGGTGTCCTGGTACTCGTCCACCAGGACATGCCGAAACCGTCCGCCGATGGCTGCGCCGACGCCCGCCGTGTCCAGGGCCTGCTCCCAGTAGAGTAAAAGATCATCGTAATCGAGCAGTTCGCGCTGCGTCTTTCGTTCCATATACTCGCGAAAAACGCGCGCGACCTCCGCATGATGCGTGGCGCACCAGGGAAAGCGCTCCGGAAGCACCTGCTCCAAAGGCTCGCCGGTGTTCACACAGCGCGAATAGATGGCCAGCAGCGTGCTCTTCTGTGGAAAGCGCGACTGCGACTTGTGCAAATTGAAGTCGGTCCGGATGAGGTGCAACAAATCCTCGGCATCGCCCTGGTCCATGACGGTGAAGCTCTTGCTCAGTCCCATGCCCTGGCTGTGCATGCGCAAGAGCCGATGCGCCACGGCATGGAACGTCCCGCCCCAGACGCCGGCCGCGGCCGCCTCGCCAACCACATGCCCGGCCCGCCGGATCATCTCGTTGGCGGCCCGGCGTGTGAAGGTGAGCAGGAGGATGGAGTCGGCAGGCACGCCCTTGCGAATGAGCGTCGCCACACGCGTGGCTAGCGTCTTCGTTTTCCCCGAGCCCGCGCCGGCGATTACCAGCAGCGGGCCAGAGTCGTGCTGCACCGCCGCGCGCTGGTTCGGGTTGAGCGTAGCTAAAAAATCGAATGGATTGTGGTTCGCGACCTTGGTCATTCCTGCGCGTCCGTTGGGAATTCCATTCTTGCGAGTCTCCATCTTAGCGATCCTCGCGGGCAAACTCCACGGCGCCCAGATTTTTGCGTTAATCGGCAGGACATCTCCCAGTCCTGGAAGGGCGAAAGTGGATAGCCAGGCGGCGTGAGCCCCTGGATCCGAACAAGAGCGAATCGGCTGAGCCCCGGTAGGGGCGGCAGTGAGAGCATCCGTTACGACACTGCCGCCCCTACCGGGGCTAATCACGGGTACCCTTGCCTTGGTCCAGGGGCTCACGCCACCTGGCTATCAACCGCCGCCCCATTCGGGGCTCCGAGGGGGATCGTCAATGTGACGATCGCCGCGCGGTTGATGATTGCTAAATTTCTGCCGTTGCTGCATATATTAACTTGGCCACGCGCGCGATTGCTCAAACCGAGATGAATTTACCATGAATACCTCCAACCACCTCTCCCGTCGTTCATTCCTCAAAACCACCGCCGCGGCCTCAGCCGGCCTGGTCGCCTTCGGCGTGCCTGCCGTCAATGCCCTCGGCGCCAACGACCAACTCCAAATTGGTCTCATCGGGACCGGCGGACGCTGCCAAGCCTTGATGAAAGCGCTGGCGAAGGTGCCCAACACGCGCATGGCCGCGGTTTGTGACATCTGGGACGTGCACCTGGAAGCCGGCCGCAAGCTCGCCGATCCCAAGGCGTTCGCGACCAAACATTATCACGAGATCCTCGAACGCAAGGACATTGACGCCGTGCTCATCGCCAGTCCCGATCACTGGCATGTACCGATGACCGTGGACGCCTGCAACGCCGGCAAGCACGTTTATGTCGAGAAGCCGCTCACGCACAACCTGGCCGAAGGCAAGGCGGTGATCGACGCGCAAAACCGAAATAGTGTCATCGTGCAGGTCGGCATGCAGCAGCGCAGCATGCCGCAATTCCAGAAGGCCCGCGAGCTGATCCGCGCCGGCCGCTGCGGCGACATCCACAAGGTCCACCTCACCTGGAACCGCAACACCGATCGCTTCCGCGCCGGCAAGCTGGGCATCGATCCGAAAAGCCTGGACTGGAAAGCGTTCCTCGGCAACGCCCCGGAGCAGCCGTTCAACGACTATCGCTTCCGCAACTGGCGCTGGTTTTGGGATTTCGGCGGCGGCCTGTTCACCGATCTCATGGTCCACTATATCGACGTGGTCCACTGGTTCCTCGACCTTGACCATCCGCAGAAGGCCACTGCCATCGGCTCGTACGTTCAGGCCAAGGACGTCTGGGAAACCCCGGACACCGTGCAATGCTTGCTCGTCTATCCCAACGATCTGCAGGTCTACTTCGAAGGCACCTTCTGTAACGCCCGCAACGGCGCCATGCTCGAGTTCATGGGCAGCAACGCCACCCTCTACCTCGACCGCGGCCGCTACGAGATCCACCCGGAACGCAACCGTGGCAGTTACGAAGAATGGGTGCTCGGCAAAGGCAAACGCGGACAGGATTTCTACGACAAACCGGATGGGGAGCTCATTCATCTGACGAACTGGTTGGAGTGCGCACGCGAGCGGAAACGGCCGACGGCGCCTGCGGAAGCCGGGGTCAGCGCCGCTTCAGCAGCACATCTTGCCAATCAGGCCTTACGAAGTGGGAAAATGGTTAGCTGGAGGGAGGATGCCAACGGGTGAGCCACACAGAAGGAGATAAGGCTTTGGAGTAGCGGAACAGTCGGGTAAAATCGTGGCAGGAAGCGAAGCGAAGCCGGCCAACGCAGCCGTGTGCTCACCCAGAGGAACCCTCATGGACCCTGTTCAAGAACGGCAGCTCAATCAGGCAGCTTATCGGCAATTGCGTAGTCTCATTCAGATGACTTACCCTCCGGGTAGGTATGTGGCAATTTCAGAGGGCAAGATTATTGCTGACGCGGCCAGCTTTCAAGAGCTGAATTCGATGCTCCATAACCTGGGCCGTAACTCCGCCGATGTGCTGGTTGTGCAAGCGGGCATCGACTATCCAGACACGATCATGATTTTTGCCCAGGAATCGCCCCGATGATTGCCGGGCCTTCTGAACAACGGAATCCATACAAGGGTTCTCCTCCTCGGCCATGGGTCCGATTGCGATTGACAGCGCTCGATGGCACCGCCGAAGAACATGACTTCTTAGCCGACACCGGCAACCCCTGTGCGATCATTCTTAGTCAGCCTGTCATGGCAAGGCTGAAACAGAGAGCTGCACCCGACGTGAACAGCAACTTCGGGTTGCTGGAAGGCGGTTGGCTTCACGTCGGCATGCCTGAATTGGGACTGAATCAGGATGTCGTGGGTTACGCCAGCGACGCGGTCGTGACTGCCACGAAAGCGAGTAGCCCAGACTTTGAGGGGCTGGCCGGATTGCCGCTTCTTTGGTTGTTGGAATACGGCGGTGATGCGGATTGGTTCTGGCTGCGGCGTGTTCAAAGCCGACCATGAGCGCGCTTCTTGCTTGGCAGACACTCAACGAACCCACTTCTATCTTGCCCGGCATTTCACAGTTTGGTAGAGACGGGGCCAGGAGGCAGCGCCACGATGATGCAGGAGGCAGCGTCGAACCGTCCCAACCAGTTTCGTGCCCGAGTGCGCTTCCTACTTGGCTTCATTCTGGGCGTCGGGCTTCTAACGGGATTGGCCGAAAGTTATCTGCGGCTCTTCCCACCCCGGGACCTCTGTCCGTTTCTCGGCGACGCCTCACCGCTACGCGGCTTGTACAAGGCGGACGCGGATTTCGGCATTTCCTACCGGTCCTGGGATGCCTTCCGCCAGGACAATGACGAACGCATGGCGGCCTTTCAATCGTTTGAGGCAAGCTCCACGGCGCCTCCGGTCTGGGTTTTCTTCGGCAATTCATTCGTGCAAGCGCCGGGCATGCTGGCCGACCACGCGCGGCATGCGGTTCACGAGCGCCGGATTTTCAACCTCGGCCGCAACGAGCCCTTGCCCATCCGCCTGGCGCAAATCAGGCTGCTGCTCGAGCACGGTCTCGAGCCCGAGCGCATTTTCATCGCCGTCATGCCGGTGGATATGATCGCGCTGGGCGAGCAGCCGTTGGCCACGTATCAGGTCACCGCCAATGGGGCGCTCACTTATCGGCCGCGCCGGCCTGCGGGCCCGCTGGGTTGGCTGATCGGCCGGAGCCGCCTGCCGCTGACGGCCTGGGTGCGCACGGGACAGCAGCGGGGAAATCCGCGCTTCCAGGCGGGCAAGCTCTACGAGGGCGTCGAGGAGCCGCTGCTCGGCGACCTGCGCTTGCTGTTCGGCAACCTGGCCCGGCTGGCGCGCGCCCATCAGGTGCCGATCACCATCTTGCTTATTCCCGCCTACCACCAGATTCGCTACGGCGCCAGTTGCGGATTTCAGGATACGCTTGGACGGCTGTTTCATGAGCAAGGCTTCGACGTCTTCGATCCGCGCGACGCCTTCCGGCAACAGCCGGACCTGGACGCTCTCTTTATTCCCGACCGGCACTTCGCGCCGCTCGGCAATCAGATTCTGCTGAGTGAGCTGCTTCGCCACCTCCGCAGTCAGGAATCGCTTACCAGAGCAAATGCGGAGGCACGCCGCCCATGACGTTCACGGAAACGCCTTTCTGGATTTTGACCTGCATCGTCTTCGGGCTGTGGCTGGTTTTTCGCAGGAACTACCGGATCAGCATCGGGCTCTTGCTGGCGTCCAGCGTCGTCTTCTATGGCTATCACCGGCCGGCCCTGTTGCTGCTGATTTTCGCCTACTGCGTCGTGAACTGGGGCGTGGCGCTGCTCACGGAGCGCTCGCGCTGGCCGCGGCTGATGCTCGGGCTGGGGGTGGCGTTCAACCTGCTGCTGCTCGGCTACTGGAAGTACACGCCCATGCTGCTGGCCACGTGCGCGCGGCTGGCGCTGGCTCTCGATCTGCCGACCAGCCCCGCGGCCGCCGGCGACTGGGCCATTCCGTTCGGCATCTCCTTCTATGCATTCACCGGCATTGCCTACATGGTGGATGTCTATCGCCGGGTGACGCCCGCGGAGGGAAATTTCTTCCGTTACACGCTTTCGGCCATGTTCTTCCCGCACCTCGTTGCCGGACCAATCCTCCGGCCGAGCGATTTTCTGGAAAAATTGCGGCCCGAAACCATGCCCGCGGGACCCGAAGCACCGCTGGAAGCACTGCATTTGCTGGCGCGCGGTTTCTTCCGCAAGCTGGTGCTGGCCGACCGCCTCGCCCTGGCGATTGATCCGTTTTTTCAGCACGTCGCGGATTCGAGCACGGCGGGGGCGTGGGCGTTGCCTTTCGTCTACCTGTATGCGCTGCAGATTTACTTCGATTTTGCCGGCTACACCGACATCGCCCGCGGCCTGGGTCTGCTGTTCGGCTACCGCTGGCCCGACAATTTCAACCTGCCCTACCTGGCCACTTCCGTGCAGGACTTCTGGCGTCGCTGGCACATGACGCTGTCGCTCTTCTTGCGCGACTATCTTTACTTGCCGCTGGGCGGCAATCGCCAGGGCCGCTGGCGCGTCTGCCTTAACCTCATGTTGACAATGCTGCTGGGCGGCTTGTGGCACGGGGCGAGCTGGTCGTTCATGCTCTGGGGCGGACTCCACGGCAGCTATCTAATCATTCATCGCTTTTGGAGCAGTCTGCCATTCCACGAACGCCTCCAGGCGGGCGCCGGAATCTCCAGCCTCTTATGGCGCCTCGCATGTATAATTTTGACCTTTCACAGCGTTTGCCTGGCGTGGTGCTTCTTCCGCTTGACACGGCTTTCGGAGAGTTTGGCTTGCGTGCGCAAGTGGTACTTCTTCGATGCCGACAAGCTCTTCGTCGGCGGCTCGGCGGACGTGTCGTTGTGGCTGATGCTGGGGCTGTACGCCTGCATGGTACTGGCCGGCCGCCTCATCGTTCGGCGCTTGCCCTCCCTGAGCTCGGCCCAGGCCGTCCATAACCCGCTGGCGCGCGGCTTCCAGTGGGGCTTCTGTGCTGCTCTATTGGTCCTGGCCGTCCTACTTTCGCCCGGTGGCGACAAACCGCCATTCATATATTTCCAGTTCTAGCAGCCAGTTGCTGCTCTCGGCAAACTCTTCTTGCTTTCTCCCGTCTAACTAATACCCGTCCCTGGTAGCATTGATAGGTGCGCTATTAATTGCCTCCCGGCCTGTTTGCTCGACAATCGTTCCTGAACTCGCAAAGGGTGATGTGATGAAACACAGAGTCTTATGTTCGGTTTGGTTCATCCTGATGGTCTCGGTGGCGACGGCGGGGGAGGTGGGATATGTCGAGGACTTCGCGCTGGCCAGGGATCGGGCCGCCAGTTTGCGCCAGCTCATTCCCGGCACTGAGGATTACTACTACTATCACTGCCTGCATCTCCTCAACACCGAGCAGTTCGAGAAGGCCGAGGAGCTGACCAAACCCTGGCTGCAGCGCTTCGGCCAGACGCCGCGCCTCACCGAGATCCAGACCCGCCACGCCCTGCTCACCTACGAGCGCAATCCCGAGCGCACCTTGACTTACTTGCGCCGTCACCTGGGCCTGCAGTTCAACCATCAGAAGGCGATCCCGGGAGCTTCCCCGAACCTGCCCACGGCCCTCGACCAGAAGCTGATCGGGCGGGAAACCCTGCGCGCTTATTCCATGAAACAATGGCAAAACCTGGACAACTTTGAGGATGCAGCACTCGATTGGCTGGCAGCCCAGAATCTCGACTGGGAGCGGCGGCGGAACCTGCTGCAGCGCCTCACGCGGCCGGACCTCGCCAATCTACCACAGCTCATTGCCGATGATCTGCAGGCGCCGCATCCGCAGGACTTCGGCGCCTATCCCATCCATCGCCAGCTCACGCTCGCCCAGCTCCAGGAGCTGCTTCGTCTCCGCCCCGGGTTGCTCAATCACACCGTCCTGGTGCATACCTGGATCAGCAAACTTCATCCCGGCGCGGATGAAGACTGGCGGCACGAGCCCGCCTTGACGCAGGCCTACCTCGACCGCCTCGAAAGCTTTGTCCGCCGCCTAGCTCCGGTTCACAACTCGCTCAAGGCCCATGTGCTCTACCATCGCCTGGCGTTCGACCGCGCCCGCGGGACATACGACAAGGAGCGCTTCCTGGGCTATCTGCAATTGCCCCGCAAGCAGGGCTACATGGCCAAGGCGCTGCTCGAGCGCGATGAGGCGTTGCGCTTTCCCGCCGACCTGGGCGCAGACTTCACGGCGGTGACCCTGCTGCCCACGGTGGGCAGCGATGAGGAGCTGGTGCGCAGCTATCTCAAGCATTTCCTGGCCACGCTGGATTCCGCGAAGGAATTCGAGCCGTTCATCAACGACATCTATCTGCGGCACCTGTTCGCCGAGGTCAAGATCGAGAACGGCCTGGGCGATGCCGAGCAATGGGCGTCGCAGTTGCCGCCGGAGCTGTTTCGCCAGCTCAAGGACCGGATCGACATTGATTTTGCGGCCACCAACAAGACCGACTTCGCCGCTGACGAACCGGTGCGTCTGGACCTGTTCATCAAGAACGTGCCCAACCTGCTGGTCAAGGTCTTCGAGATCAACGCCGTCAACTTCTACCGGACGCAACAGCGCGAGGTGGACACCGACGTCAACCTGGACGGACTGGTGGCCAATGCCGAACAGAGCCACCCCTACACTGAGCCGCCGTTGCGGCGCAGCGCCCGGCGTTTCGAGTTCCCCCAGCTCAATCGGCCCGGCGTCTACGTCGTCGACTTCATCGGCGCCGGCAAGAGCAGCCGGGCGCTCATCCGCAAGGGACGGCTGCGGCCCCTCGTCGCCACGGGCACGGCCGGCCAGGTCGTCACCGTGTTCGACGACGCCAATCACGCAGTGAAGGATGCGTCTGTGTGGTTTGGCGGGCTGGAGTACCAACCGGATAAAGACGGCCGCGTCATCCTTCCTTTCAGCACCAGTCCGGGCCGGCAGCCGATCGTGCTCCGCCAGGGGGACTTCGCCTGTCTTGATTTCCTGCAGCATCAGGCGGAAGACTATCATCTCCAGGCCGGCCTGCACGTCGATCGCGAAGCCCTCCTGTCCCAGCGCGTCGCCAAGCTGCTCGTGCGTCCGGGGCTTTACCTGAACGGCACGCCGGTTACCGTCAAACTGCTGGAAGACATAAGGTTGCGGATCACCGCGACCGACCACGCCGGCATCGCCACGTCCACCGAAGTGCCGAACTTCAAGTTGTTCGAGGACCGCGAATCCATTCATGAGCTCCGCGTGCCGGCCCGGCTGGCCGCGCTCAAGGTCGCCCTGCACGCCAGGGTCAAAAGCCTGAGCCAGAACAAAACCCTCGATCTGGCCGCGGAAGAATCGTTCGCCTTGAACCTCATCGACAAGACGGAGAGCACCGAGGACCTGCACCTGGCCCGCTTCGGCGCGGACTATGTGATCGAGCTGCTGGGCAGGACAGGCGAGGCGAAGGCGGACCGCGCCGTGCAGTTCGCCTTCAAGCATCGCGACTTCCGCCAGCCCGTGCAGACGACGCTCAAAAGCGACAGCCTGGGCCGCGTGCGCCTCGGCGTCCTGACCGACATTGTGAGCGTGACCGCAACCGGTCCGGAAGGCACGGCTCATACCTGGGCACTGCCGTTCGACCGGCATACTTATCGCCAACTGGTGGATGCCCGGGCCGGCGACGTGGTGACGCTTCCTTATCTCGGCAGCGCTGCCAAACCGGCGCGCGACGAGATGGCATTGTTTGAGATGCGCGGCGATGTCGTTCGCGCCGACCGCTTCGACGCGCTCAGCATCAAGGACGGCATGCTGGAGCTGCGCGACCTGGCGGCGGGCGATTATGATCTTTGGCTCAAGCACACGGGTGAGCGCATTCGCATCCGCGTAGTCGATGGACCGGTTGAAGGCAACTATGTGCTCGGCAAGCTGCGCTACCTGGAGCTGCCGGCCCTCGATCCGGTGCAGATCGCCGCCATCGCCGCGGACGCCGAGCAGGTGACCATACGGATCCGCGATGCGTCGCCGTTCACGCGCGTGCATGTCTTTGCGACGCGTTACCAGCCGGCTTTCTCCGCCTTTGGCGACCTGGCGCGTGTGCGTGACGCCGAGCTAGCGGGCGTTTACCCCGCGCACGCGGAGTCGGTCTATCTCACAGGCCGGAACATCGGCGACGAGTATCGCTACGTGCTCGACCGCCGCGGCCACAAGAAGTACCCCGGCAACATGCTGGAGCGGCCGGCGTTGTTGTTAAATCCGTGGGCCCTGCGCTCGACGGAAACCGGTGAGCAGAATGTCATGCTCGGCGACGACTTCGGCAGAAAGGCACCGCCGCCTCCGAGTGAATTGGCCCCGGCCGCCAGTCCAGCGCCGGGGAGGCCAGAGGGAATCAGCGGCAGCAGCGACTTCGCCAATCTCGATTTCCTTGCCGATGCTTCCGCCGTCATCGTCAACCTGGTGCCGGACAAGGACGGCGCCGTGAAGGTCGCCCGCAAGGCCATCGGCCCGCACGCCATGATTCACGTCGTCGCGGTCGATCCGCTGAACACCACGTACCGGAGCACGACGCTCCTCGAGCAGCCGGCCCAGTTCCTCGACCTGCGTCTCCACAACGGCCTGGACCCGAAGAGCCACTTCGCGCAGCAAAAACAGATCAGCGTGCTGCCGACCAAGCAGCCGTTCGTCCTGCCGGACGTGGCGGGGAGCCGGTTTGAGGCTTATGACAGTCTGCCGATGGTTTATGCCCTTTACGCCACGCTCTCTCGGGATGCCAATCTGACCGAGTTCGCGTTCATAATGAACTGGCCGAAGCTCAAGCCCGAGGAGAAGCGCACGCTCTATTCAAAGCATGCCTGTCATGAATTGCACTTCTTCCTGGCGAAAAAGGACCCTGCCTTCTTCCAGGCCGTGGTCCGGCCTTACCTGGCCAACAAGAGGGACAAGACGTTCCTGGATCATTGGCTGCTCCAGGACGACCTCGGCGATTATCTGCAACCCTGGCGCTACGATCGGCTGAACACGGTCGAGCGTATCCTGCTCGCCCAGCATCTCAAGGACGAGCCGGCAAGGACGGTGCGCTACCTCAATGACCTGCTCAGACTGCAGCCGCCGAACATGGATCGCTTCCTGATGCTGTTTGACACGGCTGTCAAGAGCGGGGCTCTGCAAACCGAGGATGCCCTCGGCATCGTCGGCAAGACGGCCAGCACTCCTGCCCTTTTGGAGCGCCCCATGAAAGAGGCGGCAAAGGCTGGGGGATTTGGGGCGGGGGGGGCCAAGCCTGCGTCACCGATGAGTGATAGCGCCCTTGGTCTCCAGCGAAATGCTGAGCCATCCGTGCAAAAAGACGCAGAAAGCGCCGACGACAAGCAGAGCGATGAACGCAGAGCCGGAGCCCGGAGTGGGTTGTCGGCGAAACGATTGGCCAAAATGGCCATCAGCGTCGAAGAGCTTCGCAAAAAGGCTGCTCTCTTCCAGTTGTACCGCCGCCTCGAGCCCACCATGGAATGGGCCGAGAACAACTACTATCACATCCCCATCCAACGGCAACTGGCCGACCTCGTGGCCGTCAATCCATTCTGGCTCGATTACGCAAAACACGACGGCAAGGGCCCGTTCCTGTCCCAAAACTTTGCCGACGCATCGGGCCACTTTACGGAAATCATGTTCGCCCTGGCCGTGCTCGATCTGCCATTCGAAGCGCCGAAACATGAAGTCGTCTTCAAGGACGGCGGCATGACGTTGACTCCCGGCGGCCCGGTCATCGCCTTCCACGAAGAAGTGCGCCCCGCCGTGGGAGCGGCGCAGACGCCGATCCTCATCAGCCAGAACTTCTTCCGCCAGGGCGACCGCTATCGCCAGGAAAACGGCGAGCGCATCGACAAGTTTGTCACCGGCGAATTCATTGTCGCCACGGTTTACGGTTGCCAGGTGGTCGTCACTAACCCGACCTCCTCGCGGCAGAAACTGTCTGTCCTTATCCAGGTCCCGGTCGGCGCCATCCCGGTCGGCAACGGCCAGCCTACGCGCAGCCTGATGTTCGACCTGGAGCCGTACCACACCCAGGCCATCGAGTACTTCTTGTATTTCCCGCTGCCTGGCAAGTTCGCGCACTTTCCCGTCCACGTCGCCAGGAACGAGAAGCTCATCGCCGCGGCCCAGCCGGTGACCTTCGACGTCGTGGAGAAGCCGAGCAAGCTGGACACTTCCTCCTGGGAGTATGTCTCTCAGAATGGCACGAACGAGGAAGTGCTGGCCCTGCTCGGCCGGGAGAATGTGTTCGCCCTGAACCTGGAGAAGATCGCCTTCCGCATGAAGGACCGGCCCTTCTTCGAGGCCGTGCTGCAACTGCTGCGCGAACGCCACGCCTTCAATGCCACGCTCTGGTCCTATGGCCTGTTCCATAACATCCCCGAGGCGGCCCGGCAATATTTGCTCTACACCGAGCCATTGGTCGCCGAGTGCGGCGGCCCGTTGCGCAGCTCTCTCCTGACCATCGACCCGGTCACCCGGCTCTACTACGAACACCTGGAATACAAGCCGCTGGTCAATTCCCGCGTTCACGCTCTGGGTCAGCGGCGGCAGATCGTCAACGGGCCCTTCCTCGAACAGTACCACCGCTTCCTCAAGCTGCTGACTTATCATGCCCAGCTCACTGACGACGACCGCCTGGCGCTCACCTATTATCTGCTTTTGCAGGAGCGCATCGACGAGGCGATCGCGGCCTTCGCCGACGTGAAGCCCGACCAGGTGGCGACGCGGCTCCAGTACGATTACTGCGCCGCCTATCTCGATTTCTTCACCGACGAGCCGGAGCGGGCCAGGGCCATCGCCGCCCGCTACGCCAACCACCCGGTGGATCGCTGGCGCAATGTCTTCGTGACTCTCCTCAATCAGCTGGACGAGATGGACGGCAAAGCCCCCAAGGTAGCCGATGCCGAGGATCGCAGCCAGCGCCAGGGCCAGCTCGCCGCCAACCAGCCCGGTTTCGAGTTCACGCTCGACGGCAAGCAAATTCAGCTCACCTGGCAAAACCTGGAGGAAGTGCGCGTCAATTATTACTTGATGGACGTGGAGCTGCTCTTCAGCCGCAATCCGTTCGTGCAGGAAGTCAGCGGCTCGTTCGCCTCGATCCGGCCGAACGCCACGCAGAAGGTGAAGCTGCCTGCGGGACAATCCCGGAGCGCCATCCCGCTGCCGGCAGAGCTGGCGAGCCGCAACGTGCTCGTGGAGGTCACGGCGGCCGGCAAGACGCGCGCCCACCCCTACTACGCCAACGCCATGGACGTGCGCTTGCTGGAAAACTACGGTCAGATTCGGGCGACGGAGTCCGCCACCGGCAAGGCCCTGCCGAAGGTGTATGTCAAGGTTTATGCCCGCTTGGCGGACGGCGCCGTGAAGTTTTACAAGGACGGCTACACCGACCACCGCGGCCGCTTCGACTACGCCACCGTGAGCACGCCCGAGCACCAGCCCATCAGCCGTTTCGCGCTGCTGGTGTTGAGTGAGGAGCGCGGCGCATTGATCAAGGAAGCGGCCGCGCCCCAGCAATGAGACCTGGCCTGGAGTGCAGGCTGCAGCCTATATGACGGTGCGCGATTGGACCGCATCTTAGCCCGACGCGCTAGCGAGAACCTAGCGGCCCGGTAATAGGTTACGCCGCTTCTTTGCTGCCACGGTACGCCGTTTGCTCCTGTCCCGATTCGCCAGCATGGAGCGACAATACGTGCGTAATGGTCGCGCCGTGGAATTCTTGAGCAAGTGATTGCCCTGCGCAGAGCAACGGGCGGCACAATTTACGAGAAGCTCATTTAACTCTCCCCGGCGCGAACTGGCCGGACTCGTCGGCATATACCTTGCGATTGGCGTTCTTCTGCCGGTTATCACTCTCCCAAGCAAATAATCTCCTTCCTCATAGGGTTGTCGCGTCGGGGGTCGAATGCAAATGCCAGAAAAACAGTCCAGAAACGGGCAAATGGATGCCAAGCAATTATTGGGAGTACTGCGCGCGGTCAAGCAGGGGGACTTCCACATACGCCTGCCGCTCAATCGGACCGGCCTCGCAGGCGAGATTGCCGAAGCGTTCAACGAGGTCCTTGACTTGCTGGAAGGATCCACCAATGAGCTGGAACGGATCGCGCGCGTCGTCGGCAAGGAGGGAAAAATCAGCCAGCGCGCTTCGCTGCCGGGAGCCCGCGGCGGCTGGGCGGCCCGGATCGACTTTGTCAATTCGCTAATCTCGGATCTCATGCATCCCACGCTTGAGGTGGCCCGCGTCATCGGCGCCGTCACCAAGGGAGACCTGTCGCAGCGCATCGCTCTGGAGGCAGACGGCCGACCTCTGGAGGGCGAATTCCTGCGCATCGCCGGCTCGGTCAACACCGTGGTGGATCAGCTCGGCTCCTTCGCCTCGGAGGTGACGCGCGTGGCGCGCGAGGTCGGCACGGAGGGCAAGCTGGGCGGCCAGGCCGAAGTCCCCGGTGTTGCCGGGACCTGGAAGGACCTGACCGACAACGTCAACTCCATGGCGGCCAACCTCACCGGGCAGGTGCGCAATATTGCCGAGGTGACCACGGCGGTCGCGCGCGGCGACCTGTCGAAGAAGATCACCGTCGAGGTCAAGGGCGAGATCCTGGAGCTGAAGAATACCATCAATACCATGGTGGATCAGCTCAGCTCCTTCGCCTCGGAGGTGACGCGCGTGGCCCGCGAAGTCGGCACGGAGGGGAAGCTCGGCGGTCAGGCGCAGGTCCACGGGGTGGCCGGGACCTGGAAAGACCTGACCGACAATGTAAACTTCATGGCGAGCAACCTCACCGGCCAGGTGCGCAACATCGCCGAGGTGACCACCGCCGTGGCGCGCGGCGATCTGTCCAAGAAGATCACGGTCGATGTCAAGGGCGAGATCCTGGAGCTGAAGAACACCATCAACACCATGGTCGATCAGCTCGGCTCCTTCGCCTCGGAAGTGACGCGCGTGGCCCGCGAGGTCGGCACCGACGGCAAACTTGGCGGCCAGGCCGATGTGCGCGACGTGTCCGGAACCTGGCGCGATCTCACTGACAGTGTCAACTCGATGGCCGCCAACCTCACCGGGCAGGTGCGCAACATTGCCGCCGTGACGACCGCGGTGGCCAACGGCGACCTGTCCAAGACGATCACGGTCGATGTCAAGGGCGAGATCCTGGAGTTGAAGAACACCATCAACACCATGGTCGATCAGCTCGGCTCCTTTGCCTCGGAGGTGACGCGCGTGGCCCGCGAGGTCGGCACCGAAGGCAAGCTGGGCGGCCAGGCCGTCGTCAAGGGTGTGGCCGGCACCTGGAAGGACCTGACCGACAACGTCAACATGATGGCGAACAACCTCACCGACCAGGTGCGCAACATCGCCGACGTGACCACGGCCGTGGCACAGGGCGATCTGTCCAAGAAGATCACCGTGGATGTCCGAGGCGAAATCCTGGAACTAAAGGACACCATCAACACCATGGTGGATCAGCTCGGCTCCTTCGCCTCGGAAGTCACGCGCGTGGCCCGCGAGGTCGGCACGGAAGGCAAGCTGGGCGGCCAGGCCGAAGTGCGGGGCGTGGCCGGCATCTGGAAGGATCTCACCGATAATGTCAACTCGATGGCGGCGAACCTCACGGGCCAGGTGCGCAACATCGCCGAAGTCACCACGGCCGTCGCCAGGGGAGATCTCTCCAAGAAGATCACCGTGGACGTCCGGGGCGAGATCCTGGAGCTAAAGGACACCATCAACACCATGGTGGACCAGCTTGGCTCGTTTGCCTCGGAAGTGACGCGCGTCGCCCGCGAGGTCGGCACGGAGGGACGGCTGGGCGGCCAGGCTCAGGTGAAGGGGGTTTCCGGCACCTGGAAAGATCTCACCGACAACGTCAACTCGATGGCCGCAAACCTGACCGACCAGGTGCGCAATATCGCGGAGGTCACCACCGCCGTTGCCCAGGGCGATCTCTCCAAGAAGATCACCGTGCGCGTCAAGGGGGAGATTCTGCGCCTGAAAAAGACCATTAACACCATGGTGGATCAGCTCAGCTCGTTCGCCTCGGAGGTGACGCGCGTGGCCCGCGAAGTCGGCACCGAAGGCAAGCTGGGCGGCCAGGCGCACGTCAAAGACGTGGCCGGCATCTGGAAGGACCTCACCGACAACGTCAATTCGATGGCCGCCAACCTCACCGGCCAGGTGCGCAACATCGCCGAGGTCACGACCGCCGTCGCCAATGGCGATCTCTCGAAAAAGATTACCGTCGATGTCAAGGGAGAGATCCTCGAGTTGAAGAACACCGTCAACACCATGGTGGACCAGCTCAGCTCCTTTGCGGCCGAGGTGACGCGCGTGGCGCGCGAGGTGGGCAGCGAAGGCAAGCTGGGCGGCCAGGCGGTGGTCCGAGGCGTCGCCGGCACCTGGCGCGACCTGACCGACAGCGTCAACTCGATGGCCGCCAACCTCACCGGCCAGGTGCGCAACATCGCCGAGGTCACGACCGCCGTCGCCTATGGGGATCTGTCGAAAAAGATCACCGTGGATGTCAAAGGCGAAATCCTCCAGTTGAAGAACACCATCAACACGATGGTGGATCAACTCAGCTCGTTCGCCTCGGAAGTGACGCGCGTGGCCCGCGAGGTGGGCACGGAAGGCAAGCTGGGCGGCCAGGCCGTGGTCAAGGGCGTGGCCGGCACCTGGAAGGACCTGACCGACAACGTCAACATGATGGCCGCCAACCTGACCTCGCAGGTGCGCGGCATCGCCAAGGTGGTGACCGCGGTCGCCAAGGGCGATCTCAAGCGCCGGCTGACCGTGGAATCCAAGGGCGAAATCGCCGCCCTGGCGGACACCATCAACGAGATGAACGACACGCTGGCGACTTTTGCCGAGCAGGTGACCAGCGTGGCGCGCGAGGTAGGCGTCGAGGGCAAGCTCGGCGGCCAGGCGCGCGTGCCCGGAGCCGCGGGCACGTGGCGGGACTTGACGGACAACGTCAATCAACTGGCGGCGAATTTGACCGCGCAGGTGCGGGCCATCGCCGAAGTGGCCACGGCGGTCACCAAGGGAGACCTCAGTCAATCCGTCGCCGTCGAGGCCCAGGGCGAGGTGGCGGCCCTGAAGGACAACATCAATGAGATGATCCGCAATCTCAAAGACACCACCCAGAAGAACACCGAACAGGACTGGTTGAAGACCAACCTGGCGAAGTTCACGCGCATGCTCCAGGGTCAGAAGGACATGATGGCCGTGGCCAGGCTGATCCTGTCCGAGCTGGGCAAGGTGGTCGCCGCGCAACACGGCGCGTTCTACGTTATGGAGTCCGCGAACGGCGGCCCACCCAGTTTGAAGCTGTTGAGCAGCTATGCCTACAAGGAGCGCAAGCATCTGGCGAATCAATTTCAGCTTGGAGAGGGCCTGGTCGGGCAGAGCGCGCTGGAAAAGGAGCGCCTGGTCATCACCGAGGTGCCGGACGACTACATCAAGGTTTCTTCCGGCCTGGGGGAAAGCACGCCGCGGAGCATCGCGGTCTTGCCGGTGCTTTTCGAGGGCGAGGTCAAGGCGGTCGTCGAACTGGCGTCGCTCAGCCGCTTCAACGACATTCATCTGACGTTTCTCGATCAACTGGCGGAAAGCATCGGCATCGTTCTCAACACCATCGCCGCCACCATGCGCACGGAAGCCTTGCTCAGGCAATCGCAGTCCCTGACCGAAGAATTGCAGTCGCAGCAAGAAGAGCTCAAGCAAAGCAATGCCCGCCTGGAGCAACAGGCGGCGTCGCTGCGCGCTTCCGAAGAGCTTTTGAAAACGCAGCAGGAGGAGCTCAAACAGACCAATGAGGAACTGGAAGAGAAGGCCCGCGAGTTGACGGCCCAGAAAGCGGCCGTCGATACCAAGAATCGCGAGATCGAGCTGGCCAAGCTGGCCATACAGGAGCGCGCCGAGCAGTTGGCGCTGACGTCGAAATACAAATCCGAATTCCTGGCCAACATGTCGCACGAGCTGCGCACGCCTCTGAACAGCCTGCTGCTGCTGGCCGAAATGCTGGCCAACAATGCGGACGGCAACCTGACTCCCCGGCAGATTGAGTTTGCCCAGACCATCTACAACTCCGGCAACGACCTGCAATCGCTGATCAACGACATCCTGGACATGGCCAAGATCGAGTCCGGCACCATGACCGTCGAGCCCAGCGAGGTCCCGTTCACAGACCTGCAGGACTATGTGGAGCGGACGTTCGTGCCGGTGGCGCAGAACAAGGGACTCGCCTTCAGCAGCGAGCTTGCCGGAGTCCTGCCGGCCGCCATTTACACCGATCGCAAGCGGCTGGAACAGGTGCTGCGTAATTTGCTGTCCAATGCTTTGAAATTCACGGAACAAGGCAAGGTGGATTTCAAAGTTGACGTCGCCACCCAGGGGTGGAGTACCGACCACGCCGCGCTGAACCGCGCCGATACGGTGATTGCTTTTTCCGTGAGCGATACCGGCATCGGCATTCCGCCCGACAAGCTGAAGATTATCTTCGAGCCGTTTCAGCAGGCCGATAGCGGCACCAGCCGTAAGTTCGGCGGCACCGGCTTGGGACTGTCGATCAGCCGGGAAATTGCCGGGCTGCTGGGCGGGGAAATTCGCGTCGTCAGCGTTTCGGGCGAGGGCAGCACGTTCACGCTTTACTTGCCGTTGCAACACCAGGCTGCCGGCGCCGCCAGGCCGGTCGTGGAAATGCCGCTCACTGCCCCGGCGTCCCGGCCTGCTGCCGGCTCCATGCCTTCGGCCATGCCTGCGGTCGTCACAGCGCCGGCCGGCGCGCCGGTAGCGGAAGCCAGCGACGACCGCGCCGTCATCCAGCCGGGCGATCGCACCCTGCTTATCCTGGAAAACGATCCGAATTTTGCCCAGATCCTCATGCACATGGCGCGACAGAAGGGCTTCAAGGGGCTGATCGCGCTGCGCGGCAATACGGGTCTCGAGCTGGCCCTGAAATACAAGCCCGACGCCATCACGCTGGACATTCGCTTACCGGACATGGACGGCTGGAAGGTCCTGGAACATCTCAAACACAACCTGAGCACGCGACACATCCCGGTGCAGATCATCTCGGTTGAGGAAGCCCGACAGCGCGGCTTGAAACTGGGCGCGCTCGCCTATCTGAAAAAGCCGGTCACGCAGCAGGCTTTGAGCGAGGCCTTTGCCAGGATCCAGGGCTTCATCGAACGCCCGGCCAAGGAGCTGCTCATCGTGGAAGCCGACGAGGCGCAGCGCCAGAACGTTGTGGACCTGATCGGCGACGGCGACGTGCACAGCGCCGTCGTTGCCACGGGCGATGAAGCCCTGGCCGCTCTGCGCAGCAACCGCTTTGACTGCATGGTGCTCGATTTGACCCTGCCGGACATGACCGGTTTCGACCTGATCAACAAAATGAAAAGGCAAGCGGAACTCCGCGACTTGCCGATCATCATCTACACCGGCCGGGACCTGACCAAGGAGGAAGAGACGGAGCTGGCCCGGCTCGCCGACGCCGCCATTATCAAGGACGTGGCGTCGCCGGGACGGCTGCTCGATGAAACTGCCCTTTTCCTGCACCGGGTCGAGGCCAATCTTCCGGAAGCGAAAAAACGCATCCTGCGGCAGATTCATGATACCGACCCTGTGCTGGCCGGTCGCAAGGTCCTGATCGTGGACGACGACCTGCGCAACATCTTCGCCCTGACCTGCACGCTCGAACGCCATCAGATGGACGTGCTGCACGCCGAGAACGGCAGGGCCGGCATCGAGGTCTTGCGGGGCACGCCCGGCATCGACATCGTGCTCATGGACATCATGATGCCCGAGATGGACGGCTATGAAACCATGCGCGCTATTCGGGAGATCGAAGAATTCAAGGCGCTGCCCATCATTGCCTTGACGGCCAAGGCGATGAAGGGCGATCGAGAGAAGTGCGTCGAAGCCGGCGCCTCGGACTACATTGCCAAACCGGTGAATGCCGAGCAACTGTTGTCCCTGCTGCGCGTCTGGTTGTACCGATGAGGGAAAAAGGTATGAGCGCGCCTCCGGACACGGAAGAGCTTGAAGCCATCGAAGTCCAGTTGCTGCTGGAAGCGATCTTCCGCCGCTATGGCTTCGATTTCCGGAACTACGCGCAGCCGTCCATTTGCCGCCGCATCTGGAGCAGCGTGCATGCCGAAGGGCTCGAGACCATCTCCGAACTACAAGGCAAACTGCTGCACGACGCCGCCGCCATGGAGCGCTTCTTGCTGACCGTTACGGTCAATGTGTCAACCATGTTTCGCGATCCAGGCTTCTATCGCGCCTTCCGTTCGCGGGTGGTGCCTGCCTTGCAAGCCTGTCCCTTCGTGCGCATCTGGCATGTGGGCTGCGCCACGGGTGAAGAGGTCTACTCGATGGCCATCCTCCTCCACGAGGAAGGGCTTTATCCGAGGTGCCGCATCTATGCCACGGACATGAACGAGGAGGTCCTGGCCAAGGCCAAGGCCGGCATCTTCTCGCCCGGACTGGTTCAGGAATACACCACGAACTACCTTCAGGCAGGCGGCACAGGCTGCTTCTCGGAGTACTACACGGCCAATTACGGCAATGTCATCTTCGACCGCGCGCTCATCGACAACATCGTCTTCGCCCAGCACAACCTGGTTACCGATGGTTCCTTCAATGAATTCCAGGTGATCCTGTGCCGCAACGTCATGATCTACTTCAATGATCTGCTGACGCGCCAGGTACACGAATTGCTTTACCAGAGCCTGGCGCTGTCTGGTTTTCTCGGTCTAGGCGACAAGGAATCTATCAAGTTCACCCCCCGCGAGGACTGCTATGAGGAGTTCGACGGCCACGAACGGCTTTACCGAAGAATTAAGTAATGAGCTTCCCCCCGTTGAGCAAAAGGTAAATATCCTGCTCGTCGACGATCAGCCGGCCAACCTGCTGGCGCTCGCCGCCACGCTGGAGGCTTTGGGCCAAAACGTGGTCAAGGCCCGGTCCGGCCTGGAGTGCCTGCGCTGTCTGCTGGACCACGACTTTGCCGTGATCTTGATGGACGTCAAGATGCCGGGCATGGACGGCTTCGAGACGGCGGCGCTCATTCGCGAACGCGCCCGCTCGCAGCACACGCCGATCATCTTTCTGACGGCCTATGAGAAGAACGAGATGCAGATGTTCAAGGGCTATTCGCTGGGGGCCGTCGATTATCTGTACAAGCCGTTTGTGCCCGAGGTGCTGCGCGCCAAGGTGTCGGTGTTCGTGGACATCTTCAACAAGTCGCAGCAGGTGCAGCGCCAGGCCGAATTGCTGCGCCGCGCCCAGCAACAGGAGCATGAAAGAGAGCTAGCGCGGGCGCGGGAGAACTGGGAAGCCGACCGGCTGCGCGACGAGATCGCCATCGCGCGGCGCATTCAGCAAAAACTCTTCCCGGCCGCGCCGCTGCCCCTGCCCGGCTTCGATATCGCCGGCGCCTCCTGTCCCGCCCAGGCCACCGGCGGGGATTATTTCGATTATGTACCCATGAAAGATGCCAGCCTGGCGGTGGTCATCGGCGACATCAGCGGCCACGGTTTCGGTCCGGCGCTCTTGATGGCCGAGACGCGCGCCTACCTGCGCGCCTTCACCATGACGCACACCGACGTGGCCGAGATTGTCCTGCTGCTCAACCGTGCCCTGGCGGTCGATACCGAAGATGATCGCTTCGCCACGCTGCTGCTGGCGCGCTTCGAGCCGCTCACGCGCTCGTTCGTTTACGTCAGTGCCGGTCACACGGCGGGCTATCTGCTCAATCCCGCGGGTCGGGTCAAATGCGACCTGACCAGCACCGGCATGCCCCTGGCGATCATGCCCGACGCCGTCTTCACGGCCGCGCCGGCGATGACCCTGGAGCCGGGCGAGGGGGTCTTTCTGCTCACCGACGGCATCATCGAGGCCCACTCCCCCGACGAGACGCTGTTCGGCGTCGAACGGGCTCTCGCCGTCATTCAGGACAACTGGGCCGGCAGTTCGCGCGACATCGTGGATCGCGTGTTTGGCGCCGTGCGCGCCTTCTGCGGTGGCAAAGCGGCCCTCGACGATATGACCGCCATTGTCATTAAGGTGGGCGCTACTTCTCTTCCACCGTCATAGCCACGCAAAACGGCGCGCAAATCGTTTCCTTGGTGGTGGAATAATCAAGCGTCTTCACTTTCTTGTCCGGTTTGGGATTGTCCCAGGTTGTGAGAAAGAGACGGATCTTCCGGCCAGCCCCCTGGGAGGCATCATTCTCGCCCTTCCAGGCAACCTTGGCTCGGCTGGGTTCGATGTCCTCAGCCGCCCACCAATCGACCACGTCCTTGCCGTAAACAATCGGAATGGTTACGGAGGTGTCATCGTCCCAGTTCACCGTGTACTCGCCGATGAGGGTGTCGTCGTCGGTGCTCCAGCCCGTGGCGTGCAGAAAATGCGCCTTGCTGAAACGCCGGTCTACTTTTATGCCCTCGATCTTATCCGCTTTGTCCGTCAAGCGCATGCTGGCCAGGCGCAGGTAGCTCTCGCCGATATGGAATTTCACGCCCTCAAGTGTCTGGTCGCCGCGCGGCAAGCAATCGAGGTTATTGCCGGCGGGGGCATTGGCATGGAACTGATCCTTGAGCTTGTGGTTGGCCTTGTCTTTCAAATCGATGCAGATGAATTTCCTGTCCGGCTGCTTCGGCTTCTCCGGAGCCTGCCCGGCCGCGGTTACCAGGGCGAAGCTCAGGGTAAGAAATAAACCAGCGACCAGCGTCAAGCGTTGCATGGGGAAGTCCTCCTTCTTTGTTAAAGACGACACGAGGCGTGCCGATTAACGTCGAGAGCTACTTGATCGTCCGTGCCAGGCGCATGCCGAAGTAGTCATCTACCTGGTAGGGCCGATTGTCCAGCCGGGCGGCGCAGCGCAGGAACGACGCATGGTCGTAGAAGCCGCCGCCGCGCAGCACGCGGCCGTTCAGTTCGAGAACCGGCGCGGTGTCCTCGCGATCTTCGCGAGGGGGTTTCACCCTTCCCCAGGGCCGGCTGGCAATGCCGCGCTCCTGACACCATTGCCAGATGTTGCCGTGCATGTCGAACAGGCCGAAGTCGTTCGGCTTCAGACTGCCGACCGGGTGAGTGCGCACCTGTGAGTTGCCCATGTACCAGCCGTAATGGCCGAGCAGCTCCTCGGAAGAGCCGTAAAACCGGGCCGTAACGGCGCCCGCGCGGCAGGCGAATTCCCATTCCGCTTCCGTGGCCAGCCGATAACCGGTGTGGCTCAGATAATCGGCCGGCAGTTTCATGCCTTCTTTGATGTCCTTCAGGGGCGGAAAGCACATGTCCTCGGCTGCAATCTCTTCCAGTTCGCTCAGCCAGCGGCAGTACTGCGCGGCGGTGAACCAGTTCATGCCTATGACAGGGCAGTCCGCTTCCGGACAGTACTTCCGCGTATAGGCGTGATTCATTTTGCGCGCCTTCAGGAAACGCTGGAATTGCCCCAGCGTCACGGGCGTCGTGGCGATGGCATAGGACCGGCCAATGTGTTTGTCAAAGATTCTCTCGCTGGCATCGCCGCCGGCTTCATTGGGTGGCGAGCCCATTTTGAACTCGGGCGGGTTGCGGATCACCGCGAAGCTCTGGCCCTGGCGATTGACATACCAGTTGCGGTTGCCTTGCGGGCCGGGACCGGCCAGGGCATCGTTGATCGGCTTCAGGAGGGAGGCTTCATTCCAGCGGCGGCACAGCCACTCCACGGCGGCATGAAGCCCCGGGTCCGGATGATCCCTGTACCACTGCGCGAGCTGAGCCCGCAACGGCTCGCGCACCGCCACCGGCAGACTGGCGGGTGCGTACTCGCCAAGGCTTAGCAAGAGGGCGCGCTGAGCGGAGAGGTCTGCTTCCTTCTTCAGTTGTTGCACCAGGACAACCGGATCGACGCCGAGGGGTTGCAGCCGGTGAATCAAGTAGCTGCGCAGGCGTGGATCATCACGATGGCGGAAAAGCGGCCACACCAAATCCGGCTCATGCAAACGCAGCAGCGTCACCGCAGCGTTGGCTTGCCGCTTGGCAAGTATGTCTTTCTCCGTGTCCGGCAAACCGGGCTGCATTTCCCGCGTCAGCTCGGCGCTCATGGCCGCCGCCGCCCGGTCCGCGAAACGCGCCAGCTTCGGCAGCATCACCGCATATTGCTCGGCGTTGGCGTCCTTGATGAGCTCGGTCAGTTCTTCGGGCTGATCGGCAGCATACTCGGCAAGAATGGTAGTCGCCAGGGTCCGCTCGTAAGCCGGTCGCTGCCCATCGCGAAAGATCGCGGCGAGCGGCCTGACGAGGTGGGCTCTTACCGGTTCGAGAGCGGCGGTCAAGGTGGCATAGGAACTGGGATTGGCCCGCACTTCCTGGAGCAAATGCTCGACCAGGAAGCCGGCCTGGCGCTGCCATTGATCCCTGGCCACAGCCGCTAGCGGCGGGTCCGACAGCCCTGCCGAAAGTCCGGCCAGGGCCAGGGCGGCATTGAAGCGCTCCTTCGCGCCGGCCTGCTCCGAGCCGAGCACGCGCCCTAGTTCCGGCGCCACCTCTTCGGCATGCGGCTCCAGGGCTGCGCGGATAACCATGATCTGTTGCGGCTCGGCAAGCAAGAGGCGCTCGCCGAGATAGCTCACCTGGCCTGGGTCCCGTGGCAGCAAGGCGAGCCCGGCATTGAGCCGTTCGCGCGAGGTCGGCGCCGCTTCCTGGCAGATGCGCCGCAGCATGGGATCGGCCCAGCGCTGATAAGCAGCCAACTTTTCCATGACCGCGGGCGCCTCAGCCGTATTGGCTGCTTCGAGTACGTGCACCAGGGTTGTCGCGCGCACGTAGCCGAAGCCCTCCCAGGCAGCCCAGCTCAGCAATAGCAGAGCGGCCGCGGCGGCGCTGAGGTGCAGGCTGTAGCGGCGCGTGGCCGCGTGCATGGTCTTCTGCTGCGCCGTCGTCCAATCCCGGCGGCGCGTGCACAGCGCGATCTGCGCCCACTCCCGCCCGGAGGGCAGATGCCGCGCCTCCGGCCGGGCAATCCATAACGCTGCCCGTTCGCGCAGACACAGTTCCGCGCGGCCGCGGTAAGTCGCGCGCTGCCTGCGCGTCAGCCACTCGCGTAGAGCCGGCACCAGGTAGTCGTGCGTCAGCTGATAATAAGCCGAACCGCCCGCGCCCGCGTCGGCGGGGGTAATGAGCCGCAGCTCCGTATCGAGAATGCGCAGCACGGCGGGGAACGCTTCCGGCCTGCGTGCGTAGCCTGCCGCCTCTAGCAGCGATTCCCGAGAGCGCATCGCGCCCTTGATGTCGGTCCCCTGCTCCGGCAGCAGCGCTTGCAAGACGGCGCAGGCCGCCCGCTCGTGCAGGCGATGTTCCGGCTGGGCGGCGCGCGGGCCCAGCATTTCTTCGAGGAAAAGCACGCCGATCCCCTGCGCGCCGCCCACGGCGTGGAGAGTGGCCGGCGTCCACGGCTTGCCGCGCGTCATGTCGGCAAACAGGCTCAGGCGCACGGGAATGATCTTGCCGTCCTGGGCGAGGCCGGCCACGGCCTGATCCAGAAACTGCTCCTCGGCCGCGCTGCGCTCGCCGGGCCGGGGCGAAAGCCGGCCGAAGGCCCGGCCAAACTCGGCCAGCACCTGACGCGCGTGCAGCGGATCGAACAGATCGACCAGCGTGGTGTTGTGGCCTTCGACGAGCGGCACTTCCAGGTCGCGCATGAAACGGCTCACGGCCACCCAGAAATCGTCGCGCACCAGCAACAGGCACTGCACATGCCGGCCGTCGCATTGCCGCAGGGCCTCGGCCAACTCGCCGGGCGGCGCCTGCCGCTGGGCATGCAGCCACTGTTCAAACTGGTCCAGGATCAGCAAGATCTTCGCCTCGGCAGGAGCCTGGCGCTCCCGGCGCAAACGCTTGAGCGTCTCCACCAGTCCCAGCGTCATGGGCAGGTTGCCACAGCGTTGCCGCAAGCCCTTGAGAATGCGGGCTTCGAGATCGTCGGGCGTGGCCTCCACATAGACCGCGGTGACCTGGCTGGCCAGCCGGGGCAACAGGCCGGCCTTCACCAGCGAGGATTTACCGCAACCGCTCGGCCCGTACAGCAAACCAACGGGAAAGGGATCGTCCGGCCCTGTGCTCTCGATGCGGGTCTTCCAGAAGCGAATGCTTTCCGGCAAGCCGGCGCGGTCGCGCGGCCCGGGCAGCAGGTCCAGAAAGAAGTAAGCGTCCGTGGCGTCGAAGGAGCGCAGCCCCTTGGGAATGATCGGGTTCACGCGCGGCTCAACATCGACGGCCGGTTCCGCCATCGCGGGCGGCGCGACGGCTTTGCGCTCCTCAACGGCAGCCAGGTGAGCCGGAGCTGCCGGCCTGGCTCCGAGCGTGGCCCTGCGCATCAGGAAGTCTTCCCAATGGCGCAGGTCGTCAGCCAGCTCCTGCGCCGTGGCGTGGCGGTCGGAGGCGCGCTTGCTCAGAGCCTTGAGACAGATGCGTTCCAGTTCGCGCGGGATCGTGGCATCCGTCTCGCGCAACGATTGCACGGCGCCCGCGCGGATCTTGTCGAGCAATTCGCTGCGGTTCTCCGCCTGGTACGGCAGCCGGCCCAGCAGCAGCTCGTAGAAGACCGCGCCCAGGCTGTAGATATCCGTGCGCGCATCGACGCGATGCCCCTCGCCGCGCGCCTGTTCGGGACTCATGTACGCCGGCGTGCCCGTAAACGAGGGCCCGGTGCCGAAGTCCTCCTCGCGCAGGGCCAGCCCAAAATCGCCGAGATACGGCCGGCCCTCGGTGTCGAGCAGGATATTGGCGGGTTTGATGTCGCGGTGGATGATGCCGCGCTGGTGGGCATAGTGCAAGGCGTCGGCGACACCGATGACGAGCGCCACGGCCTCGGCCCGCGTCGGCCGCACGCGCCGCAACTGCGTGCGCAGATCGCTGCCCTCGATGAACTTGGAAACCAGGTAACAGACGCCGTCCGCGGTAAGGCCGGCATCGTAAACGGGCACGATGCCGGGATGATCGAGATGCGCCAGGGCGCGGCCTTCCGCGGGATAGGCCGCCTGGGCGTCTGGCGAAATCCGGTGCCGATGTGGCACCTTGATGGCGACCGCGCGCGCCAGGGCCTCGTCGAACGCCTTGAAAACGGTGCCAAAACCGCCGGCCCCCAGCCGCTCCGTGAGCCGGTAGCGCCCCAGCGAAACCGGCACAAATGGCTCTGTGTCCGTCCCTTGCCGGTCGAGCGGCATGGTCTCGGCATCGTGCGCAACGGGATTGGCCGTTTGCGTCCCATCGTCCTTCGCAGGCTGGCTACCGAAGGTCGATTCGTGCATGGACCACCCGAGGCAGGCGTCACGGAACGGAGTAAGCCGAGGCGCACAATTATCGCACGGATGCGCAGGGACAAGCAAGTAGCAAGCCGGAGCTGGTCTTGTCCAATCTTTCCGGAAAGCATACCATTTTCGCTGTTTTCCACCGCGCCTTAGGATGCATCGGCTGCACGCATCTTTCTTGAAGGGAATGGAGACCCTGTCATGCGCAAGATCTGGCTGCTGGTTTTCTTTTCGACCACCCTTACCAGTCTGCATCTCACCGGATGTTCCAGGAAACCGGTGCCCCAACCCGAAGCCGTCGACATTGCCGCTAATCCTGTGGCGGTGGCGCCTTCCGGCGCGAACGCTGCTTCTGCAGCCACCAATACGTCCGGAGCGGAGTACGCGGGCGCACCACTGATGGTTCCCGTCGCGCCTCCGGAGGCGGCGCCTCAGGAAAAGTACGATGCGGCCTTGCTCGAGGCGCTTAACTATGTCGCGGAAAAGAAATACACCGAAGCGCTGGTAAGCTTGGGCGTCGCCAAGGCCGCGCAGAATAGCGACCAGGTCCAGCAGGAAATCGACAAGGTCAAGGGCTTGATCGGCCAGCAACTGGCTGCGGAGCAAACGGCCCAGGACATCAAGACGGTAATCACGGACGGCAAACCGGAAGATGCCGCCACGCTGGCGACGGCGAGCTTGAAGCAGTACGGCGCGGGCGACAGCGCCGACCAGTTGGCGCAGCTCAAGCGGCAGGCGGATGCACTCACGGCCGTGGACGTGACGGATAACCGTGCCCGGCAGGAGCGGTTCCGCCGCGAGGGAGAAGCCGCGCTCGCCGAGAAGAACCTGCGTGCCGCCGCCCTGGCTTTCGATCAAGCTCTTCAGTGCGGCGAGGATGCCGGCCTGCGCCGTCAACTCGAAGAGCTTCAGGCGGCGCTCGGGCGCTACGACGACAATCGCCGGCGCGCCGCCGAGTTGCGCCGCGATCCGGCGCACCTGGAAGACGCCCTTGCCGCCTTGCAAGAGGCGGCGAAAGCCTGGGACACGGTGCAGGTCCGCGAGGAGATGGAATTGTATGCCCTGGCACTGTCGAAGCGGCGCAGCACGATCAGCGTGGCCGACTTCGAGGTTCGGGGCGACCTGGGAATCGCCTACCCTGGGCGAACCATTGCCGAGGAGCTGCTGCCGGCGTTTCGCTCCCGGTTTGACCTGGTGGAGCGGGGCCAGCTCTCCAAGGTGATCGATGAATTGCGCCTGGATGACAGCGACCTGGCCGGCAACGCCGAAGGCCGCCGCGAGCTCGGCCGGCTGGCCCGCGTGCAGTATCTCGTGGTAGGCAGCGTGACGCCGTTGTGCGGCATCACCGTGAACGCTCGCCTCGTGGAAGTGCGCAGCGGGCTGATTGTGCAAACCGCCAAGATGATGGCGCGCTCTCCGGAGGAGATGCTGCGACTCATGCCGCAACTGGCCAACCTCCTCATGATGACCGACGAGCAGAAAATCGCTTACGAACAGCAACTCGTGCAACAAAGCCCGATCGTGGTTCAAGCCGTAGTCGAAGCGCCGCTGCCGCCGCCCCCGGTATTCGTGCAGGGGCAACCGTTGCCGCCGCCGATCCTCGTGTACACTCCATGCCCGCCCGCGGTCGGCGGCCTGGTCATGGCGGATCTCGAAGCCCTGCCTTCTAGCGGCTCGGGCATTTCCGCTGAGTTCAGCGTGGAGCGCGAGGGACCGGTGAAGCGCAGCTTGCTGCAGGTTGCCGTGTCGCTTGGCGACAATCTCTTTCGCCGCGGGCGCTATCAGGAAGCGCACCGCCATTTCGAGCTGGCCTTGAGCATTTCGCCGCACGAGGTGGACCTGCGCGTGCGTCTGGAGCGCTGTCAGCCGCACCTGCCGCCGCCCCCGCCGGTGGTGGTGGCGCCGTCCCCGGTCATCATCGTGGCCCAGCCGCGGATTGCCGTGCTCAACTTTGTCGTGAACGCAGACCCGGGCCGTGCGCCGCCCGGCTTCGGGGACTGGGCGGCCGACCAGTTGGCCGCGTACTTCGTGCCGGCCTATGAGGTAGTCGATCGTGGAGAGCTGTTCTGGTACATGGGCCGGCTTGGCCTGACCGTCCGCGACGTGGCGACCGATCCGGCCGCGCGCCGCTGGCTGGGCCGCGCCATGAACGTGCGCTTTTTTGCCTTCGGCATCGTGCAGCAGACCGCGAGCTTCAACGTTTCCACTCATGTCGTGGACGCGGAGTCCGGCGCCAAGCAGGGCCTGGGCAGCATTCACGTGCAGGATCAACAGGACCTGAAGCTGCGCATGGCCGAGCTGGCCCGGCAAGCGCAGACCGGTCCGGCCGAACGAGAGCGGCTGCAGCGTGAGGCGCAGGAAAATGAGCGGCAGCTCAATCAGGTCCGGCAGCTCCTCGCGCAGGGGCAAGCCGCTCAGGTCATTCAGGTGAGCCAGGCCGCCCTGAGGAAGAATCCCAACGATGTGGCCATGCAAGCGTTGCTCGTCCGAGCCGAGCAGCAGGCGCAGGCTGCGGCTCTGGCTGTCGCGCGCCAACAGGCGGAGCAGCAGCGTCAGGCCCAGGCGGCGGCCCTGCGGCGGCAACAGCAGGAATTAGCCCGCGCCGCCGAGGCCGCGAAACAAAGAGCTATTCAGGAATCGACGGCGCGCACCGATGCGGCCAGGCGCGCCCAGGAGCAGCAGCGCCTGGCGGCGCACGATCACCTGATGACCCAGGGAAAGGCAGCCCTTCAACAGCAGAATGCGCAACAAGCCCTGCAATACTTCCAGAGTGCCGTCGCCATCCGACCCGGCGCTGATGGCGATCTGGCCCTCGCGGAAGCGCGCGCCCTGGCCGCCAGGAACGCCCAGGCGCAGGCGGCCCAGGAGCAGGCGCGGCATGCCGCTGAACTGCAAAAGCAAAAGGACGCGGAGCTGGCCCGCGCCCGCGCCGTGGTGGATGAGCAACGCCGCCGTCAACAGGCGGAGGCCCAGGCACAGCGTCAAGCACAAGAGGCACGCGATCAAGCCGCGGCGGCCAAATTCGCCGACGCGGGCAAGAAGCTCCTGGCCCAGGGAAACTTCGATGCCGCCGTGACTTCCTTGCAAGCCGCCCAGCGCCTGCACAAGAGCAGCGAGATCGAAGGCCTCATTAACCAGGCCGTCGCGCACTCCGCCGCCCAGAAGCAGGACGCCCGGGCGCGAGCAGACCAGGCCCACCGTCTCGCTGATGAAAAGATGGGCCGCGATCAGGCCGACGCGGCTGCGGCAATGGCGCGGCAAAAGCAGCTTCAACAACAAGCAGAAGCCGCCAGGAAGATGACGGCGGATGCTCGCCCCGCTCTACCAAAAAATCCTCCTCCTCCGGTCAGGCCGCCGACAGCGACCTCACCGCAGCTCAAGCCTCCACCCGCGCCGGCAAACGCCGCCACGCTCTACGCAGCGCAAATGCAACTGGCCGCCGCCCTGGACAAGCAACAGAAGTATGCGGACGCCGCGAACGCGTATCAGACAGCCCTCAAGCTGATGCCTGGCGATGTGAAGGCGACCATCGGCCTGCACATGGCCGCCGGGCAAAAGGCGCTGGCGGCACGCCAGTTCACCGATGCGGCCAAGGAGTTTGAAACGGTGCTGCGTGTCAGTCCGAACCATGCCGAGGCAACCAAGGCGCTCAAGCAGGCGCGGCAGGGCCGGCCATGAAGTCAAGCTAGTGGTAACAAGCAGCCGCTTCAGGCAAGGAGGCGGGCCGCCGTGAGCGCATAGATGAGGGTATGTTGATAAATACGCTCGATGTCCACGACCTCGTTCGGGCCGTGCGCTACCTCAAGGAAGCCGGGCCCATAGGCGAAGGCCGGAATCCCTTTTCGGGCGTACCAGCGCGTCTCCAGCAGGCCGGGGCACATTTCAAAGGCCGGACGCTTACCGGTGACGGCTTCGGCCGTTTCCGCCAGGGCGAGCGCGACCGGATGGTCGGCAGCGATGCCGCAGGACGGTCCTTCTTGCAGGACGTCGATTTCGAGTGGAATCCCCTGTTGCCGGAGCTTCCCGAACAGGGCTAAGAGGCGCGCCTTTTCGGCCTGCAGATCCTCTTCGGGATTGAAGCGCCTTTCCACGGTGAACGTACACGCATCGGGCACGACGTTGAAGTTCGTGCCTCCCTCGACGCGGCCGCCGAGCATAAGGATCGAGTGGGCCGCCGCGGCGGGCACGATGCGGTAGGCGGTTTTGCGCTCTTCCACCTCCGCCTTCAGATCCTGCAATGCCGCGGCCACGTGCAGCATTCGCTCAAAGGCGTTGACGCCCTGATGCTGGAGCCCGACATGCGCGGCCCTGCCCTTGACGGTGACTTGCAGGGTGACGGCGCCCCGGTTCGCATTCCAAATGACGCCGCTGGTGGGTTCGGGCGTGAGCATGGCCACGGCGTCCTGCCCCAGTAAGCCGAGTTGGTCGAGATGTGCGGAGCCGCCGCGGCCGCCGGTCTCCTCATCGGCCACCAGACACAGGCCGAGGCGCCCCCGCAGGGGCACCTGCTGTTCCTTGAGTAGATAGGTGGCGTAAATCATGGCCGCTAACCCTGACTTCATGTCGCTTGAGCCGCGGCCGTACAGGCGTCCGTTCCGCACCACGGCGTTGAATTGCTCACGGCTTTGCGCGGGCACGACGTCGTAGTGCCCGTGGAAGTACAGGGTGCGCTGTCCAGCGCCGTGGCAGCCGAGGATGTTGTAACGGGGTCGGTCCTGATAGACCGGCGCCTCCACTATCCGGTGGTCGAGCCCAAGGCGGCCCAGTTCCAGGCGAAGGCGGTCCGTGCATTCCCGGTAGTGATTGCCCGGCGGATTCTCACTGGCAATGCCAACCAGGTCCTGGCAAAAAGTCAGGACGGCGCCTTTGTGAACGTCGAGGGCTTGCGCCAGGGCGCGTTGTAATTCCATGCGGATACCCCTGCTCATGCAACGGTCCGGCTCTCAACGCTGCAGAGGAATACCGGGCTGTCGAACTTGCTGTTGGGCTGACCGAGCCGATCCGCCTGGCACGGCACCGGTCGTGGCGGCCGTTGACTTCCTGGAGACCTTGCCCGACAGCCATTTGGCGACAAGCACGAATGCCGTGAACAGACCGATGGCCAGCCACAGCTCTGGATCTTTCAGGTATTCCAGGCGCAAGCCTTCGGTCAGAATCTTGCGGCCGAACTTGGCGAACAGGAACTGGTACACAAACGTCCCCGGCACGATGCCGATCGCCGTGGCCAGGACGTAATCGCGTAGCCGGATGCCGGTCAGGCCGCAGCCGAAATTGACGGCGTTGAACGGAAAGATGGGCAACAACCGAATGACCAGCAGGCCGGTGAACCCATGTTCGCGAATGCGCTGATCGAAAGCGGCGAACCGGCCGCCGAAGAGCTGTTCGACAAACTCGCGCCCCAGCAGCCGGCCAATCAGGTAGGCCAAGGTCGCGCCGATGGTGGCCCCGGTCCAGGTGTAGAGCGTCCCCTCGTAAGCTCCGAACAGCACGGCCCCGGCAAAGCTGAGGACGGTGCCCGGCAACAGCAACACCGTCCCCAGGATGTAGACGATGACATAGATCACGCGGGCCGTGACCGGACCGTGGCTCTCGATGCTGTCCAGCACGTATTGGGGATTGATCTCCCGGCCGCGCTCGGTAAACCGGAAGAAGTACACCGCCCCCGCCAGGAAACCGACCAGGACTGCCAACTTCAACCAGGTCTTGAGTTTGCCGGCGTGCATGGAAGCTAAGCCCCTTTGGCCCGCGCGGCGAGAATGGCCTTCACGAGTTCCTCCGGCACCTCGTCGGGCACACGCTCCTCGGGGTGGTCGCGAGCCACTCTGATGAGCTGGATCGTCTTCCGGTAGGTGTCCAGGTACGCGACGCAGGTTGGGCATTCTGCCAGGTGCGCGTCGAACTCGGCGCGCTCTGCGTCGGCCAGCTCGCCGGAAAAGTACTCGCTCAAGAAGTCAACGAAGTCGCGACAGGTCACGTCTTCTCCGATCGGGATGATGGGCTTTCCGATGGTCCTTTGACGCCGCAGAGCACCCAGCGGTTACAACAAAATCGCCTTCAGCCGGCTTGAGCGAAACCGCTGCATCCTGCACGAACTGCGCGCGGTGATCATTACCACTTCGGAACTTTGCCGTGCGCGAAAAGCCGGTAAGATAAACCACAGTGGAGCCTATCCGGATACAGACAGGACTCCTGGAGACCTATCCCCGTTATCCGGATAGCTTCTTAGCGGACGCAGCGAGCATGTCGGCGCCGCACGTGAATCCCTGGAGAAGGCAGGTTACAAACCTGCCCTACATACCCGATGCTTCATTCTAGGGAGACGGACTGCCATCCAACAGCCACGGCGCCGCAACTTGGCTCTGAGGAGAGCGGTTCGCCCGAGCCGGTGACCAGCGACGACCTTCCCGCCCTCCGCGCCATTGTCGAGGGAATCGCCCAAAGCACCGGCGCGGAGTTCTTCCAAAACCTGGTCCGCCACCTGGCTGCGGCCATCGATGCCCGCTATGCCTTCGTTGCCGAATTTGCCGAAGCCAACACGAGGGTGCGAACGCTCGCGTACTGGGCGCGGGATCATATCCATGACAATCAGGAGTGGGAACTGGCCGGCACCCCCTGCCAGGAGGTCGTGCGCGGTTCGATGTGTCACCATCCAGCCGGCGTCAAGGACTTGTTTCCCCTGGATCGGCCCCTCGTCGACATGGGGATCGAGAGCTACCTGGGCGTCCCCTTGTGCGACACCGCCGGCGCCGTGCTCGGGCATCTGGCGGCGTTCGACGAGCGGCCCATGCCCGCCGCGCCGCGCTGCCTATTCACTTTTCGGATCTTCGCCGCTCGTGCCGCCGCCGAGCTGGCACGGCTGCGGTCCGAGAAACTGCTCCGCGAGAGCGAACAGCGGTTCCGTGATTTATATGACGAAGCCCCGATCGCCTACGTCCTGGAAGACCTCGAATCGCGCTTCCTGAGCGCCAACCGAGCCGCGCTGCGGATGTTGGGTCTCAAGCCTGAAGAGGTGGCCGGCACCGTTGGGCTGTCCTTCATCGCCGGCACGCCGGACGCTCAGCGCCGAGCCCGTGAGGCGCTGGCAGCCGTTGGCCAAGGCACGGATACGGGCGGCGTGGTGCTCGAGCTTCGCCGCAAGGACAACGGCCGCCCCGTCTGGGTGCAGTGGTGGTCCAGGCCCGAACCCGGCGGCAAGTACACGCGCACCATGATGGTGGACATCACCGAGCGCGTGCTGCTGGAGCAGGAGCAGGCCCGGCTGCAGGCCCAAAACCTTTATCTCCAGGAGGAGATCAAGTCCGTCCACAACTTCGAGGAAATCATCGGCCAGAGTCCCGCGCTGACGGCGGTGCTCGACAACGTTTGCCGCGTCGCCCCGACCGACGCCTCCGTGCTGATCTGCGGCGAAACCGGGACCGGCAAGGAGCTCATGGCCCGCGCCATCCATTTCGCCAGCAAGCGCAAAGACAAGCCACTGATCAAAGTCAACTGCGCGGCTCTGCCGACAAGCCTGGTGGAAAGCGAGCTGTTCGGCCATGAGAAAGGCGCCTTCACCGGCGCCATTGCCAAGCGCATCGGCCGCTTCGAGCTGGCCAACGGCGGCACCATCTTCCTCGACGAGATCGGCGAAATTCCCCTCGATGTCCAGGCCAGGCTGCTCCGCGTGCTGCAAGAGCGCGAATTCGAGCGGGTCGGCGGCAGCGCCCCGATTCCAGTGGACGTCCGCGTCATCGCGGCCAGCAACCGCGATCTGCTCAGGGCCGTGCGCGACAAGACTTTCCGCGAGGACCTTTATTACCGGCTCAATGTCTTTCCCATCACGCTGCCACCGCTCCGCGAGCGCACCGATGATATCCCTCTCCTGGCCATTTTCTTCGCCAACAAGTTCATGACCCGCATCGGCAAACGCCTCCAGGGCATCAGCCGGCAGACGATGGAGCGGCTTGGCGCTTATCCGTGGCCAGGCAACGTCCGCGAGCTGGAAAACATCCTCGAGCGGGCCGTGATTCTTGCCCAGGGCGATACCTTGGAGATCGGCGCGGACCTCCTGCCAACGCCGGCCCCGGTCGCCCCTAACCAGGCACTCGACCTGGCTACTCTGGAACGGAACCATATGCATGCCGTTCTCAAACAGACGGCCTGGGTCATCGACGGCCCCCGCGGGGCCGCCAAAATCCTGGGGCTGCACCCCAATACCCTCCGCAGCCGCATGAAGAAGCTTGGCATCGTCCGCACTGCCCACGAAGGTTCGTAGCTCTCACGAAATGTCGTGACGGGGAGCAGTCTGACCGTCAACACGTCTGTTGTCCGGGCGCTGATGTCTGAAAAGTACAATTCATTTCTCGCATGAGAGTTGCGCCAGGAAGCTCCTTCCTGCAAGCTGGCTGGCATCCGCTTTGCCTTGTTGCCTCAACATGCTCAAGATCACGCGGATCGATGGCCAGGACCTGATGCAGACTTTCAAGCTGGAGGGGAAGCTGTTGGCGCCGTGGGTCCCTGAAGTACTGAATGTCTGCACGGCAAGCGATGGCCTATCAGGCCGAGCCAGCCTCGATCTTTCCGGGCTGACCTTCGTGGATCAGGCGGGCGCCAAGCTGCTGAAGGAACTGCTCCGCCGCGGCATCGCCATCGCCGCCATTTCGGGCTTCGTCGCGGAACTGCTTCACCTGGAGAATTCATGACGCCCATGCTCTCTAGCACCATGACAGATGACGGCCAGTCGAGCCCCCAGCCGTCCGGCGCGCCAGAGGTGGAAGCCCAACTCCTGGCCCGCATCCGCTCTGGCGACCAGGAGGCTTGTGCGGCACTGGTACGGCAGTACGGCGGCCGCATGCTGCAGGTTGCCCGCCGAGTCTTTCGTTGCGAAGACGATAGCGCCGACGCCGTGCAGGATGCCTTTGTGGCGGCGTTCCGCAGCCTGGACAAGTTCGAGGGGAACTCGTCTCTTGGGACCTGGCTGCACCGTATCGTGGTGAACTCCTGCCTGACGAAGCTGCGGGCTCGGGCCCGCGGCCGCGTGGTGTCGCTTGACGACCTGCTGCCGACGTTTGACGAGACCGGCCACCACACCCGGCCCGTCCGGCCATGGGAAGAAGAGGCTCTGTCGCGGCTCACGCGTGAAGAGACACGCATTCAGGTACGCGCTTGCATCGACCAGCTGCCCGAGCCCTACCGGACCGTCCTGCTGCTGCGTGACATTGAAGAGCTCGACACGGAGCAGACCGCCCAGCATCTGGGGATAGCTCCGGGAACAGTCAAGACGCGCCTGCACCGCGCCCGGCAAGCGCTGCGAACCTTGCTCGAACTTGCATGTGGCGCTGATTTAACGAATTCCTGCCTCAGCCGGTGACATGCCAATCAAGCCCAGGGCCTTCTTGACGAAGTCGGCGCCGAGTTTCTTGATCAAGTCATCCACGTCGCGACACATTTGTTGCCACTGGGCTGCCGTGGCGCCGGGCGGGCAGGGGACGGTGCAGACTTCCAGATAAGTCTTGGCCTTGGGTTCGGTCCCGCTCGGGCGCAGGGCGATGCGGGCACGTTCGCCCAGGTGGAAGAGCAGCACATTGCGCGCGGCGGCGTCCGTGGCGCCCTTGAGCGGGCCAAAGTGGCCGTGCTCGTCGCGCAGGTCTTCGTAGGCGGTGACTTTCAAACCGCCGATCTCTCTCGGCGGCGCGGCGCGCAAGGCGTCGAGCATGCGCGCCATGTTTTGCTTACCGAGGATGCCGGTCATCACCATGGGGATGCCTTCGTTGCGGTAGTAGCCGAACTGTTTGGCCAGCGCATCCAGGTAGTCGAGGACGGTGCGTCCCTGCCGTTTCTGATCGAGGGCCAGCTCGGCCATGAGCAGGGCGGCGCCGGCGGCATCCTTGTCGCGGATCTTGGGCGTCACCAGGATGCCGTGACTTTCCTCGCTGGCGATGACAAAATCCTCCGGCGTGCCGCGGACATCCTCGAACGAGCCGTCTTTTTCGAGATGCCAGATCACGTCGGCGATGTACTTGAAGCCCACCAGCAGATCCTCCACAACCTGGGCCTTGAAGTGGCGGGCGATGCGGCTGATGAGGCTGCTGGTCACCTCGGTGCGGATGATGATGGGCGAGCGCGGCAAATCCCCTTGCTGGGCGAGTTTGCTCAGCTTGAAGTGCGTCAGCAGGGCGGCGATTTCGTTGCCCGTGACAAAACGCCAGGCCCCCTGGCGATCGGGGATCATTGCCCCCAGGCGGTCGGCGTCGGGGTCGGTGGAGAGGATCAGGTCCGCCGCCACGCTTCGGGCCGTGACCACGGCCCGGTCCATCGATTCCGGGACTTCGGGATTCGGCGACTTGCTGACGTTGGGGAACTGGCCGTCCGGCGTCATCTGCTCGGCGACCGGCGTGACGCGGAAGCCTTGCTGGACGAGCGCTTCCATGGCGGTCATGGCGCCGACGCCGTGGAGCGGCGTAAAGACTACCTGGATCTCGTCAAAACGGGGCGGCTTGATGAGGCTCTGGTGCCGAATCAGGTCGAGATAAGCCTTGTGAGGAACGTCATCCAGCAGGTGAATCTTGCCGCTGCGCAGGGCATCGTTCCATGGCAGGCTCTTGATGTGCGTCACCTGATCGACCAGGTCGGCCATGATCTGGTCGTCGGGCGGCACGGGCTGGCCGCCGCGCTCATCGTAGAACTTGCCGCCGTTGTCGTCGGGCGGGTTGTGCGAGGCGGAGATATTCAGACCGCCGTGCGCCTGCAGGAAGCGAATGGTGAAGGACAATTCCGGCGTGGCCAGGTAACGGGTACTGTCTGCCGGCAGGATATAGGCGTGAATGCCGTTGGCGACATAGACCCCGGCCGCAAATTGAGCCATATCCTTGGAGGAAACATGCAGGACCGGATTGGGCAGCCGGTGATTGTAATTGCCGCGCCTGTCCTCAAAGCGGCGCACGTCATAGGCCAGTACGACCGCGAGCGCGACCAGGCCGGGGAACCGTTCCTTGAGGTAGGCGCAGTGGCCCTGGACGGAGGCGCCGAGCGTCCAGTTGTTCATGCGGTTGGGCCCAATGCCGACGGCGCCGCGCCGGCCGCCCGTGCCGAAAGGGAGAATCTGGCAAAAGCGGTCGAGCAAGCCGGCCCACTGCTTTTCCTGAATCAGCCATTCAAGCTGCTGGCGGTAAGGGGCGAACTCCGGCTCCCTGAGCCACTGCCCTACGTGTTTGAGCGCTTGCTCCTTGGCGGCGCCGTCCACATCAATGTTCTGGAAGCCTTCGCGAACCCTGTCCAGCAACTCCATGCGCGACCTCGCTGTAGGCGTTACAACCCTTGCGACCGCTGACGTCTTTGCCAATGGTTATTGATACGTAAGGCCATAGGGGCTGTCCGCCGTCCCACCTCGTCAATTGACCGGGCTTCGGAACCAGCGTAAAGTAAAATGATCGGTTTAAAGGGAGGGGATTCGCGCCCGTCTTCTTATTTTCAACTTTTGCGCGACTTCTGGGAGTTTGGCTTGGTGCAAAAAAAAGGCAAGGAACGGGGACGATCATGGTTTGCCAACGGTCCCTGGATAATGTTAGTGGTCGTGGGAGTTGTTACCCTTTGGTGGTTGGCCAGCCGCGAGCCGGTGGGCATTCCGCTCAAGTACAGCGAGCTCAAGCAGGTCTTGCAGGACCCCACGGTTTCCTTTCGCAAAGTAAAATTGATCGGCAAAACGGAAATCCGCGGCGAAATTGTCACGCGTGACCCGGTGACGGGTGGCAGCGAGGAAGGTGCCTCTGCCAACGCTGCCCTGCCCTTTCATACTTTGCGCGTGGGCGAAAACGATCCGGACCTTACCGCCAAGCTCGACCAGGCAAAGGCCAGTTACCAGGGCGACGATGACAAATCCTATCTGGAAAGCTTTTCGTCCATGGTCGTCTCGACGATCCTGCTGCTGGGCCTGCTGGTGGGCGGCTTCCTGCTGGTGCGCTGGCTGTCGGGAAGCGGCTCGCCTTTGACGGTGGGGCGCAGCCGGCACAAGCTCTACGCCCAGAAGGACCTGAACATCACCTTTGAGGACGTCGCCGGCATTGACGAGGCGGTAGCCGAGCTGCGCGAGGTGGTCGACTTCCTCAAGAACCCCGGCAAATACCAGGCACTCGGCGGCCGGATACCAAAGGGGGTGCTGCTGGTAGGCCCGCCCGGCACAGGCAAGACGCTGCTGGCCAAGGCCGTGGCCGGCGAGGCCGAGGTGCCGTTTTTCGGCTTGAGCGGCTCGGACTTTGTGGAAATGTTTGTCGGCGTCGGCGCCGCCCGCGTGCGCGATCTGTTCGCCCAGGCCGAAAATCGTGCGCCTTGCATCATCTTTATTGACGAACTGGACGCCCTGGGCAAGACGCGCGGCGGCAATCCCATCGGCGGACACGACGAGCGCGAGCAGACCTTGAACCAGCTGCTCGTCGAAATGGATGGTTTCGATTCCAATCGCGGCGTCATCATCATGGCGGCGACGAACCGTCCAGAAATCCTCGACGCCGCCCTGCTTCGTCCCGGCCGCTTCGACCGCACGGTCGTGGTCGATCGTCCGGACATCGTGGGGCGGGAAGCGATCTTGCGCGTACACGTGCGCAACGTGCGCCTGGGGGACAACGTCGATCTCCGGCATGTGGCCGGGCTCACGCCGGGCTCCGTGGGCGCCGATCTGGCCAACCTGGTCAACGAGGCGGCCCTGATGGCGGCGCGCAACAACAAGGACAGCGTCACCATGGCCGAGTTCGACGAGGCGGTCGAGCGCGGCGCCATCGGCCTGGAGCGCAAAAGCCGCATCATGCACATCGAGGAAAAGCAGCGCGTCGCCTATCATGAAGCCGGCCATGCCCTGGTAGCCTGCGCGCTGCCGAACACGCATCCGGTTCACAAGGTTTCGATCATTCCGCGCGGCGTCGGCGCCCTGGGCTATGTTTTGCAGCGCCCCGAAGACGACCGCCATTTGCAAACGCAATCGGAGCTGGAAAGCGAGATCAAGGTCTGCCTGGGCGGGACGATTGCCGAGGAATTGATTTACCGGGAAATCTCGAACGGCGCCACCAGCGACCTCGATCGCGCCAGCCAGATTTCCCGGCGCATGGTCAAGGAATTCGGCATGAGCCGGCTAGGCCGGGTCTTCTTCCGTGAGCAGGGGAATTCGCCTTTCTTGCCAAGCTTGCCCTGGGGCGGGCAGGAACGCGAATACAGCGAGCAGACAGCGCGGGAGATCGATCTGGAAGTGCGCAAGATCCTGGATGACGCCACGGAAGAGGTGCGCAATATTCTGCAGGCCCGCCGCGGAGGCCTGGAAGCGGTGGCGCAGCGGCTGGTCGAACGGGAAGTGATTGAAGGCGCGGAGCTGCGCCGCCTGCTGGAAGAGTACAATCCCGGGCCGAAGCTGGTGCCGGGTTCGTTGCCCGTGGCCGCGCCGGTGGAGCCGATCCTGGGGGAGAACCGCTCCGAAGGCGGCCTCAGCGCCGGCGCCGGACCGACTTGATTGGGAATACAGCATGCCCGTGCTTCATCATCCGCCGCAAATCGATCCCCGGCACGAGATCTTTCGCGTCGAGCGCATCTTGCATCCGGAGACGGATCGCGTGCCGAAGCGGCAGCATAAGATCATCGCCGTTCTTCCCGCGTACAACGCGGAAAGCACGCTCGCGGCCACGTTGGCGGATGTGCCGGTCGGCTCGGTGGACGAGGTGATCCTGGTGGACGACGGCAGCCGGGACCGCACCGTGCAGGTGGCGCGCGAGATGGGACTGACCGTCTTTCAGCACCCGCACAATCGCGGTTACGGGGGCAACCAGAAGACCTGCTATCGTTACGCCCTCGAACACGGCGCCGACATCGTGGTCATGATTCACCCCGATTATCAGTACGACAGCCGGGTCATTCCGGCGGCGTGCAGGTTTATCGAGCTGGGGATCTGCGACGTGGTGCTCGGCAGCCGGATTCGTTCGCGCAGCGAGGCCCTGGCAGGCGGCATGCCGCTTTACAAGTATGTCGCCAATCGGGCTCTGACCGTCTTCGAGAACTTCTTTCTCGGCCAGAACCTGGGCGATTTCCACAGCGGTTTCCGCGTGTATCGCCGCGAGGTGCTGGAGCGCGTCCCCTTCGAGCGCAACTCCGACGATTTCGTTTTCGATACGCAGTTCCTGGTCCAGGCGGTGCGTCTGGGCTATCGCCTGGGCGATATCCCGGTGCCTGTGCGCTATTTCGCCGAGGCCAGTAGCATCAATTTCAAACGCAGTCTGCGCTACGGCATCACCACTCTGGGCGTCGTAGCGCAGTACTGGCTGGACCGGCTCGGCGTCTATCGGTCCAGGCTTTTTCAGGCGAAACCCATTCAGCGCCCCGGCTCCACCGTGTAGCCCATGGGCCGGGCGAGTGGCGGCGGATTGCTGATCGGCGAATAGTGGGAGTCACAGCACGCCGGCTCGCAGCAACAACTGCCGCCGCCCCCGTAGTTTCTCCAGTAGGCGCGGCGCGCGCAAATGCGATCGCGCAGACAGCAGCAGCCTGTCGCTTGCAGCAGAGCTGTCAAGGCCACCACGGCGCTGAGGATGCGTAGTCTCATCGGAAGCTCTCCTCTCTCCACGAAGGCGAGACAACATGCGGCGCATGGCACAAAGTTGTGCTTAGGGTGTGGAACCAGCCGCTCGTCCCGCTGAACGGCACGGTGAAGAAATGCGGCCCGCGTCTATCCGTTTGTGCCTGAGAGGCGATGGGGCAGGGACATCCTGCCTGGGTGTCGGTTCCCTGATCCGCGGGAACCGTGGGCCGCGTTTGTCTGCGAAAGTATGCGCGTTCAATGGCGGCATTCAATAGGATTCCGCCAGGCGGCGGCGTTTTTTTCGGTTCCCGCGCCGCGTTATGCCAGACAAACACTGTGCATAGACCGGAAGAAGGCGCTCGCCTTTACCGGATTTGCGGGCGAGTGGCATGGCACCCAACCGGCAACGCCATCAATAAACGAGGCTGCGGTCTATTTTTCAAAAGGCATGTCAAGATATTTGTCGCGCATGCGATAGAGTTGCAGCAGCGCATGATTCATCATCTGCTCTCCGGCGCCCACCTCCGCGGTCGATAGGCCAGCGGCCGCACCATAGCCCCCCTCGGCCGCGGCTTCGATGGTTGGAAAATACTGCTGATAATCATTGCAATAGCCAAGAAAGAACAAATGCGGCAACCGCGCCCGCCGCTTGAGGCTGAGCGAGTGGCTGCAAAAGAATTCACCCGAAACGCCGACGAAACCGATGTCGCCGTCAAGCAGAGCCACGGTTAGATGCGGTCGCACACCTTCGCGGTATTCTCGTTCATAAGAGTCGACCAAATCCGGGAAGAACGCTTTGACGAACGCGGCCTTGATTAAAGGGTTGCCCAGATTGATTCGGTTCTTGAAGCGAAAATCTTCCTCATAGGTTCGCAAGCCCGGCTTTGCCGGTGCAGTGCAGCGAATCATTTTTGCCAGCGACAGAACTTCGCGCCCCAGGGCCTGACCAAACTGCTGCGGTCCGTGATGCTCACCGGGATTGACCGACAGATCGCCGGCGGCGCCCTGCAAAAAGAGGCATGGTGCGCCTGTCTCTTTTTCGATCAATTCCGCCATCGCCCCCGGATAATCGGCGGAGAATTTGAATTGCTTGGCATCGGTCATGGTGGCGTGGGCGGCAAAGTTAACCGCATGAGCGATTGGTTTGCCCACTTCATCCTCTACGCGCAGCAGCAACAACTCCCTGTCCACCGGCTTGTCGTCGAGGTGGGAGTGGCGGTTGCGATTATAAGGAACTTCTTTCGCTGCCGCGCCGATGCGCGCGGGGCGAAGTCGTGTGGCTGCTTCGATGACGACGTCTCCCAGCTTCTGCTCAAGCTGGCGGACATAGGAGTTGGCTGGGCTTGGCCAATTATCCAGCTCGATGACAGGACCATGATGTGTGTGCGAACCGACCAGAAAGAGGTGCTCGATTCCCGCCGCTGCCTTGGTGCGGGCACGAATAGCAGCACTTGATTGGCGAGTCGGGGCGCGGCCGAGATCGAGACTGACAATGGCAATCCGCTGGTCCTCGGCTGCCAGGACAAGCGCACGGGCTTGAAGCGGATCGAGCACGCCGTCGCTCGGCCGATCATGGCGGGCGCCATAACCCCACATCGCAAAGCCGGTGGGTGGTGTGATGTCAATCTTGGCAGCGCCTGCTTGAAGTCCGTTCGCTTGCAAGGGCGGACAAAACAATGCGCTGCACAGAACCATCGATATTGCACGCAGCATGTTCAAACCTTCACTCATCAGGTGGGGTTTGGTGCCTCCGCCGGACGCTCATGCAAACTTTGGCTGCTCCGTTGCCGCCCGTGCCACCGCTTCAATGAAAATCGCTGCCACGCCGGAGCCGTAATCAAGATCGATATTCTCCATCGTGTCATGGCTATCATGATAGCCCGTGCGGTTGATGTCGTAATTCTCCATGAAGAGCACCACCGGCACACCGGCGTCGGAGAAGATCTGGCCGTCGGTATTGTAGAGCGTGCTGCGCGGGTCGTAGCGGGGGCGAATCTCGCCGTGAAGCTGCGGGTGTGGCGCGACATCTGGGATCTTGGAACTATCGGCACTGCGCTGACAGCGGCCGCAACCGCGCCGCGACGGACGCCGATTCCAGGCGGGCGCCGCGGCATTCCAGGCCTCGTTGGCCAGATGCGCTTGGTAAGCCAGCCACATCGACTCGCGGCTCAAGCCTGGTGCCATCTGGAACACGTAGCGGTCGTGGTCGTTATTATGGGCGATCATGTCGGCGACATAAACGCCTTGTACGCGCGTCCTGGATAGATCGTGCTGTTTGCCGCCGGCCAGGCGCATCTTTAACGTGCCTTCGACGAGGCGCTGGCATAAATAGCGGGCGCCCAGGCAGTCGGCGGGAAATTCCTCGCCAGTCAAGTGCACGAGCCAGATATCGCAGGCCAGCTTGCCTGCCTTGCTGAGCTTCAGAAAGATGGGCGCCGCCAGCATCATGGCGGCGGTCGCCGAATAATTGTCATCGGCGCCGGCGGCGGGAATGCGCGGCCCCGTGCCGTTCGCCTTCTCATGGAAATGGTCTTCCATGTAGGCCGTATCGTAGTGGTCGGACATGATCACCGCACGTCTACGATCACGGCCGGGAATGACGACGATGAGATCGCGCTCCTGGGTGTGCCCCTCCTGATTGTTCAGCCAGCCGCCGTACAGCGCAAAATCAAAATCCGTTCGCCACACGAAGGGAATGTCGCCGACCAGCGCCTTGCCCGTCATGCGCGTAGCCTGGACCTGCCGGGTGTAGTAGTCCAGGAGATAATCGCCAAGCGCTTCCAGGTCGCGATGATGATGATGCGCCAGCGCCGCAAGGGTCGCGGGATCGCGCACACAGTCGGCGTTGTTCTTGGTTCGGTACCGGCCTTCCGCAAGAAAAGCGATGGTCTTCCAGTACGCTACCTCGAAGGAGCGCCGGGCCGTCTGCTGGAAGGTGAGCGAAGTTGGCTTGCGGGTCTGGACGGGCGGCGGTCCGATGAGCCGGCGCAGCTCCTCAACCAGCCGGTGGCAGCGCTCCGGATCGCTGCCATAATGGATCAAAGACTCGAGCCATTCCTCCAATGACACCTTCTTGGGCAGTGTCAGCAACTGGCGAGCCAGCGAATAAGGAAGCGTGTCTGTGCCCATCAGGTGCTGGGTGTCCAGGAGTTTGCGAACATTGCGCGCCGTGACGTGGGGACGAAGGTCGTTGGCATGCTCGAAAAGTTCAATGGCCGCGAGATGCAATTCACGCTGCAGAAAGCGCGGCCACATCTCCACCGGCCGCGCCAGCTCGGGCTTGTCTGCACGATAGGCGGTAACATACCCCGTCGGCGCATCGCGCAGCACGACGACTTGCTCCGTGGTCGGTGACACGTAGGCGACCAGCGGCCGCTGCCAGTAAACCTCGTGGAGACCAACCCGCATGGCTGGAAACTGGAAGCGGTAGCCGTACATGCCGCCCTGGCGGACCTGGTGGAGAGCATGATGGATGTCGTCGCGCGTCGCCCGGGGCCCGTCCAGCAGCAGATGGCTGTCATGCGTCCAGAGTTGGGCATTGCGTGCCATGGGCTTGCCGTAAAGTCCCATGTCGTCCCCGGCCGTGCTGAAGAGGACGCGCACGAGCTTATCTTCATGCCCGTCCAGGGCCAATTCGTCTTCATCGCGATGCACGCGTGCCCAACGATGCGTGCGTTTATAAGTGTTGCGCAGCGGTCCGTGAAAGTCGCTCGGTTCCGAATTGCCGGGCCGCGGCTCATGCAGCCAGCCTGACTGAGGCACGCGGATGCCGAGCGGCCCCTCATGGCGTGCCAGAACATGCAGCAGAGGGTTCTGCAAGGCCAGCGGCAGCTCTTCGTGCAGCTGCAAATAAGGCTTGGTTCCCCAGAACAGCAGGCTTCCGGGAAAGGGCAGCAAATGCAGTTCGCCGGCCAGGTAGGCTTTCTGCACGGCAGGCGGCAGCTTGCTGAACGGACGGAAGGTGAGCAGATATTTCACGGCCCGAGGCCCGCTCGTCTGCAGGAATCGCCTGGTCCACTCAGGCAGCGGCGCCTCGCGCCAGAAGTCCACGAGCGGCTCATCCCCCTCGGGCAGTACACGAAAGCCGGCCGCGCGCAGGTCAGCCAGCTTCTCCATGGGTTCCGCGTACACGGTATGGAGCAATCGGCGGATGAAGCCCAGCGCCTGCTCTTCGGGCACTTCCTTTCTGGGCGACGTGTAAAAACTCTTCCAGAAGGCCCGCGCCGGCCCCTGCTCGCTGCACCCGAACAGGGTCCAGAGCACGCGGCCTTTATCATCTTGTGTCCGCGCCAGCGACAACGGCAGCAGCGTCACATAGTGCTCGTGCCTCAAGCGGTGCACATTGTCGGCCAGTCCCGGCGGCCAGTAGGGATTATCTTGTAACTTGCCCTTCGAAAGCCCGTGCGCCGGCCGGCCGTGGGCCAAATGCACCAAGGCGCCAAGCACCTGGTGGGCGATCTTATCCAACCCCGGCCGCAGCCAAAACGCTTCCTCGTACTCCGTTATCGGCCACGCCCACGGATCGTCCTCTTCGAACAAGCAGGGCGCATTTCCATACGGCTTACACAGCAACCGCGGCGGCGGCATGAATTCCGAATACGCCGCGATCGGATACTTTCCTTCGCCCCGAAACCAGGGCGCCCCGTCCAGCAAGCGTTTCCAGCCGGATTTTGCCATGGAAGTCGTCATTGGTCATTTGTCATTGGTCATTAGTCAGTAGCATAAACTTTTGGAAGCGACTGTCCACTATTTCCAGACCAATGGCGAATGACCAGTGACTAATGACCAATGACTGTTCGACGAGGATTTGTTCATGATCCATCCCACCACGCCCGCCGATACGCCGACGCTCATCGCCATCGCCGAGGGGACGAGCGTTTTCAAGCCGATGGAAATTCAGGCGCTGAGAGAAGTGCTCGACGATTACCACGACGAGAACCACAAGCACGGCCACCGCTGCGTCAGCTATTGCAAGGACAACAAGGTGATCGGCTTCGCCTACTGGGCGCCCACGGACATGACCGACCGCGGCTGGCATCTGTACTGGATCGCGGTCGACAAGAAGACGCATGCCCGCGGGGTCGGCAGCGAGCTTTTGAAATATGTCGAGGAAGACATCCGCCGGGAAAACGGCCGGCAGCTCCTTATCGAGACCTCGTCTCTGCCGCACTATGAGTTGACGCGGCGCTTTTATCTCAAGCTCGGCTACGAGAAGGCGTGCGCGCAACCCGACTACTACGCGGACGGGGATGATATGGTAGTGTTTCGGAAGCGCTTTGCTGAAGCCGCCAAGGAGAAGCAGCAACCCGCGGCGAGCAAGCGCTAACCTGGCCTATATTGCGGGAATGGATGAAGGATTTTCTATCATTCTTTGCAAGGAACACGCCGCCCCCGAGCGTTGTCTTTACGCTGGGACCGGTGTTCCTTGCCTGGGCGTATGCCTGTCTCGCGTTTGCAGGCTACCTCAAGTCGGCACGAAACCTCCGGACGGGATACACGCGCAAGACATTCCATATCTTGACGTTCCTCACCGCCGCCGCGCTACAGATCACCACCGGCCTGCCCATCGTATGCCTGTTCGGCGGCATGGTAACGGTTGTCCTCGCCTACGCACTGCTTCGAGGCGCCGGCCACCCGCTTTACGAGGCGATCGCCCGGGAGAAGGATGAACCGTATCGGACCTACTACATCATCGTTCCGTATCTTGCGACGCTCCTCGGCGGGATAGCCGGCAACATTTGGTTTGGCCCGGTCGCGCTTATCGGCTACCTGGTGGGCGGGCTCGGCGATGCTGCAGGCGAGCCGGTCGGCACGCGCTGGGGAAAGCACCGCTATGTGGTGCCGACTTTCAGCCAGGTGAAAACAACTCGGACAATCGAAGGGTCGCTGGGTGTCTTCGTTGCCTCGCTCTTGGCCATAGCGGTAGGCGTCCTTCTCACGCCGGAAATTCACATCGGCGCAGCCAGCATGATCTCCATTCCGGCCATCGCCATGGTCTGCACAATTCTGGAAGCGATCTCACCGCACGGCTGGGATAACGCCACCATGCAGCTTGCGCCGGCCATGCTTGCCGCGATCCTCCTTTGACTTGCAGAATACGGCTTCGTGCCTGACGGCACTATTGCCCGAAATTTAATGAATTAAAAAAATCCCTGTTTTTGAAACGGTCCGGCCATTCTTTGCGTCTTTTTATCTGGTGCCTTTGTGCAGTTTCACTTGCCTTTTGATCAGAGCGTGAGCTAGAATTCTTGGAATAATTTCCTTTTGCGAACTAAATGGCAGGCTTACACTTCTCGCCGAACGGAGACACCTATGCCGAGCCTCACTCACAGTGCCGTTTTCTATTCGCGCAAACTGCGTTCGCTGCGTGAACGTTGCCGCAGCCGGTTGCGGCTGGAAGAACTGGAATGCCGGGTGGTCCCTTCCATCTTTACGCCCGGGCAGATTCGCCATGCCTATGGATTTGACCAGATCGCCTTCACAGCCAACGGCAAGAGTGTCGCCGGAGACGGCTCAGGGCAGACGATTGCCATCGTGGACGCCTTTGATGCTCCGACGATAGCCGCAGACTTGCACACTTTCAATCAACAGTTCGGCATCCCCGACTCCACGTTTCAGAAGGTCAGCCCAACCGGGACCCTGCCGAGCGCGGATGCCGGCTGGGCTCAGGAGACTTCGCTCGACGTGGAATGGGCGCACGCGATCGCTCCGGGCGCGAACATCCTGCTCGTCGAAGCGGCCTCGGCCAGTCTGCAGGACTTGACCAGTGCCGTGTCCTTCGCTGCCAAGCAAACCGGTGTGGTGGCCGTGTCCATGAGCTGGGGCGGCAGCGAATTCTCCGGGCAACAGCTCTACGATTCCGTCTTCACCACGCCTGCCGGGCACAACGGCGTCACCTTCGTGGCGTCCTCCGGGGACAGCGGCGCCTGGTATGGCGCGTCCTGGCCGGCTTCGTCTCCGAACGTGCTCTCAGTCGGCGGCACGTCCCTGCGGCTCAACAGCTCGGGCAATTACAGCAGCGAAACCGGTTGGAGCGGCAGCGGCGGCGGCCTTAGCCAGGTCGAGAGCGAGCCGAGCTATCAACAGGTCGCCCAGAACACCGGCGTCCGCACCACGCCTGACCTGTCCATCGTCGGCAACCCGAACACCGGTCTGTACATGTACGACAGCTATCCGGCCGGCCAGGGGGGCTGGTTCCAGGTCGGCGGCACCAGCGTCGGCGCCCCGCAAGTGGCCGCCATGGTTGCCATCGCCGACCAGGGTCTTGCCCTTGCCGGCAAGACTTCGCTGGACGGCCCCAGCCAGACGCTGCCTTACATCTACGGGCTGGCCGGCACCTCCTACTCCACGTACTTCCATGACGTAACCAGCGGCTACAACGGCTACCTCGCTGGCCGGGGTTACGACCTGGTCACCGGTCTCGGGAGTCCCAAGGCCAATGCCTTGGTCGCGGGCCTGGTTAGTGCGGCGACGAGCACCACCACCGCAAGTGCCACGAAGACCACGACGACAACCACCCCGACCACCACAACTGCTTCGCACAAGGGCAGGCACGCCACTCCCGTGGATGTCACGTCCAATCCGGGGCAAGGGACGACGCCGGTGGGCATCGGCAGCGGCCAGCAGACTCCGGGCAATCCATCGAGCAGTTCGCAGAACGCGGCGTCCCCGATTGTGGTCGTCATTACAATCAGCGCGCCGGTTGCCAGCGCCTCCGGCCTCGCAGCCGTGACCAATCCGGTCCAGCCTTCTGTCGCCGTGACCGATCCGCGCGCCATTCCCCTGGCCACACCGGCACCGAGCGTCACGAACCTGCGCGTGGAAAGCGGCGGCGGCAACAATCCGCTCAATGCCAGTAACCCCGATCAGCAAGCTGACAGCGATAATTCCGACCAGGATATGCTGATCGGCCCGGACATGTCCGTCAATGCTCCCCGCATGGCGCCGTCGCGCATTCCCAACGCGGCTGGCGAGCCGTCGTCGGAGGCCTGGCGGCAGGCGTCCGATGCCTGCTTCGCCGCCGACGATTGGCACAACGAGGAATCGGCAGCCACGCCTGGCAACGCCATCGCGGACGGGGGCGCCATGGATTCCATGGCCGCCTTTATCGGCCTGGGCGTGGTTCTCGGCAGTTACTGGGGGGCTCCGCTTCCGCAGGAGGAAAAGCGCCGTAAGCGCGAGCCGTTTACAGATTGAAGCAGGAAGCGAGATTCCATACTAGCCCGAAGCGCCAGCGAGGAAGCCGCAGAGCTCCCTCGCTGGCGCTGCGGTTTCTATGCAGATAAAGCGCCGGCGAACCTCCGTTCCGACCGGCGCCTTGGGGAGGACTCCTCATCCTGAACGATCTGTTTCAGCTTGCGCATGGCGGTGCGCATCAGGGTCTTGCCGCTGGCGACCGGGCTGCCACGCAGTCGGGCGATTTCCTCAAACGTCAGCTCGCCATTCTGCCGCAGGAGAAATACTTCCTTCTCCTCGGGGCGGAGCCGGTGCAGCGCTGCTTTGAGGCGATCGCGCTCCTCTTGATCGACCAGCATATCGGTGGGAGGCCTATGGCGACACATGGCGCTGCCCTCGACGATGTGCAGGGGCCTGGCACGGCGGCGCCAGGCGCGATCGCGCATGTCCCGCCCGGCATTGAGGCAGACACGCCAGATCCAGGCGCGCAGGTTGCTGATTTCGGCAAGTCGTGCTCGCGCCCGCCAGCAATGCAAGAACGCGACTTGCAGGGCGTCCTGAGCATCGTCGTGGTTGCTCAGCAGGAAATACAGGCTGCTGTAAAGCTCATCGCGAATGGCGTTGAACGCGTCCACGAGCGTGTTTTCCGTGGCTGCCTGCTGTGTATTGCCTGCGGCTGGTGTTTGCATCGTGGTTGCCTCCCGCGCCTTGGAATCTTCCGGTCTTTCCTGGGATAAATGCTATAGAACTAAAGACGAGCTTTTGTCCGGCCGATGGGAGAAACTGTTGCGGCGCTTGAGTTTGCGGAAGATTCTGAAAAAAACCGAAAAAATAGTCGCTTTTCCGGACAAAAGGGGAGCGCAGCTTCTATATGATGCAGATGCTACGCACATAGCAGCCTGTTGAAAAAGGTGTCTGGAACCTTGAGGGTAGTATAAATCTGCGGTTTTCGCGGGCCTTGAGGGTTCCAGACACCTTTTTCAACAGGCTGCTAGCGGAGAGGGTTGATGAAGAAGCGCTTGCGCCTGGGGCTTGAGCAGCTTGAAGCCCGCGAGACGCCCGATGTCTCGCTGGGGCGCTCGGCGGCGCTCGCCGTGCCATTGCCAGGGCAAACCGGCATTAATCCGCCGCAGCAATTCGCTTTCCTGCCTGTTTCGGGACAGGTACAGCAGCTACCTGCTGCTTTGCCTTCCTCAGGGGTCAACCAGGCGGACTTTTCCCCGAGCGCTTTCCACGCGCAAATCCTGGAATCACTTTTTCGCGACAGCAAGGAGCTGGACAGGCTCTTTAGCCAGTCTCTCGAATCTCCGTCCAGCGCGACGGATGCCGCGAGCACCAATGGTGCGGCGGACGTCAGTGATTTTTCTGTGCTGGAAGCGGCCACGCTCGGCTTGAAGTTCTTCAGCAATTACGCTCGCAAATCGATCCGGAATGAGGAACTAAAATACGGCCGTCTCACGCACCACGATGATCTCTTCAACCAGATCTATCTCGAGTGGCGCGTGCAGGTCGGCAACAACGGCCAGGCCCTGGGCAATCTCCTCAACAAAGACTCTTCGGAGCGCCAGGCCCTGCGCAAGACCGTACGCCGCGTACTCGATCACGAGCGCTACGATCAGCAGCGCCAGCAGAGGATGGTAGAACTCCTCGACCAGCCGGCCCCGGTCAAGGCCGGCGCACAGGACTGGGTCGACCTGCAAATCGATTGGTCACAAGGCGTCGGCAAGCTCAGCCCGCTCGAACGGCAAATACTGGACCTGCGCCGCCAGGGAATGACGTTCGAGGAAATCGGCGACGACACGGGCCTGGTCAAGCAACGGGTGTTTGAGATTTTCAATGCAGCGCTGGAGCGGCTGCAGGAAGTCTACAGTTCGTAAAGCGCGATAGTAATGCGCGACATCTCTGGAGCACGTTCTACCGCCGTGAAAATGCCTGTCCTGTTTGCGTCAGGTCTTGGTCGCGGGGAACACGACTCCGCCTGCCCGCTTGTTAAGGAAGAGTGCGGTTTAGTCTCCTGCGCTTTGACCGTGAGCTGATACGGAATTGCCGGATTTTCCTTGACCCCGACCGCGAACCGGTTGACTCACCTTCCTCATCTCTGAGAAAGTCAGAGCCGCGCTCGCTTCTTGGGGGAAGCTACCCCAAAGCTACCCCTTGACTCGCGTTGTTATGCATGTTCCAGTTTGCGTGTGGATCGAGATTGCCTGGCTCATGGTCAGGGCACCTTGAAGAAAGGCACAAACATGGACCCGCAGAAACCAGAGGGACCCCAGCCGTTCATCTCTCAGCAGGAGCGGCCCGACTTAACGATCGATCTGAACAAAAAGATCGGCGACCTGACCGTCCGCGAACTCCAAACTCTCCTCGGGGGCGGAGCGTCGCCAGACAAGCTTAAGGAACTGGCAAAGGAGAAAGAGGATCTGATTGACAAGATCCCGACCAAGGACCGGAAGGACAACAAGGACCACAAGGATCCCAAGGACCACAAGGACCAGAAGGACAACAAGGATCACAAGGATCCCAAGGACCCCAAGGACACAAAAGACAACAAGGACTCCAAGGACTCCAAGGACCAAAAGGACCAGAAGGATAAGGACCCCAAGGACCCGAAGGACCCCAAGGACAACAAGGATCACAAAGACCCCAAGGAGCACAAAGACGAGAAGGACGCCAAGGATCGCAAGGAGAACAAAGAGGGTTTGCTCGAGAAAGTCCCGCATAAGGACCAGCTCGAAAAGCTACCGGAGATCGGCGGGAAGGGGACGAGTGAGGGGACATCCACTCCGAATCCTGTGCCTGGGCTGGAGGATCTTATCCGGCGCGTTAGTGGGCTGGAGAAGGAGGTCCAGGACCTGAAGGGATCCGGCCGCGGTCCGGGCGGATAGGCGAGCTCCGTCAACTTCCACGCAATGAACGCTTGGGGGCAGCGATGGGCGTCGTACTAATCCTCGGCCACAGCGACGACCTCTGCTGCCGCAAGGTTCAGGAGCAGCTCTTGGGCCGGGGGCGCCAGGTCCTTTATTTACCCGAAGACCGCATCCTCCCCGGTCTCGACTTCACCTGGGAGGTCCACGGCCGGACCCTTCGTGGGCGAGTGCGCTACGGCGGCCAACAGGCGGAGTTCGAAGAAATCGATGCCGTCCTGACGCGATCCTACGGGGTCCCAGTCTCCCTGGAGACTTACGCAACTACCAACGGCCGATATGTCAGCTCGGAATGGAACGCGTTGACGATGGCCTGGCTGGCAAGCCTGCCTTGTCCTGTGGTCAACCGTCTGCGCCCGGAGCTGTGGTACCGAGTAAGCCTGAACGTCACGGTCCTCGCCGCGCTCGTCCCGGCCGCGCCGTTCAAGCGGCCGAGGACGATGGTGACGACCCGGATCGAGGACGCCCGCGACTTCCACCGCCGTTGTGGTGGGCGCGTGCGCTACGAGCCGCTAACGCAGCGGGTCGGCTATCGGGTCGACAGCGACGAGGGCCTCGGCAAGCTGGCCGCCCTGTCCGGGACCCTGCCGTTCCAGGTCAGCGAGGTCCTCGACGGTGAGCCGTTCGAGGCGTTCGTTGTGGGAGAGCATGTCGTGATGATGGGAGCCGACCGCTCGGTGGCTCACGAGCCGCCGGGCCACGCCGCGGGAGACGCCCGCGAAGTCGTGCGGGCGCTGGGCCTGACGTTTTGCCGGCTCGCCCTGATCCATGCGGCGGGCGACGACTGGTACATCCTGGGCGCCGAGCGCATACCTCAGCTCTACGACTGTGGGGAGGACGTCCAAAACCTGGTCGTGGAGCACCTGGCTGAAGTGCTCACGACCGACGGCGAAGAGAGGCGCCCATGATTTTGATCTGCGGCCTGGTGGCGGACGGCATGATCGAACTGATGTGCGCCCGCCTTAACGACATGGGCTACGAGTATCTCTTGCTTGATGAGCGCCACTACCCGGGCCGCTGCGACCTCACTTGGGAGATCGATGGACGCGGCGTGTCGGGGCACGTTGTCACGCCGGACGGGCGCGCCACTCTCAGCGACCTCAGCGGCGTCTACGCCCGCTACGTGGAGTATCGCGACGACAGCAGGCCTGGCAATCTGAGTCCGCACGAGCGCGAGCTCGCAGATGCCGAGCACCAGGCCTCAATCATGAACCTGCTCGACCTGCTGCCCTGCGTCGTCATCAACCGGGCCAAGGCGTCCACCTCCAACGACTCCAAGATCTACCAGGGGGCCCTGGCCGTCTGCCGCGGGCTGCTGATGCCCAGGACGCTGGTGACGACCGACCCCGACGAGGCCCGCGCCTTCTACGAGGCGTGTGGGCGGCGGGTCATTTTCAAGTCGCTTAGCAGCGTCCGCTCGATCGTGCGCACGCTGGCCGATCACGACTTGCCCCGGCTCGACCGGCTCCGCGACTGTCCAACTCAGTTCCAGGAGCAGATTGACGGCGTAGACATCCGCGTCCATACTGTCGGCGACGAGCTTTTCCCCGCGGAGATCGTGTCCGAGGCCAGCGATTATCGTTACGCCCGCAGCCAAGGCGCTTCGTTGTCCGGCCGGCCCATCGACCTGCCGTCTGAGATCGCTGAGGCCTGCCTGCGGCTTGCCCACGGGCTTGGGCTGGAACTATCGGGAATCGACCTCCGCCGGACTCCTGATGGACGCTACTACTGCTTCGAGGTCAACCCCTCACCCGGGTTCATCTTTTTCGAGCGCTTGACCGGTCAGCCGATCAGTGAAGCGGTGGCCCGACGCCTCCGCGCTGTTTAATGAGCGCCGTGCGCGCAAAATGGCTGGCACCTCCTGTTTGGCTACTCAAACCCTTGAACGTTCACCTCGAATCGCGCCCGTTCTTCAGGCGTCAGGTCGCGCGGTTTGCGGGCCAGGGCTATCAAGAGCGGATCGGTGGGCCAGGTGCGGACGGTGCCGTCGTTCGAGGAAGTGACCACGGACTTGCCGTCGGGACTGAAAAGCGCCGAGCGGACCGGACCAGTATGCCCTTGAAGCGTCACGAACTCGCCGCCGCTGCCCACATCCCACACGCGCGCAGTGCGATCGTCCGAGGCGGTGACCAACCACTGGCCGTCGGCGCTGAAAGCGACGTGAGATGCAGGACGCGTGTGGCCGCGAAGGACGTGCCGCAGTGTGCCCGTGCCGGCGTCCCAGATCTGCACGGCGTGGTCGGCGGTCGTGGCGGCAAGGCAGCGGCCGTCGCTGCTGAACGCGGCGGCGACGATGGACGAGGTGTTTCCCCCGAGCGGTACCTGCCTTGCGCCCCCGTCCGCGCGTCGCAGCGCGGGCCTGGAAATTTCGCCGTCGGAACGGTATTCCTCAAGCTTGAATTGTAGTTCGCCGCCCAGGCCCGTCGCCCGGGCAAGGTCGAACAGCAGCGCACGATCGCTGTTTCTCGACAGAAGGTGTTTCCCGTTCGGACTGAACAGGAGCGTGTCGTCCGACGAGATCCCCGGCGGCATATTCAGCGTCTTGTTTTCGAGATCGATCCAGCCGAACAGCTTTGAGGCGGCGAAAGCGTGATTGCCGGGCCCCCAGGTAATCGAGCCTTCCCATTCGTGCGTCGGGTTCAGCGCGTCCCTGGCAGTCCACAGCAACTTCCCGTCGGCGGCGTCCCAGATATGAACGAACGCCGCTTTGGGATCAGCGACAGGATGACCGCCGGAAGCGACGACCTTGCCGTCCTGCGGCTGGACGTAACAGTAGCTCTGTCTAGTGGTCGAGCGCGTCAGGATGCGGCGTCCGTCAGGGCTGAACGACGCCCAGTCGACGGCGCACTTCGGTCCGGCCACGTGGAAGAGCTGGCGCCCTGTGGCGACATCCCACACGCGAACCGGCGTGATCGGCAGCTCGCGCGCAATCGGCCACTGTTCGCTCGCCATCGTGGACAAGGTGTTTGACGGCGTACCGAGCTTGATGATCCGCACGAGCCGGTCGGAAGAGACCGTCAGCAGTCGTTTGCCGTCGGGACTGAACTGGGCGATAAATCCACCCAGCCCCTCTTTGAAAAATGGCTCGTTTTTCGGCCGATCGGGAGTGAGCCTGGAGATAACTTGGCCGCTTGCCACATCGATAATCCGGGCGAATTCATCCGCTTCTCCGCGCCGATAGGCGTCCACGCTTGCGGCGACCATCAACCGTCCGTCCTGACTGAGGGCCGGCGTCTGAAGTCCGCCGCCCCAATGGTCGGGACGAGGCGGAGCCCCGATTACAGCGCCCAGGGGCGCGGGTCCCCTCACGTCCCAGAGGCGCCCGGTCCCGTCCAGGGAAGCGGTCGCAAAATGCCGGCCGTCGGGACTGAGGCACGCTGCCGTCACTTCGTCGCTGTGCCCGCGCAGGACGCCGACCTCCTGCAGGCTGTCGGCGTCGAGAACGGCAACTGCGCCGGTCTGGAGAGAACGGGCCTGGTCCACGGACTCGACAGTTGACGAAGCGGACGTTTCCCCTGCGCGAACGACAAATATGTGCCGGCCGTCACCGTCGAAAAATGCGGCCCGTACGCGCAGCGTTGGTCGCTTCCCCCCCAGCCATTCTCTCGGAAAAACCCAGTAAACCGAACCCGCGATGAAATGGGAAACGGCCAGGCCGCCGTCGTCGCAGCAGAGCAGCAAGCGCCGGCCTTCGCGGCTGAATTCGATCGAGCGGATGCCTGTTCCTGTTCGCGGGGAGAACCGGAGCGTTTCGCGCTGGTCAGGCACCGTCCGCACGACGACGGTCCCCTTCGAGTCGCCAATGACAACTCGCCCTCCGTCGGGGCTGAAATGCGCGACCATGGCATTTTCATCCTGCCGGCCGCCGGTCGAACCCTTTGCCGGCGGATCGGGAAGCGCCTCTCCGCTTTCCGCATCCCACAGCCTGGCTCCGGGCCGCGCGGCAGCCGCGGTTCGGTCGCTCCCGGGAAGCATGAATGACGCGGCCCAATCCCGCGACCAGTTGCCACCTTCACCCACACGCGTATCCCTGACCGCGTCGCGGTCGCCTGCCGGCGGGTCGATCTTCCAGGTCGCCCGATCGGGATCGTTTTGCTTCGGGTCATCGGCGTATTTCTTGCCCTGATCGATGCCGCTGGCAAGCGTCAACACGCGGCGGCCGTCCGGGCTGAACTCGGCGGCATCGAGTGAGGCTGTCGACCTCACCAGAAACCCTGGCACCGGTGCGCCGGTCGCGACGTCCCAGAGTCGCGCGGTCTTGTCCGCGGAGGCCGTGAGAAGGCGGCGGCCGTCGGGGCTGAACGACGCCGCGACGACGTGATCGGTATGCCCGCGCAGCGTATGCAGTTGCCGGCCGCTCTCGACGTCGTAAAGGCGGACGACACGATCCGTATAAAGGTGCGTTTCACCGCCGGCGTACTTGACCAGGGCAGAACTGCCGAACGTCGCCGCCAGGAGACGACTGTTCGGGCTGAGCGCGATCGTGCTGAAGCGCTGGTCGGGCGGCGCCTGGATGGCACTCAGCAGGCGGCCTGTCGCCGCCTCCCAGATATGCGCGGTCCCTACCTCCAGGCGCCGCTTGGCCCGGAGCTTTTCCTGACCGATGAACACTCCGAACAGGTCGGTCCGCGTATTGACCGTCACCCACTGGTGAATCGTGCCTCCGGACAGGGTCACGAGACGACTCCCGTCGCGGCTGTAGGAAACGGCAGTCACCGCAAGGGGCGCCGGTTCGTGTTCCGAAAAGGTGGGCCGGGCTACCAACGTCCGCACTTCACGGCATTCGCCAAGTGCCGCCAGCAGCGCATTATTGACCGGCGCCAGGCGCGGACCCCGTCGGGCCGCCTCGGTCGCCAATAGCAGAGCCAGCCCCGGATTGCGCGGCAGGACGTTCGTGGAATGGGTCGTCAGCCGCAGGGCTTCGGAGCGGTTGAGCGCGGCATCCTTCGCCGCCAGCGCTGCGTTCTTGAGGTTCCGCTCGGCCGTGACATCGCCGAGGGCCTGCTGGAGCTCGCCGGCCCTGCGCGTAACGGCAGCGCGGGCCTCGTCGGCGTCGAGCCTGGCGTCTTCGGCCGCGTTCCTCAGACGCTCCGCACCGGCATAGAGAAACAGGCTTGCGGTCAGGCCCAAAGCCAGAGCGACGAACACCGTGCCCCCTGCCGCGACGGCGCCGCGATGCTTTCGAACGAACTTCCGCAGCCGGTAGGTCACGCTCGGCGGTCCGGCGGCGACCGGCTCGTCGCTGAGGTGCCGCTCGATGTCGGCGGCGAATTCCGAGGCCGTCCCGTAGCGCCGGGTGCGGTCTTTCTCGAGCGATTTCATGACGATCCAGTCCAGATCGCCGCGGACGAGCTGGCTCAACCTGCGCGGATCGGTCTTGCGATGAGACGAAACCGCGGTGAGCGCCTCGCCCAGAGTCGAAAGCCGCATGCTCGGCCGCAGGGGCTCTTCTTCGCGGATGATGCGGCGGATTTCGTCGAAGGCCGCCTCGCGCAGCCGCGTGCGGTCGAACGGCGTCTGGCCAGTGAGCAGCTCGTAGAGCAGCACGCCGAGCGAATAGATGTCGGCCCGCGTGTCAATGTCGAGGCCGCTCATTTCGGCCTGCTCGGGGCTCATGTACAGCGGCGTCCCCACCATCTGAGCGAAGTTCGTGAACAACGTCCGCTCCGTCATCTCCTGGTGGATCGCCTTCGATACGCCGAAGTCGATGACTTTTGGAACCGGCTTGCCGTCGTGCAGCGTGACCAGCACGTTGGTCGGCTTGATGTCGCGGTGAATGACGCCCTTCTGATGGGCGTGCTGCACGGCGTGACAGACGGGGATGAACAGTTGCAGCCGCTCGCGGGGAGTAAGGTTGTTCTGATCGCAGTACTCGGTGATCGGGACGCCGCGCACGAGCTCCATGACGAAGTAAGGCCGGCCGGACTCGGTTTCGCCGGCGTCGAACACCTGCGCGATGTGCGGATGGTTCATGAGCGCCAGCGCCTGGCGCTCGGCCTCGAAGCGCGCGACGACCTGCCTGGAATCCATCCCCGGTTTAATGATCTTGAGCGCCACCTTGCGCTTGACCGGCCGCTGCTGCTCGGCCATGAAGACCAGCCCCATGCCTCCTTCGCCGATCTTCTGGAGCAGTTTGTAGGAACCAAGGACGGCGCCCGGCTGTTCGAGAATGGGCTCGTATGGCGCAGTGGGGGCGAGCCGCGCGGGCGGCTGGTCGAGAAGAGCGCCCGAGACGGCGTCGGCGTTCAGCAGCGCGTTGAGTCGCGCGCGCAGAACCGAGTTGCCGGCGCAAGCCTTGTCGAGGAATGCCGCCCGCTCAGCGGGAGACTCTTTTGCGACGGCGACCAGAAAGATCTCTTTGAGCTGGTCAAACTGCGTGCTCATGACTGCCCTCCGGGGAGAAACGTGTGTATCCACGCAGTCATGCGAAATTTGAGCGCGGCAAGTCTCAGGAAAGTTCCATTTTCAAGTCCGCGCCGGGATGTTCCGGTCGCTTTTGCGGGCAAGTTGGGCTGGCTTCCTCTGGTCCTCCAGCATTCGCTGCCTTGGAATTTGCCATCTCGCGGATCAGCCAGGCGCGGGCAAAGGACCAGTGACGAAAGGCCGTGGCTCGTGACAGGCCTGCCATCTCTGCCGCCTCTTCGACCGCTAATCCGGAAAAATAGCGCAACTTGACGAGCATGGCCGCTGCGGGGTCTTCTTGCGAAAGCCGCGTGAGCGCCTCGTCGAGCAGAAGTAACTCATCGGGCGCAGAGTCGGTGGCAAGATCCGTTTCGCGCAATTCGACGCGCTGTCGTTCACCCCCGTGCTTGACCGCCATCTTGCGGCGCGCGCTTTCGATGAGAATGCGCCGCATGGCTTCGGCGGCCGCGGCAAAAAAGTGGCGGCGTCCGTCCCAGTTTGCTGGGAACTTCGGGCCGACAAGCCGGAGATACGCCTCATGAACCAGGCCCGTCGCATCCAACGTCATCCCCGGCCGTTCTTTGGCCATCTGACTGGCGGCGAGGCGGCGCAATTCGTCGTAGACCAGAGGCAACAGCGCGTCGGTCGTCTGCCCGTTCCCGCTCGCGATTGCGGCCAACATTTCCGTGACATTGGTCATGGGATCCATTGTATCCACCTGCAGGGGCGCGCCCTACTCCCGGAACCAGCGCTTTCAAGAATCTTATGGCCGGTGAAATGGTGAGAATTATGCTCACCTGGACGGGATCGTCTGCTGACTGCCGCTGTCGAGGAAAATGTCCTGGTCCAGCTTGAAAACCTACGGATGCATCCGGCAGTCGGCTTCCCGTCTGGAGCGAGGCGGCCTGCATTTACACGGATGGGTCTAACACGCGATGCCGTTTCATGCAACAGGTGATCGTGTAGAATGGGAGCATGATGTGAGCGAGTGGCCAAGGCGACCTGGCGATGCCCCCAAACGAAGAATGCCCGAACTGCCATCAGAAAGTAGAAGATTGGCACGTCGAGTGGTACAAGACCGAAGGACGAACGCTTTATCAGGGGCTGGCAGCAATGGACTGCCCTTTATGTGGGCTGCCCGTCGGATTTCAACAAGGAAAGATTGGACCGGCGCCGTCTGGAGTCCCCTTGGTGAGGCGGTACGCCGACAAGGCGGCGGAGTGGGCTCCGTTAGGCGCAAAGTACGCCGGTGGAACGTTACTCGGATATATTTCGACATCCGGACCGGGGAGCCAGTATGCGAACTACTGGACTCCTCAAGAGATCCAACAAGCGGACTGGAACGAGAAGGCAAAGAAACAGGGGGCCGTGACAATGACGATTCTAACCCCAGAAGAGAAGGAATTTTTGGACGTGTTCCTCCACGAGGCCACGACCTCTCCGTTTTTCGATGGGCCGGCCACCAAAGCGCTCTACGCAATTGGCGTCGAGTACAGGGACATCTCGTACATCGCCTGGGCCTACGAGCAAGATATTCCCCGGACCCGCTTTGAAATCGGCCATCCTGCTGACGTGGCACCGCCGCTCCCCTGGACGACTCGAGAGTCTGTACTGCGACGCGACAAGGAAATCCAAGGCATCTGGGAACAGCAACGAAAACCAGTGGGCACGCCGAAGGCTTCGTAAGTTCTTTCAGGGTGAAAGCAATTTCGGGCGGGTTTCGCCTGGGACTGTTCCCTCGACTCCCCTGTCCCCTCGACTCCCCTGTCCCCTCGACTCCCTGGGCAGCACAGGGCCACATGTCCAAGTACCGGGCCACGGTGGCCCTGTTGGCTTGAACACATAAACGCAGTGATTGCATTAGCTTGCGACAATGCGAGAGAGTACCGGGCCACAGGGCCACGTGTTTTTCGCAGTCATTAAGAGCATGTTTGCCAGTTTGCCAAGGATCACGGGACCGGGGCACGGGCCTACAACAATCAGGACAAGTATAAGCAGATGCCCCCTTATGCTGCTAGGTTCGCACGCCGCACGCGGCATGTAACCTTGACCAAAATACGTTAAAACGTCCCTGATCCCTGCATTAAGCCAAGAACCTAGGAGCGACCCCATGCCGCAAACACCCCACATGGAAAAGCACTTCACCTCCTCTGAAACTGTCCGAGACATTGTGATCGGCATGGCGGACGGCTTGACCGTTCCCTTTGCGCTCGCCGCGGGCCTGTCTGGTGCGGTCGATGCGGCGCACATTGTCATCACCGCGGGACTGGCCGAGATTGCAGCCGGGTCGATTGCCATGGGCCTGGGAGGATATCTGGCGGCGCGGACCGATGCGGAACACTACGCTTCCGAACTGGATAGGGAGCAGCGGGAAGTGGTTGAAATGCCAGAGCAGGAGGCAGCGGAGGTCGCCGAGATCTTCCGGGCTTACGGTCTTGAGACGGACACGGCAGCAACCGTTGTCACCGCGCTGCGGGCCGACCCGAAGCGTTGGGTCGAATTCATGATGCGCTTTGAGTTGGGGCTGGAAGAACCCGATCCCAGGCGTGCCCGCAAGAGTGCCTGGACCATTGCGTTGTCTTACATCGCTGGGGGTCTGGTGCCGCTGGCCCCTTACTTTTTCTTGCGCAATGTCCACCAGGGTCTGATCGCCTCGGTGGTCGTCACGCTGCTGGCTTTGTTCGTCTTCGGGTACGTCAAGGGCAAGTTCACGACGCCGCGCCCGCTGCGCAGCGCGTGGCAAACGGCCCTGGTGGGCGGTCTGGCTGCCGCCGCTGCGTTCCTAATCGCCAAAGCCATCGGCCAGTGAAACACTGCAACAAGACCAGGCGATGGCTGCACGCTCGACACCATGAAGGGCTTGACGGATTTGTCGCCGCTGGCAGCCGCCCCAGCGCTGCGACGTCTTTCCGTCGTTGCCATGCCGCAGCTTAACGCCGAGAGTTTCCGCTGCTTCCTGCACCACCGCGGGCTGCAAGAACTGTGCGCCGATACGGGCAAGAGCCGCGTGAACGACGCCGTGAAACGCATGTTTCCAGGAATCGCTAGAGCCGGCCGGCAAGGGAGGCCGACCCGCGCTTGACGGTGGTGCAGACCCTTCGCTTGCAAAAGCGACACCGCGGTTAATGAGGGAGGGGTGAACGGTTACCCGTGAACAACGGCCGCAATGGTGGTTGTGCTAGGGGTCGGAACTACAGACATGTGGGAACCGCAGACTACAGGATGGACCAGACTATGGACTGTTTGGACTTAGGCTGGCCAAACACGTTCGCGTTCCCTAGGATTTTGGCATGCCAACCTTACCGCTGACATTTCGCATCAAAGTCGCCGCGGATCGCACTCTCTGCGAGACCGCTGATTTCACGCGCTTCATCATTGACCTCACCGACAAACAGGTGGCTCATCATCCAACGACTGACGACGACGACCAAGCCGAATTTCGAATCGCATGCGATGCGTTTAATTTTTGGCGGATTATGCTTCGGCTCTGTCAGGACAACGGTCTCGCCACAATTGAGCACCCTTTTCTGGATCAAATCATCGGACACATTTGCGCCGACCGTCAATATGATCCTGATGATTTCGCCTCGGCCCTGGAAGCGACAAAACACCGGGTTCGGCATCCGTATGGACTCCAACCTCTCGAGGTTGCCTTGGAACGGGCAAGAACGCACCCCATCAAGCTCATCGACGAAAGCATCTCCCGTTCCAGAGCCTGCTCCGAAATTGCGGCAATCGCTTGGCAACTTCAGAAATCTGAAGGTGATCGCCCTATTTTTCTGCCGATCGAGCAATTACGCAGGATCTTGAGGCTACGCAAGCTCGTTGTTAGCGGTGCCGTTCGGCGTCTCATGAAATGCGGGATTTTGGAATCGATCAATTCCGCTTACAGCAGGGGGAAAGCGCGGGAATTTCGATTTGTCGGACGACAAGGAATAGATTTCGAGCTACCGAACTAGGAAACGCGCGTGACAAGAAAGGACATGATTCATGGGCAAGACCAGAACGCCGCCGCGAACCGACAACGAGGTTCGCCAGATCCTCCTTGAATATTTTTACAACAGAAACAAGAACGCACGCAGCGCCCGAAGTGACAAGACCGGTGCTGCTGCAAAAATCAGCGTCATCAGAAGAGAGTTGAAGGTAAGCCATAGCCTCAGTCAGTCGGAAATTCGCAGCAATTTGACATACCTGATCAGCCAGGGATGGGTCGAAGAGAAGCAGGTCACGAAGAATGTGCCTTTAAAAGGCGGCACAATTATTCCGCAGGCAACTTCCTATTACCAGATCACGGCGGCCGGAATCGACAAAATTGACGGCCCAGGAAGTTTCACACGGCCCAGATCGGAAGGCGTTAAGATTGAAGCTACCGGTCAAAACATCATTACTGTGGGAGATGGCAATCAAGTCGATGCTCGCTACAGCCCTGTCGCGAACGAACTCGCTGAATTGAAGCGAGCCCTAGTAAAATCTGACCAACTTGATGAGGCGAGCAAGAGGGAAATCGTCGCCGACATTGATACTATTCAGAATCAGTTGGCGAAAGCCAACCCGGATAGATCAGTTATTCAGCGAATTTGGACTGCGATTGAGAAAACCGCGATTGCTGTCGGCCTGGCCGCCAACGCGGCCAGACTAGGCGGGTTAATCGGCTCGTTGATCGGTTGGAAATAAGCGAGCGCGGTAAGAAGGATCGAAGAACGCCTTGCTTTGGCGTAGAATACCGTAGCCACCAAACCACAGGCCACAGCGAAGGGGTGAGGAATGAACCCACAAGACCCGCGTCGCAGCTTTGAAGAAGCTTTTGGCAGGCTTAGTGCTCTGTTTCACGGTGCAATAAAAAGGATCCGGGAAGACGACAAGTACCTTGAGGAAGCTGAGGAACAGCTAGAAGCGGTTTCCGAAGCACATCGCTTGCTCGATGCAGAGCGGAAGCAGGAAGCAGGGAGGAATCACACCCGGCTGCGCCTGGCCGATTCAAAAATGGCAATTATGCAGGAGGAGATCCTGAAGGCTCAAGGCCTTCAATATGCCGCCCAGCGCAAGGTAACCCGGATGGCTAAGTTAGTGGCTCAATGGCAGGATCGTTATGAATTGACCGACGAAGAACGCAAGAATGCAGTGGAAAAAGCCGACATGCTCGAGACCGAGAACGCGGCACTTTTGGCCGAAAACACCAGCCTAAAGCAGCAACTTCGAGTTGATTCGGTCAACTCGAGACTAGTAATTCATGACACTCAGGAATGCCTCAAATGCGGGACTGAACATCTAGTGCAGCTAGATGCAAACACTTACCATTGCTCTGGTTGCGGCCAATCGTACACCTTAGATTTCGATGATTCTATTTCGTAACGGGTTGGACCGCGAGGAGAAAGTTTATTTCTACTCGTGAGATCCTAATAACGAACATGCTCGACGACGCAATAGGCAAAACCTCGTAACGTGACCGCCGGCTGGATTTTCATACGTAAGCTAGGCTGCCACGAACCCCGACGCACGCCGCACCGCCCAAGAATCACCGGTTTGGTATCTTACTTGGTAAGCGAAGTATGGCTACTCCAGTGGCAACGTCTCCAGGCCCCCTGGCGCAATTTGTCGATGGGTTCCCTTCATTTGATGAGACCCTCGAAGAACTTCCTCTCGTTCACAGTAGCCGATGCGAGTTTTTCTCGGACATCGCAGCCACACATTTATTATCGCCCCGGCTCTGCCCGGTTTTCAAAGAACCGCTAGTATACTTATTTTACGGGCGACCCGCGTATCGCTCTCACCGTGGAGGCCGGGCGTCTACCGACATCGCGTTCTGTCCGATCTGCTTTGTATTTAAGCCGTACACCATCTGCGATAAGGTAATCCGAATGTTCCCGTTCGATTCGGGGGCCTGGCAGGGTGGTCGATTCAAGAAACATATTGCGAGCGACCAGGTAGCTCATTACGAACTCACTGCGGCCATCGACAGCGCGCGCCGGATCACGCACCTATTCTTTGAGACAAACACAAACTATTTTGTGGGTGATGCCAAGAAAGGTCTCGCCATCCCGGCCTCGGAAATCGAGGCGGCAAGCTACTATCAATTGATTACGGAGGAAGGCGAGGCGGATTACGACGACAGGCGTTCTTCGATCGAGCTTCAGGCAAGAGACAATATCACATTAAAGGATACGCTACTGACCGTAATTCTTCCATGCAGTTTTCTCCAGAGCGCGGCAGTCCGAAACGTGATCGTCAAGTCGTGGCGAACCTATCCCCTGGCGTATTCCACGGTCAAGGGAACGATGCCAAGTGAATACAATCCTGTAATAAGGGCGATGCTCCAGGAGCATCTGAAACGGGGAGGTTACCTGTGAAGAACCCCACGTCCCTTTCCCTGTTCGGGTTTGTTAATCCGACAAAGGCTTTTCCTTCTTTCCTCGTTCCCGTTTTCGGCGACGGCGATGGCCAGTGGATTCAAGATGGATTTCACGAGTTTACCGTCACTCGATTTGCGCCCTGTGAAATTGATTCGGAGGAAATAATATCCCTCGGGCCCATTAGTGCTAGTCACGATTCCGACACTTCACCGAAACACACGAAAAACAGCGTGTTCGTTAGAGTTGGCGACAAACCGCTTTACGCATTCGCATTTGAGGACAAAGAGGTTTTGTACGGGACCGCCGAGGTTCTCAAGGCACGGCTTGAAGATCGCCTTTCCGAAATTCGCCGTCATACCTTTGTGTTCATTGAAGTGTGTGGATTTCTGGGCAAGCAAAGAGAACTGTTGAGTGCCTTCGACGAGGCCAAAGCCATATTGCGCCAAGTCGACTCACAAACCGCCGAACGGTGGTATGCCGAGCATATTGCTTTCTCGGATTCGATGCTTACACAGACATCGGTTATCGACGTTGTTAAGCGAACCTTGACAGAGTTTCGGAACGTTCGTATCCATTTCGATCCGCCGCCTGAACCCGCGACCGAAGGGGCTTACGTTTCCTGGACTTCAATCGAACTGGACGCGGCTATTCAACAGTTCTTCGAATCCCAATTTCCACGCGGGCTGTTCCGGCATCAAGCCAGGGCGATCGACCATGTGTTGAAGAGAGTGCATACGGTTGTCGCCACAAGAACGTCGTCGGGCAAATCACTGATCTATGCCTTGCCAGTGTTGCAATCATTGGTGCAAGATCCGAAATCCACCGCCATGTTTCTTTTCCCGCAAAAGGCGTTGGCCAGTGACCAGCTGATTAAGCTAAGGCAACAACTCGCAGGCGTCGTACCCCTCGCCAACTTGTTATCTGTCCGCCAGTCTTTTGTGAGCCGATATGACGGAGCGACGCCTGACAACGTGCGTCCCCAGATCCGCGAGCAAGCCCACATCGTGTTGACCAACCCTGACATGTTGCATCTCGGGATCCTTCCCTGGCATGAAAAACACTGGAGCCGGTTTCTCGCCAACCTAAAGCACGTCGTAATCGATGAAGGTCATGAATACCGTGGGATTTTTGGCACTAACGTGGCCTACATTCTGCATCGTTTGCGCCAGCTTTGTGCGCGTTACGGGTCGTCGCCGACCTTCATCGCTACTTCCGCAACAATGGCGGACCCGCAAGAGCATTTGGGGAAACTCACGGGCCTTCCATTCACTTGCGTGGACAGCAGCTACGATGGAAGTCGGCAGGGTCGAAAGAAGTTCTGGATGCTAAGCGGTCAAGAGCACTTCTACGACTTGGGCAGAAAAGTGGCGATGCAGTTGGCGGAGGTCGGACTGAGCGTGCTTGCTTTTTGCCCAAGTCGTGTCGCCGCGGAGCGCATGCTAGCCAGGATTTTGTCTGCCAAAGAGAAAGAGGCAACAGCATTCGTGCGCGTTTACCGGGCAGGGCTCTCTGCTCAAGAACGTGAAGAAATCGAAAACGGACTTCGGGACAAGTCAGTTCGCGTCGTGTTCTCTACAAGCGCTTTGGAGTTGGGGATCGACATTGGGGCCATTGATGTCGTCCTTTGCATTGGCCTCCCAAACAGCATGATGAGCCTTTGGCAGCGAGCTGGTCGTACGGCTCGTGCGGGCAAAGATGGGGCAGTTGTGTTCATTCCTGCGGATACGCCAATCGATTCGTATTACTCGGCGCACCCAGGCGAGCTCTTCGCAAAGTCCAATGAGCCGCTTGTCTTGAACCTCACGAACCGTCGCGTGGTTCATCAGCATTACGCTTGCGCTGTGCGCGAAGTCGGGGACGAGGACAAGCTCGATTTGGCCATACTCGGTGACACAATGAGGAAGGTCAAGACCCTGCGCGCCGAAGGTAAACTTGACGAAGACATCTTTTACCGAAGCGACCCACACCGCGACATCAATATCCGCAGCATGGGAGAGGGTTCCTACAAGCTCATATGCGCCGGAAACGAGATTGGAGAGATCGATCAGTTTCATCTACTTCGCGAGGCCTACCGCAACGCGATCTACCGGCACGGTGGCGCCGCTTTCCGCGTTAAGGATGTAATCAAAGGTAGTCGAAAGGTGATCCTTGATCGTGAGCGTTCTTGGAACGAGACAACAGCTTTTTTGCAGAAGAAAATTAGGCTTAAGCGCCGGAAGTCGATTGCTGACTATAGCGGCGTCATGATTGCCACGGTTGCAATTGACGTAAACGAGTTTCTCCTCAACGTAGTTGAGAAAGATCGAACCGGCGCCGTCGTGAACCAGTGGCAGGGAGCGGCCGGCATGCCGGGGCATTTCCTTCCAACGGAGGGTACGCTTATCCTGCTGCGCAAGCCTCTCTGGGAGAGAATTGTCACCGAACTCGGGTACCAACCCGCCCGGTCGGCCCTTCAATCGTGCGAGCGTCTCTTCGGGAGTCTATTCCCCACCGTCTCCGGACCGTGTGACACTCAGGACTTCTCTTCAACCTCTGAAATCTGGAGCGATGGCCAGGCAGCGATTTACCTCTATGACATGGTTTACGATGGGGTTGACTTGACCACCGGCGCTTTCGACCGGATTTCCGAGCTTGTCGAACGGTCATTGGATCGGTTGACTTCGTGCGACTGCACGACCGACGAGGGCTGCTTTCGCTGCATCGCCAATCCACGTGTCCCAGAGCCCGCAAGTAAGAAGGCGACTGAAGCGCTGCTTATAGCCATTCGGGCTGTCGTCGGGTCGGAGGAGCCCGTCATCACGCGGACGACTGTGACGCCACTGGAAGAGTTGGGCCCAGACGCTCCATTGAAGTGTCGAGCCTGTGGAACAGCTATGGCGGCAACAGCAAAGTTCTGTAGCAACTGTGGCGAGAAACTCGGAGAATAGCCAGATCATGCTGCCCAGGATGTCATTTGACCGGAAAGAAAGCCTGCAAGCTGTGGGGATGTGATGGACCAAGACAATCGTATCGCCCTGATTCAGGAGCGGCATCAGCACCTAGAGAAAGGGGTGGCGCCGGCAACCCCAGCCAGCGAGATGTCAATGGACAGCTCGCTGTCTGGCAACGCATGTATTCGGACGTCAGCGGAGGTTGACCAAAAGGATCTTCGCACAAATCTCCGCGAAATTTACCCAATTCCTGCGATCCACGCGCGGCGGATCACGCGGATGGAAGAAACGGTTCTTAGCGAATTCCGCCTTGATGCCGACCTCTCTCATTATTTGGGAACGGAGAATCTCGGCGTTTTCGTTGGTGGCTGCTCTAGGATGGGGGCAATTGTTCGATTTTTCCACGATCTCGACGAAGTTCCTTTCGGTGGGATGTGGGTAGTTCTCGCATCCTCGAATGCGACCGCTCAGGAGCTTTTCCAGAACTGGCACCCCGCGCAACACGGGACCTCGCAGAATGTGCCTCCCTACTGGGACACCGGCCGATTGCTTTTTAGCACCCCCGAGGGGCTGTCACGTATTCCATGGAAAACGATGGAGCAGGCCGCACAAGTTGCAGGAATCCTTCTTCTGGACATGCCTTGCTGGGTGTACCAGGCCCGCGGCTATCCGGGACAGTCGAACTATGCGGGCAATGACCGACCGCAGCGGATTGCGAACTGCCGCGCTCGGTTAGCCCATGGTCAATGGTCCCCGCCCCTGTTCATATTCACTCAGAAGCCCGCAAAGTCGATCAACACGATAGCCATGCAAAGTCCCTACTGCCTGGAAGGCTTCTGGTTTCTCCGTGGCGACACAATTCGAGTGCAGTTAGAAACTGTCGACGAGTGGGCCGACTGATGTTGGCTCACATCGAGGTTGCCGGGGCCGCCAGTCCGCATTGCCAGCGGTATTGCCGCGATGACTTGCCCTTGAGACGGGTCCCTTCGCCGCGGCGGGCAGGCGATAGCCCTGCCGCACCAATTCCATGTCATTTCTCCAGAAGAGACCAAGTGACAGTTTACGCGTGTTCCACGCGGCCAATGACTTGCGGAAAAACGGGTCTACGGCGAATTCCGAGCCGTGTTCGAGGGGTTGCGCGAGATCGATACGGAGTCTTTCCTCCATGAGGAAGCCGGTTCAATGCGTGGGGTCTGCATAAACGGTCCGTGAGCCGGCTGCGCCCGTTGGGTCCGCTGGCTGTTGCTCGTCACAGTGGTTCCTGCATCAACAGCCGCGGCCACTCTGGAACAGCCCTTGCGCACTCACGCAGGTGACCGTGATCGAATACGGCGACCTGCCGAAACGGTGTCGCCGCGTCGCCATTATCGTAAACGAGCACGTGCGGCAGGCGACGTATTGCCAAGCGCAAATTGTCCAGCGTGCGCGGAAACCTCGCGAGCAATTTGTCGTCGGGAACGTCGTGGCCGCCCTGGACAGACGGCCCGGCTATTGGCCAGGATGCATGCCAAGCAGGAGCAACATTCGCCGCACCAAAACATGCTGTTCCGAGTTTAGCTCAAGCAGCGCAGCCGTTGCACGGCCGACAGCAGTCAACGGCTCAAGCACGGCCGGATCCGACTCTGACCAGCGGAAATGGTCTTGCCTGCAATTGAGGAAGAAGTTCAGCAAGCTGTTTCAGCACCACGCGTGCGCGCAGCTTTTCCACGGTCCGCTCTTCCGCCAGGTCAACCAGCGCCAGTAATTCTTCTCGTTCCTGCGGCGTCAGGGACTCTTTGTTTTCGGACAGCCACAACAAGCGCCGATCCAGGGCCGCTGGCAGCCGGTAGCCAGCCACTTGCTGAAGTGCTGCAGCGCACTCACCAAGCACGGAATCAATCGTGGGGCCGTTGGTTGCGGCAATGCTGTTTGCCATGGCTACCCCGAGTAATGGGCTACCTCGCGACGATCGTTATTATAACCAGATCTTGTCCCCATAAAGCGCCCGCTGCCGCGTTGGCTTCGATCTGCCCATCGCTTCGACCACCGGCACGAACTCGATGGCCGGCTTCATGAACCGGCGTTCGAGCTTTTGCGGCACGAGCGTCGAGGCCGCCGGGGTCGCCAGAGCAATCGATTAAACGCCAATGCATATCTCTTTGTCGCGTCTCGATGCGGTCACGAGTCGGTTGGCGTGCCAGAAACTCCCTCTTGGGGCAGTCGGCATAGGAAGAGTAGTCGATGTACGGCACGCAGAGGTCAGGCGGGGGGCCCTTGTCAACAAGCGATTAAAAGAGTCCGCTCCCAGGAGGGCCCGCGCGTCGAGCAGTTCGCGCACGTGAAAAACCTCGGCGGGTTGCACCGGGTCGGACTGCTTATACGGTCGAAACAGAAACAAGGTGTCCGATTCCGGATGCTCCAGGCCAATGCCTTCGGAGCGCCGGCTCTCCTCGAAGCCGAGTGAGAGAAGGACCTCGCGCAGCTGACCGTAGGTAACACGTTCAGGCATCGCCCTGGTCTCCTTTCTCCCAGGCGGTCTCGGTTTCGATCTTGAGGCGGCGGAATTGCCGAATAGCTTCTTCATTGACCACGACGATCAGAATGACCGGGTACGGCTCCTTGATCCAGTGTACCACGTCCCGGTATTCAAGCCGAACGGCAATTGTGGCCGCGCCCCAGGAGGGCTCATCTACCTGCCTGCGCCGTCCGGCTGCGACCGGACGTACGCCAGGGCGTGACGAACCACCTCGTCGGCAAAGCGCTGGTCGAGCTTCAGGTGGCGGACGAGCCTGCGGTAGTAGATCGGGCCGAAGATCATGTCGATCAGGACCTGCGGGTCGATGTCCTTTCTGAACTCGCCGGAGGCCTGGGCGCGCTCGATTACCTCGGTTACGCAGGCCCGGCGCTTGCTCAGGTAGCGATCGCGGTACTCCTGGAGCACGCTGGGCTCGCTCTGGCCTTCGGCGAGGATCTCCATCGCCACCTTGCCGGGGAAGCCGTTGAACCTGCGGACTACTTCCGTTACCAGGCCGCGGATGGCCTTCTCGGAGTTCCTGCCGGGGGCCGGCAGGTCCTCGACGATGCGCGCGTCGAGCATGTCCATGACGAGGGCGGCCTTGGACGGCCACCACTTGTAGATCGTCGGCTTGCCGACCCCGGCGCGCCGCGCCACCTCCTCGATGGTCAGGTCGCGCACGGATTTCTGGTGCAGCAGGTCGTACACGGCAGCGAGGATGGTGTCGTGCGAAGCCGCCGCGGCGCTACGCGGGCGGCCCCGGCGTTTCTTTTCGTTCTGCTTAGCCATGGCCCTTACCCGCCCTTTTCTAATATTTTCCTTGACGTTTCGTAAACCGTATTGACTTCCTTACTGGTCCGCCGATATTATTTTACATGACGTAACGTTAATGTCCAGGTCGGTTAGACCTGGGTTTTCACGACCCGGAGCCTCACTTAAGGAGAAGTAGCCATGAAAGACAGCCTTATGAAAGTCGCGCTGGTCACGGGCGCCACGGGCGGCATCGGCCGCGTCGTCGCGACGAAACTCGCACGCGACGGCTTCGCCGTGGTCGTGCACTACGCCGGAAATGTCGACCGGGCGCAAGCGCTCGTGGAGGAGATCAAGGCCGGCAGCGGACGAGCCATCGCGGTTCGCGCGGATGTAGCAGAGGCGGCCGCTGTGGAGCGCCTCTTCAAGGAGGCCGCCGCTGCCTTCGGGGGCCGGCTTGACGTGGTCGTGAACACCGCGGGCATCATGCCGCTCTCGCCCATCGCCAGGGGCGATGTCGAGCTCTTCGACAAGGTGATCGCCACCAACCTCCGCGGCACGTTCCTCGTCCTGAGCCAGGCCGCCCAGCATGTTTCGAGCGGCGGCCGGATCATCGTGTTCTCAACCAGCGTCATCGCCCGGTCGTTTCCCACGTACGGTCCGTACATCGCCTCCAAGGCGGGCGTTGAGGGACTTGTCCACGTGCTGGCCAACGAATTACGTGGCCGCAACGTCACCGTGAACGCCGTGGCCCCTGGCCCCATTCCGACGGAATTGTTTCTCAAGGGCAAGACAGAGGCGCAGATCGAAGAATTCAGGAAGTTACCGCCGCTCGAACGGCTGGGCCGGTCGGAGGATATTGCCAGTGTTGTGTCCTTCCTTGCCGGTCCCGACGGTGCCTGGGTCAACAGCCAGGTTCTGCGCGCCAACGGCGGCTTTGCCTAACAGCTTCACGTTCAGCACAACGCCGGCCACATGGTGTAAACCTGTTTCCCAGAATTCCGCTCGGCTGCACGTCCGCACAGCCGACTCGGAGGACCGATAAGAATATGTTACCCTCCCGCTGCTAATTCGCATTGTGAAACGGTCACTGCGCTGTGGATGTGTTGACGAAGCGGGCGCGCGGTGTTGAAATGACATCTATGGCGTCAGAAGGACCACAGATTTCCGCCGGCAAGCGCTACGGCCAGATTGGCAAGTACGATATCGTCGCGCACCTGGCCAGTGGCGGCATGTGCGTCGTGTATCGGGCCGTGGACAGCAACCTCAATCGCGAGGTGGCCCTGAAAGTCTTGCCGCCGGAGTTTGCCTCCCAGCCTGCCCTGCTCGAGCGCTTCCGCCGCGAGGCCCGGCACGTCGCCAAGCTCCGCCACGAGAACATCGTCAGCATCTATGAGTTCGGCGAGGCCAACGGCGTCTATTTCCTGGCCCTCGAATATGTGGACGGCATCGACCTGGAAAAATACATCGAGCAACAGACGCGCGTCGATCCGCGTGAATCGTGCCTGCTGGTCGGCCAGGCTGCCCTGGCCCTGGAGCACCTGCACAAATTCCAGATGGTGCACCGCGACGTGAAGCCGGCCAATCTGCTGCTGTCGCGCAAGAACGGCCAGGCGCTGGTCAAGCTGACCGACCTGGGCATTGCCCGGGTGACATCGGAAAGTCAGTTCCGCATGACGAAGACCGGCCACACGCTGGGCACGGTCGACTACATCTCACCCGAGCAGGCGCGCGACAGCGGTCTGGCCGACATTCGCAGCGATCTGTATTCGCTCGGCTGCACCTGGTATCACATGCTGGCGGGCAGGCCGCCTTTCTCCGAAGGCGGCTTGACGGAACGGCTCTATAGCCACCTGAAAGACAAGCCCACGGATGTTCGCCAGATCAACCCGCGCGTGCCGCAGGAGGTCGTTGCCATCCTGGAGCGGCTGCTGGCGAAGCGGCCGGGCGAGCGCTATCAGACTCCCGCGGCCTTGCTGGCCGACCTGGCAAAACTGGGTTATACCAGCACAGACCTGCCGGGCGCTCAGCGCGCCGGCCGCGCCCGAAAGAAAGCCGGCAGGCCGCTGGAGGAACGGCCGACCGTTCCCAGTCTGCAAACCTCCTCGAGCAAAGCGGCTGCCGAGAATGACCTGCTCGGCATCGGTCCGGAACAGCGGCAGGCCGCGGCCGGTCAGTGCCAGCGCGCCAAGGAAGTGCTCAAGGCGGGGAACCTGGAATACGGCATCCATCTGCTCTTGAGCGCTTGCAAGCTTGACCCGGCGAACACGACCTACCGCCGCGCTGTGCGCAAGGCCGCCAAAATTCTGCACAAGAGCACGGGACGCGGCCACCAGTTCACCTTGCTGCCGCCCCTGGGCAACCGCACCAAGCTCAAGGCGGCCAAGAGCACCACCGATTATTTCAAGGTGCTCGAGGACGGCGAGCGCTTCCTCCTGGAAAATCCAGGCGACACGGCCACGCAACTGGAGATGGCGGGGGCCGCGGAAGTGCTCGGCTTGCCGGACCTCGCCGTTTGGATCCTCGAACACGCGCTGCGAAAAAAGAATCCTGACCTGGACGTGTGCCGCACACTGGCGCGTGCCTATGAGACGCGCGGTGACTTTCGCCAGGCCATCGAAGTGTGGGAGATCGTGCACCGCACCGACCCGACCGACGCCGAGGCAGCACAGAAGACGCGCGACCTGGCCGCCACGGAAACGATTGCCCGTGGCCGTTACGATCTGGAGCTGGGGCGGCGCACCAGCCTGAACGACGACTAGACCTTCCATCCCGTAGAACGGAATTCATTCCGTTCAGCACCGGGCCGAACGGAATGAATTCCGTTCTACGGCCTCCGGTTACCTCCAGCTGAGCACCCGGAACACGCCTTCGCGCCGCTTGATCTTATCCGGCAGCATGAGCAGGCGGTCGCGGTAGATGCTCAGCAGCAAGCCGGTGCCGAAGATCACGGCGCCGCCAATCGTCAGCAGCACCGCCGCGGTTTTGATCTCCGGAATCATGGTGATGAACATCAGGAGCGTCACCAGGTACAGACCCACCATGCTGCCGCCGGCCAGGGTCGTGGACTTGATCTGGAACATGAAGCCGGTGGCCAGCAGCAGGATGCCGACGACCAGCATGCCCAGCTCGTCCGGCCAGTGGAACGCCGGATGGGCGCGGTAGGTGAGCATGGCAACGGTTAACGGCAAGCCGGCCAGCAAGCTGCCCAGGAACAGGCTGAGACTCACCATGTCGCTATGACTCTCCTGTTCGCGATACCAGCCAATGTGGCCCACCACCAGCAAGGCCATGCCCGCGACGACGCTGAAGATCTCCAGCTTTTCCAGCGCCGAGAGATGGCTCAGGAAGTGCAGCGTGATGCCCGCAAGCAGCGCCTCGCCAATGGCTGCGATCACGTACCAGCGCCGCCAGTTTTGCTCGCGCACCAGCCAGGCGGCCATCAGGCTGATGGCGGTCAAGGTGATGAGCAGGCCCAGCAGGTGCCACTTGAGCTGCGCTGCTTCATAAGTGGCCAGCCGGCTGAGCGTGATCAAGGCGGCTGCCACAAAGGAGAGCGACATCAAGGCGTTGGCGCTCTGGAAGGCGGCACGTGCCAGCCTGGCCGCCTGGAAGGATTCCAGGGCGCCGAGGCGATAGGCGATCAAGAGCATGAAGCCCAGGATGGCGAAGACGAGCGTGTACGACTCGGGCTCCAGTTTCCAGAACAGCAAGACTTGCCAGATCGCTCCACAGGCCATGGTCGCCGCGAGGTAGAGGTTATAGCCTTGCTTGCGGAAGGCGGCAACCAGGGCATAGAACACCGCCGCCTCGGCGAAGAAGAGTGCCAGCAGAAGATTGCTGAAGACGCCGGAGACGGGCTCGACCACGGCGGGTGTGATCTGCCAGGCGGCTCCCAGGACAGCCAGGACCATGATCGCCGTCGCGGCGTGGCCGACCCAGATGAGCGGCTCTTCCGCCGTGTGACCGCGATAGACGCGTGCGTCGACGATATAGGCGAGCGGGAACAGCATGAGAATGGGGGCTTGCACGTCCCACGACTTCAGACCGAGCAGCGTGAGCAACCCGGCCGCGCCCACCAGGGTGGCGGCACCTGTGCCGAAGAAATACACCGCCGACAGCCAGGGTACTGTGTGCCGATACAGGTAGGCGCCGATCCGGCATGAGACAGCGGTGATCAGCATGGCGGCGACAAAGGACCACTCGAGCGTGTAGGGCCAGGCCTCATGGATGCTGAGGTTCGTGGCGCGCAGATGGAGCAGAATGCCAAGTATGACCGGGACCGTGCTGAGCAATAAACCAATAGGAGGGCCGGCACGCGTGAACGTGGCGTTGGCGCGGGTCAGCATGAATTGCAGCAGATTGGCCGCCAGCCCGGTCAGCGCCAGCACAATAATGACCAGCTCACCAGCCACGGGCAGGTGGAGGAGGTCGATAACAAGGATCTCGGACCACAGCAGCACAAAGATGGCGATATAGATGTAGATGCCGATACGGCGGACGACGATGTCCGAGTAAAAATAGGCATAAGCCCCGGCCAGCACGAGCGCCAGGGCCAGGAGGCGGAGCGGCTGCTCGACGACCAGGGCCGGTTTGGCCGCCAGCCCCCAGCTCTTGACGATGGGCTCAAAGAGCCAGCCGGCGACTTGCGTGCCCAGCACCAGCAGGAGCCCGGCGCCGAGGAGCGCGTGGCCCGACCAGAAGAATGCCAGGCCGAATCCCTGCCGTGAAAACGGGCCTTCGCCTTCGGGGAAAGCGCGCTCGAGGTGAATGCCTATCAATCCAAGCACGACCAGCAGCGTGGCGGGCGGAGCGATTTCCCAGATCCTGTCAATGCTGGCATCGCCCAGCAACAGCAGCCCGGTCAGCGCCACGCCGCCCATGAGCACATACACGAACATCGGGTCGCGCAGCGTGACCGCGGAGGCGGCGTACAGCACGCAGCACACCAGCGCGGCCAGCCACAGGTGGCCGGCGAGCGTAATCAGGTTGTGGGAATGATAAAACCACAAGTTCAACGGCATGACCAGGCAGGCCAGGAGAGTGAGCGCTCTCCCCGCCGTCTGGTAGCGCGTGAAGCGAATCATGGACCAACCGCCGGCCAGCACCGCAGCATTGGCAACGCCCATGATCGCGGCCAGGACGCCCGGCTTCTCGAAGACGCCGAGGGCGGCCAGCCAAATCACCAGGCCGATGACCAGCAGGAAGGCCCCAAAGATCAACAGCCACTGGATATTGCGCGGATCGAGCAGGATCTCCCAAAGTGCGCGGCGCGGCAAGCGCGGCCGTTTTTCTTTAGCCGCCGCTGAGGCAGCCGGCGCCAAGCCGGCAAGCGGCGCTTCACTCTCCTCTCCTTCCTCACGCGCTGGCCGCCGGTCCCTGACCCCTACCCCCTCCCCCCTGGCTCCCAATTCCTGAATCCTCGTCTCGGCAGCCGCATGGACCATCGGCGCCCGCTCTTTCTCCAGTCGCTTGTTCAGCGCTGCCATCCGTTCGCGTGTCAGCGTCAACAAGTTGTGCGCCTGCGCCAAGGTGAGCCGGCCGGCCTCCTCATGATTCTTGATCTCATGGCAAAGAAAGGTCATGAAGCGCAAAGAGCGCACGGCGGGCGAATCCCAGGGAGCGCCGCAATCGGAGCAATAGGGCGGTGGGTCAGCAGCCTGGACGCCACAGCTCCAGCATTCGTGGTGCGACGCCAGAGCGCCGGCGGCCGGCATCCGGCCTTCCCGTGCCGACCGGATCAACTCGGCTTGCTGGTTTTTGTAATGGCTCGCGATGGCCTGGGCCTGCCGCACATAGAGGTGTCCCTCTTGCGCCCATTGCTCAAAGCGATTCTGAGCAAACTCCAGTGCCCGCATGAACTCGATGGACTCCGCGGGCCCCTGGCAGTGCGGACAATCCGCATAACCGGGCGGCAGAGCTTTGTTGCAAAACGGACACTCGACGGATTGGGTCGGCGTGGACATGGCAATCTCCCAGGCAACCATCGGCCAGGACAAGGGTAATATGCCTGCTTTTCTGCGCGTCCGAAGGGAATGCGTGCATTAGACCCCCCGGACGCGCGATTGCAAGCTAATTCCAGGCATACATCGGAAAACAGCGGCTATCTCTTGAGGCGGGAGGAGCGGCGATTTATAACGCGCCAAATGGTCATTAGTCATTGGTCATTCGTCATTCGCTCCGTGAATGACGAATGACCAATGACTCTTCGAGGATTGTTCGGGCCTGTGATAAAAGCTAGAATCCAGCGTGTCGCAAGGCTGCCTGGTCGCGCACTTGAGTCCGCTGGATCTACCCATGCCGATGGCCGAGACCGATACTGTCAGCAACTTGCTTCTCCGGGCGCGCGGCGGTGATCAGGATGCCCTGGAACGGCTTTTTGAGGTCTGCCGAAACTACGTCAACTTGCTGGCCCAGGCCCAGGCCGAGAGCTGGCTTCAAGCCAAGGTCGATGCCTCGGATATCGCCCAGCAAACGATGCTCGAAGCCTATCGCGACTTCACCGGCTTTCAGGGCCAGACCAGGGCAGAGTGGCTCGCTTGGCTGCGGCGCATTCTGGCGCGCAATGTGACGGATTTCATCCGCCAGTTCCGCGGCGGCAAGCGGCAAATCAACCGCGAGGTCGGACTGCAAAATACGGCTTCATCATCCAACAACCTTTTCGAGCCGGCCGACTCGGCGGAGACGCCGAGCCAGCAACTTCTTGCCCGGGAACGGGAACTGCTCGTTGCGGACGCCGTCGCCCGCCTGTCGCCCGATCATCGCGAAGTAATTATGCTGCGTAATCTTCAGCAGCTTGAGTTTGAAGAGGTGGCCCGGCGCATGAACCGGTCCCGGCCGGCGGTGCAAATGCTGTGGATGCGTGCCCTGGCCAAGCTGCAAGAGCTTCTGCCGGTTGAATGCTAACCGTCCTGCGTAGGGCAGGTTTCTAACCTGCCGCGCCGCACTGCAGGTTAAAAACCTGCCCTACGCAGGAGCGGTCTTGGCATGATGAAGGTCAATAAACCGATTGTGACAAACCATGCCAACCGAGCCGCAGCCCAATCAGCCGCATGCCGAGCCAGAGGCGTTTGCTCTTCTGGAAACCTATACGCAGGATCTGCAAGCCGGCCGGCCCGTCGATAAGAAGCAACTCCTCGCCGAGCACCCGGAGCTCGCGGCCACCGTATCATGCCTGGATGCGCTGGCGCTGCTGGCGCCGCCCATCCCTGCAAATGGCCCCGAGTGCGCGGAAGCGGACCGGCCCACAATTAGCGGTTCGGCCCGCGTAGGCGCAGGAGAATTCGCCGATCCTCCTGTTGCGCCTGCGACCAAGGATTTCGGCAACTACGAGCTTCTCGAAGAGATCGGCCGCGGCGGCATGGGAGTCGTCTACAAGGCCCGGCAGAAGGATCTGGACCGCGTCGTGGCCCTGAAGATGATCCTGTCGAGCAACTTCGCCTCGCCGGACCAGATTCGCCGCTTCCATATCGAGTCCCGGACCGCGGCCCGGCTGCACCATGCCAACATGGTGCAGATCTACGAAGCCGGCCAGGTGCACGGGCAATATTACTTTGCCATGGAATATGTGGCGGGGACGAGCCTCGCCGCGCTGCTGCGCGAAGGCCCGTTGCCGGTCGACCTGGCCGCCTCATACCTGGCCGCCCTTGCCCGCGGCGTCGCCCATTTGCACGCTGAGGGAATCGTGCATCGCGATCTCAAGCCCGGCAACGTTCTCCTGCAAAGATCATCCACAAAGGGCACGAAGGAACGGGAAGATCAGCAGCCGGTCAAGCAACGGCCTGCATCCCTTCGTGCCGCTGCGTGTTCCCTGCTAGACAAATACATTCCCAAGATCACTGACTTCGGACTCGTGAAGCTGCTTGAGGCGGAAACGCAGATGACCAGCACGGGCGCCATCATCGGCACGCCCAGCTACATGGCTCCCGAACAGGCGGCCGGACGAGCCGATGTCGGTCCCCTCTGCGACGTCTACAGTCTCGGGGCGATCCTCTATGAGGTGTTGACCGGCCGGCCCCCCTTTCACGGCGAGACGGCGCTGGACACGCTGGTACAGGTTCTGGAAGGCGAAGCGACGCTGCCCAAGCAGCTACGCCCGGAAATTCCACGCGAACTGGAGTTGATCTGCCTGAAGTGCCTGGACAAGAACCCCGCCCTCCGCTATCCGTCCGCCCAGGCGCTGGCTGACGATCTCGAGCGCTTCCTGCGCGGCGAAACGGTCGAAGCCCGGCCGCGCGGCCTGGTGCAGGGACTGCTGCGCTGGTCAAGGCGCGAGCCGGCTCTGCTGGCGCACCTGGCCGTGCTGGCGGTGTGCATTGTGGTGTCCCATATCTATTACCTGACCGCGCATCAGGTCTCCCTGGCGCTGCACTTGACCGTGCTCGGGGTCCTGGGACTGTGGGGGGTCGTCTCGGTCGTCTGCCAGGCCTGTCTTCGGCACGAATGGCGCCCGGACCTGGTGCGCACCCTGTGGCTGTCGGCGGACGGCGTCCTCATGACGGTCGCCTTCGGCCTGGTCGAGGCGCTGACCAGTCCCGTCCTTGTCTGCTATGCGCTCTTTATCGCGGCCTCGGGCCTCTGGTTCCGCGTGCGCCTGGTCTGGCTGACGACGCTCCTGTCGATTGCCGGTTACCTGCTCCTGGTGCTGGAGGCGAGCCTGCGCGGCCAGGAAGCCGGCGCCCGCCACCACCAAATCCTCTTTATGGTCGCGCTCGCGGCGCTCGGCCTGGTCGTCGCCTACCAGGTGCAGCGCGTGCGCGTCCTCAGCCGCTATTACGACCATCGGCCGCTGGCCTGAGGCACTTCACGCCGGCTGCTGGGGCAAGGGTCCGATAACCGCGGTTATGGCGAACAACCGCGTGCGTTTGGTGGACGCTCAGCTCCTGATCGAGCAGGGGTTGCAGGTCCTGCCAGAGGGCGGGCTCGGTCATGGGCGGCTCAGGAATCGTTGCCATGGGCTTCTCGCGTTGCCGGCGTTTGCTGGCTGCCGCCCTTGCTTTGCGCGCGGTGTTGTAGGCGACGCCGTAGAGCCAGTTGGCGAGCAATTCCGGCAAGCCGATCGAACCGGCTTTGCGCACCAGGACGAGAAGGTTGCCTGGAAGGCATCGTCCGCGTCGTGCGCATTGCGGAGAACCCGGCGACAGACGTTCAAGACCATGGGGCCATGGCGCCGCACCAGCGCTGCAAAGGCCGTTTCATCCTTCCGGCTGATGAAGGCGGCCAGCAGTTGCCCATCGGTCAAGCCAGCGCCTTCCTGGAGAAGCACGGCTCGGCGAAGATGCCGAATAATAGCGTTACCGGAATTGGCCCGCACAGACGCCCTCCTTGACGGTCGTGCCCGGTTTCTATTGAGTACTGCCCGGCAGGGGCCAGTTTTATCCACTTTTCTGCTTGAATTGGCCACGCTTCCATAAATCGACGGATTGAAGGTAAGTGGATTTTTCCTTGACCCGCTCGCCAGCCGGTTACGCTCGCTTCGCCATGCAGCCAGCGGTAGAATCTGGGCATGCGGGCACGCTTGCCCCGAGGCGGCAGATTATGCTGCCCGCCGATGGCTAAAGACTCCGACAATGAAGCAAGCTCCATTTAAATCTACGATGTCCCTTTAAGTCTTCCCGGCGCGGAGAATGCTACGGCGAGTCGCCGAGGGCGGAGAGAATCCACGCGAACGGTGAACCGGCGGTTACTGCTGAATCGGGCGTCTGGATGAACCTGTAGAAAAATGCAGCATTGTAACCGGACGCGCCAGCGCCGCATGCGCAGCGTTCTCGTGCTGTTTATTGAAGGTCCGCTCGACGGCCGACGGAACAGCAAGTAAACTACAGTTATGGGTGAAACCCTGGTAACGATTGAAGACGCCGCGCGGTGTCTCGGCGAGCTGGTGGAGAGAATCCACGCCAACGGTGAACCAGCGGTGCTCGTGAAAGCGGGCCGACCGGTCGCCCGCATCGTACCCATTCCGCGGGTTGGGCCTGGCGCGGACGATCTCATTGCTTTTCTGCGCCGCTGGCGGACGGACTATCCAGAGCCGGATGAACAACTTGCAGAAGTTATCGCGGAAAGCCGAAAAGCCGTCCGGCTGCCACGAGATCCATGGGATTGATTCTTGACTCTTCCATCTTGATTGCGTTCGAGCGCCGTCGATTCGACCTGGAGCGACTGCTGGCGGACCACGCGCCGCCGGCAATTGCTGCAATCACGGCTGCCGAGCTTCTGATTGGCGTGGAGCGGGCCGATACGGCTGAGCGCAGGAGTCGCCGCGACGCTTTCGTGCAAAACATTTTCGCTCGCGTACCTATCATTCCTTTCGACTTGGCTCAGGCACGCCTCTTTGCTGTTCATTTTGCCGAGTTATCTAGCCACGGAACAATCATTGGCGATCGTGACTTGCAGATCGCCGTGACCGCGTTGAGCCTCGACCATGACCTGGCAACGCTCAACCTCGGTGAATTCCAACGCGTACGCGGCTTGCGATTAGTGGACGTGTCTGCGTATACGATTTCCTAGCGCGGAGCGCAGCCAACGCGGCGGTGCGTAATCGCGGTGCCCGGTGAAAGGTTCCCGATTAAACTCGTTGACTATGACGGCATGTTCGTCCCGACATTGGCCCACAAGCCTTCCGGCGAGTTAGGGCATCCTGCCTACCAGCATCCGCAGCGATTGCGTGAGGGGATTTACAGCGCCGAGATTGATCGGTTTCCCCTGTTGGTTGTCTATTGCGCAATTCGCGCCTTGATGGTGGGAGGCCGTACTCTGTGGGAGAGATACGATAACGGCGACAATCTCCTATTCCGGGAGGAAGATTTGCGGAGTCCACGTGACTCCCGGCTGTTCTGGGATTTGCTTCGGCTTAATGACGCGGGAGTGCGCCGTTTTGCGGATTGCCTCGCCCGAGCTGTGTACAAGCCGTTGGATCAGACGCCGCTCCTTGAGGAGATGATTGCGGTCAGCCCGGCACCCAGGGCGACAGCTGTGGCCGAGTCTGATGGCGATGTGTCGGAGACGCCGGCGCGAAGCGCTGAACGAAACTGGGCAATGGCACCGCCTCCGGTTAGGGCGGCAAGTCATCAACCGATGAAAAGCCCATCGGTTGAACCAAAGGTCTTTGGCGAGGAGGGAGTTCGCGCCACCGATAGAATCGTGCCGGACCAAGTAGCCGAGGTCGCGGCGCCCGTGCGAGGCCCACTTCCGCGCTTGCTTCTTTCTCGACCGACTCGACCGAACGCCGGAAAAACCTTTACATTTGTAGCGGTTGCAGCGCTGGCTGCACTGTGCATTCCTCTTGGTGTATTGGCAGTAATTCGATATTCCGGCAGCAGGGACAAGATGAGACCTGCCGAAAGGACAAATAACGGTCTCAGTAACTTTGCCACAAAGATGCCCGCGGTCAAAACGACCATACCCAAAAGTGCTTCCGCTTCAATTGACTTGCGAATTATCGTGGACATCGATGGGAGGGATGAGCTTACCATTACGGCAACCGAGACTCGATGGACGCACTTCTCGTGGGTTTGTCCTACCCGAGTTCAGATGAACAAGCTGGAATGGAACCCACAGACAGTCCCCGTGCTGAAGAACGTCGGAATAGCCCAGTTGTTCGGCACGCAAGCCGACCTGTCCAAGGCACGCTTGACCAAAGTCCGCGGCCGGGGCCCGGTGACTCTCCGGCCGGGAACAGACCGCATTGCCATTGTCTTCGACGACGAAGGACCGCCTGGGGCAGACACGTACGAGGTGGTTGTGAATTTCGAGAAATAACTGTCGCCATGCCAACAGAGGAGGACGGCCCATGCCGTGGCCGCTCTCGCAAGAATACAACGAAGCGATTCAGAATCCCGCTGTCAATTTCCGTGACACGGATCTGCGCGCCGGCGAACCGGTGCGCAACGCGCTTGGATTGCCCGTCCCGTGCTCGGGTAACTTTGCCGATGTTTATCAGGTCCGCACCTCCATCCGAGCCTGGGCGGTAAAATGCTTCACGCGCGAGATGCCCGGACTGCGCGAGCGCTACGTCGAGATAGGCGACTATTTACAAAAAGTCCGGCTGCCGTGCATGGTAGGGTTCGACTACCTCGATGGCGCTATTCGAGCGAGCGGCGGATGGTATCCGGTTGTGAAGATGGACTGGGTTGAAGGCTTCACACTCGGCGATTTTGCAAAGCAACATCTCGATAACCCGCAAGCCCTGCAGAGCCTTGCCGAGTCGTGGGTTCTCCTGGCTCGGCTCCTTCGCGAAGCCAAGCTGGCCCACGGTGATTTGCAGCATGGCAACGTATTGCTGGTACCTGGCGAGAGATTCCCGATAAAGCTGGTCGACTACGACGGCATGTTCGTGCCCGGGCTGGCACAGAAGCCTTCTGGGGAGGTCGGGCATTGCATTGCAAGGGCACGTACCTATGCAATGCATGCAAAGCAATCTTTGATATGCGGCTCTGCCGCACGTGTGCGTGCGCGCGCAATGCAATCCAATTTTGGGCTTTGAGCAACGCTGGGCTACGGAAGTCGGATGCCAAGATGGTCACGCGGCCATCTTGGTGCGGTCGATGCATAAAACGCGCTTACCGTCAATAGGATTCCGAAGGTCGCGGCAAGAATTCGGCAACTTTTTTCAACTCCGCCATAGGTCGCCAAGTCGGTTGGCGGGCGGACTACGCAAGCCGCCCCCCGGCTCAAAAAGCGTGGCAAACTGGCAAACTCATTTTTTTCTGAACACAACTCGACATGCGACACCGGTTTGCGGATGAAACCGAGTTTGCCAACCGTGGCAAACTCACCTGGCAAACTGGCAAACTCAATGGCCATCTTGGCCCTGGGGAATGCCTCCCCCCATTGACCTCCGACCCGCCGCTCACCGCGACTGTGGGCCAGGTCTATGTCTACGATCTCCTGGTTCACGCCGACTGCTTGGGAAGAGGTTCAGCAATGAGCTGGCTAACGCTGTCGTGCTCGAAAAGCGTCGGCACACCGCCGGCCGCGACGAAGACCGCGACGCCATCGCGCAGCACCAGCGCCTCGGGATGATCGACCTGAAAGCGATCTCCGTTCACCAGCGCTACTGTGAATGGCTGAAATGGCTTGCGTCGCTGGCAAGCTCGTAAGGTCCTCTCGAAATTGCTTGCATCCATTGATTTCTCTCCAGCATCCCGACACAGCAAAGGAGGCTCATTAGTAACGGTCACTGTCAGCGAAGGCACAGGGCGCCGGCCCAGTCCCCAGAAGGGCCTGCGGATCTTTCCGAGCTCATTCTACACGGAATCGAGCTGGATCTGGTCGATATAGCACCAGCCCCAGTTCTCACGCGGCTCGGCGGACTTCATAACCGGGTGGCCGGTCGCGTGGAAGTGTTTCGTCGCGTGCTTGTTCCGGGAGGAATCGCAACAGCCGACGTGGCCGCACGTCAGACAGAGCCGGAGATGCACCCACTCGTCCCCGGTGGTGAGGCACTCCTCGCAGCCCTCCGAGTTGGGGGTCACCGGCCGGATTTGTTTGACGTGCGGACAGGCATGCCGGGCCATTGGCGGTCTCCTAGGGGGTATTTCTAGTCATGTGGTTATCTTGATCGATAAGCGGCGCGTCTCGTAGAACGGAATTCATTCCGTTCAGCACCGGAAGCCTTGGAGCGACCCTGTGCTGAACGGAATGAATTCCGTTCTACGACTTGAGGCCTCCTCACATTTCCTTCAAATACTCGTGCACAAACTGGACTGCCATGGCGCCCTCGCCGACAGCCGAGGCGACGCGCTTAACCGAGCTGGAGCGCACGTCTCCCGCGGCGAATACGCCGGCGTGGCTGGTCTCCAGCAGGAACGGTTGCCGGCCGGCTGTCCAGTGCGGGGACTTGCCCAGGGCCGGGCCCGTTTTGACAAAGCCCTTGGCGTCTCTCTCGATCTCGGGAGGCAGCCAGTCGGTCCGCGGCACGGCGCCGATGAAGCTGAACACCGCCGGAGTCTCGAGCGTGCGCTCCGCGGCCGTCTTGGTGTTGGCGATCTCCACCGCGGTGAGGTGGCCGTCGCCGTGCATGCGCCGGATCCTCGTGTTGCAGAGGAGCTCGATGTTGCCGGTCTGCTCAATGCGGCGGATCAGGTAGCTGGACATGCTCCTGGTCAGGTCGTCGCCACGGATGAGCAACACGACCTTGCGAGCATGCTGGGCGAGATAGACGGCGGCCTGCCCGGCGGAGTTGCCCCCGCCCACGAGCACCGCCTGGGCGCCCTGGCAGAGCCGCCCCTCCTGAAGCGTGGCGGCGTAGTAGACGCCCGTGCCCTCAAAACGCTCGCAGCCTTCGACCTCGAGCCGTCGATATTCCGCCCCGGTGGCGATCAGCAGGCACTTGGCCACAACGGTCTCGCCGCCCTCCAGGTGCAGCACGGGGTAGGCTTTGTCGAATGTCAGACGACTGACCGGCGTGGGCACCGATAGGTGGGCGCCGAATTTATTGGCCTGGAGCATGGCATTGTTGGCGAGGTCGCTTCCGGTGAGGCCGGTCGGGAAGCCGAGGTAGTTCTCGATGCGCATACTGCTGCCGGCCTGGCCGCCGGGCGCGGTTTGCTCCAGCACCACGGTACGCAGCCCTTCGGACGCGCCGTAGACCGCGGCCGCTAGCCCCGCCGGCCCGGCGCCCACCACGACAAGGTCGTACACGGTTTGCTCGAGCGGCTGGCGGATGCCGACCGCGTCGGCCAGTTGCCGGTTGGTCGGGTTGCGCAGCATCACCCGGTGTCCACAGGCGACCACCGGCGTGTCCGCCTCGGTCATCTTGAACTGCTTCAAGAGCTGGTCCACCTGCGGGTCGGTTTCCAGGTCCACCCAGGTGAACAGCACGCGATTCTTGGCCAGGAAGTCGCGGACGCGAAAGGTATCCTGCGAATAGCGCGAGCCGATCACGCGCAGGCCGGTGAAGGCGGGTGATTGCCGCAGGAGCTGCCGGCGGGCGATGAACGCTTGAAGAATGATGTCGCTCAGGTCGGGGCACTGGTTCAGGAGGCGGCGCAGGGCGTCTCCGGAGATTTCGATTACTTGGCAGGGGCCCCGGGCGATGGCGCTGACCACGGCCCGCGTGCCCGTCAGGTGGGAGACGTCGCCGGTAAACTGGCCCTTGCGATGGACCGTGAGCGTCCTGGGTTCGTCCCCCGATAAATCGACAATCTCGACTTCGCCTGATTTTACGACGAAGAACTTCATGTCCCGGTCGCCGACGGCGAACAGCGTTTGCCCGTCCTGGTACGACCTGGGCACCGCGGCCGTGCAATTGTCCAGGCGGGCAATCTGCTCCCCGTCAAGCGTTGGGAAGGCGATGGACTGGAGATTGTATTCGGCCATGCCTCAGCGTTCCCTTCATGGAGTGGACCTGTCCCTTTTTTTTGGACAATGCCGAGCGGAGGGGAAGGCGTCGCCCGCTCCTGAAGGTTAGGGACATCAGCCGGTGGCGGTCAAGAACAAACTCCTGCGTCACGTTTGACTCTGGTAGCTTTCTGAGCGCCTGGATAACTTTTTTTCCATATTCGCCGTCCGCGGCTCCCCGTCGGCCTGTTTCGCCATGCTTGGATCCCGCCCGGCTTACAAAGCGGCGCGCGAATGGGTTCCACACCTTTGCCCCGGCAGTGCAGGGCCACCCGGATTTTCCGCCTTCGTGGCACGGTCCTTGCGTGACTCTTACCGAAAAGTCCTCGCTCTTCGGACAATTCGGCAACGCGAAGGTAACGGACGTCGCCACCACCCTCGATCGAAAAATGGAGAACCTGGTGGCCAAGGCGATTCAATGAAGTTAACCTGGACGCCTGGCAACGGGATACAGGAGGAAACGCGCGTTTCTTCCACGGCTCCTTATTTAAGGAAACAGACCATGTCCGATCCACATCGTCGAGACTTTCTGGCGGGAACTGCGGGGTTGGCGGCCGCGGCGGTTCTGCTCGGTTCCAGAACGGCCAAGGCCGGCGACCCGAGTTTCATGAACAACGTTCCTGACCCGCTCGTGTCGGGCAAGGAGCTGCCCACCTTCAAGTTCGCCCTGGAGAAGTCGGAAGGGCGGGTGATCGGCAAGAGCACGGCGAAGGAGGCTACCGTCGAGCAGTTGCCGATCTCCAAGGGGATCTCCGGGGTGTCGATGGGGCTCGAACCGGGGGCCATGCGCGAACTGCACTGGCACGCCACGGCGGCCGAGTGGGCGTTCGTGGACAAGGGGCGGGTGCGGACGACGGTCATCCAGCCCGATGGACAGTCCGAGACCAACGACTTCGAGCCGGGGGACGTGTGGTATTTCCCGCGCGGCCACGGCCACATGCTCGAATGCCTGGGGAACGAGCCATGTCACTTCGTCCTTATCTTCGACAACGGCTACTTCTCCGAGTTCGGCACGTTCAGCATCAGCGACTGGATCGGCGTCACCCCGAAGGCGCTGGTGGCGAAGAACTTCGGCGTCCCCGAGTCGGCCTTGGACGGCTTCCCCACCAAGGAGGTGTACTTCGCCCAGGGGGCGGTGCCGCCGGAAAAGCAATCGACGCCGCTTCAGGGGTGGCGGCAGGTGCCGGCGACGCACAAGTTCAAACTTCTCGAACAGCAGCCGCACCGCATCTACGAGGGGGGCAAGGAGTGGCGCGTCGATTCCACGAACTTTCCCATCTCGAAGACCGTGACGGGCATTATCCTCGAGCTCGAGCCGGGGGCGCTGCGGGAACTGCACTGGCACCCGACGGCCGACGAGTGGCAGTACGTCTTCGAGGGGAACATCAGCGTGACCATGTTCGGGTCGCACAGCCGGCATCGGGTGGAGACGCTGGAGAAAGGCGACGTCGCCTTCATCCCACAGGGCTACGGGCATTCGATCGAGAACGTCGGCGACAAGAAGTGTCGCATCCTCATCGGCTTCAACAACGGCATCTACCAGACGATCGACCTCTCGCAGTGGATCGCCGGCAACCCGCTTGATGTGCTGGCCACCAACTTCAGCAAACCGGCGGCTCTGTTCGAAAAGTTCCCGCACAAGGACGTGTTCATCGCGGACAAGGGCGGACGTTAGCAGTCCGTTGTCAGTAGCCAATAGTCAATAGTCAGTAGTCAATAGCAAATGGCACTGACTTCTGCTACTGACTATTGGCTACTGATTCCTCACGTGCGGGAAAAGAGGAGTTCAGATGCGAGAAATGGTAATGCGTACCTCCCTCGTCCTCACATTGACCCTGGCCACCGCTGTGGTCCATGGTCAACTCCCGTCCGGCAAAACCGGGTTAGTCTATCCACTCGTCCCCGGGCACGGTGGGGTTGTGCTGTTGCCCCGGGCAGCCGAGCAACCCAGGAAGGGCGCGAAGGCGCTCTTCGACATCACCGCGGACGCGAAGCCCGGCGCGGTGAACAAGGGATTGGAGCAGGTCGCCCGCCTGCTGAACCTGTACGGGGCCGGGGGGCTGACGGCTCGGGATGTGAAGATCGCCGCGGTGTTTCACGGCAAGGCCGTCAAGGCGGTCTTGGGTGACGCGGCTTACGCCGCCCGCTTCAAGGTCGCGGCCAACCCAAACCTGCCCTTGATCCGCGACCTGAAGGAAGCCGGCGTGGCAGTGTTCGTTTGCGGCCAGGCATTGCACGAGCTGGGGTTCAAGGCCGAGGAAGTGGCGGGAGAGATTCCGATCGCTGACTCCGCGATGCTCGTGCTCGTCAACAAGCAGGCGGGTGGGTACGGGTACATCCCGGTTCCGTAGGGCCAGAAAGGACTGCAGTGCCATGTCAATTCGGAAGCGAACGCGTTTGGGCCTTGTGGTCATGGTGGCAGTCATCAGCACCGCCCTCCTGCTCGGTTATGAGGGCGTTGGCCGTGCAGAGTCTTCCGCCGAGGAAAGCGCCTTGGCCGCCACGACCGGACAGCCTGCTGGAAAGGCGCCGCCGCTTCCCAAAGTGGGCCCCCTGGCCAACCCGCGGTCCCTGCAACAAGTTGGACTTCCGGTCGAGCTGACGCGGTCGGTGACACCGGCCGACAACCCACAGACGCCGGAGAAAATTGCCCTCGGCCAGAAACTGTTCTTCGAGGGGCGGTTGTCCGCCGATGGCAGCGTCGCTTGCACCACCTGCCACGATCCCGCCCGCGCGTTTACCGACGGCCGCCCCGCCTCGGTTGGCATCCATGGCCGCACCGGCCAGCGGAACGCCCCGACCGTTCTGAACGCTCTCTACAACAAGGCGCAGTTCTGGGATGGCCGGGCAAAGACACTGGAGCACCAGGCTGCGTTTCCGATCTTCAATCCCGTCGAGATGGGGCAGCCCAACCTGGATGCCGCCGTGGCCAGGATCGCCGGCATTGAGGAGTACAAGCAAGCGTTCCCAAAAGTGTTCGGCCGTCCGGTGAACGGTACGGATCTGGTGCGTGCCATAGCCTCGTACGAGCGCACGCTCGTGTCGTTTGACTCTCCTTTCGATCACTTTATCGCGGGTGACAGGAACGCCATCGATGACGCCGCCAGGCGCGGGTGGGAGCTTTTCAACACCAAGGCCCTTTGCAATAAATGCCATGCCCTGACGGACACCAAGCGGGACCCCACCAACTTCACGGACAATGACTTTCACAATATTGGCATCGGCATCATCCGGCACAATGTTGTCGCGCTGGCCGTCAAAGCCGAGAAGCTTATCGCCTCAGGCGATCAGGCGGCCATCGACCGCGCCGCCGTCGGCACGGACTTTTCCGCGCTCGGACGCTACCTCATCACCAAGAAAGAAGCCGATAGCGCCGCGTTCAAGACGCCGAACTTGCGGAACGTGCTGGTGACCGGGCCCTACTTTCACGACGGCTCGCAGGAGACCCTCTGGGACGTGATGGACCACTACAACAAGGGCGACGGCTTGAAGAATCCCTGGCTCGACGAGGACATCCAGCCGCTGGCCCTGACGGAGCGGGACATCGACGACGTGGTCGCGTTCCTCGCGTCGCTGACGAGCCCGGACTACCGAAACGTAGGCATCAGAGAGTTGGAGCGGCAGCGTGCCCTGTCAAAGACAAGCCGGCCGCAGCGCGACACGAAGAGAGCCTTCGGACCGAAACCGCCCAGGCCAAAGCCGCCCCGTCCCTGATAAGGCGGATTTGGCTAGCCTACCCTGGACGCGCTTCGTGGTGAGTCTCGTTAGATCTCGTCCACGAAGATGCCGCTCAGGAGGCATGCGGTTGCCAGAAGAGAATCTCCCCTTTGCCTGGGACTGAAGTGTCCCCTGTATAACGTTGATAGGCAGCATCAAGCGGGACAGAGAACCCCAGAGTTCGCAGGTGCCTGGCATACAGACGCAAGAACGTGGGCTTGTAAGTGCAGGCATAAGCGAAAGTGGGCAAAAGCGGGATCGGCGTCAACGAGACGATCGTGCCTCGCACCATCCAGGCGCCCGTGCGAAGCTCTGCTCCGCTGAGCAGGAAGATCGTCCCGCCTTTCATTTGTAAGCCGGCGAAGTCGCGCACCGGCCCTTTGACCGCGATGATGCCTCTTTTCATGCGCATGCCGATTTCCAGGCCCGCCGAGCCTTCGATGAGGATGGTGCCCTCGTTCATGCCGGACAGACTTCCCCGGTAGGCCGCGCCGACTTGACCGCCGGCGTTGCCGCGGATGTGGATAAGTCCCCCGCGCATCTCGGCGCCCACCCAGTCCGAGGCGTTGCCGGACACCTCGATGGCGCCTCCTTTCATGTAGGCCCCCAGGTGCATGCCGACGTTCCCGGCGACGCTGATGCGGCCACGGGTCATGCCGCGGCCGACCCATTTCACCTTGGCGGCATCACCCCGGATTACCACCTCGTCGCCAGCCGCTCCTTCGACTTGGAAGAAGTCGTCAAGCCGTCGCTGTCGCTTACCCAGGAAGACCGGCAGAGCGGCGATGGCCTCAGGCGCCAATCCGGCCATCACGTCGGGCGAGATGACCTCGGCCTCCAACGGCACCGACGGCTGCTCTTTGAGGGTCAGGGTAATCATAAACGATTTCAGATTTGAGATTGCAGATTGGAAGATAAAAGATTTGTAAATCAAATCTGCAATCTGCAATCTGCAATCTGCACTCCGTGGATGCGTTCCATCTCCACCGGGTAGTTATCGAACGACATCGTGTAATACTGTTGAAACAACGGCCGCAGGTAATCCTCGATCCGCTCGTCATAGCTGGGCCGGGCGATGAACTCCCGGCCTTCGATCACCTTGCGAATGTCGCCCTCTTCGACGACAATCTCGCCTGCCTTGATGACGTAGCGGGGATAGCGGAACATGAGGACGCCATCCGGGTTCTCGTTGTAGACGGCCACATCGGCATCGGCCCCCACGCCCAGGTGTCCCTTCTGCGACAGCCCCAGAGCGCGGGCCGGGCCTGCCGACGTGATGACGGCGATCTCGGACAACGTATACTCCCGGTTCAGATCCGCGAGGACGATGCGCTTGAGCGCCTTGGCTGGCAGTTTCTTGACGCACTCGCGCCGATAGTCCGCATGCATCAGCAGATGGATGATTTCCGGGTAGCGCCAGAAGCAGGCGCCGTTGGGGTGGTCCGTGGTCAGGAAGACGCGCCACGGGTCGTTGATGAGCAGCAGCAGCTCCAGGCCCACCGCCCACTGCACGGCGTTGACCAGGTTGCTCCCCTTGTACGTGTAGGGCACAATCCCGCAGCCGGTTTCATTCTCCACGTCGAGGTTGCCCCATTTCCGCCCGGTGAGCTGATAGAGCAGGTGCTGCCAGGGTCCATCCGCGGTGATGGTCACGGCATTGCCGAACAGGACGGCGCCGGCGTCGGTGGTCAGGTTCGTCTGGGTGTTGAAATACTCGGCGAGCTGGACCGCCTCGGAGCGCATGGTGTGCCAGTCATCGCCGCCGTAGGCGTGGAATTGCAGATGTGCCAGGTGCGCCCGCCGGCCTTCGAGGACCTTCATCGTTTCGATGGTAGTGGCGACGTTGCCCGGCGCTCCCAGGTTGTTGCAGTGCAGGTGCAGCGGATGCGGCAAGCCCAGCTCTTCGGTGATCGCCGCCAGGCTGGCGATGATCTTCGCCGGCGTCACCTTGCTGTAGCCTTCGACCGGCTCGGAAAGGTTCTTCGCGTCCTTGCCCCACTTCCAGGCCGCGACGCCGCCGGCGTTGACCGCCTTCACCGCGTAGGTCTTGGCCGCCCAGATGAGCCAGGCCACAACCTCCCGGGCACGCTCCGTTTCGCCTGCCTCCAAAAGGTCCAGCACGATCTCGTTGTTGGCCATCAGGACGAAGCAGGCCTTGTCCACGATCGGCGTGTCGCGGAGTTCTTCGTGGGTGTGCTTGGCGCTCAGGATCGGCACGGCCGCTTCCATGACCGTCGTGTAGCCCATGCCGGCGTACAGGTAGCCGGTGGCGAAGGTGGTCGGCGTGGGGCCGCCGAGACCGGCGCGGCGTTCCGGCGTGTGCAGGAACGGCGCTGCCGCACGCTGGTTTTCCGGGGTCAGCCCACGCGCGAAGTTGAGCGCCCCACCCGCGATATGGGTGTGGATGTCCACCCCGCCGGGAAAGACGACCGTGCCGGTTGCGTCGATGGTGCGGCCGCCTTCGGCCTCCGCAACGATCCGGCCATCCGCGATGCAGATGTCCTTGACCTCGCCGTGAATGCCGTTGGCCGGATCATAAACCTTTCCGCCCGTAATCCGCAGCATGAACCATCCCTATTCTGGCCGTCACATCTTGAGTGTCGACGCCCGCATGGTGGGAATCCAGGGCGGTTTGGCGGCGACCGCCTGGCGGATGCGCCGAACTACTTCCTCATCGGTCGGATACGGCGAGCGCAGTGCGGGTCGCAGCGGCAAGGGAACTTCATCCATGCGGTAGACCGTCCCCGGCGCGCTCACACCCGTGGCCGCCGTGGTGATATGCACGCGCGCCAGCCGGCTCGTATGGGTCACCTTGGGGTCCAGCACGATGGTGGGAATACGGGCCAGGTGATCGATGCCCGGCTGCGGCATGGTCGCCCCGGGATCGGCGCCGAGGATCAGGGCGGCGTCGTTGTCACCGCGCACCAGCAGGTCCACCGTGGAAAATTCGCCGGGGTTGAAGCGCGGGTAACCGCGACACATGTTGATGCCAAAGGGATAGCCGGTCGTGTAGCGTAAAACCACGTCGGCCCCGGTCACGTTGCCGTGCCCGCGCATCGGCATGGCCACGAACTTGGTGAAGGCATTCATTTCCGCCACCAGCGCCAGCACCGCCGCGGAATTCATGTGCTTGCCGCGGGTCATCGACAGACCCATGCCGAAGAACAGCACCCCAAAGCGGGCATGCTTCATCTGCGCGACCAGGTCTTGCATCTGTTCGACCGTCAGGCCGGTCTCCGCCGCGCGCTCCCTGTCCACCGGCTGGTCCTTGATCAGGGCGCGCAGCGTGGTAACAAGCTCGAAGTCCTTGCCCGGCCGGATCTGCAGGAAGATGTCCGCCGCCTTGGCGCTGGGGGTTTCGCGGATGTCCACCAGGACCATGGTGCGGCCCTTGCGGCCGTTGGGCACGAACTTGCCCTTCTGGGTCAGGGTGTACTTGGTGAAATGCCGCGGGTGACATTCCGCCGGGTTGCCGCCCCAGTAGATGATGAAGTCTGCCCGGTTCTTGACCTCGCCCAACGTACACGTCACCTTGCCGCCCAACTGGGCGGCTATCTCGGTGGGACCGTGTCAGAGCGAGGTATGGCTGTCGATCACGCCGCCGATCAGCTCGGTGAGAGCCACCGCCTCCCGCTGGGCTTCGCAGGTGATGTTGCTGAGTCCATAGACCAACGGCATGTTGGCCTGGTACAGGTGCTCCGCCGCTGCCTCGACGGCGGCAGCCACCGTGGCCGGCTCACCGTCAATCAGCGCATCGGGAAACAGGCGCTCGGCGGTGTGATGCTTGAACCAGGACTCGCCCAGGCTGCAGGCACGTTTGGTTTCGACGATGCGCTCGCCCTCGGCGTGCAGCTCGATATCGTCGCAGACGCAACCGCAGAAGGTGCAGCTCGCGTTCTTCACCACGGTAAGGCTCATGTTGTGTCTCGCTTCACTCGACCTTGTTTCCACCCGGACCGGGCGGCACGAAAAACGTTCAGCCCAGCTCCCGGCCGCGGAAGCTTCCCCGGGTGCGGCGCGGCCTGTACCGGCCGTTCTCAATCAGCTCCCAGGGTGGAGGAGTCCCAGCGTCTGTTTCCCTTGGCATCGAGGGTGCCAACGCCCCTTCGTCTTGGTTATCGTCTTCCATCTCTTTTCCCTCTTTCTGTGGTCCGTAGTCCATAGTCAATAGTAGAAGCGATTGACTATGGACTATTGACTATGGACTACTCACCGGCTCGACCTCGACCTCCCAACCCTTCGACGTGGGCATCCCGGTGCCGTCGGTGCTTTGGCCCATCAGCCGGCAAGTCGGCGGGCCATACGGAACAAAGATCATCCCCACGGGAATCTTTCCCTCCCGGCACTGGAAGGTCGCCTCACCGTTTTCCGACCGCACCCGGACGGTGCCACCGGAAGGAATCCCGGCTTCCTTCATGTCGTCGGAATGCATGGTGATGGTGCCGACGATGGCCTGGTACACGGGGCTGTCCTTGCCGACATTGATCTGCTGGCCCTGCTTGGTCGTGCGGCCGACGTTCATGATGAAGCGCCTACCTGCCATCCGTCCCCCTCGCCTGCCCGGGATCGACCGGCAATCTGCCGGAAGGATTCGTCAAGTTACACGGCGGTGTAGTCTGAGGGGTTATCCTATCGGCGGTTATTCATCCGTGCAAGAACCGTAGCCAGATGGCCTGGCCATGTTCCTCGCCCTGTTGGGACTGGCGGCCCTGCAAGGCGGGCGGGTAAAGCCGCTTTTCTCATGATCAGTTAGAGCCATCGTCAAGGCAATATTCTAGGCGAAACGGCACGGAGGTTCCCGGAAAGGGCCCGGCTTGTGGCAAGAATGTCGCCACATTGTCAGAAATGTGCCACCCGCAGAGGTTCCTTGAAAATGAGGACAAGGAGCTGCCGCGCAGGCCACGCGACAAGCTTGGCCTTGGCACAACACTTGCGGGACCATGGGTCTCCAGGGAAATTTCGAGGGGTCAGTACCAGTCTGTCTCCGACCCGCTTCCGGAGGCCACCGACGCGGCCGCGATGTCCGTTCGGGTCAGCTTGGCCCGCGAACAGGGCCTGACCGTGCTCGGCTTCGTCCGCCAGGACCGCTTCAACATCTAGTGAGCGGTAGTGAAGCAGGTTGCAAACCACTGACCACTCATCAGACTGAGGTAATGACCATGTTCAGCCTCTCCCTTTTCTCCCACCCCCAACCGTCCCGGGAGCCGTTCAGCCGGGAGACCCTGGCGAAGACCTCGCGGCTGCGCGGCGCCACCGTCACCGAGAGCGTCTGTCCCTACTGCGCTGTCGGTTGCGGGCAGCTCATCTACACCAAGGCGGGCAAGGTCATCGACATCGAGGGCAACCCCGAAAGCCCCATCAACGAGGGCACCCTCTGCCCCAAGGGGGCGGATGCCTTCCAGCTCGCCGTCAACCCGCACCGGATCACCCACGTCCTGTACCGCGCCCCCTATTCCGACCACTGGGAGCGCAAACCGCTGGACTGGGCGATGGAGCAAATCGCCCGGCGCGTCAAGGATGCCCGTGACGCCGATTTCGTCGAGACCGATGAAAAGGGCCGGCGGCTCCATTCGCTCCGCACCGTCGGGACGCTGGGCGGTGCGACCCTGGACATCGAAGAGAACTACCTGATCAAGAAGCTGTTTGGCGGCGGGTTGGGCGTGGTGTCGATCGAGAACCAGGCGCGAATATGACACAGCTCCTCGGTGCCCGGTCTGGGCGCCTCCTTCGGCCGCGGCGCCGCCACCAACTACCAGCAAGACCTGGCCAACAGCGACTGTATCCTGATCATGGGCTCGAACATGGCCGAGGCCCACCCCGTTGGCTTTCGCTGGCCCATGAAGGCGAAGGAACGCGGGGCGACCCTGATCCACGTCGATCCGCGCTTCACGCGCACCTCGGCGCTGTGCGACGTCTTCGTCGGCATCCGCGCCGGCACGGATATCGCCTTCCTGGGCGGCCTCATCAACTACGTGTTGAGCAACGAGCGCTGGTTCCAGGAGTACGTCCTGAACTACACCAACGCTCCGGTGATTATCGAGGAGGGCTTCGAGGACACCGAAGACCTCGCAGGACTGTTCAGCGGCTTCGACCGCGCGCACGGCTCCTACGACGCCAAGGAGGGTCACTGGGGCTACGAAGGGTCGGCCAACGGGCCGTGTTCCCGTCCGGAGCGGGCGGCGCTGAAGAAAATGCATGGGGTTCACGGCGACAGCCTCATGGGTGGATCGCCGGCGCACTCCTCGGCGCGTGCGGAGCTGACCGGCGCACCAGCCGAGCAGCCGCGTGACCCGACCTTGCAGCACCCGCGCTGCGTTATGCAGATCCTGAGGCGCCACTTCTCCCGCTACACGCCGGAGATGGTGTCCCATGTGTGCGGCTGCGCCCCGGAAGAAGTCGGGCGCGTGGCAGAGCTGCTCTGCGCCAACTCGGGCCGGGAGCGGACCAGCGCCATCGTGTACGCGGTCGGCTGGACGCAGCACACCACTGGCGTGCAGATCATCCGCGCCGCCGGAATCCTGCAAATGCTGCTGGGCAACATCGGCCGGCCAGGCGGCGGCGTCATGGCCATGCGCGGGCATTCCAGCATCCAGGGCTCGACCGATGTCCCGACGTTGTACGATCTGCTGCCCGGCTACCTGCCCCAGCCGATCGCCGACGCGGCGCACGAAACGCTCGCAGGCTACGTCGCCCACGAGGGGTTTCCCACCGGCTACTGGAGCAACTTTCGCAAGTTCATCATCAGCCTGTTAAAGGCCTGGTACGGCGACGCCGCCACGGCCGAGAATGACTTCTGCTTCCCCTGGCTGACGCGCATCGACGACAACTATTCGCAGATGCCGATGTTCGATCGCATGGCGCGCGGCGCGATGAAGGGCTACATCCTTCTTGGCCAGAACCCCGGCGGCGGCGGGCCCAACGCCAAGCTGCACCGGGCCGGCCTGCGCAACCTTGATTGGTTGGTCGTCCTCGACTGGTTCGAGACCGAAAGCGCCGTCTTCTGGAAGAGTGACCCCAGCGGGCCGCGCGCGGCCGAGATCAAGACCGAAGTGTTCTTCCTCCCCGTGGCGTCCGGACCGGAAAAAGACGGGACCTTGACCAACACGCAGCGCTTGCTGCAGTGGCACAACCGGGCCCTCGATCCGCCCGACGACTGCCGCTCCGACGCCTGGTTCGTCTACAACCTGGGGAAGCGCCTGAAGCAGCTTTACGCCGGCTCGACCGAGCCCCGCGACCAGGCCCTGCTGGCCCTGACCTGGGACTATGACTTCGACGCCCCGGTGCGCCTGCCCGATGGCTCGATCAGCCGCCTGGAGGGCGACCCCTCCATTGCCCGCGTGCTGCAGGAAATCAACGGCTACGAGACAGTGACGAGTGACGAGTGGCGAGTGACGAGTGAGGGGGCCGAGGCTTCACTCGTCACTCGTCACTCGCCACTCGTCACTCGCCTGCTGAACGGCTTTGCGGAGCTGAAGGACGACGGCACGACGGCGTGCGGCTGCTGGATCTACAGCGGGGTCTTTCCCGAGCCGGACCGCAACCGCGCCAACGAGCGCAGGCTCACGGACAACCCCTTGCAGCCGGAGTGGGGCTTTGCCTGGCCGAACAACCGCCGCATCGTGTACAACCGCGCTTCCGCCGACCCCGAGGGGCGGCCCTGGTCGGAGCGCAAGAAGCTCATCTGGTGGGACCGGGAGGTGCACCGCTGGGTCGGGCTCGACGACCCGGACTTCGAGCCGGACAAGCCGCCGGACTACCGGCCTCCCCCCGGTGCGCAAGGCATGGCCGCCATCGCCGGCACGGCGCCCTTCATCCTGAAGCCCGACGGCCTGGGTTGGCTGTACGCGCCTGTCCTCAAGGACGGTCCCCTGCCGACGCATTACGAGCCGATCGAGTCGCCGGTGGGCAACCGGCTCTATCCGCAGCAGACGTGCAACCCGGCAGCCCATACCTTCGACGGGCCGCTCAACGTCATCGCCCACGCGCCTACGGCGGAGTACCCGGTCGTGGCAACCACGTTCCGCCTGACCGAGCATTACCTGAGCGGGCCGATGAGTCGGTTCAACAGCTGGCTCAACGAGCTGCAGCCCGAGATGTTTGTCGAGCTGAGTCCCGAGCTGGCCGCCGAGCGGGGCATCGAACACGGCGGCTGGTTGACGGTCCGCACGCCGCGCGGCGCCCTGGCGGCAAAGGCCATGGTCACCCGGCGGCTCAAGCCGCTGGCCATCGACGGCCGCGTCGTTCACCAGATCGGCTTGCCGATCCACTGGAGCTTCGCCGGCGAATGCGTCGGCGGCACGGCCAATGACGTCACCGCGCTGGTGACCGAACCCAACGTGAGCATTCATGAGGCCAAGGCGTTCGCCTGCCAGGTCAGCGCTGGGCAGGGGAATGTCCCACAGCCCCGCCCCACGGTCCCGGAAGCGCCGTGGCCGACGCGCGCGCCGGCACCCGAGACCCCCGCCGCCGCCCAGCCGGAAGGGAGATTTGGACATGGCAAGTAGAGAAAAAGAGCTGGCAAGCTTGCCCCCGGGCAACGACTCCATCCCCGGCCGCCTGGCAGCACTCATGGATCGTCTCGTCGGTCCGTTCCGCCATGGCGTTCCGCCGCCGCCCCGTCCGGCCACCGGCTTCTACACGGACACCACGGTATGTATCGGCTGCAAGGCCTGCGAGGTCGCCTGCAAGCAATGGAACCAGCTGCCCTCGGATGGGTTCCACTGGACCGGCAACAGCTACGATAACACCGCAGAGTTATCGGCCACGTCCTGGCGGCACGTTAAGTTCATCGAACAGCTCCCTGAAGTGACGAGTGGCGAGGGACGAGTGACAAGTGACGCGGTACGCCTTCCGTTGCCCCTCGTCACTCGTCACTCGTCACTCGTCACTCCTTCTTCCGGCCGCTGGCTCATGATGAGCGACGTTTGCAAGCACTGCGTCACGGCGCCCTGCCAGCAGGCTTGTCCGACGGGCGCCATTATTCATAACGAGTTCGAGAACGTCTACATCCAGGCGGACATCTGTAACGGCTGCTCGTACTGCGTGGCGGCCTGCCCCTTCGGCGTCATCACGCGCGCCAGCTTCGGCGGCCATTCCCACAAGTGCACGCTCTGCTACGACCGCCAGAAAGACGGGCTCGTGCCCGCTTGCGCCAAGGCCTGCCCGACCCAGTCGATCCAGTTCGGCCCGATCGATGAGTTGCGTGAACGGGCGCGGAAACGGGTGGCAGAGCTTCACCGCCGCGGCGTGCCGGGCGCCTACCTGTACGGCGATGCCGCCACCGACACCTACTCCGAGCTGAATTCGTTCTATCTCCTGGTCGATCGCCCGTCCGTGTATGGCCTGCCGGAGAAGGCCTTCAACCCGTGGCTCACCATGAAGGGGGATTACGTGCGCGCCATCATTGGTGCGCTGGCAGCGGCCGCCGTGTTACTCACCGTGTTCTTTCTCACGTAGAACGGAATTTATTCCGTTCTGGTGGGCAAGAACGGAATGAATTCCGTTCTACAGTCTGGGGCATTGCGATGCGTGGCGAATTCCTTCCCGCAACGAACGGCGCCGGTTACTCGGGCGGCCCGGTGACCAAGGCGCCCGACTGGCACGGCCTCGTCGCCTGGGACCTGTTGTTCAACAACCTGACGACCGGACTCTTTCTGGTGGCGGCGCTGGGCGAGCTGGCCGCGCCGGCTGTCTTCACCGCCGTGGCGAAAGCGGCTTATCCGGTCGCCCTCGTCCTCCTGCTCGCGGACCTCATGTGCCTGGTGCTCGATCTGGGCGACCCGCTGCGCTTCCATCACATGCTCCGGGTGTTCAAGCCCAGCTCGCCCATGTCGCTGGGCACCTGGTGTCTCACGATCTACTCGTTGCCCCTGACCGTGGCTGCCGGGCTCAGCTTGCTGCCGGCAGGGGGGCCCGCCTTCGAGTGGACCCGCAAGGCGGCGGTGGTCCTCGGGCTCCTCCCCGCCCTGGGCTCCGCACTCTACAAGGGCGTACTGCTCAGCACCAACGCCCAACCGGGGTGGAGAGACGCTCGCTGGCTGGGCGGTTACCTCACCAATTCGGCCTTGATGCTAGGCTGTGCGGAACTGCTCGCCTTATCCGTCCTGACCGGGGAAATGCGTGCGGCCGCCATGCTGCGCCCGGCCCTCGGGCTGCTGCTCGTGCTCAACGTAATCCCCCTGGGCCTGTTGCTTGCGAACCTCCTCCCGGTACTGACGCGGATCTACACCCGCGAGCAGCTTTGGCGCATCGGCATGCTCGCTCTCGGCGGTGGGACGCTGATCCCCCTTGGCCTGGTGCTCGTTGGCAGCAGCCCTGCCTTGATGCTCGGCGCCGGGATGTTCCTCTTGCTGGGGAGTCTGGTCATCCGTTTTCTGATCGTCAGGATTCCCCACGCTTCTCCATGAGCACGCGAATTGATGCGCGAAGGAGTTATGGATGCCGGATTCACCCTGGTTTTACTGCGGAACCCGTCTTGCATTCATACCGCAGGATTTCCTCCTTGAGTTTCTTGATCCAGCGCTGCAGCGAGCGGAGAGTCAATTCATGGGTATAGGCATTTTCAGTAGGCTGCGATTTTAGGCTGGCGTGCTGGTCTTCCAGCAGCTTCAGCTTGTTGCGAGTGTTTGCTAACTGGGATTGATTGGCAATGGTCATAATTGAATCTCGATCATGCCCTTTGGAATGGCATCCCGGTCCGTTGCGAAAAACTGATTCACGAAGATGTCCAGGCCTGCCTGGTCGAGGACCTGCATCGAAATAAAAGGCAAATCAGTCAACAGATCTGCGAACGCAGGATCGTCTGGACCCAGGTCTGGTGGCGCCAAGAGGACGCAGTCGACGTCGTTGGGCTCCAGGGCATCCGTGACAAAGCTTCCGTTGACGATGACCGCACAATTCCGGCAACTCGCGCCTGATCGACCAGCCAGCGGAGAGAGTCCATCTGTACGCGGCGCAATTCCGTCTCCTGGCCAAAATGATCCGCAATCTCGTCCAGGCTGGCGCTATAAACACCGGGTGGCAAATAACCACGGTCATCAAACGCCGGTATCATGGTTGCGAATCCAAGCCTCGATCAGCATATGCATTGTACGGTTCGGCCAAGAACTACTCAAGGAAACGATCAAAGCCTCCGGCGCCACACCAGGGTGCATCCGGACGGTAAGATGCGCCTGATCGGCTACGAACGAAACCTTGAAGCACGAACTTCAGCGCGCTTTGCAGCCTTGGCCAGCAAGCGCTTACGGCTTTGCCGTGCTGGCGGGAGTCCTCTCCCCGTGCTGGCGGCCGTGCTGTTGCTGCTGCTGGGAAGTTGGCCATGCGCTTCGTGATCGTTCGGCTGCCGCAGGTATGAGCGAAGGCACCGGGCCGTTACTCTCATGCCGGCACGACTACCCGGAGACGGTGCGCCCGCCGTGGAAGAAAAGTGATCCAGCCGGCTAGATACCTGCCACAGTAGTCAGTAGCCAATAGCAGATTTGCTACTGGCTACTGGCTACGGGCTACTGACTACGATGGCGCAAACATAACCTCGCGAGCCCGCCGCGCCGCTCTACCGCCCCGCACAACTTTTCATGGTGGATGGGAAAAATGTCTGACACCCTTCGCCCTAACACTGCGGTTGGTCGGGAGGCCGGGACCACCAGCCTCATGCTGGTTGTTCGCTGGCTCTGGGTGGCCGTGCCGCTCGCCTGGGGAATCCTGGAGACAGTCCGGGCGTCTCTGGCCTTCTTCCGATGATAGGAGATAAAGCCGACCATGTTAGCATGGCTATCCGTATGTCTCTGCCTATTAATAATACGGCGCTACCCACGGTGGCTGGCTCTGGGTGCCGCCCGGCATGTTCAAGGAGTGACGAGGGACGAGGGACGAGTGACGAGCGACAATGACGACGGACGTCTGTCGTTGCTACTCGCCACTCGTCACTCGTCACTCCTTCTTTCGAGGATTGCTGCCCCGCCCCAAGCCGGCCGCGGGTCGCCGGCGCCGGTGTATCGGTCTCAGCGGGAGGTTGGTCCGGGGACGGGGTGCGGGGCCGGTAAAGAGTTCTCGGGAGAGGCCTTGGTGTCTGGTGACGGTGGCCCGGTTCTGTCAGGTAGAGACGGGTCGCAGTCCGTCTCGCGGATCTGCCAGCCTCCTCCAAGGGCTTTGTAAACCTGGACCAGGCCCGTGACGATCTCCCCTTGCGCCTGGGCCAGCGTGTCCTGCTGGGTCACAAGGTTCTGTTCCAGCTGGGTGACCCGCGTGAAATCGATGGTCCCGGCCTTGTACTGGGCCACGGCGATTTGGACAGCCTCTTCGGCATCCTTCACGCTGGCGGCCTGGAACTTCGCCCGCTGCTGGGCCTCCAGGAAAGTCACCAGGCCGTTTTCCACGTCCTGAGCGGCGCTCAGGACGGTATTCTGGTAGGTGGCCACCAGCTCCTGAAACTTGGCGTCCTGGAGGCGGACGTTATTCAGGATGCGCCCGTAGTTGAGGATGTTCCAAGTAAAGGTAGGACCGACGTTGCCGGCCAGGGCCTGGGGCTTCCAAAGGCCCTTGAAGAACTCGGCCGAATACTCCCAGGTGCCGTTGATAGCGATGTGCGGGTAGAACTCGGCCTCGGCCACGCCGATCTGGGCCGACTGCGAGGCGGCCTGGCGCTCCGCCTTGCGGACGTCCGGGCGACGGCGCAGCAAGTCGGCCGGGATGCCGGCGGCTACATCCACGGGCGCCGTCGGGATGGGGCTCGGGCCGAGCTTGGCCCGCAACTCTTCCGGAGGGATGCCGAGCAGGATGCACAGCTGGTTGTCGAATTGCCGCAGGCTGATCCGCAGCTCGGGGATGGTGGCCTCCGTTTGCTCCAGCGTGCTTCTAGCCTGGGCCAAGTCGAGTTTCGTGACCGTGCCGCGCTTGAAGCGCGCCTCGACGATCCCCAAGGTCTCGCGCTGGAGTACCACATTCTCCTGGGCGTACTTGATTCTTTGCTCGGTGATGCGCATCTGTGCGTAGTTCGTCGCCACCTGGCCCAGGAGGGTGACCAGCACGTCGTCATAGTTTTCGACCGAGGCGTCCAGGCTGGCAGAGTCCGCTTCGACGGCCCGCCGGAACCGGCCCCAGAAGTCGAGTTCCCAGCTCAGGTTGAACCCCAGGTCCCACTGACCGTACCACCGCTTAAAAGTTGGGAAAGTGACCCCCGGCACGCCACCAGGTGGCACACTAAACGCCAGAAGGTTGTTGGCCGTTTGCGCGCTGATGCCGTTCCACTTGAAGTCCCCGGTCGACGTCTGCGTCTGCGGCAACATATTCCCCACGTCGATGGCGAGCTGGGCCCGCGCTTCCAGCACGCGCATGCCGGCCACGCGCAGCGACAGGTTCTGCCGGTAGGCGTAGCAGATCAGGGAATCGAGCACCGGGTCGTTGAAGACCGTCCACCATTTGCTCAGGTCGTCGGACTGTGACCGCACGCGCCGGTCGTCGGCGTCGATCCAGTCCTTCGCCACCGGGGCTGGCGGCTTGCCGTAGTTGGGTCCGACCTTGAAGCCGTTTTGGAGGTACTCTCGCCAGGAGGTGCAGCCGTTAGTCAAGACGACGGCGGTGAAGAGGATAGCCAGGCGAGTGGTGAGTGGTGAGTGGTTAGTGGCGAGTGGCGAGCGGTGAGGGGTGAGTGGTGACGGTATGCACACCAACTGTTGACCGCTCACCACGTGGCCCGGGCGTCCCCCGCGCTTTCGCCGGCTCCGGCCCGGCTCGGTGTCTGGCGACCCGTTCGACATCGCGGAATCCCCCGGAAGTGTCCTTGCCGATTTGCGGCTGACCGAGAGTAAGATTAGGATCAAGATTAGGATTAGGAAGATGATTAAGAGTCAGAGAAAGAGTAAGAGCAGGACCAGACCCTTCCGGCGAATGGAGTCCGATTCTTGATTCTTTCTCTTGCTCTTAATCTTCTTCTTAGTCTTAATCTTTCTCTTTCTCTATCGTCACTCCGTCCCTCGTGGAGGGCGACGGCACAGGCCCTAAGTCAGCCGTCAGAACAGGAGCAACAGCATCCAGAGAGCACCCGGGATCCCTGCCGTCCCGGGTAGATTTCCTGTCAGCCTGGTAGAGCAGTTACCACAGCAACGATGTCTCGATGCAGATGCTTCTTTTATCGACAAGGTCCACTGAACCGCATTACCAGAACAATCGGAAAACAAGGACGGGTTTATCTCGACCGTGTCCGTCCGTTCACGTTGCAACCGTCGAGGCGGGCTGCGGCTTCCCTGGTCAAAAGGCCGGCATGTTCATTGCTTAAAGGGAGGCAAGTGTGTGTAACTCTAGAAAGGCGGGTCTTCATGGTTCGCACCGCTCTCATGTCGCTTGTGGGGCTTGGTCTGTTTCTCGGGTCCTGCCTCGGCCTCACCGGCTGCTCGCGCGCGCCTGCGGAAGCGCCGGGAAAGGGCCCGCCGACGGTTACCGTCAGCTATCCGCTGCAGCGCGAAGTCACCGATTACCAGGACTATACCGGGCGGACCGCCGCCGTGGATTCGGTCCAGATACAGGCCCGAGTAACGGGTTACCTGGGGAAGATCTATTTCCAGGAGGGTGCGGAAGTTGAGGAGAACACGGTGCTCTACGAGATCGACCCGCGGCCGTACCAGGCCGACTACGACGCCGCCAAGGCCCGCGTCGCCCAGAACGCGGCCAGCCTCGAACTGGCCAAGCAGAACAACCGGCGCTTCAAGCAACTGGCCAAGGAGAAAGAGGGTGCCGTCACCCAGGTGGACCTCGACCAGTACCTGTCCCAGGAGGACCAGGCCAAAGCCAGCCTGGACCAGGCCAAAGCCAACCTGGTGACCGCCAAGCTGAACCTGGACTGGACCAAGGTCACCGCGCCGGTCGCCGGCATCGTCGGCCACCTGCTCGTCACCCGCGGTAACCTGATCCTGGCCAACCAAACGACCTTGACCACGGTCGTGCGCCAGGATCCCATGTGGGTCTACTTCGACATGGATGAGCCGACCGCACTAACGGTCCATGACTTGGTCCGCCAGGGGAAGTTCGGGGAGGATGTCCGGCCGGGCCGGCTTCCGAAGATCCCGTTCGGCCTACAACTGAGCACTGAGAAGGGCTTCCCGCACAAGGCCATCCTGGATTTCGTGAATAATCAAATCGATCAGTCTACAGCCACCCTCTTGATCCGGGCCGTCTTCCCGAACCCCAGGCCGGCGAACGGTCCCCGCGTCTTCACCCCCAACAATTTTGTGCGCGTCCGCGTGCCGACCAGCCCCCCGTACCAGGCGCTGCTGGTGAGCCCCGAGGCCGTGGCAACGGATCAGGACCTGAAATACGTCTATGTCGTGGATTCGGACAACAAGGTCGTTCGCTACAATGTCCAACTCGGCTCGCTCCAGGATGGCCTCCAGGTCATCACCGACGGCTTGAAGCCGGGAGAGCGCGTCATCGTCAACGGCCTTCAGCGCGTGCAGCAGGGCGTCACGGTTAACCCCACGCTCGTGCCCATGCCGATGCCTCCGGAGGGCCCCCTCGCGTCAACCCCGCCTGCCGTGCTGAAAGCTCCCGCCCCGAGTGCGGAAAAAGGTGCTGAAAAAGGGGGCAGACCGCTCGCCCCGGCCCCCAAGAAGTAGAGGTTCCCGGCATGTTCGCACGCTTCTTCATCGACCGGCCGATCTTCGCCTGGGTGGTGTCCATCGTCATCCTCCTGGGCGGCGGCGTGGCCTATCTCGCCTTGCCCACCGAGCTGTACCCGAACATCACGCCCCCCACGGTGCAGGTGACGGCCAGCTACCCCGGCGCCAACGCCGTGGTGGTGGCCAACACCGTGGCGGCCCCCATCGAGCAGCAGGTCAATGGCGTCGAGCGCATGCTGTACATGTCGTCGCAGTCCACCAACGACGGCAACTACGCGCTGACCATCACCTTCGAGATCGGCACCGACGTGAACATCGCCCAGGTGCTGGTTCAGAACCGCGTCGCCCTGGCCCAGCCGCAACTGCCGCCGCAAGTGCAGCTCGAAGGCGTCAACACCAAGAAAAGCTCGCCCCAGATCCTGCTGGCGATCAACCTGCTCTCGCCGGACCGTCGCTACGATAGCGTCTACATGAGCAATTTCGCCACTATCCAGCTCAAGGACGAGCTGCTGCGCATCAAGGGGGTCGGCGACATCCTCCTGCTGGGTGAGCGCGATTACAGCATGCGCCTCTGGCTCGACCCGTACAAGCTGGCCACGCGCGGCCTGACGGCCTCGGACGTCATCAACGCCGTCCAGGGCCAGAACGTCCAGGTGGCAGCTGGCATCGTCGGCCAGCAACCGGTGCCAGCTGGCCAGCCCTTCCAGCTCACTTTGAGCGCGCTGGGCCGGCTCGACACGGAAAGGCAATTCGGCGGCATCATTCTCAAGACCGGCGCCCCCAGCTCGTCGCAGGGCGTCGCGGTCAACTCGTCGGGCGGCCCCTCCAGCCCGGTAGTCTACGTTCGCGACGTCGCCCGGGTCGAGCTGGGCGCCCAGACCTACGACCAGACCGGCGTGGCGGACGGCCAGCCGTCCGCCGGCATGGGTGTCTTTCTGTTACCCGGCGCCAACGCGCTCGAGGTGGCGAACGCGATCAAGCAGCGGATGAAGGAGCTGAAAAGCCGGTTCCCCCCCGGCCTCGAATACGACTTCTACTACGACACCACGCCGTTCATCCAGCGGTCCGTCGAGGAGGTGCTCAACACGCTCGTGATCGCGGTCCTGCTCGTAGGCGCGGTCGTGCTGTTCTTCCTCCAGGACTGGAAGGCCATGATCCTGCCCATGATCGACGTGCCCGTCTCGCTGGTCGGCACGTTCGCGGTCATGGCGGCCCTGGGCTTCAGCCTGAACAACCTGACGCTGTTCGGGCTGGTGCTGGCCATCGGCATCGTCGTGGACGACGCGATCATGGTGCTGGAAAACATCGAGCGTCTAATGGCCACCGGCCTGGACGCGCGCACGGCCACCATCAAGGCCATGGACGAGCTGACCGGCCCGATCGTCGCCATTACTCTCGTGCTCAGTTGCGTGTTCTTGCCCAGCTGCTTCGTTCCCGGGTTAACCGGCCAGTTCTACCGCCAGTTCGCCCTGACCATCGCCGCCTCGGTAATCATTTCCGCCATCAACGCCATGACCCTAACCCCGTCGCGCGCCGTCTCCATCTTTCGGAGCGAGGAGGTTGGGGCGGACGGTAGAAAGGGCGAGCCGAAAAAAGAAGCTCTCCCCTGGTGGGTCTTCGGCATCGTCGGCGGGCTGCTCACCGCCTGGCTGGCGCCGCGTTTGCTGGCAGGCCACTTCAGCCTGCCGGCGGCTCCTGCCGAGGAGGCAAGCTCTCTGCAGAAATGGTTGTACTGGGGCGCCTGGTTCAGCCCCGGTCTATTAGTGGGTCTGGCGGCCGGCTGGTTCCTCATCGGTCCCGTGAATGCCGTGCTGGGCTGGATCTTCGGCGGCTTCAACCGCCTGTTCGACGGCATCACCGCCGCCTACGGCTGGACCGTCGGGAAGCTGCTGCGCGTGAGCGTGATCGTGCTGATCGTCTATGGCGGCCTGCTCGGGCTAACCTGGTGGCGCGTCGCCAGCGCGCCGACCGGCTTCATCCCCACGCAGGACCAGGGCTATCTGCTCGTCAATGTCCAGTTGCCGGACTCCGCCTCGGTGCAGCGGACCGACGCGATCATGGCCAAAATCGACGAAATTGCCCGCAACATCCCCGGCGTGGCCCACACCGTCGGCGTTTCCGGGGAAGCGTTTCTGACGACCACCAACGGGCCCAACCTCGGCACGATGTTCCTGCCTTTGAAGCCGTTCGAGCAGCGGACGCCGGCCGAATACGACGCGGTGATCGCCGCCAAGGTCCAGCAGCAGTGCAATCAGGAGATAGAAGGCGCCCTGATTGGCGTCTTTCGAGCGCCGCCCATCCAGGGCCTGGGCAACGCCGGGGGCTTCAAGCTTCAGACGGAGCAGCGCGGCTACGTGGACCTCGCTGGCCTGCAAACGATGACGGACCAGCTGGTGCAGAAGGCCAGTGCCGACCCCCATTATGCGGCGGTATTCACCCTGTATCGGGCCCACACGCCCCAGCTCTTCGTGGACATCGACCGCGCCAAGGTCCAGTCGCTCCAGGTGCCGATCCAGGATGTCTTTACTACTCTCCAGGTCTACATGGGCGGTTACTACGTCAACCAGTTCAACAAGTTTGGCCGCACCTGGCAGGTCAATATCCAGGCCGACCCCGTCTCCCGCACCAGCGCCGACATCCTCAAGCAGCTCTACGTGCGCTCCAATCCCAGCCAGGGCCAGGGCCAGGGCCAGATGGTGCCGCTGGGCACGCTCCTTCGCGTTGACAACAGCAACGGCCCCTTGTCGGTCATGCGCTACAACATGTACACCTCGGCCGCCGTCAACGGCATCCCGGCGCCCGGGGTCAGCTCGGGCACGGTCGTCCAGGAGATGACCCGCCTGGCGCGTGAGCTGGACGTGCCCTTCGAGTGGACCGAGATGACCTTCCTCCAGGTCCAGGCCGGCAACATCGCCATGCTCATCTTCGCCCTGGGGACCGTGCTGGTGTACCTGGTGCTGGCGGCCAAGTATGAGAGCTGGCGGTTGCCGCTGGCGGTCATCCTGGTCGTGCCCATGTGTCTGTTGGCCGCGGTCACGGGCATGGCCATCGGCCGCATGCCGGTGGACATTTTCGTGCAGATCGGTTTCCTGGTGCTGGTCGCCCTGGCCTGCAAGAACGCCATCCTGATCGTCGAATTCGCCCAGGACGAGCGGCAGCAGGGCAAGGACCTGTACGAGGCGGCACAGGGGGCCGCCCGCATCCGTTTCCGGCCGATCATCATGACCTCGGTCGCGTTCATCGGCGGCGTCTTTCCGCTGGTCGTGGCCACCGGGGCCGGCGCGGAGATGCGCCAGTCGCTGGGCACCGCGGTGTTCAGCGGTATGATTGGCGTAGCCCTGTTCGGCATCTTTCTGACGCCGGTGTTCTTCTTCGTCCTGATGCGCTTCGGGAGCCACAAGCGGGCCGGCACGGCGCCGGTCCCGCAGGCAACTGCCGCGGCCCTTGGGGACGGCGCAGGCAGGCCGAGAGACCCGGCCGAGGCGGCGCGCCGAACCAGCACCGACGAAAGCGTCCGCACCTCACGATAGGAGGGCATAACATGACCGATGCCGTGCTGTGGCACCGCATTCAGTTTGCCTTTACTATCACCTACCACTACCTGTTCCCACAGTTGACCATGGGACTGGCTTTGCTCATCGTCGTCCTCAAGGTCGTGGCCTTGCGGAAAGGCGACGAGCGTTACAACGAGACGGCCCGCTTCTGGGCGCGCATCTTCGGCCTCAATTTCGCCATGGGAGTAGTAACGGGCATCCCGCTGGAGTTTCAGTTTGGCACCAACTGGGCGCGGTTTTCCAATTTCGCCGGAGAAATCATCGGCCAGACTCTGGCGCTGGAAGGAGTCTTTGCCTTTATCCTTGAGTCGGCCTTCCTGGGCCTGTTTCTCTTCGGTGAAAGACGTTTAGGCCCCCGCGGACACCTGGCCACCGCCCTGGCCCTGTTCCTGGGTTCCTGGCTCTCCGGCTACTTCATCATTGCCACCAACGCCTTCATGCAGCATCCCGTCGGCTACGCGAAGGGGGCGGATGGCGTGCTGCACTTGGCGGATTTCTGGGCCTTCGTCCTCAATCCGTGGGCGCTCTGGCAGTACGCGCACAACATGACCGCTTCTGTGATTACTGCGTCCTTTGTGGTCGCCGCCCTGGGAGCATACTGGTCTCTCATGGGAATACATACAGAGCATGCCCTAATTTGCTTGCGCGTCGGCGTGATTGCCGGTCTGCTCTCCTGCGTGCTGATAGCTTTCCCGACGGGGGACGGCCAGGGAAAACTGCTGGCGCGGCATCAGCCACTGACCCTGGCGGCCGCCGAAGGGCTGTTTGACAGTGGCCCCTACGCCGAACTCGCCATTATCGGCCAGCCGAACGTCAAGGAGCGCAAGCTGGAGAACCCGATCGTGGTGCCGGGAGTGCTCAGCTTTTTGGCGTACGGCACGTTCGGCAGCACGGTCAAGGGGCTGAACGACTTTCCCCAGAGCGAGTGGCCCGACAACGTGGAACTGCTCTATTACGCCTACCACATCATGGTGGGGCTGGGAACGCTGTTCACGCTGGTGATGGCTGTCTCGGCGTTTTTGCTATGGCGAAACAAGCTCCAGCAGGCGCGCAAGATGCTCTGGATACTGATGCTCGCGGTGCCCTTCCCATACATTGCCACGACGGCCGGCTGGTGGACGGCGGAACTGGGCCGGCAGCCGTGGCTGGTTCACGGACTGCTGCGTACTGTCGACGGCGGCTCCCCCCAGGTCGGCGCGGGCGACGTGATCTTCACCACCTTGGGCTTTGCCGGTTTGTATCTGGCCCTGGGCATCCTCTTCGTTTTCCAGGTCCTCAAGGAAGTTGCCCGCGGCCCTGTGGCAGTGACGAGTGACAAGTGACAAGTGACGAGTGACGAGTGACGAGTGGCAGTGACGAGTGAGGCAGGAGGTCTTCCCTTGCCTCTCGTCACTCGTCACTCGTCACTCGTCACTCCCTGGAAGAATCCCGTGGAAGCGGTTTGGTTCGCCATCGTGGCCGGGATGCTTGCCGTGTACACGGTCCTGGACGGCTTCGATTTCGGCGCCGGCATCCTGCACCGCTTCGTCGCCCGCACGGACGAGGAGCGGCGGACGGTGTTCGCGGCTATTGGGCCGGTGTGGGACGGCAACGAGGTCTGGCTGATTGCCGCGGGCGGCGTGTTGTTCCTGGCGTTCCCCAGGGTTTACTCGGCCGCCTTCAGCGGCTTCTACCTGGCCTTGATGATCGTGTTGTGGCTGTTGATCCTGCGGGGCATCGCCATCGAATCGCGCTCCCGCCAGGAGAATCCGTTGTGGCGGGAATTCTGGGACACGATCTTCGCGCTCGCGTCGGGGCTGCTGGCGGTCGTGCTGGGCGTGGCCCTGGGTAATGTGGTCCGCGGCGTGCCGGTCGACGGAACGGGGTTGTTTTTCATTCCCCTGTTTACGGATTTCCTGCCGGGCGCGCATCCGGGCATTTTCGATTGGTACACCGCCCTGGTGGGGGCCTTCACGCTCTGCGCGCTGGCCGGCCACGGGGCGCTTTACCTGGTCTGGAAAACCAACGGCCCCGTGCAGGTGCGCAGTCGGACCTGTGCGTACCGGGCATGGCTGGTCGTGCTGCCGCTGTGGCTGGCGGTCACTCTGGCCACGGCCCGGCTTCGTCCGGAGACCTTCACCCATCTCCTCGCCCGCCCCTGGTTCCTGGGTTTTGTGGTCTTGATGCTGGGGGGAGCTGGCGGAGTGTTCTATTTCCTGAGGCACGGACGAGAGCTGGCTGCCTTCTTGTCGTCCAGTTCATTCCTGCTGGGCCTCCTCGCGGCGACGATGGCGGGCATTTATCCCGTCTGGTTACGGTCCACCATCGATCCGGCCCACAGCCTCACGGCCGCCAACTCGGCCGCCGCGGGTTACGGATTGCAGGTGGCCCTGGTGTGGTGGTCTATCGGGATCGCCCTGGCAGGCGGATATTTTGTGAACTTATTCCGCTCGGTTCGAGGCAAGGTCGCTGTCGGCGGCGAGGAGCACGGCTATTGAATCTGGCTAACTTACATTGGCGGTGCAGCAGCGTGACGATAATGCCGATAATTCCGATTAGACGGTCCGCGGAGCCGGTCGGTCCCCACGTTTCTTCTCAAGGCATGCCGTATCATCGGCGCCGTAAACCATGGGACCTGGGCAGTTTTTGGGACAGGTGGGAATCCAAACAATGCGTCTCATTGAGTCTGGCCGCTTTCGCTGGATGTCGGTGGTGACACTGGGTTGGGTGCTCGCCTGCTGGCCCGCGGGCGCCATGGGACAGCCGGCATCGCCTTCGCTGCCGCCGGCTACCGACCTTCCCCAGCCGGTCGCTCCCTCCTCGGGCGCCTACCATGAGCTTCTTGACCGCCTCACCAAGATGGAGCAACGTCTCGATCGGGTGACGAAGCAGAATGAAGACCTCGCGCGTACGAACAGGACGCTGTCCGAGCAGGTACATGATCTTTCCGGCCAAAGCACAAACCCGGCCCGGCAAGGCGGCACGACGGGAGACATTGCGGGGACGGCGTCATCCGGCATGAATGGGGCCGGCGATGACAGCACGAGAGGATTCGGCTCGGCGGACCAGGGGGCGGCGTCTGGGCCTCGGGGCATGGGTGGCCGACTCGACAGCACGGCCGCCGGCTCCGCCAGGAGCGCGGCCGCGACCGGCGGCGGGAGGAGCTTGTCGCGGGCCGCCGGCGGCGACCCGACGGCCGTCGGCGAGGCCCAGGAGGTCGGCAACCTGCACCTCGGCAAGGTGCCGCTCAACGCCTACTACGACTTCGATAACGCCGGCTACCATCTGGAGACCGCGGACAAGGAGTGGTCCATCGGCGTCAGCGGCATGACGCAGCTCGATGGGCTGACCTACACGCGGCCGACTCCGGGGTTTACCAGCGGCGGCTTCTACAACCCCCGCAGCCGCATCTACTTTGAAGGCCACGCCACCCAGCCCATCTCCTGGGAGTTCTCGTTCCAGAACTTTTACGACACCGTCGCCCTCCTCGACGCCTACCTCAACTTCAACTACGATCCGCGCTTCCAGGTGCAGATCGGCCGTTACAAGAACCCGTTCGGTTACGAGTTCTATCGCGAGCACATCTGGGACCTGATGGCCCCGGAACGCTCGCTCTGGGCCAACAACTATGAGGCCAACCGGCGCTTCGGCCTGATGGCCCATGGTGTCCTGTTCGGCCACGTTCTCGAATACGCCGCGGGAAGCTTCGACACGCAGCGCAACTCCCTACGGCCGTTCGATAGCCGCCAGGATTTTGAAGGGTCCGTCAACTTCAAGCCGTTCTACGACCGGGAGGAGGGCTTCCTGCTGCGCAACCTTCAGTTCGGCGGCTCGGTCGATCTGGGGAACGAGAACCAGCCGCCTTTGCCGGCGGTGCTGCGCACCAACCGGTCGCCGGGAGCCGACGCCTTCAACAGCCCCGGGGCCAGCAACGCCGCCAGCGTACCGTTCCTGGCGTTTGGCCCCAATGTGCTCGAGCGCGGGACGCGGGCACTCTGGGAGGCTAACCTGGCCTACTACGGCGGGGGTCTGTCGCTGGTGTCGACGTTGGAGGGCGGCCGCGAAAGCTATTCCAACGGGGCCGCCGCGCCGCCGGTTCATGTGTCGGTCGAGGGCTGGTCTGTTCAGGCCGGCTACCTCCTCACCGGCGAGACGATCCGCGACCGCACCAACATCCAGCCGCTGCGTCCCTTCGATTTGCGCGAGGGCCGTTGCGGGCCCGGCGCCTGGGAGGTGACCGCCCGCTATAGCCAGCTCGACCTCGGTTCCCGGGTCTTCACCGGGGGCCTGGTCGACCCGACCCTCTGGACCAATCACGCCAAGATGGTGGACGTCGGCTGCAACTGGTATCTCAACCAGTTCGTCAAGGTCTACTTCGACTGGGAGCACTCCATGTTCGGCAGCCCCGTCTTCTCCGGTGAGCGTGGCTTCGTGAGGTCGAGCGACCTGTTCTGGATCCGGACGCAGCTTTTCTTCTGATGCGGCAGTGGCCAGTGACGAGTGACCAGTGACGGGCCTCTGGGCGGCACATGCACTGCCTGTCAAAATGACTTTGCCAGTTTGCCACTGAGTTTGCCACGGTTGGCAAACTCAGTTTTTTGTCCAATGTCATGGATGCCAATAACTTAAGGCGAGGAAAAAAAATGAGAGGAGCTGGCCAGCGCCACCGACGCCGCGGCGTGGGATACATCTTGGCAGCGGCGCCGCCAGCTGTAATGTAGTCGCGGATGTATGAAAGCCCTGGAATGGCCGGGATATCGGTGTCGCTGACGATCACGATCAGTTCGCTAGAATAACGAACGAAACCCTTTCCCCCATGATTGTTACGCACGGAGGCGCCCCCATGACCATCGGCCGCAACGACCCCTGTCCCTGCGGGAGCGGCAAGAAGTACAAGAAGTGTTGCTTGCAGGCAGACCTCGCCGCGGCGCATCAGCGCAATGAGGCTGCGCGGCAACAGGCCGCTTCCGAGGACGCCAAGGGAAGCTATGCCATCGAGTCGCCGGCGATTACAGACTCCTCTCTGGAGCCGTTCGAGCCCGACCGGGCGCCCTACGACCCGTATCCAGGGCAGCCGTCTGACGAGGAAAGTGAAACGCCCGATCGGTGCCTGGAAAAGGTCGAGGCCGCCCTGGATGAGTTTGAGGAGAAGGATTATGAGGAGCAAATTCAGTTTTACTGGAAGACCCTGGCGGACCAGGAGCTGATGGATGACGAACTGGCGTTCAATATGCTCAGCCAGCTTCGGCAGACGGCGTGCGCGCGGGGACAACGACAGCGGTTTGCCGAATTGGTTGCGGGCCTGCGGGCGCAATGGCCGGAAGTCTACGCCCAGAGCGCTGCCGAGTACCTGGAATGGCTCGTCGAGGATGCCTTGCGGGAGGGGGACGAACGGCTGCCCGAACTGGTGCGCGAACTGGCCGGCAAGGCCGGGGAAGATCCCCATCCCGTGCTGCTCGTGATGCGCCGATTGGAATACGCCGGCAAGCTGGATTTACTTCGGGAAATCACGCGGCACGGCTGGCCCGAGCTGGAAAGCGCAGAGGTCGAGGCCTGGGCCAGTGATGAGTTTGCCGACAAGGCCGCCGGTTATGAGGTCCTGGATTACGTGCTGCACGCCGAGCGCCCACACCGGGACGATCCAGAACTCCACGACCGGCTTCGGCCGTATATGGACGTGATCGATGTGGAACCGTTGCTGGCGCTGCTCGAGGATATGCTGGGCCAGGGCAGCGCGGCCGAGATGTCCGGCGAAACAGCGGAGACTCCCGCGCCCGTGAAGGCGAGGCGCTCTCGTGGTGAGCGGCGCAGGCAGACCAAGGCGCGACGACAGGCGGAAGGGCGAGTGCCTGAGCAACTGCGTGGGCAATTTCTGGGCGTTCTGCACCGCGAGTACGGGTGGCCTTTGACGCGGGCCAGGTTAGCCTGCGAGGAACTGCGCGATTATCTGGGGCAGCGTGGACAGGGATACCTGGCTGAGCCGACGCAGCATACCGGCAGACCCAGGAAGCGGGCACACGCGGCCGGTCTCGCCATGGCGCTGTGCCCGGACCGGCAAACGCTGGGCCGACATTTCGACCAATTGATCGATACGACGGAGTTGCCGTATTACGCGGTCGTGGCGTTGTTCCGTGTAATGCCGGTGTGGCTGCGTTTTCTGGAGGAGAAGCACCTGGTGAGCGCGACGGAGCGGGAGCGCGTCCTGGTCGAGCTCAAGGAATTGCACGCCGAGTCGTGTGAATTCTTCGCGCCGCGGCTGGCGTGGGAGGAGCCGGGCCTGCTGGCGGACTTTCAGGGCTGGCCGGGTGAGTCGATGTCTGGCCGCGGTTGAAATGGAAGGTTTGCCCGACTTCCTGGATAAGTCCCAGCTCATTTGGGCTTCTTCCGCTTCGGCGGCCGCGGCCTGCAGGGGATCGCTAGGCGGGTTTTGCTTCGGCGTGGATGTGCTCGACATGGTTGACAAGGCCAAGCGAGAACGACTCCCAACGTTCAAAAGGTCCGTCCGGGCTCTTCTGGTGATAGAAGATGCCCACCTCCATGCCCACCGCGATAAAATCCGGATGCTTCACGTCATAAGTGCGACCGTTGTTCATCACAATCCGGAACGGCCGGAACGGGTTGGCTCGTTTGTACTCCAGTAAGGTCATGTCCATGATCATTTTCCTCTACACACCGGACACTTGTGTGCAGTATAGAAACTATCCGGCACCCCGGTCAACTACCGGAGTCATGCAGGGTGGCCGCCTGGCCTCATCGGGAGATTGGCTTCGGAAGCGGGCTGTGCAACCGAGTTGCCGGTCCCCGTCGCCGGAGCCGGCTCGTGCCTGGCGCCTCCCCGGTCGCCCAGCCACTGGATCACGTAGAAGAAGACCGGCGTCAGGAAGATGCCGAACAGCGTTACGCCGAGCATGCCGCTGAAGACGGCCAGGCCCAGCGAGCGGCGCATCTCGGCGCCGGCGCCCACGGCGATCACCAGGGGCACGACGCCGAAGATGAAGGCGAAGGAGGTCATCAGGATCGGCCGCAGCCGCAGCCGTACCGCCTCCAGGGTCGCCTGCCGCGGGTCCACGCCGGACTCGCGCTGCTGCTTGGCGAACTCGACGATGAGGATGGCGTTCTTGCTGGCCAGGCCGACCAGCACCACGAAGCCGATCTGCGTGAAGATGGTCACCTCCATGTGCGCCAGACCTACGCCGACGATGGAGCAGAGCAGGCACATCGGCACCACCAGGATGACCGCCAGCGGCAGCGACCAGCTCTCGTACTGCGCCGCCAGCACCAGGAAGACGAACACCACCGCCAGCGCAAAGACGTAGATGGCCGTATTCCCCGCCTCGAGTTGCAGGAAGGTCAGCTCGGTCCAGGCAGACGCCATGGAGCGCGGCAATTCCTGGCCGGCAAGCTTCTGCATCAGGGCGATCCCCTGCCCCGAGCTGGTGCCGGGCGAGGTATTGCCGGTGAGGGCGGTGGCGGCGTACATGTTGTAACGCATCAGCGACACCGGTCCGCTGGTGTCGCGCACGTCCAGCAGCGTGCCCAGCCGGACGTTCTGTCCCTGGTTGTTCCGCACCTGAAGCAGACGGATGTCGGCAACCTTGTCGCGAAAACGCGGGTCGGCCTGGATGTTCACCTGCCAGATGCGGCCGAACTCGTTGAAGTTGTTGACGTAGTAGGAGCCCAGGTAGATTTGCAGCGTGCTGAAGACATCGCTGACCAGCACCCCCAGAGCCATGCACTTGGTGCGGTCGATTTCCAGGTACAGCCAGGGCGTGCTCGACCGGGAGCTGTTGTACAGGCCCTCCAACCCCGGCGTTTTGTTGCCGCGCGCGACGATCTGGTCGCTGACCCGCTGCAGTTCGCCCAGGCCGAGACGGCCGCGATCCTCAATGATGAGCTTGAAGCCGCCGGTGGTGCCCAGGCCGTCGATGGGCGGCGCGCCGAACGTCGACACCAGGGCGCCGCGCACCTCGCGCTGGCATCTCTCCCGCAGGCCCACGGCGATGGCGTCGGCCGAAAGCCCGGGACCGCTCCGCTCGTCGAACGGCTTCAGCAAGACGTACATCGAGCCAAGGTTGGGCGCGTTGGCGTTCAGGATCAGCGACTGGCCGGAGACGCCGACCGTATGCTCGACTCCCGGTGTGTCGTGGGCGATGTTCTCAATGTGAGCCATGACCCGCTGCGTGCGCTCGACGGAGGCCGAATCCGGCAACTGCACATTGAGCAGCAAATAACCCTTGTCCTGCTGCGGGACGAAGCCGGTGGGGGCACGGATGAACTGGAAATACGTCAGCACCAGCAGGCCGCCGTAGACCAGCAGGGCGATCGCGCTCGCCCGCAGCAGGCCGCCCACCACGCGCACGTACAGGGCCGTGCTGGCGCCGAAGAGCCAGTTGAACGACCGGAAGAACCAGCCGAGCAGCGTGTCCAGGAGCCAGGTCAGCGGGTCGCGGCGGGCGCCGTGCGGCTTGAGCAAGATCGCCGCCAGAGCCGGGCTGAGCGTCAGCGAGTTAAAGGCGGAGATGACCGTCGATACGGCGATGGTCGCCGCAAACTGGCGGAAGAACTGGCCGGTGATGCCGCCCAGGAAGGCGCACGGCACGAACACGGCGCACAGCACGAGGGCCACGGCGATGACCGGGCCGGTGACCTCGTCCATGGCCTTGCGCGCGGCCTCGCGCGGCGCCACGCCTTGCTCCAGCCAGCGCTCGACGTTCTCCACCACGACGATGGCGTCGTCGACGACGATGCCGATGGCCAGCACCAGGCCGAACAGCGACAGGTTGTTCAGCGAATAGCGGAGGGCGGCCATGACGGCGAAGGTGCCGACGATGGCGACGGGCACGGCCACCAGCGGGATCAGCGCCGCCCGCCAGTTCTGCAGAAACACCAGCACCACGATGGCGACCAGGATGATCGCGTCGCGCAGGGTGTTGAAGACCTCCTTGACCGACTCACGAATGAAGGGCGTGGTGTCGTAGACGATCTGGTAATCCAGCCCGTCGGGGAAGCGGCTTTTCAGCTCCTTCATCTTCTCATAGACACCGTTGGCGGTGTCCAGGGCGTTGGAACCGGGGAGTCCATAAATGGACAGCGCCACGGACGGCTTGCCGTCGAGGGTGGCGGACTGGTCATACTGCTGCGAGCCGAGCTGGACGCGGGCCACGTCGCGCAGCCGGACGATGCCGGTGGCCGGCGGCTGCCGGCCGCTCAGGGTGGACGAGCCGAGCATGCTGCTTGAGCTGCTCTGACTGGTGAAGGCGCTCATGCTGCTTGAGCTGCTTGAAGCGCTCTGCGAGGGCTGCGTTGTCGAACTGCCGCTAGCGGCTTTGAGGATGATGTCGCCGAACTGCTCGGGGTCGGTGAGCCGGCCGAGGGTGTTGATGGTCAGCTGAAATTGCTGGCCGCGGGGGACGGGCGCCTGGCCGATCTGGCCGGCGGCGACTTGCAGGTTTTGCTGGCTGATGGCGGTGACCACATCCAGGGCGCTTAGCTTGAGCGACGCCAGCTTGTCGGGGTCGAGCCAGGCGCGCAGGCTGTAGTCGCGCTGGCCGAGGTAAGTAAGGCCGGCCACGCCGGGGAGCCGGCCGATCTCGTCCTTGAGGTAGATGGTCGCGTAGTTGCTGAGAAAGATGCTGTCGTAGCGGTCGTCCGGCGAGACCAGGTTCACGATCATCAGCGTGTTGGGGGACATTTTCTGGACGTTGATGCCCTCGGTCTGGACCAGCAGAGGGATGACCGGCAGGGCCAGCGAGACGCGGTTCTGCACCAGCACCTGCGCCATGTCCGTGTCGAAGCCCGCCTTGAATGTCACGATGAGTGTGTACCTGCCGTCGTTGGTCGATGTCGAGGACATGTAAATACTGCCCTCGACGCCGCTGACCTGCTCCTCGATGGGGACGCCGACGGTGTCGCGCACGGTGTTGGCATTGGCGCCCGGGTAGACTGCCGTCACCAGCACGGTGGGCGGCGTGACGTCCGGGTACTGCGCGACCGGCAGCGAGAACGCCGCCACGCCCCCCGCCAGCACGAACACGATGGACAGCACCGAGGCAAAGATCGGCCGGTCGATGAAGAAGTGGGAAATCATGCGTGTCGTCCTTCGCTTGCACGTCGTAGAACGGAATTCATTCCGTTGGTTGTTGAGCCGGAACGGAATAAATTCCGTTCTACGGCGTCCGCCGGCGCGTCATCCGCTCCAGGGCGAGGGCCAGAAGGGCGCCAAGGGTCGCCGCGGCAATGCCGATCGCCGCCTCCCACACCGGCGGGTGCAGGTGGGTAATCCGCGCCAGCAGGAACCCGAGCGCGAACCCGCACAGCCCGCCCGCCACGGGCGAACCGATGCGCCGGCCCATACCGGAGGTGAACAGCCGCATCTCTCCCAGCCCCTGGATGACGTAGAAGAACACGGGCGTCAGGAAGATGCCGAACAGCGTCACGCCGAGCATGCCGGAGAACACCGCGGTCCCCAGCGAGCGGCGCATCTCGGCGCCGGCGCCCGTGGCGATCACCAGGGGTACGACGCCAAGGATGAACGCGAGCGACGTCATCAGGATCGGCCGTAGCCGCAGCCGCGATGCCTCCACCGTGGCCTCGAAGCGCGGCTTACCCTCCAGGTGCGTCTGCCTGGCGAACTCGACGATCAGGATGGCGTTCTTGCAGGACAGGCCGACCAGCACCACCAGGCCGATCTGCACGAAGATGTTGACGTCGTTGTGGGTGAAGAGCACGCCGGCGATGGAACAGAGCAAGCACATGGGCACCACCAGGATGACCGCCAGCGGCAGCGACCAGCTCTCGTAGAGGGCGGCCAGGGCCAGGAAGACGCACACCACCGCCAGGGCGAAGACGTAGATGGCAGTGTTGCCCGCGCGGATCTGCAGGAACATGATCTCGGTCCACTCCGCCCCCATGGAAATCGGCAGGCTGTCGCTGGACAGCTGGCCGATGTCGTGGATGGCGTTACCGGTGCTGAAGCCCGGGGCCACGTTACCGGTGATGGGCGCGGCGGTGTACAGGTTGTAGCGCGTGATGTAGACCGGGCCGCCGATTTCGCGCACGTTGACCAGGGTGCCCAGCAGGACCATTTGCCCCCATTTGTTGCGCACCTGGAGTTGGTTGATGTCCTCTACCCGGTTGCGGAACTTGCCTTCCCCCTGGATGGTCACTTGCCAGTAGCGGCCGAACTCGTTGTAGCTGGTGACGTAGAGCGAGCCCAGGTACATCGACAGCGTGTCGTTGACGTCCTGCAGCGATACGCCCAGGGCGGCGACCTTGACCCGGTCGATGTCGGCGAAGAGCTGCGGCGTGCGCGAGCGGAACTGGGTGGAGGCGCCGACCAGGCCGGGCTGGGCCCGCAGTTTGCGGATCAGGTCGTCGGTCTGGCGCTGCAAGGCGTCGACGCCGAGGCCGCCCCGATCCTCGACCATGTACTTGAAACCGCCCGCGACGCTCAGGCCGGGGATCGCCGGCGCCCCGAAGGCGACCACCTGGGCGTCCTGGACCTCGTGGGCCCAGGCCGGCCGCATCCGGGCCATGATGGCGGTATCGGTGCGATCGGGGCTGCGCCGCTTGTCGAACGGATCCAGCACGACGAACATCGACGCAAAGTTGGGGCTGTCGGCCTGCAGCACGAAGGAAATGCCCGAGACCGTGATCGTGTGGGCCACGCCCGGGATACGGCGGGCGATGGTCTCGATTTTGGCCATGGCATTCTTGGTCCGCTCCAGCGACGCCGAGTCGGGGAGCTGGATGTTGCAGATGATGCGGCCCTGGTCCTGCGCCGGCACGAAACCCGTGGGCGCCCGGTTGAAGATCCAGCCGGTCAGGACAAGCAGTCCACCGTAGACCAGCAGGGCGAATACGCTGCCGCGCAGCAGCCGGCTTACCAGCCAACCGTAGCCCGCCGTGCCGGCGCCGAAAACCCAGTTGAACCCCCGGAAGAACCAGCCGAGCAGCGTGTCGAGCAGCCAGGTCAGCGGGTCGCGGCGCGTGCCGTGCGGCTTGAGCAAGATGGCCGCCAGGGCGGGGCTGAGCGTCAGCGAGTTGATGGCCGAGAAGACGGTCGAGACCGAGATCGTCACAGCGAACTGGCGGAAGAACTGGCCGGTGATGCCGCTGATGAAGGCGCACGGCACGAACACGGCGCACAGCACCAGGGCCACCGCAATGACCGGCCCGGTCACTTCATCCATGGCCTTGCGCGCCGCGTCCCGCGACGACTCGCCCCGTTCCAGCCAGCGCTCGACGTTTTCGACCACCACGATGGCGTCGTCCACAACGATGCCGATGGCCAGCACCAGGCCGAACAGGGAGATGTTGTTCAGGCTGAAGCCGAGGGCGGCCATGACGGCGAAGGTGCCGATAATGGCCACGGGGACGGCGATCAGAGGGATGAGGGCCGCGCGCCAGTTTTGCAGGAAGACCAGCACCACCACCCCGACCAACGCCACGGCCTCCAGAAGGGTGTGCACCACGTCGGCGACTGACTCGCGGATGAACGGCGTGGTGTCGTAGGCGATCGCGTACTCAACCCCCTCCGGGAAGTCCGCCTTCAGCTCCTCCATCTTGGCCCGAATCTGGTTGGCGACGTCCAGGGCGTTGCTGCCGGGGAGCTGAAAGACGGCCAGGCCGGCCGATGGGCGGCCATCGAAGGTGCAGCCGAGGTTGTAGTTCTGGTCTCCCAGCTCGACACGCGCCACATCGCGGAGACGAACAATGCCGGCCGACGGCCTTCCAGGACCTGTATTCTGGCCGCTGGTCGCGCCGCTGCCCCCAGCGCTGGCGGCTGTCCCACTATTGCTTGACAGGCCGGCCACCGCACCGCTTGCCGTTCCAGACGTCGAGGTCACCGTGCTGGCCGTTGTCGTCGCGTTGGCCAACGTGATACTGGTGGACGTCGCCGAGCCGGCGGGCAACGTCGTTAAACCCGACGCCTGTCGTTCCACCGCCGTTGGAGATATCGCGCCGCCTCCTGTCGTTCCACCGCCGCTCGCGGTTGCACCCCCGCTCGTCGTACCGCCCCCGAACACACTGGTGAAGCTCGGCCCACTGTTTATCGTCGTGGAGCTCGTTGCCGTGACGCCGGGCACAGTGCTGCGTGGTGTGGTGCTGCCGACCCTGCCGAAACCGAACAGGCTGTTCGGTGTTGCGCTACTCGTCATGCTGCTGGTCGTGCCGTTCCCGGTCGAACTGGTGCTCGTCGGCCCGGCCGTCGTCATGCTGTTTTGACGGGTGACTCCGGGGGTTGGCAAGCCGAAGCCGCCGCTGGCCCTTGGGGCAGGCGCTCTGGCCATGGCGGACGGCGCGGTCGAACGACTCTGGCCGACCTTGACAACGATGTCGCCGAATTGCTCCGGATCGGTCAGCCGGCCCAGGGTGTCGATAGGTAGCTGGAAGGACTGGCCCCCGGACGCAGGCGGCTGGCCGATCCGCCCGGCGGGTGCGTCGAGGTTTTGGCTGCGGATGGCGTTGGCCACGTCGCTGGCGGTCATGTTCAAGGACGCCAGCTTCTGCGGGTCGAGCCAGGCGCGCATGCTGTAGTTGCCGACGCCCAGGAAGTTGATCTGGGAAACGCCGTCGATGCGGAGCAGCTCGTCGTAGATGCGAATTTGGGCGAAATTGCTCAGGTAGATGTCATCGTAGCGGCCGTCCGGCGAGTAGAAATTGATGATGTTCAGGATGTCGGGCGTCTTCTTGCGGATGGTGATGCCTTGGTTCTGGACGGAGGGCGGCAGCAGCGGCAGGGCGAGCTGAACCCGGTTCTGGACCATGACCAGGGCTGTGTCCAGATCGGTGCCGATGTCAAAGGTGACGGCCAGCGTGTAGGAGCCGTCGTTGCCCATCTGCGAGGACATGTACAGCATGCCCTGGACGCCGTTGACCTGCTGCTCGATCGGCGCTGCCACGGTGTCGGCCACCACCTGGGCGCTGGCCCCCGGGTAGTTGATGGTCACCGCCACGGCCGGCGGCGTGATCCGCGGGTACTGGGCGATCGGCAGGGAGAGCACCGCGATTCCGCCCGTCAGGGTAATAAAGATGGACAGCACCGCCGCGAAGATCGGCCGGTCGATGAAGAAGCGCGAAATCATGCCTTAGCTATCCGAAAATGTAGTCAGTAGGTCAGCAGTCCATAGTCCATAGTCAGTAAGAAAAATCTCAGACTACTGACCATTGACTATGGACTATTGACTATTGACTATTGACTGCGGACTGCGGAGCGAAAGAGGGCATCGGCACTTTATCCGGCCGGATCTCCATGCGCGGGCGGACCTGCTGCAGGGCGCCGATAACCACCCAGTCGTCGGCCTTCAGACCTTCGACGACGCGCAGGCCGTCGTCCTGGAGCGGGCCGGTCGTGATGCGGCGGTACTGGAGTTTGTTTTCGGCGTCAAGAACGTAGACATACTTCAGGCCCTGGTCCGAGGCGATGGCCCGGTCGATGACCAGCAGCGCCGGGTGTGGCTGGCCGATCGGCAGGCGGATGCGCACGAACATCCCCGGCGACAGCAAGCGGACGCCGCTCTGCGGCTTGGGGTTGGCAAAGATGCCGCGCACCGAGATGCTGCCGGTCGTCGGGTTCACCTGGTTGTTGACGAAGTCGACAGTCCCCTGGTGCGGAAAGCCATCCTCCCCCTGCAGGCCCATCAGGACCGAGAACAGCCCGTGCTGAGTCCGCTTGATCTTTCCATCATTGATCGCCCGGCGCACGCGCAATACGGTCGGCTCGTCGACGTCGAAGTAGGCATACATCGGGTCGAGCGACATAACCGTGGTCAGCGGCGTCTGGTCCTGGTTGACCAGGTTGCCCAGCGTCAGGAAGTAGCGGCTGACCTGGCCGTCGATCGGCGAGGTGACCATGCAGAAGCGGAGATTGAGCTTGAAGACCTCCAGGCTCGCCTTGGCGGCCTGGACAGCGGCATCGGCTTGTTCCTGCTGGGCCTTGTACGTATCAATGTCCTGCTGGCTGATAGCGCCCGGCGTCTTGGCAACCTCGAGTGCCCGTAGGTAATTAGCCTTGGCCAGCTTCAGCTGGGCTTCGTTCAGGTAGACCTGGCCCTGGGCCTGGTCGAGCTGAGCCTGGTAGGGACGCGGGTCGATCTCGAAGAGCAGGTCGCCTTCCTGGAACTGTCCAGGGACAAGCGAGGCGGCGGCAAGCAGTGGCCCCAGCGGCCCTGCCAGCAGACCGGCAACCCTCACGGTACTGGGCAGCCGGTCGTCCCCGCGGACCTCCGACCCTTCCTTGAACGGCATCTTCACCAGGTAGCCGGTGACTCGGGCGATCACGGTTAATGCTTGGACCGAGTCGGTCTGGCCGGTGAAGTCCACGTAGTCCGTGACCTGCCGGCTGACGGGGCGGCTGACGGGAATGGCCGGCGGCTCGGCCGAGGCGACCTCGGTCGGGTGTTGACAGCCGACGACCGCCAGCAAGGAGCAGGTGAAAAAAACGACGGTGTAGGTGCGGCGCATTCGGGCCTCCCCCAGGGGGCAAAAGCATTCAAGAAGGCGCATTGGCGTAAAGTCGCTTGGTTTGAGTGAATAGCAAGACTAATACCAAAGCGGGGCAAAAAGGGAGTTTCTACTGATCCAGGGAGCCTCTGATCTCTGACCTCTGGCTTCTGACCTCCGACTTCTGACCGATTGTGGTGCCAAGTTTGCCATTGTGGCTAGCAAAGTGCCTGGGGTCGGCGATTCGGCAAGCTGCACAAATAAAGTTCATTTCCGCTAAATCGATTGGCAAGACATGCCGATCATTCCAACTGTGCGGCTTGTAACGACCAGGGAGAAAGATGATTTGGCATCCGGCTGGCTATGTAGCTGGTGAGATTCGCAGGGGGAAAAGCCTTGTGAGGGCGATGGTCTGCGCCGCCCTGCGAGGTGTGAAGCCCTATCCGCTTTGGCTGGCCGGCCTCATGACCTTCGCCGCTTTGCTGTGCGGCTGCACCACCTTGACAGAGTACGTCCACAACGGCTTCAAAGTCGGCCCCAATTACGGCCGGCCTCCGGCGCCGGTGGCGCAAAACTGGATCGACGTCGCTGATCCACGGGTCCGGACTGCCTCGGACGACCTGAGCCAGTGGTGGAAGGTCTTCAACGACCCCGTACTCGATGACCTCATCTGCTCCGCCTACCTCCAGAATTTGACCCTGCGCGAAGCGGGTCTCCGCGTGCTGGAAGCGCGGGCCCAACTCGCAATCACCGTGGGGAACATCTTACCGCAAACGCAAACCGCGACGGGAGGCTTCACCTGGAATGTGTCCAGCCGGCAAGCCGCCAACCGGTCGTTCATCGCGAAACGGTTCTTCGGCCAGTGGGATTATGCCTTCAACCTCGCCTGGGAGCTCGACTTCTGGGGCCAGTTCCGGCGCGCGATTGAAAGCAGCGCCGCCAGCCTCGACTCCTCGGTTGAGAATTACGACAGCATGTTGGTCACCTTGCTGGGCGATGTGGCGACGAACTACGCCCAGCTCCGCACCACCGAGCAAAGAATCAAATACGCCAAACAGAACGTGGAGCTCCAGCGGCAGACGTTGACACTGGTCGATGCCCGCTTCAAGGCCGGCACGGTCAGCGAACTGGATCTCGATCAGGCCAAGAGCACCCTGGCCCAGACCGAGGCCACGATTCCCGCGCTGGAGATCTCGCTACGTCAGTTCAACAATCAGCTGTGCATCCTGCTCGGCATTCCCCCGGAGGAGTTGCGGGCCAAGCTCGGGCCGGCGCCCATCCTCAACGCCCCTCCGGATGTGGCGGTAGGCATTCCCGCCGACTTGCTGCGCCGCCGGCCGGACGTCCGCGCTGCGGAGCGCCAGGCGGCCGCCCAGAGCGCCCAGATCGGCGTGGCGGAAGCCAACTTCTACCCCCACATCTCCATCACCGGGACGATCGGCTACTCGGCGGAGTTCTTCAAGACTCTCTTCTCGCAAAACGCCTTGACCGGGAGCGTCGGCCCGTCGTTCACGTGGAACATCCTTAACTATGGGCGGATCTTGAATAACGTTCGCCTCCAGGAAGCTACGTTCCAGGCACTCGTGGTCGCCTACCAGAACACGGTGCTCACGGCCGCCCAGGACGTGGAGAACGGCCTGGTGACCTTCTTGAAATCACAGGAGCAAACGAAGTTCCAGGCCGAAAGCGTGGCCGAGGCCGAGAAGGCGGTCAAAATTGCCCTGGTCCAGTACAAGGGCGGCATCATCGACCTCACGCGCGTGACCCAGCTGGAGACAACCCTCGTTCTGCTCCAGGACACCCTGGCGCTGGCGCAGGGGGAAATCGGACTGGGTCTGATCCAGGTCTATCGAGCCCTGGGCGGCGGCTGGCAGATTCGCGTAAACGGCTGCGAGCCAAGCGGGCTACCCCTCCAGGGTCCGACGCCAACGACCGATGGAACCTTGCCGGCTCCCCAGCCCCAGCCAGCGCCTGTCCCAGCGAAGCCTAACCCGAAGTAGAAGAAGGGACACGGACGTTAGAGAGCTGGAGCGGCAGGATCCAGGCTCAATGATGTCCGTCATGCCTAGATGGCTGTTTTCCAGAGGCACTTTCTTTCCCTGTCGACCCTGGCGCCGGATACAGCTTTACGATTTCGGTTAGCATTTTCTGGTATTCAGGCAGGACGTCTTCAAAGCCTGTCAGCCGTGACGTGGCGAGCAGTTGTCTGCCGACAGACGTTTCATTGGCGCGCTTCATGCCCGCGCGGAAGCGCGCCAACGTCTTTTCGTCCAAAACTCCGGGAAGATAGGCCACTACCGCAGAGGGAAAAGCGTCTGACGTTTTCAGCGTTTTGAGCTTTGCGTAGCTGCCAGGCTTCTCACGCTGATACGACTCCAAAGCGACGCGGTCTGCCACGCACGCCTGCACCTTGCCGCGGACCAGGGCGTCCAGGGCGGCCTCGGTGCCTTTCGGCGTCGTAACATGAATCTTGAAATCCCGGCGCTGGCGCCGAGCTTCCTGTTGACAGCGGTCGAAGAACAAATGGCAATGATGCCGGCTCCAGCGCGGCATTGCCACCGTCTGGTCCTGCAGTTCGGCAAAGTCTGTCAGCTTGCTGTCCTTGAGAACTACCAGGTGGGCGAAAAGTTCGCGGTGTTTATTGACCCCAAGCAGCAGGGGTTTCAGCCTGGGGAAGTCCTGCTGTGCCCAGCCGAACTCAATGCCGTTGAAAACGCCGAGCTGGATCTTGTTCTCATTCAGCTTCTGGCCCAGCTCATAGGCCGTCGCCGCCGTTTCCAGCTCGGACTTGATCCCCGTCTGGGACTCGGTAAGCGTTCGGAAAGGCTCCATGAGCACTTGCCTCAGGGAGTCCGGAGCGTCCCGGAAGAGAGACTTCATCAAGCCAATCCGCACCGACGGACCCTCGGAAATCTTGTTGTCAGCAGCGGCGAGCGATGCCAGAAGTCCTGTAATCGCGAAGGCTACGACAAGCCGGAGGCAATGACGGGCTTGTATGCTCATTGGGTGAATCCTGGATGCTCGGACTACTTTAGCAAAACGTCCGCTGATTTCGGGAGAATCTCGATTTGAGGGCCCAGAGACGGACGGGCAAACGTTATTCTAAACCTGTACGCCACCGGTACGCAACAGTTCGCCAAAGGGCCAAAAGAAGAATTGTGGCTGCAGAAGTTTACGCCGCGACGCGCGAAAGTGTTTGGTCGAAGAAAAACACCGAACATGCCAAACGGCTCATTCGTTCCGGGAGGATGCAGCCGGCCGGGTATCGCGAGATTGAGGCCGCCAAGAAGGATGGCGCGAGGGCAGAAGTTCCATGACTAAGCATCCTTCAGAGAAACGACAAGGCGCTTGCCCACAGCCTCGGCGTAGCGCACCAGGGTGTCCACGGTAGGGTTGGCGCGTTGTCCGGTTTCGAGCTTGGAAAGTGCGGACCGGTCCATGCCGGTGAGCTCCGTCAAATCGGCAAGGCTCAGGCCCTTGTCCTCGCGCGCGGCTCGCAGTTGCTTGAGCAGCATGTCCACCTGGTCAAGGGCCGCCATGCGTTCGTGGTGCCGCCCGATCAGGTCGGGCAGTTCCTCGGCAACCTGGTCACGGATGTTCTTGTATTTCGCGGCTTCTGCGGGGGTAAGCCGCTGGTCGCGGGTAATGCGCTTCATGATCGTTGCCTCCTGGGAACGTCGTAGGCCGTCACGGGATAAACGGTGTCGGCGTCAATTTCTTCGTATACGACCATCAAGTGCCGGCCTGTGCTGGTGTCTCCGAAGACAACGGGACGGCCGGAGGATCGGCTGATGTCGGCGTCGGTCGCGTTCTGGAATACCTCTTCGACCTCTTCCTTGGTGACGCCGTGCGCCGCACAGTGCTGGACATTGCCGTCAGGGTCGTCATCGAGGTCCCAGATGATCGACTCGAAAGCCATGCCGCCGATTTCCTTTTCTGTGGAATTATAATACCACAAGCCGGCGTAGCGGGTCAAAGTCAAAACGAGTTGATTGAGCGAGTTGCCACGTACTAGGCTCGCTCCGCCGCGCAGCCAGCGATAGAATCAGGGCATGCGCTGGCTGCTCAAACGCTGGTGGTTCTGGACCGGGACGGGGTTTATCCTTGTCGCCGTCGTGGCTGGCTACCTTTTGATTCCCGCGCCGGTCGAGAAGCAGCTAATAAGTCAAGAGACTTGCGACAAGATCCAACTCGGATGGACCGTCGGGCAAGTCGAACACCTGTTGGGAGCGCACGGCGTTCATACCGAACCAGGACGGCGGGAGGACATAACCCACTATTGGGGTAATGAGGATGGGTTAATTCAAATTCATTTTGACAACGATTTTTTCACCGTGACCGAGAAGACTTTCACGCCGAGCAGCCTGTCTTTTGCGGAACGCATGAAACGCCGAATCGAGCGCCGCCTCCGGGCGATCTGGCCCTGACCGATCAACACCCTAATCCATCACTACCCAAGCTTGCCTTTAATGAATTCGTAACCCTAATCGCCAGTATTGCTCATAGCAATTTGTCGAGCGTGATGGGCAGTTCCCGCACGCGAACACCCGTGGCGTGGTGCACCGCTGCCGTAATGGCGGCCGCAATGCCGGCCAAGCCGATCTCGCCGATTCCGCGTGCGCCAAGCTCGTTAAGCTCTTTGTCGGGAAAATCGAGAAAATGCACGTCGAGCGGCGGCACGTCGGCGTTCACCGACACGATGTAGTCGGCCAGATTACTGTTGATCGGCGCGCCGGTCTGCGGATCGTAAGACGTGTGCTCGAAGAGCGCCATGCCGATTCCCATCACGACTGCGCCCTCAATCTGGTTCCGGCCGGCCAGCGGGTTGATAATGCGCCCCGCATCGATGACCGTCACAACCCGGCTGACGCGCAGCCGGGCGATCTCCGGCTGCCAGGTGACCTCGACGAAGTGACAGCCGAACGAGTGCGTCGAGACCTTCGGCTTGGGATTGCCGAAGGTCGCTTCGGATTTGCCGCTGCCGCTGACCAGGCGGACGTTGGGGCGGCGGAGCAAATCCGCGAACGGCACGCCGCCGGCAGGACCGTGCGCCTTCACAAAGACCCGGCCGCCCTCGAATGCCAGATCGGTAGCCTTGCGTTTCTCGAACGGCGATCCCGGCGTTGTCGTGGCGACCGTCAGCAGCGCTGCGCTGGCGTTGTCAGCCGCTGCAAAGACAGCCGGGACCACCGATTCCGTGGCCAACGAACCGCCCGAGAGCGGGCCCTCCGGAAGCGACGTATCGCCTAGGGCTACTTCGACCTTGTCGAGCGGCACGCCGGTCTTCTGCGCGACGAGTTGCGCGAGGATCGTGTACATGCCGCCGCCAATGTCCTGCGTGGCAGAGGCGACGCGGGCCGTGCCGTCGTCGCGGAGCTGCAGGCTCGCCGCGGCGGGCAGGCGTGCGGCGATCCACGAACATCCAGCCATTCCCCAGCCCAGCGTCAAGCCGCCGCGCCTCATCGAACCTACCTCGGGGGTCCGCTTGGACCAGCCGAACTTCTGGGCGCCGAGCTCAAAGCACTCGAGCAAATGGCGCGACGAGAACGGAATGCCCAACGATTCGTCGATCTTCGGCTCGTTGAGGACGCGGAGCCGGACCGGGTCGATCTTGAGCTGGTCGGCCAGCTCGTTCATGGCCGACTCGGTCGCGTAGAGCCCGGGCACGGCGCCGGGGCCGCGCATGGGGGTCGGCGAGCCGACGTTGCGCTTGGCGCGGCCGGCCGTCACGCGCAGGTTGGGCACGCTGTACTGGAACGCCGTCGACTCGCCGCAGTCTTCGTGGTAGTCGTCGAGCATTGCCGTGTGGTGGACGTAGTCCTGCTGGAGCGAGACGAGCCTGCCGTCCGGTGTGGCGCCCAGGCGCACCCGTTGCTGGGTGCGCGGCCGGTGACCGACTGTCTGGAACATCATCTTGCGGCTGACCACGAGCTTGACCGGTTTGCCTAACTGCCGCGCCGCCGCGGCGGCGAGCGGACATTGCGTCCATGGCCACAGCTTGCTGCCGAAACCCGAGCCAAGGAACCTGGTGATGACGCGTACGTTCTCTTTCGGCAGGCCGAACATCTGCGCGAGCACGCCCTGGAGGTTGACGACGCCCTGCGACGTCTCGTACAGCGTCAATGTCGATCCTTCCCAGAGCGCGGTCGTCGCATGCAGCTCGATGGGGTTGTGCGTCTCGGCGGGCGTGACATAGGTTTGGTCGAGCTTGACGGCTGCGCTCGCGAAAGCGGCGTCGGCGTCGCCGCGCTGGCTTTCCACTTCGGGCTTGTCGTCCGCTTTGAGGTCGGTGGCGACGTTCGGTTTCTCCTTGGCGTAGGTGACGCGAACGGCATCGGCAGCAGCCTTGGCGGCCTCGAAGGTGTCCGCTACCGCGAGCGCCACGTACTGGCCGTAGTAGCGAACGATATCGTCTTCGAACGGCGGGCGCCGCTCGTCGCAGAGGCCTTCGAATCCCGGTCCCTTCACCGAGCGGAAGATCTTGCCGATGTTCTCGCGATGAAAGATCGCGCGCACGCCGGGCATTTTCTCGGCCGCCGACGTGTCGAGCTTGGCCACGTGGCCGTTGGCGATCGTCGCCTCGACGGGAACGGCATACAGCATCCCGGGAAAGTGGAAGTCGGAGGCGTACTGCGCCTTGCCGCTTACCTTTAACGGGCCGTCCACGCGCGGCGTGCTGCGACCTATTGGAGAAACGGTCGGGGTTTCCTGCGTTGTCGGCATGTTCGCTCCTTCAGCGGAACGCGGTATTACTGAAGTCACAATCCGCGCCAGCATCGCGCAGATGTCGATCCTTCAAAAAAATCAGCCCGTCGCCGCCATTTGCAGGGCGTGCGTGAGGCAGCGCTTGGCGAGCTCAATCTTGAACCCATTCTCGCTCTGCGGTTTGGCGTCGCGCATGGCCGCCTCCGCCGCCTTGCGGAAGTTCGCCGGCGTAGCCGCCTGGCCGGCAAGCGCCGCCTCGGCTTCGGGAGATACCCAGGGCTTGGTGCCCACGCCGCCCAGCGCGATGCGCGCCCTGGCCACATTGCCGTCCGCGATCGTGATCACAACGGCGGCCGATGCCAGAGCGAATTCGTAGGACGCCCGGTCGCGCAGCTTCAGATACACTTGCTTGCTGCCCGCGACGGGGGGCGGCAGCGTCACGTGCGTGATGAGGTCGCCCGGTTCGAGCACGGTTTCGCGGTTGGGTGTGTTGCCAGGCAGAAGATGAAAGTCGGCGAAGGGGATCGCCCGTGAACCCTTCGCGCCCTGCACGTGGATCGTCGCTGCCAATGCGGCCATGGCCACGCACATGTCCGAAGGGTTGGTCGCGATGCACTGTTCGCTGGTGCCAAGGACGGCGAGCATGCGGTTGCTGCCGGTGATGGCCGGGCAGCCGCTGCCGGGCTCGCGCTTGTTGCAGGGCATGGCGGTGTCGCGGAAGTACATGCAGCGCGTGCGCTGCAGCAGGTTGCCGGCCGTTGTCGCCATGTTGCGAAGCTGTGCCGTTGCGCCGGAAAGAAGGGCCTGCGACAGCACGGCATAATCGCGCTCGACCGTCGCATGGTGCGCGAGATCGGAATTGCGCACGGTAGCGCCGATCTTCAGGCCGCCGTCAGGTGTTGCTTCGATCTTGTCGAGCGGCAAACGGTTGATGTCGAGGAGCCGCGCCGGCGTTTCGACGTTCAACTTCATCAGATCGAGCAGCGTCGTCCCGCCGGCGACGAAGCGTACATCCGCGCCCTGCTGCGCGGTCTTCGCCTGCGCGGCAGTCGCGACCGCGGTCGCAGGATCTGCAGGCCGAAGGAATTCGAAGGTATGCATGGCATCGCTCCTGCTATCCGGATAAGAGGATAGGACTCTTTTGCTTTTGCGTGGCTTTCAAGAGTCCTGTCCCCTATCCGGAGGTTACGCGTTTTTGCGAACTTGTTGGATCGCGGTCACGATATTGGCATAGGCGCCGCACCGGCAGATGTTGCCGCTCATCAATTCTTTCACAGCCGCGTCATCCGGACCGCACGGTTCCTTGAGCAAGGCAACGGCCGACATGATTTGCCCGGACGTGCAATAGCCGCACTGGTAGCCGTCGCAGGCGACGAAGGCCGCCTGCATGGGATGCAAGGCGTCGGCTGTGCCGAGACCCTCAATGGTGGTGATCTCTTCGCCGTCGTGCATCACGGCAAGGCTCAGGCAGGAATTCACGCGCCGGCCATTCACATGCACCGTACAGGCGCCGCATTGCCCGTGATCACAACCCTTCTTGGTGCCGGTGAGAGCAACGGTCTCCCGGATGCAATCGAGCAGCGTTGTCCGAGGATCGATGCGGAGTTGGCGGTCCTTGCCGTTAATGCGCAACGTGATCGGCACCGCCCCCGCGATGTTTGGCTCGTCCGCCATGGCCTCGGCCGAGCCGCTTGACTCGGCCATTCTGTCCGCCTGCGCCGGTCCGCACCCCGCAATGACTGCGGCGGCCGCAGTACTTCCCGCGGTCCGAAGGAATACCCTGCGGTTTGGATTGGACGGGCTCGATGGTGAATCGTCTCGCATAGGGCCTCCGTTCTGGTGCTGCAACCGCGGTCTATTGTATCTTCGGTGAAGTTTTATGCCCGCCGGCAAGCACTGCTTCACCCAGGAGCTACCCATGCCGCGGGAACGGCCGGTTATCAAGCAGACTTGAGATTGGGGAAACGCAACAACCATGCCGCGGAGGTCAGCAACGATGCTTTCCAGACCGGCAAGGCAATGCTGATCAGGGAACAAGTGAGTTGTTCTCGTTGCGTGGCAATCTTTGAGTCACTTGTCTCAGAGTTGGCCACATGCCGCGCGAGGCTTCGCCCTCCACGCACGCTCTGGGACGAATTGCGCTCAGTCCTGCCGACTAACTCTTCCGCCACATTGCTAAGCGCGGGCGACAGAACACGCGGCGCGGCAATGTGTTAAATTTCCGCAGCATTTTGTGTGCCAGTCGGCACGTCAATCGGATGATCTTGCCAGCATCTTTCGTGACCCCAATTCGCCAGAAAGGAGTAGACGCATTGGCAAACACCAAGAAGCATAAGCACCGCGTCAGGAAACGCAGACGCAAGCTTGTGCATCCGTTGCCGCCGCAACGCGAGCACAAGCCCGTCATGCAGCCACAAATGATGGCACGAGAGCGCATTCTCACGCAACTGAGTGATCTGATCAGTGCCTGCGAGGAACTGTTTGCCGAGCACGGCGAGGCCTGTTCATGTGAGGCCTGCTGCCTGGTCGGCAATCTGGTGGGTTCATTGCGAGTTTTTCGCATGATACTGGAAATCACCTAACGACCGCGCCTGCAGCACAGGAAACGGGGCAGGACCTGCTTTTGCAGAGGGTTCCGAACATCCTTCCGAGAAGTTCAATCGACAACACCAACCAACAGGAGATAAGCATGGGTGCTCGATCGAAGTTAAACACCATCGCCGCTCTGGGCTGCCTCGTGCTGGCCGCGATCATCGGCGGGGCGAGCGGCTCTTGGGCAATCTTCGCGACCGTGCTGGTAGTGGCACTTGGCTTGAGTCTGTGCAGCCGAGACATTCGCTTTGGCAGGCGGGAATTAGCCTGGGAGACCGCCGTATCAGTCTGTCGAGACCGCCGAGCTTGCCAGGAGAGAAGGCCCGGTTCATGTCAAGGACGACCAGAAAGCCTACGGAATCAGCTGGTAGGTCACAAACGCGATTCTTCGGCTGTCAGGCGACCAGCACGGCACGTTGATCGTCCCCTGGCCGCCGAAGAACCGGCCCAGCACGTCTATCATCTTGCTGTCGAGCGACATCATGCGCAGGGTCACGTCTTTGTTCTCAGGGTGGCCGGAGACATCCTTCTCGTACGAGAGAAACACCACATACCGGCCGTTGGGCGACACGTGGGGGAACCAATTATTCTGTTTGTCCGAGGTGACCTGCTCCTGCTCGCTGCCGTCGGGCTTCATGCGCCAGATTTGCATCCTGCCGGTGCGCTCGGAGTTGAAGTAGATGTACCGGCCATCCGGAGAGTACTCGGGGCCGTCGTCCAGGCCTTTGGCCGTCGTCAGGCGCCTTTCCTGGCCCCCCTCGGCCGGGATCGTGTAGATGTCGAACTCGCCGTTGCGCTCGCCGCAGAAGGCGATTGTCTTTCCGTCCGGCGACCAGCCGTGCCAGTACGATGGACCCGACGGAGTGACGAGCCTGGGCGTGCCGCCACTGATCGGAAGCGTGTAAATGAGGGATTGCCGCTTTCCTTGCGACTGATCGCTGATTGCCAACAGCGTTCCGTCCGGAGAGACTCCGTGGTCGTTGTTGCAGCGTGTTGCGAAACCGGTGTCGATGGTCTCCGGGTTCCCGCCGATTGTGGAGATGCGCTGAATCCGGCCGCCGCTGTTGAAGATCAGCTTGCTACCGTCACGCAGCCAATTGGGGGCCTCGATTCGCGTCGGCGTCACGTAGACAACGCGGCGATCCTTTGACGCGATCATCTGCGTCTCAAGGGCGCTGTACAGCGCTGGCCGCCGGGCTGAAGGCGGAGAACCCGTGGTCAGTTCCACGTTCGAGAACACCGCTTTCTCCGTGACGTCCTTGTTGTGCGCGCACACGCCGATACCGACGTAGAACGGCTCTTCGAGATGCAGCCGCGCTGCCGCGCCTGAGAAACGCATTTCCTCGCCTTTGGCTGCCAGGTACATCAACGTGTACTTGCCCCGTCTCTCGATGCGCAGCCGTACGGGGTTGGAGATGTTCGCCTGCACCTCGTGCGTTGCGGCACCTTTGGCCTCACGGAATTGCAGTGAGGTCAGGCCGTCGCCGTGCAGGGCGACATCTGCGTAGGCCGCGTCGGCGTCCAGGCTCTGGCGAATCATTAAGCACGCTTTGCGATGCGGTTCAGCGCCCGGTCCGAGGAACGAAATGTCAGCCGTAAGCGAGAGGTCCCCGGAAGTCTTCTTCCAGAGAAAGTGGAAGGCGTCTTTGGCAAACCACATGTTCTCGCCGCTACCGGCCACAGTATAATTCGCCGTGGCTACGTCGAATGTGCCCGACCCGGGATGCAGCACGGTCCCCACGTCCCCATGGTCGTTGAAGATCCCTATTGGAAGAGCAGCCTCCTGAGCGCGCGCCCCATCCGCCTGGGGAGGCGCGGTCAAGGAGGCTGGCGGCGCGTAGGGCTCAAATGTACCGAGGAGCGCCTGCTTGACCCACTTTCCGAAGGATGGCGTCGGTGTGTAGTCCCAGTCGGAAACCAAGCGCGGACCGGCCCTGGGATGCAGGTCCCAAGCTATCCAGTCCCAATCGCGGTCATGAAGGGCTTGCAAAACCTGCCGCACCCAGCGCTCGCCTCTACTGCCAGCGGCTCCTCTCGACTCGCTGCCAAACTCGCTCACAATCACGGGAATGCTCTTCGTGGCAGTTTCCATTTTCGCGACCCATTTCTCCACAGTGTCGCCTTTGTTCGGATACGCATGATTCGCGTAAATCACCCCGTGCCCGTTGGGATCGGAAAGCTGCTTACCAGCCAGAATGCCGGAGAGATCGTAGGCCCAATCCAGGCCGCCGGCAATGACAACGTTCTTCGCCCCCGTGCCGCGCACGGCATCCAAAAGCGCCTGCATCCCGACAGCCTCATAGGTCGTTTCCTTACCTGTTCGTCGGTTCTTTTCCGTGACCTTGCCACCGTCGCGCCAGATGTCCCAACTCACGTTGTGTGGCTCGTTGTACAAGTCGAAGAGAACGGCGGGGTGGTTCTTGTACGTCTTCGCGAGGTCCTTCCAAAGCGTCAGGCTGTTTTGATCGGGCATAACGTGCTGGCCGATTTGTTTGCCCCATTCTCCTGCGTCCGACCAATGCAGATCCAAAACGACATAACAGCCACGAGCAGCGCACGTGTCCACGGCTCCCTTGACGAGAGCGCGGTAGGCTTTGCCGTTGTCCATCTGATCCGGCGCCTTGCCGAACCAGCGGTCCTGCGCCAGCGGCAAGCGAATGACGCTGGCGTGCCAGTCCTGAATAGCCGTTTTTAGCGTATCGAGAATATGGCCTTCGCCATTGCTCGACCATTCGAGAGAAGCGGTGTTGACGCCCCGCAGTCGCACACGCTCGTTGCGATCGTTGTGGAGTTGCGTCTTTACTACCTTCAGAAGAGAGGGCATTGGCGATGCTTCTGCCCGAGCATCCGCTAATCCCTCCAGCAGCTTCGCGCACAACAGCATGGCCCGGCCGCTGTGGTAGGCCCCCTGCCACGGCGAACTCCGATGGTTGTCTTTCGGCGCGCCATCAGCCATGCGCGTCGCCCACCAGCCTCCCTGCGGGGCGACCTGATGCTTCTCGACGAAATCGAGGGTCTGACAGAAAGCATCGTAATATTCCTGCTTGCCCGTAAGCCGGTACATTTCCAACATCGACACCAGGGCCTCGGCCTGCACCCACCACTCTTTTCGCGTGTCCTCTGCCGGCTGGCCGAGCGGTCCCGTGTAGTAGAACCCGCCGTGTTCGCGGTCGTAGCCGAATTTCAAGCTGTAGGCGCACAGGGCCTCGGCCCAGCTCTGTAGCAGCCGCGGGGATAGCCCCAGCGCGCGAGCCGCGTCCAGTGTCAACCAGGCGCATTCGACATCATGGCCATAGCTCGCCCGCGGATTGCCCGGCGTCTCGACCATGCGCCAGTCCGGCTGCCAGCCGTCGATGTTGCAATGGAACTTGGGGTTCCGGACAGTATTGGTGTTGATGGCGACGAGTTCGGCCAGGCGTCGCCCCACGAGTGCGTCCGGCCAAACACGGTACAGATCGGTCAGCGCTTCCAGCACGTGCACGTGTGTGTTGTAGGTTTTGGTGCCGATGGCGCCGACATAACCCGGTTCCTTCGGATCGTTGATCGGTTGCCAGTCCTCGTAAAAAAACTCGACGTAGCCGCCATTCTTCCGGTCATGCGCCTTTGCTTCAAGGACGCGGAATAAGTCCTGCGCGGCGGCCAAAGCCTGAGCATCGTGCGTGGCGCGATGGTAGGCGACCAAACCGTACAGGGCGAAGGCGTTCAGATAGACGTGCTTGCGCCGGTCGGTCGGCTGGCCGGTATCGGTGACCTTGGCGAAGTAACCACCGTGCCGCCGGTCGCGCATCCGGCTTTCAAGAAAGTCGAACCCGGACTTCGCAGCGGCCAGCGCAGCCTTTTGCTCGGCCCCCTCGCAGGCGAGCACGCTGAAGAACCAGAGTTGCCGCCCCTGCATGGTCAGGAACTTCTCGCCGGTTGGCGTGAACCTGCCGCCGCGCAGCGATTCGAGGAAGCCGCCGTTGATCTGGTCCACACAGACGGGCAGATAGAAATCCACGAGGCTAGTCTTGAGAATGTGTCGGCAGCGGCGTGCCTGCTGCAAGAGCGCGTCGCGCCCGGGCGGTGGATTCGCCACCGGAGCATCAGATTTCTCAAAATCGCGCGCTTCGCCAAGGTTTACGGCGACCGTGCGCGCGAGCGTTTGCGGGGTTGGCTCTGGCGGCGCGGCCGCCAACGGTAGAACGCAGGTAAACATCAAAAGACTGGCGGCACAATAACGGGACACGGTGAAATCCCTCCAGACGCACAGGTTGGCCACGCCGACTATGATAGTCGGCGGTGCTGCGACGATTCTGCTTCGTGCAACGTCCACATACCACGATTCTTATTGCAAGGCTATTCGCAAGGCTGAAAGGCCGCAACCGTTTGCCAGGAACGGCGAGAGCGAACCAGGCTCGCGGCAAATAGCGTTGCCCGGCTGATCCTCTTCAAAGCCGCTGGCGATGTTCAGGATTTCACAGTCCCATTACAACAGGCGTCTCGGTATCATTTTGTGGCGGCTGCAAAACGTGCGAAAATGAACGTCTGGCACTGGCTGATCGTCGGGCTTGCTGGCCTCGGATTGATTCCGGCCATCTGGCTGTTGGATCGTCTCGGCCTTTGGCTAGAGGATCGGGGCTGGCTGTACTACCGCAAGAAAAAGCCGACTACCAGCTCGATGAGTGCATGGGTTGGCTTGCAGCAATTCATCGAGCCAGGCGTGAAGCATGTCGTTCAGATGGGCCAAGAACGCCGAGCCGAAGACGACGAAGCCGGCAGGAAGGAGAGACTTCTCGCCAAGGTGTTAGCCAGCCTAGAAGCCATGCCCCTAAACTGCGAAGAAATCCGTACCTATCTCACGCTTGCAAAGCGGGAAGGTCTCGATTGGAAAGAGCTTTACGAGGAGGCTGTGCAAATACAGGCATCTGCTCGGCCAGAGCGAGCCGACCTCATTCCGACGACGGACGATGTGGCTCCGGTGGAGTGACCATGCCCTGATCAGCTTCTCTGTTCATTCTATGCTCCTGCTGGCTGAGGGCGTGAATGCTCATCGGTCCACGAACTCTTGTTCCCGCCGCGACAGAGCAACACGGGCGGCCAGGGAGGTTTCGCCTCGGGTGCCGACCGTTAACTTTACGACGGAGGCAGCGGTGTTGGAAAGGCAAACAAAGGTAAAAGCGAAGGCCCGCTCCCGACCCCGGAAAGTAAGGTGAAGAACCAGAAGTGGCCCTTGGTTCACTGGCACCGAGAGATTTCCGGAGCCGAGCGCGTCAACGAAGCAGCTTCGCTCCCTCCACCAACGGCCGGTACTCAGCAAGCGTATCCTTCCTGCCGCCCCAGGTCGTGAAGAGGTGCCCCAGCATTTTCTGCGAAGCGAACTTCTGACTGTATTCAATCAATGCCTTGGAAGCATCGAGTTTGCGCCAACTGGCGGGCAGCACGCGGAACCCCTTCTCCAGGAAGAGCGGAATCGAAGGGTAAGACTCCTTTCGCTCATAATGCCACGGGCAGAGAATAATGTCTTTGGGGATCATGTCCACGGCTGCCGCCGTTCCCTCCTTCGATGCTTCCCATTCGTCCCAGTGGTATTTCCTGGCGTCAAACAAACGGTCGGCCCACATGAGCATGTCGACGCGGCGTTCCTTGACCAGATGCTGGTGCAGGTCATTGACTGCCTTGGCGAAAATCTCGGCGGAGTTCTTGCCCTTGGTTGAAGGGGATTTGTCGGACCCCAGCAGGAAGACCTCGTCCATGCCCACGTGCAGCGCGTCGGCCTGGAAGGCTTCAAGGATCTCGTCCAGAAGAGGAAACACGATCTTATTGACTTCCGGATTGAGAGGGTCCCACTCCCGGCAATAGATTCCTTTGTTTTCCGGAAACGCTCCAGGGGTGAGGTCCAACTTGGGATAGACGGTCAGGAGAGGCAGCGTACTGCTTTTCCAGGACTGATGCCCCAGGCACTGAAACTGCGGAATAAGGCGCACACGGTGATTCCGGCACTGGGCTGCAAGCTGTCGGGCTCCCGTTTCGGTGATCAGGCTTTGTCCCGCGCGCAGCTCCGGGTGAGATTTGAACGCGAAGTTGTAGTCCACTTCGAGAATCAGTACGTTTACGCCCAGGTTGGCGAGTTTGGGGATTTGTCTGCCAAGGAACTCCAGATCCTTGTCATTTCGGAATACGATGACGTGCAGTCCGCACCATTTCTCGGACTTTTTTGCTGGGGCAGGCTGGTCGCCGAGAACCACGTTCGGACTGTTCAGCATGATGGCCGAGAAAATCAAGGCTGAGCTTGCTCCACGCATGCCGGCCATTCTATGCTCGGCATCAAAGGCTGCCAAGCGCGACCGCGCTGCTTATTTGCGGCGCGCGAATGCGCTTTCTCGTGCGACGCGCTGCCCGTGCCCGGCCCACTTTTCCCCGGATCGCACATCCTGAGAAACAAAGAGACCCACCGGCGCACTTCAAATTGGCTGCGATATGTCATAGGATGGCGCAACCATTGGCCATTTGCCCAACGCTATCTTAAGGCGGAGCATTCATCGTGCTAACCCGAGGCGCTGCACTCGTTCTGGTCTTCTTTTCCTCGACGCTTCTGCGCGCCGACGACAAGTCCGCAGTTCAGGTCACGGAACGGCTGGTGGCAATGAGCGATGGTGTCAAGCTTGCTACTGATGTTTACTTACCTGGCCACGGGACCTACCCAGTTATTCTCTCGCGCGGACCATATGGAAAAGCCGGCGCCAAGCCGTTTGCCGAGCAGGCGTGCCGGCGTGGCTATGCCTTCGTCTCGCAGGACCTCCGCGGCCGGTACAAGTCGGAAGGCCATCATTACATCATCTTCCGCAACGATACTTGGTCGAAGCCTCATGACGGCCAAGACACGATCGCCTGGATTGCGAAGCAGCCCTGGTGCAACGGCAAGATCGGCAGCCACGGCGGCTCTGCCCTGGGGATCACGCAGAACATGACCGCGCCCGGCGCCCCGGATGCGCTCAAGGCCCAGTTCGTCCAGGTCGCGTTTTCCGACATGTACTCCCAGGGAGTCTACGAAGGGGGCGCGTTTCGCCAGTCGCTCATGGAAAGTTGGCTCAAAATGACCAACATGACAGAGGTCAACCTGGCCACGTTCGTCGCGCATCCCCGATACGACAGCTTCTGGTCGGAGCTGAACGCCGAGCCGCAGGCCGAGCGTGTCCATGCCCCCGGCGTTTATTTCGGCGGTTGGTACGACCTTTTCGTCCAGGGCACGATCAATTCGTTCGTTACGATTCAGAATCATGGGGGCCCAGGCGCGCGCCGTAACTGTCGCCTTGTTGTCGGCCCCTACGCCCACGGGCCGTTCGGGGAATTGAAATACCCGCCCAACTCGGGCAAACTCCCGGCCTGCGGAGACGCCTTTGCCTGGTTTGACTACACGCTCAAGGGCGAAAGCAACGCCTGTGCCAAAGAAAAGCCAGTTCATTATTATGTGATGGGGGACCCCACCGATCCCAAGGCACCCGGCAATTTCTGGCGCGACGCCGACAGTTGGCCCCCGCCCGCGAAGCCAACCTCGTTTTACTTTCATCCCGACAGCACGCTGGTCGCGAACCGCCGGCCCGTCGGCGACGTAACCATGTCGTTCCAGTATGACCCGAAAGATCCCGTGCCAACGGTCGGCGGCCAAGAACTCTTCATTCCCATGGGCCCCATGGACCAACGCAAGGTCGAATCCCGGCCGGACGTGCTCCTCTTTACCACTGACGTGCTCGTCGAACCGGTAGAAGTGACCGGCCGTATTACCGCAAAGCTGTTCGTTTCGTCGGACTGCCCCGATACAGACTTCACCGTGAAGCTAAGCGATGTCTATCCCGACGGCCGTTCGATGCTCGTGACCGACGGTATTCTGCGCGCTCGCTATCGGCGCTCCTTTGAGCAAGAAGAATTCCTTGAGGCCAGCAAGACCTACGAGTTGACTGTTGATCTCTGGAGTACGTCCCTGATCTTCAACAAAGGTCACCGCATTCGCGTCGCGGTGAGCTCGTCAAATGCACCGCGCTTCGAGCCGAATCCAAACACCGGCAAGCCTTTCCGGGCCGGGAAGGAAACGCGCGTGGCACACAATACGATTTATCTCTCGCAAAAGCAGCCTTCGCACATTGTGCTGCCAATCTATGGGAACTTAACGAAGTGAGCTTCTCCGGCGAACGCGGCATAACAGCGACTGGCTTAGGCTACCTGGACGCATTTAGCACAACCGAGGACGGACAATGAATCGAAGGGCGTTTCTCGGGAGCACATTGGCAGTTACACTGGCCAGTTCTCTCGCTGCTGAGGAGGGAGAGAGAATCTTCCCGATTGTAGACACGCATCAGCACCTCTAGGATTTGCGGCGTTTTCGTCTGCCGTGGTTAGAAAAGGCGTCCAAGCTGAAGAGAAGATATTTGCCTGAGAACTACGCGGAAGCGACCAGGGATCTGGGGACCGTCTCGACTGCAGCGGGCAAAGACCTTGCGGGCGGGAAAATGACGGTTATGAAAGCGATCTACGTGGAAGTGGACGTTGAGCCGAGCCAACAACAGGCTGAATCCGAGTTCATCATCGATCTATGCAAGAAAGGCGAAGGTCCCACCGTTGCCGCAGTCATTTCAGGCCGGCCCGCATCCGACGGTTTCAAGAAGTACATCACGCGTTTCAAGGACAGCCGGTACATAAAAGGCGTCCGGCTGCGGCGGCGACAAGCTGGCCGTCGATGCTGTCCTTATCATCGGCGAGCATGGCAAGTACCCGCGCAACGAACTGGGACAAACCCAATACCCGCGCTACCAGTTCTTCAAGCAGGTCACGGAGGTCTTCATGAAGGACGGCCGGACGGCACCCGTGTTCAACGACAAGCATCTGTCGTGGAAGTGGGCGTGGGCCAAGGAGATGGTCGAGGTTGCTCGCGCAATGAAATTTCCGTTTATGGCTGGCTCGTCGCTGCCGGTTACCTGGCGAATGCCCGCCATCGACATGCCGCACGACGCCGAGGTCGACGAGGTCTTGGGCATCGCCATTGGTGGCATCGACAGCTATGATTTTTCGGCAACGCGGGCGCCATTGCAGCCAAACTCTTTCATGAAGCCGGCGCCCGGATCATCGCCGTCAGCGACTCGCACGGCGGCGTCTTACGCAAAGACGGAATCGACATCAATGCCGTTACCAAACAAAAGGAATCCAGCGGCAGCGTCGTCGGCACGCCCAAAACCGAAACCATTACCAATTCCGAACTGCTGACTCTGGAGTGCGACATCCTCATTCCTGCCGCACTGGAATGTCAGATACGCAAAGACAATGCGGACGCGGTGCGAGGCCGCTTCGTCGTCGAGGCCGCCAACGGACCCACGACACCGGCCGCCGATCGTATTCTCTTCGGCAAAGGCATCCCCGTGCTGCCGGACATTCTGGCCAACTCGGGCGGCGTCACCGTCAGTTACTTTGAATGGGTGCAAAACATCGAGAACGAGCAATGGGATGAAGCCGAGGTCAACGGCAAGCTTAAGATCAAGATGGAACGCGCCACGGATGCCGTGCTGGACAAACAGAAAACGATCAACGAACAAGTCGGCGCCGGCAAGGTTAAATCCAGCACGGGTGCAACGCTTGAGGCAATCGACTAACGAACGGCGGCCTTGGCGTTGGCAATTGATCGCGTTGCGACCGTGGCCTTGGAACGCGGACGCTATCGATGTAGGGGTCGGTCAATGCGAGCAGGTCTAACAACGGGCCGCCTCTCGCAGCGCCGCCCGTGCAAGGATCCGCGTTGAATCAAGGGTGGGCAACGGCGAGTCCTGTTCGCCGATCAGGAGCGGGATCTCTGTGCAGCCGAGCACGACGGCTTCGCACCCGCGACGGGCGAGGCTCTCGATCACCTCCCCGAAGTATCGCCGCGAGCGGTCTTCTAGACGCCCACACACCAATTCGCCGAAGATCACATCGTTGACGCGGAGGCGATCCGCCGCGTCCGGAATGTCGCACGCGATCCCACGGGAAGACAACTTCTCCGGGTAGACTGGCCCCTCTACCAGGTATCGTGTCCCCAGAAGGCCGACCCGGCGGTAGCCGCACTCGGCGGCGACCGCCGCCACCTCCTCGGCGATGTGAAGCCAGGGGACGGGCGACTCGGCGCGGACGGGTCCCAGTCCCAGGTGGACCGTGTTGTCGGGGCAGACCAGCAACTCTGCCCCGACGCCCGCAAGCTTCCCGGCCGACGACCGCAGCAAACGGCCGACCTCGTCCCAACGCCCGGCGTCCACGTGTTTGATATAGTCGGCGTGTGGATAGGTGTGCATCGTGACCTCGGGGTGGCTGTGCGGCCCGAGCAGAGCCGCCCCCTCGGCGCAGATGGTACGGTAGCAAAGGGCCGCCCCCTCCGCACTGACAGCTACGATCCCGATGTGCTTGGCAGCCTTCATCGACGTCCTTCTTGTTGGGGCGGGCTGGGACTCGTGTCCCTGACCACTTTTTCAGCAGTCTCCTTCGGGGAACCCGAGCGGCTTCCCGAGTCGAGCCCTCTTTTCCACGAGGAATGCCAGGTGGTGGTCCACATGCTTGATGTAGTCTTTGACCGAGCCCCCTACTGTCAGGACCCCGCGGCGGTTGTGCATGCCCCGGCGGTCGAAGGCCTCGTCTGGCAGGGCCCGCAGCACCCGGGCGAATTGCCGGCGCCCTACCTCGAACAAGGTGAGCGCGTCCTCCAGCGACTGCTCGTGCGACGCCAGCCGGCGCACGTAGGCCGTCTCGTCGGCGTAGAGCAGCGGCGGGCCGTCCTCGATCAGCATCCGCTTCATCCGGTCGATCGCGATGTAATCGCTGTCCGTCAGGTGAATGACAAGTTCGAGGATGGACCAGTCACCCGGCCCGGGCCGCGCGGTCAACTCCTCCGGGCTCAGCCCGGCGACCGCGTGGCGGAGCCTCGCGCCACATGCCACATACTCCTCGATCAGCTGCCTGTCCATCTAAACCCCCTCCGAAAAGGCCAGCAGGCCAGCCGCCGTGCACTACCATGGAATGGCTCCAACGCTTGGGCTAGACACAAACCGACCTGATTTGGTTCAGCCAGCTACGAGCACGCTGGTCGTTGGACAGACCTGGGCTACCCCAGGATCGGGCCACTTCCAACTTGGGGGCGGGTGGCTGGCCAAAGGACGTAATGGAACGCGTCTGCCTGGGGAATTACGCGGCATTGCGGCAGCACCGGAAGGTCCTTGATCGCCCCGGTGACAACTTCTCCGGTGGTGAATGTCTATCGTCGTGTCGTCGAATCGGTTTGTATCGACGAGCCGACCACATCACGCCGCAAGCACCAGTTGACCGCGTTTCGCAATAAGAGTTGGTACATGGGATTCAGTAGAGCTTCGCGGGTATGGCCGTTGGCTAAGTGACACAACCTGCCTCGACCAGGCTCGTAAGCCCAGCCAGCGGCTGCCACTTTGCCGTCGTCCGAACGGTTGCGCAGCAACAGATAAACCTTCCCAGATTCAGGAATTGGAGTATGTTGTTCGTCGGCAATCGAAAATGCTCTGACGCCGCGTGTGATCGAATGATCCGGATCAACGACCTCGACACGGAATCTCTCCAGGGGGCCGTGGCCGATGTAGCGCCCGCCCGCTAATTTCAAGTACGGGCCGTCCGCCGGATAGAGGGCCAGGGCATTGTGCAGGTTCAAGAAGCCGCCGCCTCCTTCAACGAACTGGACCACGGCGCGCTCTTGCTCGGGAGTCATCCATTCGTACCCCGGTTTCTGCCCTCTTTGGACTCGCTGCAAACCGTCTCGGAAAATGACCAGCAAGCGCACTTTCGCCAAGTTTGATGCCGACAACGCCCGCACATCCACGGCGAAATGAGGCGTGATACCGGTTGCCTCGAACACGGGCCGTAACCCTTCTTCGATTACACCGGGCTCGTGAGGGCCGTCACCTACTAAAACGAGGGCGTGTGGCGCCGGATCGGATTGCTTAGGTAAGCGCCCATTGAAGGGTGCGACTGGAATTGTCAGTTCCCCGTAGACATAATCAATGTCCTCGGCTGTGGGCGTGTCGTAAGGCTTCCAGACAAGATAATCCGTCGGGATCCGCACACGGTCTTGTAGGGCTTCGCGCGTTTGGCCCCGAGCAATAACGAACCCGACCTGTCGCCTCAACTCGACCAGAAATCGCCTCTGCCTGGCCAGAAGGTCGGCGCCGCCCCATGACCCGAACCCGGGCACGATGTGCACAGCCCCGAGTTTCTCGAGGCGCCGCAATGATTCGACCCAGAGCCCGGTATCCGATCCGCGGAGTCTTGCCCGCGGACCATTTACGACAAAAGGCCCCGCGAACAAAACTTGCTGCTCCGGCAGATAAACCGCGGCACCGCCGGGCCCCGCGATTCCTTCCCATGGAATGAACTCAACTCCATTGGGCTCGTCTGCAATTGCAGTCCTGACAGCAAAAGACTTGACTCGCGCCGCCGGGATTTTGCTCTCGGCGACAAGGCTGCGGCCAATCTCGGGCGAAGTCAACACTCGGTCAACTCCGCGGTCGAGCAACGCCGCCACAAGTTGGCCGTCCCCGGGTTCAAGATGTGTCAAGGCCAACGCTCGCACTGGCTTTCCCGCGCTTTGAGCTACCTCGGATAGGAAAGCAGGCACCGGCACGCCACGGGGCAGGTCTACGAGCAGGACTCCGTCACGTAGCGTCACCCAACCGCAATTCATATTTCGGTGGCGGTCCGAAAATCCCGCCACATGTACGGTGGGCGTGATCCGCTCGAAATGCGGCAGCAGCGAAGATGATCGTTGTCGGCGAGCAGGTTGTCGCGGCGGAGCAGCAAACGGAGTTGGTATTAGTAACCGTGTGGAAATGTCTTCGACAAGCTCCGTGACCTTGCCGTAGGTTGTTCCATCCGGGTGCGCCGAGAAATCCGCAATCAATTTGTCGCGCTCCGCCAGACTGTTGAAGCGAAACAAGTAAGTCACTTCGGTCCACTTACCCACGGCAACTGTCCACGGCCCGACAGGACGAAAGCCATGCTTTTTGAGCAGGGCGAGTCCCTCGTTTTCCATGAACTTCAAATACGCATCCAGACGGGGCATGGGCACGCGATGAATCTCGTGGATGACAAACGAAGCCGACTCCTGCAACTGCGGTTTCTCTGCGAACGCCGCAAGCTTCAGGAAGCGATTCTGCTCGCCTGCCAGCAACGCATCGCGCTCGGCGACGAACCTCGCAAAGCGCTCATTCTTGCCAAGGAATTCTACGGCCTTCTGGAAGGCGGCCATGTCGTCATATTCCCAGATTGTGACCTGCTCATAGAGGTTGCCAACGAGCGTGTTCCACCAACCCACCATGCGGCCGCCCGCCTCGCGGAAAAGCGGCAAACCCTTCTGTGCGATCAATTGCCTGTATTCGGTCCCCTTGGCTGGCTGGGGCCGGATGAGCCATTCGCCGTAAATTTTGTTTGGCCGCGCCCGGACTTCGTCAGCAGAGGCGGAACCGATCGTCCAGAACGCTAAAGTCATTAGAAGAGGCAGATAGACCCTGCTGCGGTATTGCATATATGAATTCTCCGGGGTCTGAAAGTTGACTACCGGACGTGATCCTATCTTACGAAGAGGGGTTCGGAATGTTCTTCCAAATCGGCTGCCTGGCAGTATTTTGCGGGCTCGCTGGAACGAACCAGAATGAGTCTTCAGCAGATCCAGGGGTTCCCGCCGGCATCACCGTGGTCCATGACATTCTCTACCGGCAGGGCCCGAGCAAACAATGGCGGCTCGATCTCGCCATGAAGAACTCTCCCGGCAATCCGCGCCCGGCGATTGTGGTCATTCACGGTGGCGGCTGGCTGGAAGGGGATAAATCCAGTTTTGCCTCGCGGAAATACGCGGTGCCCGGCAACATCGTTGATTTCGCCGAACTCGGATTTGTCGCGGTGACGATCAATTATCGCCTTTCGGGCGAAGCGGCGTTTCCGGCTGGCCTGGAAGATTGCAAGTGCGCCGTGCGTTGGTTACGAGCGCATGCCAAGGAGTATAACCTCGATCCAAAACATATCGGTGCTTATGGCAACTCGGCCGGCGGACATCTCGCGATGCTCCTCGGAATGGTTGGCAAGCAAGCAGGCCTGGAAGGGGACGGCCCCTATCAAGAAGAATCGAGTCTCGTACAAGCAGTCGTTAGCGACAGTGGACCGATCGATTTGCTCTTTCAATACCAGCACGGGCAGCTGAAGGAAGTAGTGAGCCGTTTCATGGGGGGACCACCCGAAGGCGCGCGCGCAGCGGCCTATAAGAAGGCCTCGCCTTTGCACCAAATCGCCCCCGGAATACCGCCTTTACTATTGATCTACGGGGGCGCCGATTCCCAGGTGCCTGTGGACACGGCGGATCAATTCGTGGTCGCTCTCGGCCGCGCCCGCCTGCAAGACATCAGTTACTACCGTTTGGCCTACGTGGATCATTGCCCGCACTCACTTGTTCGCATTCCCGGTCTTCAGACAGTCGTGAACGAATTCTTTCTGCGGACATTGATGCCTCCGGAAACGGCGAAACAGACCAAGCGACGCGTGAAATGATCGAGGGTGCCAAGGAGCGCCAAGGATTGTGATCCAGATTTACACAAGTGAAACTCTGGCCGGACAGATTTCACTGGATGCCTAGGCTTGAATGTGCAAATTCAAGTTGATAATCTCCACCGCCACCCAGGACCGCCACGCTTGTCGCACACGTTGGACAAAGCAGTGCCTGGGTTGTCGCTGTCAGGGGATCGATAAAATGCACGTGCGTCACGATTCCTTCCAACACCCGGCGATTTCCCGACGAACAGCAGTCCAGGCAGGCGCCATCGGCTTACTCGGCCTAGGAATGAACCATATCGCAGGGCTACGCGCCCTGGCCCAGGTTTCGGCGAGAACTGAAGGACGGGCCTGCATCTACATCTTTCTTTCTGGCGGACTTCACTTGTCCAGATAATCCCGCCATGGACAAGCAATTGCTGATCTCCTACGGCATTCCGGCCCTGGGCGGGTTGCCAGCATAATTGTTCTTTTTTCTCTCAATCCGCGCCGGCCGGCGGCAACGGCTCGTTTCCGACTTGCCGACGTCGCCTCGGGCAGTCCGCCGCGATACAGCGACACCTCCCGATTGGCATCGCGCATCTTGACCCCGAGGTGCCGACGATGCAGTTCTTGCAGTTTCTGCCCGGCGAGAAAACGCAGCCAGAGAAAAAACGGCATGGTCGGCTGTTTTAGATACTCCGCCAGCCGCGCCGACGCTTCCAGATATGCCTCCTGAATGACGTCGGAGGCGTCGAGAGGCTTTGTACGCGCTGGTCCAGGCGCAGCGCGACCATGCGTTTCAAGCGTTCGTGGTGGCGCGTCAACAACTCGCCCCAACGCGCCGATCGCCAGCGGCGATGGTGCGCAGAAGGTCTGTAGTCTCGGCTGAGTTTTCTGCCATGAAGGCCACCATTAGCTATATGGCCGTGCGCACCCGGTTTCTAAACCGCGGTTCGGCAGCGCCGGCAGGTGCCTTGCTGGCGCTTCGAGCTACGGTTGTCGCCCAATCGCGCACGATGATCACGATGATATAGTAACTGCGCGGCGGATCTTCTTCGGGACAGGATAACCAGCTTTTCTTGCGTTCGCCGGTGAAAAAGCCCTGCATCTCGCCGAAAATCAACGATATTGAATGCCAGGCGCCGTCGTCCACAGTTTCACGTTCCGCGTGATCGCCGGAGTGGATGTCGCTTGGCCAATTCGCGGAATCCCAGCGTTACACGCTGGGATACCTTCCGCGCGAAAAGGCAAAGCAAGTCCAGTGGCGTAACACGCTGTCACGCGGACTCATCGGATAATTCCGAACTTGCGGGCTTTAGGCTTGGCTCCGGCCGTGCCTACTATGCCGCGACGAAATCCGGGTGCACCGGCCTATGACGCATCTCCGATACCGACCATACCTCTTCCGATTCTCGCATCGACGCGGACGCCGTAAGGAGGCTGGGGACGTGTGTACACACCGAGGGAACGGCTGGATTGCTGGGGTGATACTCTGTCTGCTGTTTCCGGCTGCGGCAGAAAAAGGCCGGGCTCAGGAAAAGACCGATCTGCGCGCCGTGGTCGAGCAACAAAGCAAGCAGATTGACGAGCTGAGAAAACAAATCGACGCCCAGCTTACCGCGCGCCAGCATGCCGAGGCCAAGGATCCCGCCCAGGATGCGCTCGATCCCAATGCGGTCAAGAAGATCGTGGCCGACTATCTTCACGAAAACCCCGGCGCCGGCATGCCGCCAGGCGTGCAGACCGGTTACAGCCTCAGCACCGGTTTCGTGATTCGCAGCGCTCCCAATCCGAAATACGTCAACTGGGATGACGATTGCAAGATCCCCTTTGAGTTGCGCATTCACGGCCGGCTGCAACTGGCCTATTACTTTTACAAGGTCACGGACCCCGTCAATCACCTGACCAATGTCCCGGCGACGCAGAACGCCAATTCCGTGCGCCTGGCAGATTTCTCGCAGATTGAGGCGAAACGCGTCCAGCTAACGTTTGAAGGCACGGCGTTTGACCCCGACCTCCGCTACCTGCTCCGTCTCCACGGCGACACGCGCGGCCTGCCGGGGCTGCAGAACAACAAGGTAATCGAGACCGTCGCCGGTACCACAGATCCGAATGGCGCCGCGGCGGCGACCGGCACGGGCGGCGGCGTCTTGGTCGATCATTCGGTCCGCTTGTTCGAGGCCTGGGTCGCCTATGACATCCACGGCTGCGCCGCCCAGAAAGGCTGTGGCCGGGATTGCCCCGAAGGCGCGGTCAAGTACGCCCCCACCTATACGCTCATCGCCGGCAAGCTCAAGCCGTTCTTCGGCCTGGAGGAATACCTGGGCAACGCCACCGAGCAGTTTGTCGAGTTCTCCATGGCCGACTTTTTCTTTGACGCGGATGATGACAACCGCCTGATGGCCGCGGGAGGCATGGTCAAGGCCCTGGAAGACCGCTTCTTCATGCAAGCGATCATCACAAACGGTTCAGAATCGCTCTTTCCCAATTCGCAGATGGATAAATACCCCGGGTTCATCACGGGGTTCTGGTATGACTTCGGCGGCTCGTGGAACTACGAGAGGAAAGCCTGGGACCTGTTCGGCGATTGCGTCAGCGATATCGACTATAGCTGCAAGCCGGTGATCCGCACCGGCGGCTCGTTCAATATTGTGCCGCTGGATCGCCGCAGTCTTTACGGAGACGCCGAGCAGAGCCGCTACGGCACCATGGCCGCCGGCCCCGGCGGCACGCGGCTGATCAACCTCTTGAACGGCGACGCCGCCACGCCGGCCGGCTCTCATGCCGTCGATATGTTCGACGCCTACTCGTACAACGCCTTTGTCGCGGCCAAGTATCACGGCTTCAGCGTGCTCAACGAGTGGTGGCTGCGCGACCTGGACAATTTCCGCACCACGCCCAATGGCATGGGCAATATCATTTACCAGGATACGTTGGGACCCAAGGGGGCGAGTGCCAATGCGCTCTTCCCGCACCATGGGCTTATTGATTACGGCACGGATCTGCAGGCCGGCTACTTCCTCATTCCGAAGCGCCTGGAGATAGCGGCGCGCTGGTCGTGGGTGCGCGGTCAGAGCGGCGATATCAACGGCAACGGCACGTTCACCACGACCACCATCCCCGGCGTGGTCGGTCCCGTGCATGTCGTCAACGGGGCGTTTCGCAATTTCCATGAGGCCAACGAGTATACGCTTGGCCTTAACTATTACTTCAAGCGCCACCTGGTGAAATGGCAGACCGACTTCAGCATCTATAACGGCGGCAATCCGGCGGTCGGCGGCAGCTCCCTTGCCGGCTTCATCCCGGGGGAGGACGGCTACCTGGTGCGCACGCAATTCCAATTGTTCTTCTAAGAGAACGGCATTACGTAGCCGAAGTCGTTAGACTTCGGGCGTGCCGACCTGCGCAGCCCTCTCGAATTCTCACGAATTCGGCTACAAGACTCCGACATCTCTTGACTTCTGAGTACAGCGCTAACTGCTGCGCGGGAGATAGGCCACCAGCGGTTCCAGAGCATCCGCCAGCCGGTCGATGGGTACATCGTACATCAGGTCTGTCGCGGGCGCGGCGTTCGGCCCGGATTTGCCGTTGACGTATACGTGCGCGGAGTCAACGACCTGGTTGTTGACGCGCGACCGGCAACCTTGCAAGCCGATGGTGGAGACCTGGTGCATGCCGCAGCCGGCCGGGCAGCCAGACCAGTGAATGGTCAAGGGCTGTAACTTGCGGCCCGCGGTGCGCTTCTCCAGCTCGCGCGCGACCTGAAGGGCATAGCCCTTCGTTTCAATCAAAGCCAGGCCGCAATAATCCGTGCCGGTGCAGCTAACCAGTCCGCGCATGATGGGGGACGGGTCATAGGGCAGCTCCTGGAAGAGCGGCTCGTCCGCGAGCGCGCCGATGCGGCCGTCGGGAATGTTCAGAACGATCAGGTTCTGGCCGACGCTCACGCGGATGTCGCCGGTGCCGTAGCGCTCGGCCAGGTCGGCAACGCCGCGCATCTGAGCGGTGGTAATCCTGCCGACCGGCACCAGCATGCCGACGTAGTTCAGACCCGGGCCTTCGTCGTGGACCGCTGGTTTTTTCTGCGGATGGATGCCAAGATGGTCCGCGTGATGCTTCTTGCGCATGTCCACGCCGGCCTTCAGGAGCGGCCGGCCAAAGAGGCGTTCGAGTTCGCTACGCAGCCAGGCGATGCCTCGATCCTGGATCAAAAATGCCAGACGTGCGCGAGTGCGCGAAGCCCGCGCGCCGTGATCGCGGAACAGGGCGGTAATACAAAGGCAAATCCTGGTCGCGTCCTCCGGGCGCGCGAATACATCCGCGGGCGTCGCCGGCAGATAGCCGCCGGAACCCTGCTTGCCGCCGACCAGCACGTTGAAGCCGTTGACTTGCCTGCCTTCCAACTCGCGATACGCCGGCACCAGGGCAATGTCCTGGGTTTCGGTGTGGCAACAGTTCTCCATGCAGCCGGTGATGGTGACATTGAATTTGCGCGGCAGATTGGTGAATTCCTTGTTGCCCACAATCATGGCGTTGAATTCGTGGATGACCCCTGAGGCGTCGAGCAGTTCATGCGCGGTAAGCCCGCCCACCGGGCAGCCAACGATGCCGCGGACGTTGTCCATGCCCGTCTGCTTGCTGTGCAGGCCGACCTCTTCCAGCCTGCGCCAGATGTCAGGCATATCGGCGAGCGTGAACCAGCGCAGTTGGATTTGCTGCCGCGTGGTCAAATCGCAAAAGCCTTTGCCGTATTGATCGGACAGGTCGGCAAGCACGCGGAATTGCCGGGCATTGGTTCTGCCGGCCTCCAGGCGGAGGCGGAGCATGAAGTGGCCGGGCGTCGGCGTCCGGAAGAAAAGCCCCTGCCACTTGAAGCGCTGTTTATCCGCCTCGGTCATTTCCTCCCAGTTGTTCCGTGCGGCGAAGCGGTAGACATCCGGCAGACAGTCGAGGCCATTCTTTTGTTCTTTGATGATCTCAATCTTGTTCTTCTCGGCCGCGCTCTTGCGCGCGGGATCGGCATAGATGTCGATCAGCTGGCCCAGAAGCGGCTGGCACGTGCCACAGCCCGTGCCGGCGCGCGTGCATTCGCCGATGGCTTGCAGGGAACACTTGCCGTCGCGGATAGCGGCGACAATCCGCTCCTTGGTGACGGTGTGGCAGTTGCAGATTTGTGTAGCGTCGGCCAGCGCCTTGAGATCAGCGCCGGCCCCTTCGTCCAGGAGCGCGTCGCGAGCGGTGCCGTCGAGCAGCAGATCCATGGCCGGCCCGGGCAGCATTTCTTCACTGATGAAGATGCGCCGCAAGCGGTTGCCGTGGTCCTGGGCGCCCACCAGCACGGCGCCGGCCAGGCGGCCGTTGCGGACGACCAGTTTCTTGTAAATGCCGGAGCTGGGATTCACATGGCTAATCACTTCGCTGTCCGACGTCTCCCCGTTGATGTCCCCCATCGAGGTCACATCCACGTCCATGACCTTGAGCACGGTCGAAAGCCGTGATCCCTGGTAGACGGCGTCGCGCCGGGCGCCGGTCAGCACATCGGCGAGCACGCGCGCTTGCTCGTACACCGGATCGACCAGGCCATAGACCTTGCCGCGGTGCTGCGCGCACTCGCCGACGGCGAAGATAGCCGGGTCGTTGGTCCGCAACTGGTCGTCCACGACGATGGCCCGCTCGACCGCCAGGCCTGCCGCCTCCGCGACTTCGACATTGGGGCGGATGCCGCAACTGATCACCACCATGTCCGTTTCCAGTGTGCTGCCGTCCTTGAACTCCAGACCGGTTACCTGGCCGTCGCCAAGCAGCCGCGACGTGGCTTTTTCCAGGAAAATGCGCAGGCCCAGGGCTTCGAGCTTGCGCTTGAGCAAGGCGCCGCCCTGGGCGTCGAGTTGCTGGACCATGAGGTGCGGAGCAACCTCGACGACCGTGACCTCCAGGCCGTGGCTGAGCAGGCCGCGCGCCGCTTCCAGTCCCAGCAGGCCACCGCCAAGAACCACGGCGCGGGCGCACTTCTGGGCGTAGGCGCCGATGGCCGCGCAGTCGTCGAGGGTGCGGAAGACAAAGACGCCCTGCTGCTGCGTGCCGGGCAGCGGCGGCACATAGGGACGCGAGCCGGTCGCCAGCACGAGCACATCGTAAGGCTCGTCCACCTTGCCGTCCCCACCGTGAATCACGCGCTGCTCGCGATCGAGAGACTCCGCCTTGACGCCGCGATGCAGGAACACCTGATGCTTTTCGTACCACTCCGGCGGATTGAGCCAGAGCTGACTTGCTTGGGCGAAACCGCCCAGGACCTGGGAAAGGAGAATGCGGTTGTAGGTGGCATGCGGCTCGGCGCCGAACATGCGGATGTGAAAACGCTCCGGATCGCGCGCGAGCACCTCCTCGACCAGCTTGGCGCCTGCCATGCCGGTGCCGGCCACGACCAGAGTGGAGCGACGCGCCTGGATCATCGGTGTCCTTGGTCTTGCCCCTTACCGTGCGGCATCCTGGAGCACCGGTTCGACCGGAACTCCATTCTTCTCGGCCGCGCCATTGTCTTTAAGGGTGAACATGGATCGCGCCTGCGGGCTGCCGATCCAGTACAGCCCGGCAACAAACAAGGCCCCGCCGACGATGTTGCCCGCGGTGGCCAGGCTGAGGTTGTAAGCGTATCCACCCCAGGTGATCGCCTCGCCGTGTGGCAAGAGCAGGCCCAGGAATAAGCCGCACATGTTCGCGATGCTATGTTCGTAGCCGCTAGTGATGAACGTGAACATGCACCACCAGATCATCAGGATGCGCGCCGTCTCACTCTTGATCCGCACCGCCATCCACACGCCCAGACAGACCAGCCAGTTGGCCAGAATGGCCCGCCACAGGAGTTGTTCGGCGGGCAGGTTCATCTTCTTCTCCACCAGGCCGAGCACAAAGCCCTTGATGGGCTCGGCGTCGAGCAGGCCGGCGCGCACGACCATGACCGCCAGGAGTACGCTGCCGATCAGGTTGCCGATCCAGGTCCATATCCAGTTGCTGAGCAGGTCCCTCGCCGTCGCCTTCTTGCTCAGGACGCCAAGCGTCAAGACAAGATTGCTGCCGGTGAAAAGTTCCGAGCCCGCGAAGATGACAATGGTAAGCGCGCCGCCAAAGCAGATGCCCATGGTCATGCGCACGGCGCCGGGACTGTCCTTGGACAGGGAGCCGCCAATCGTGAAGATGAGGACGATGGCGGCGCCGACATACATTCCGGCCAGCATCGAGCGCACGAGGTGGCTCGGCAACGAGCGCCTCTGCCCGGCCAGTTTGGCTGCCGCCTGGTCCCCCAGGGCAAGGACTGCTTCGGTGTACATGGGTGGCGCCTCATTGTTGAGTCCGCAGCGAAGCAATCTTGGTCAAAGCGCGCAGACCGAACCGCTCATGCGCCGCATCGTCGGCGCATGCAGAGCCTTGTTGATTCCAAAAAAATCGATTAGCCGCGATCTACGGCCACACAGCGCTTGCAGCGCCCAGGGAGAGGGGGCGAGAGGGAGAGGAGGGCAAGCTTTGGCTGAACTTTTTGTTGGAAGTCCTTAATTCCCAATTTTTGCATGTTGCAACGTCATTGCCTCAGTTTACCGGGTTGCAAACATTATGCCGTGCAGCCGTGGCTCCTCGGGTCATTCGCAAACTGGTACGCGCAAAAGGCTTGCAAAGGCCCGAACTGGTTTTGCTGGAAGCATTAGCCTGCACCGCGCTCACGGTTCAGGCAACGACTGCTAATTCTGGTGGCAAGATTTACTTTGGGCCGACTTCCCCCTCTCGCGGCTTTGTGGCGCGAGGAAGCCGCAACTCTAGAGAAATAAACGTTTTGCAAGCTGATCGGAACTGCTTCGAGGCCTGGCATATGAGTTGCTCAATCGCAAAGCAAACTCTCCGAACGGGCGCGGGTACTCTCCTTTCCCGCCAACCATGGGTGCGCCCACCCGCGCGTCTCTCCCGCGTGCAAATCTTGATTACCGTTGATCGCCGGGCGTTCGTTGTGCGCAAACAGGTCGGTGGAGCCATTCGTGCCCCAATCGGGTGAATCGGTGTGTCCCTACTGCGGCGTTGGTTGCCGGCTGCGCTTCACGCGTGAAGGCAACCGAATTGCCAGCGTCAAGGGAGTTGAGTCGGCGCCGGCTAACCTCGGCCGGCTCTGCGCCAAAGGGGCCCAGCTTGGGCCCACCGTGGACACGCCCGATCGTCTCACCCAGCCGCAGTTTCGCTTGAGCCGCCACAGCGACTTTCGTCCCGCCGATTGGGATACCGCGCTGTCGTATGTCGTCGAGATTTTCACCAATATTCTGCATAGCCACGGCCCGGAGGCGGTTGCGTTCTACGGCAGCGGCCAACTCGATACGGAGACGGTGTACGTCATCAACAAGCTCTTCAAGGGCTGCCTCGGCTGCAACAACACCGATTCCAACAGCCGCTTGTGCATGGCCGCGGCGGTCGCCGGCTATCGCACCAGCCTGGGCAGCGACGGGCCGCCTTGTTGCTATGACGACATCGAGCTGGCCGACGCCATCCTCATCATCGGCAGCAACATGGCCGAGGCCCATCCGGTTACGTTCGACCGCATTCGCGCCAGCAAGAAGCTGCGGCCCCAACAGCAGATCATCGTCATCGATCCACGGCGCACGGCGACAGCCGAGCACGCAGATTTGTTCCTGCCGGTCGCGCCGGGCGGCGATATCGCACTGCTGAACGCTGTAGGCCGGAGGTTGCTTGTCATGGGGGCGGCCGACCAGGGCTTTATCGATGAGCACACCGACGGCTTCGACGCCTTTCGCTCTTTTCTTCTGCAGCAAGATCTTGGTCAATTGTGCGCTGTGGCGGGACTGCGCGAGGGACAGCTTGACGATCTGGCGCAGCGCCTGGCCGGCGCGGGCACGCTGTTGAGCTTTTATTGCATGGGGCTCAACCAAAGCACGGTGGGCATGTGGAAGAACAATAGCCTGATCAACCTCCACTTGCTCACCGGCCAGATCGGCAAACCCGGCGCGGGGCCCTTCTCGCTGACCGGACAGCCGAACGCCATGGGTGGACGCGAGGCCGGACTGCTTTCGCACCAGTTGCCGGGCTATCGCACGGTGGAAGACGCGGAGCACCGTCGCGAAGTCGAGAGTTACTGGGGGCGCCGGCCGGGCGCCATCAGTCCGAAACCCGGCCTCACAGCGGTCGAAATGTTTCGCGCCCTGGAGAAGGGCAGCTTGAAGGCGATCTGGATTGCCGGCACGAACCCCGCGGTAAGCCTGCCCGATCTGCATCACGTTCGCCGCGCCCTCCAGCGCGCGACGCTGGTCGTCGTGCAGGACGCCTACCATCCGACGGAGACGACCCGGCTTGCCGACGTGCTCTTGCCTGCCGCCCAGTGGGGCGAGAAAGAGTGGACGAGCACCAACAGCGAGCGCACCATTGGCTACAGTCCGAAGCTGTTTGACGCGCCGGGGCAAGCGCTTCCGGACTGGGAGATTGTCGCCCGTTTCGCGCGACGGCTTGGTCGTGGCGGCTTCGCTTATCGGAGCGCGGCCGAAATCTGGGACGAATTCATCGGCCTGACTGCCGGCCGGCCCTGCGACATGGCGGGCGCCACCAGCGCCCGACTGCGCAGCCTGATTAGCCTGCAATGGCCCTGCCCAACTCCGGATCACCCCGGCACAAAACGCCGTTACCTGGACCGCCGCTTCGGCACGCCGACCGGCCGCGCTCAGTTGCTACCTCGTGATCACCGCGAGCCGCGCGAAATGCCTGACCACGAGTTTCCGTTTGTGCTCACCACGGGCCGCTTATATACGCACTGGCACACCCTCACGCGCACGGGCAAATCCGACAAACTCATGCTTCGTGAACCGCACGCCTTCGTGGAACTCAATCCGGACGATGCCCGCGCACTCGACCTGCAGGAGGGGGATCTGGTGCAACTTTCCTCGCGACGCGGAACCGTGCAGCTACCGGCGCGGTTGCGGTGCACCGTGAGGCAGGGCATGGCGTTCGTGCCGTTTCACTGGGGCGATCTGTACGGCGAAGGCAACGCCGCCAACTACCTGACGATCAGCGCTATCGGCCGCGTTGCCAAGCAACCGGAACTAAAGTTCTGCGCCGTGAGCCTGGAGAAGGCGGGCAGCACGCGGTGCGAGGTGACGCCGAGTGGGGAGTGGTGAGTGGTGAGTGGCAACCACTGCTGCGCGTTCAGTTACTCAGTACTCGGTACTCAGTACTCAGTACTCGGTATCCAGGATGTATGATGACTCACCACTCCACCCCTCACCCCTCACCACTCACCAAAAAGGAGCACAGCATGCACCTCCGTAATTTCCTGCAAACGGGCCATCGCCCGACGCTGGCCTGTGCCTTTCTCTACTTCGATGTCAGCTTCATGGTGTGGGTCGTGCTTGGGGCGCTGGCCAATTCAATTGTGCCGGAGTTTGCCTTGCAGCCGGCTCAGAAAGGGCTGATGGTGTCCGTGCCTCTGTTGAGCGGGGCGTTCCTGCGCCTGCCTCTGGGCTTACTGACCGATCGCACCGGTGCGAGACGGACGGGCATGATGGGCTTGCTGTTGACGTTTGTGCCGTTGCTGCTTGGCTGGCTATGGGCCGACAGTTTCGTCAAATTGCTCGCCGTCGGACTGTTGCTCGGGATAGCCGGGGCAAGTTTTGCCGTGGCCCTGCCGCTGGCCAGTCGCTGGTATCCGCCACACTATCAAGGAATCGCCATGGGGATCGCGGGCGCCGGCAACAGCGGCACGGCCCTGGCCACGTTCTTCGGACCGCGCCTAGCTGAAGTGTACGGCTGGCATGCTGTGATCGGGCTCGCGCTGATCCCTCTCGCGCTCACCTTGACCGTTTTCTTCCTGTTCGCCAAGGACAGCCCGACCCAGCCGGCGCCGAAACCCTGGGCGAGCTATGCCATGGTATTGCGGCACCGCGACACCTGGTGGTTCTGTGTCTTTTACTCGGTGACCTTCGGTGGCTTTGTCGGTCTGGCGAGCTTTCTCAACATTTTCTTCCTCGACCAGTACGGCATCACGCGCGTGCAGGCCGGCAACTTTGCGACGCTCTGCGTCATTGCCGGTTCATTTCTCCGTCCCGTGGGCGGTTATCTCGCCGACCGCTTCGGCGGCATTCGCGCGTTGACGCTATTCTTCGTCGGGGTGGGCGTAACCACGCTGGCGATGAGCGCGTTACCGCCCCTGGCCTGGGGAACGCTGATCATGTTCTGCGGCATGGCTTTACTTGGCATGGGCAACGGCTCGGTCTTTCAGCTCGTCCCGCAGCGTTTCCCGAAGGAGATCGGCGTGATCACGGGAATCGTCGGCGCTGCCGGAGGTCTGGGCGGCTTCTTCTTGCCGAACCTGCTCGGCTCTTTGAAACAGATCAGCGGCAGCTATGCAGGGGGTTTTCTGATTTTCTCCCTGACCGGATTCACCTGTGCAGTCGCGCTGGTCTACGTCAGCCGCTCGTGGGAAAGTCTCTTCGTCGGCCATGGCGGGCTGGCCATATTCCTGCCGCCCCGGACACAGGCCCATGCAGCGGAAATCAGTGCCGAGTCTGTGCCATCTGCGTGAAAGAGTTGGCGCAGACCCAGCTCGAATCGTGCTGCGTCCGCTTTTTTTGACTTCCCTCTTTTTTCACTTCTTCGCGCGTTCGCGGTTAGCGCGGTCTCAAGATTTGCTACGCTCCCAACGCCTGGCGCAAATCGAGGCGAATGATCTCATACTTCTCCCTGAGGAAGGCTGAAGGGTTACAACGACACGGGTTCAGCCGGAGTGCGGTTTATCGGGGTCGGGCTCGCCGTGGGGACCACGGTGGCGAGGAGGTAGACCGAGCCCGCCGCCACGGACCAGACGTTGGCTTCCTTCGACCAGGGATCGAAAGCGCCGATGATCTTGCTCCCGCCAACAAACATCAGCGTGAGGCTGACAATTTTCAAAGGCCGCTTCTTCGGCAGCACTCGCATGGTCCGCTGGCTCAAGTGTGGCGGTCTCCTCAAAAAGCACTGGTCGTTTGCTCTTCCGTCGCAGCTCGGAAACGGCTTGGTCATGAGCGATCCGATAGAGCCAAACGCGAAATGCGTCCGGGGACTGGAGTTTCCCCAACATTCGATGCACGGTCATCCAGACGGACTGGAGGATATCGAGGGCTCCTGCGCGGTTACCGGCCCCCAGCCACTCGCGCACCATCAGCCCCGGCTGAAGCCTTTGCGCGAGGTCGCGGATTAGATAGCACGCTTTCGACGCCGCCATGAAACCAGAGCTATGGTGATTGCTCCCACGCTGGTCAGAATAAGGGAGGTTGGTTCGGGTACCGCGTTACCTTCTAGAAAGAATCGGGTGTGCGAAAAACTGTCCTCGCTCCAGCCCGAATTACCGGAGGAGTAAAAAAAGTAGGATGGTGAGTTCACATCGGTGTTCGTGTTCGGAGCCGAGTTAACCCCGGTCGCTCCGAACTTGCCGCTGCCGTACACCAACGCGTACCACCCTGGCTTCAAGGCCAAGGAAAGCGTCGCCTTGTCCCCCGTTACAGACCCCGTCGGTGTGATGACCGCGGCTCCGAGTACATCTGGCGAAGAGAGGTCTGTGGAGGCGGGCACTCCCCCTGGGCCGCTCAATTCAACTACAGCCCCAAAGAGCCCGCCAGGGCTGATGCCGTTAAAGACCCCACCGATGTCTGTCGTCACCACGGGGCTAAGGACATTAAAGCGGACCCCTAAGAATTGACTGCTGGCAACGAGATAATTCGTACCCCCAGGTCCACCACCGGGAGTGGCACTCTGATAAATGAGATCTGCCCGAAGCGGCGCTACGGCAAGGGCTAGAACTACGACGGATGCTAGCTTCGTCTTCAAGATGACATTCTCCCGGCGGCCGATTGCCCCGCCTGGAGGCGAGGTTCAGGCATGCTTGCGTACAGGAAGCGATTCCTATTGAATAGATCAGGAATTAGGACAAAAGCACGACAGGAAAAAAGGGAAAAAGGAGGAAAAAATCGTGCGGCGGCAACTACCAATCGAGGCTGGCCTCCGCTAGCCGGGAACGAATTTGTGGGAGATCACAAACGGTGACAGTTCCGTCCCGATTGCCCCAAATAAGGAGGTTGCCATCTTGGCTGAAACGGGGATAGGTAGATGCCTCCATATCGATCCCGAGAATGATCTGCGGCGTGGAATTTCCTTGATAGTGCAGACCGAAGCCCTGGGACAGCCCCGTAAAGATTCTTTGAGGGAAAACCAGGGACGCGGCCCCAGGGCCGAGAGCGGTGGGTTCTGACTCTAGTGTCCTGAGCGGCCTGCCGCTATGCATGTCCAGCAGCGTTACAGAAGAATCTGTCAGAAGCCAAGCCGCCACAAGCTGTCCGCTCGTATCTGGGATCAGGCGGGCGGATGTGCAGGTATTCGACAGAGGGATAGACCACCATTCCTTACCGGTAACACTGTCCAGGGCCACGATGGTCTGGCGCCTTCCCGCACTACTGTCGTAAGTACCTTCAATCACAAAACAGGTGCCGTCCGGGCAGACAAATTCGGCGAGGGGCGGCCTGTTAAGAGTTTCTATCTGCGCAATTGGGCGCACCCCGGTCGGTCCGAGCAAGTTACGGATTCGGTAGAGCCACGACCGCGCATCGTCTGTGAACTTTTCGCTTCGCAGCAATAGCAGTTTGTTCGACGCCGGAAAAGTGAGGAGATCTCCCAAGCCGCTCGGGAGCGTCCATGATCGTATGGCTTTTCGCGTGGCCAGCTCCCAAAGCTTTGCTTCTTTCCCAGTCACGAATGCCAATTGGCGACTGTCAGGGCTGAACGCAAGAGAAGCGTTGTCGGGTAGCACGCCGGGCGTCGCCTTTATGATTTGCTGAAGACGCCCAGTTCGTCTCTGCCAAATTGCGATTTGCCAATCATGTGCCAAAGCAGCGATCAACTCTTCGTCCGGTGACACCCAGAATTGCGCAACCGGGCTAACCAGACCTCGGAGCGTCTGAATGCCACGGTCGTCTTCGATGTCCCAGATGCGAACTTCTCCTCCAGGGACGCTCAAAGCACTACTTACCGCCAGTCTCTTACCATCAGGGGCAAAAGCCAGACCGTTAATAAAATCACTGCTGCTGAGGCTCAAGAGCAACCGGCCGGTGAAGGTTTCCCAAAGCCTGACTGGACCGCGCCCGCCTGCAGCCAGAGTCGTGCCTTCCGGACCGAAGGCCAAAGCTTCGATATCGTGCGTCGAGGCGCGGCAATGATTGAGGATCGTTGGCGTGGAAAGATCCCAAATTGTGACGGTGCCTCCCGAGTCGCCTACGGCCAGAACACGGCCATCGGGACTGAAAGCTAGGCTGCGCACCGCAGGGCGCGCGCTTTTTAGGATCGCCGTTCGCTTCCGGTTCGCCACGGACCAAATATGAGTTGCCCCACTTTCTTGGCCTGCCGCGAGCCAAGCCCCATCCGGGGAAAAAGCCAGTACCTTTGCTTCCTCACGGACTTGAAAGAGAAGCTTCCCGGACGACCCATTCCACACGGCCAAGCTTCCGTTAGCTCCAGGTGCGGTGGCTGAGGCAGCGGCCAGGCTGCCATCGCGGGCTAAGGCTAGCGATGCTACATTCAGCCGCGGGCCATCCGAAGTGGGCGTAAATCTGCATGTGCAGATTGGTTCTTGTCTGATCGGGTTCCAAAGCAAAAGACTTAGATCATCCTGGACGATGAGCTGCAGAGGGACCTCATCCGTGCGAAACGCCACCGGTCCGGCACCAACCTGCTGCGATACCACAAGCCTATCGGTGGCGCTATCCCACAGTTTGCCAGCCTGCGGCGGATTTCCACGGTTAGCCGCCGTTCCACCCAGCAAAAGGCGCCGGCCCGCTGAATCAAACACAACGGACGAGGCGGGCATCTTTTCAAAGCACTTCAGAGTGTGCGCATCGGATCCCGAGAGCGAAACTGCTGCCTCACTCTGCAGCCTGATCTCTCGACCCAGCGCCGCCGCTTCGGCCGCGACTTTCCAGGCTTTGTCCGACCAGCCGTCCAGGTGGGGGAATGATCGATATTGTTGTAGCTGTTGGAGAAGTGTTTCGCGTTGCAGATCGGATTCCCGAGCCCGGGTCACCACGGCAACCCAGGTTGCAGCAACGGCAACGACGAGCAGCGATGAAAGAGTAGCCACAGCGATGCCTGCAAGCGCCGGATTGCGGCGGCACCAGCGCCAGGTCCTTTCCGGTGCTCCAATCGGTCGGGCATGAATCGATTTACCAGTCAGAAACCGGCGCAGGTCGTCAGCTAGCTGCTCGGCCGTCGCGTAACGACGGGCCGGCGTCTTGGCCATGGCCCTGAGACAGATCGTCTCTAGATCGCGTGGGATGCGCGACTCAAGGCGCCGGGGCGGCAGTGGGTCATCGCGCATTACTTGATGCAGCAGCATGTGACTGCTGCCGCGAAACGGACGTTCGCCGCTAAGCAGTTCATAGAGGACCACACCTAGACTGTAAACATCGCTGCGGCCATCAACCTCATGACCTCGTCCTGCCGCTTGCTCGGGACTCATGTAAGCGGGGGTGCCAAGGACCTGGCCTTCTACCGTCAGTGTGCCTTCCGCGCCCGCGCCCAATGCGATCCCGAAGTCGGTAACGTGAGGTTGGCCGGCGGCATCGATGAGAATGTTTCGTGGATTGATATCGCGGTGAACGATCTGCGCGCGATGGGCGCAAGCAAGGGCGTCGGCAACGCATGCCACTAGCTCCGCCGACTCCCGAAAGTCTGGGCGCCGCTCAGTCAGGAGTTCGGCCAGTGTCTTGCCTTCAATGTACTGGCTGACAATGTATGGCATGCCGTTCTCGTAAGCAATCTCATGAATCGGCACAATGTGCGGATGATTAAGTTGGGCAGAGCTACGCGCCTCCCGGAGAAACCGCTCTTGATCCGCAGGGTTGGTAAACGAACCAGCGTAGGGTGCCTTGAGAGCAACGACGCGATCTAATTCCGTGTCGCGCGCCTTGTAGACTTCCCCAAATGAGCCGCGCCCGAGTATCGCCAAGAGCTGGAACTTGCCCAGTATTCTTGGGAGTCCCTGGGAACTCTGCCCATTCTCCAGCCCATTCGATTTGCTTGCCGGTAGACCCACTAGAGGAGGCTGGAAGCGCACTTGCCAGGCATGTCGCACGATCTCATCGATTAGCTCTCCATCCGATCCGCCCAACTCGGGAAAATCCTTCAGGTAATCCGCAAGGGGGCGGTTTTCGCCCCTGAGCCAGCAGTATTCCAGATCAACCTTTACGAGCTCAAGGAGCAAGATCAGCCGCTTTTCCGACGTAACCTGAGAACAGTGCTGGGCGATGCTGGGCACTGTGCCGGCCTTCCAAGCGGCCTCGAAGGCGTCGGCGATCCGGTCGACCCACTCGAGCGTGGTCATGTGATTTCGCGCAGAGAGATCATCGACAGGTTGAGCCACGACGATTACCGACAGTTGCCTAACTCACCGGCCTGGAAAAAGCCAGGATTTCATTCGTTGAGGGCTAAGTGCGAAACGGTGAACAGATCATCATACAACGCCTAAAGCGACTAGTGTTTGCATGCTCTAGCATTCCCGGCTCACGCTAGCGGCGGCAAGCTCTCGCCATTTCGCAAGGATTAAGGCGATCTTGCGGTCTACCGTCCGCGGTACGCAGCCCAAATGCTGGGCGATCTCCCGGTAGGTATAGCCTGCCACGTAGTGTTCTGCAAAACCGCGCAGAGATTCCGGAAGGCTACCGATGTAGTATTGATAGCAATCCTTTAACATCGCTTGCTCCAGCGGCGTCCCGCGGTCATCCTGGATTAAAGCGACGCCCGCGCTTGCATGCTCAGCCAACTTATCCGAGGCCGCTTCCTCATAGCTCCGGCCCGCGCCGCGTTTCTGCGCGCCAAATTCGCGCTCGATCTCATTGACCGCCTTACAAGCGATGATGTGCGACAAAAGAGCGAGTAGGTCATGCCGGTTCATTAGTCGGGGCAAGCGCCCGGCCTTGAAGCTCTTGTAGAAGCTCCAGAATGCTTCCTGCGCCACATCCTCCTTGTCGATGACGCGCCCCGGCACGTTGCCTAGTCTTTTTTGGGCCATGGCGACCAACGCAGGCCAATAGCGCGCGTGCAGTCGCGCCAGGGCAGATTCTTCGCCCTCCTTCATTTGCTGGATCCAACCGGTGACGGAGCCGCCGGACGACATGTTTGTCTCGTTCCCTTGCCTCGCCCATCTCATAAGTAGAGTGTAATCGACTTGGTGCTGTCGAGCTATTCAAAGATACTTGCACCTTCCAAAGAAATATGCTGGGCTTATTTGTGCTTTCAGCTTGCTGTTCATCCCAGCCGCAAGTTACAAACCTGCCACGACAGCCGTTGGCCTTGCTTGACGTGCGCTAGACAGCTAGCATCGACGTGCAGAAATCTACGTTTCACCTGAACGCTGCCGATGCTGGCCGGTATTTCAGTTGCCGCTATTGGCCATCACCCCGTCCCATTTCCAGAGAATCTTTATGATCCACGCCGACGCCAATCTCCTTTTCGGCGTACTGGCCCTGCAAGCGGACCTGATCAGCAACCATCAGTTTGTGGAGGCGTGCGGCGCGTGGGCCGCGCGGAAAGACGTGTCCCTGGCTGAGCTGCTCCTGGCCAGGGGCTGGATCAGCCCGGAGGACAAGGCCGATGTAAATCGCCTGCTGCAGCGAAAAATGAAGAAACACAACGGCGATGTACGCGCTAGCCTTGCCGAGGCAGCGAACGACTCGGTGCGGCACACCTTAGCCGGTATCGGCGCCCCCGCGATCCAGCAGTCCCTGGCAGGGCTCACGTCCGTGCCGCAGCCCTGCACGCTGCCCAGCACCGCCGCCTACGTGCCGGAGACCCGCGCGCGCTACACCCTGAGCAGGCTGCATGCGACCGGCGGCCTGGGCCGTATCTGGCTGGCGCGGGACGCCGCCCTGGGCCGTGACGTCGCCCTGAAAGAGCTTCGCCCCGAGCGGGCCGGAGATTCTGCTTTTTCGGGCCGCTTCCTGCAAGAGGCAAGGATTACCGGGCAGCTCGAGCACCCGAGCATCGTGCCCGTCTACGAGTTCGCCTATCGACCGGAAGACCAGCAGCCGTTTTATACGATGCGGTTCGTCCGCGGCCGCACTCTCGGCGAGACGATCCAGTCCTACCATCACAAGCGGCAACAAGGAGTCGCCGGCCCGGTCGACCTATTGAAGCTGTTGAGCGCCGGTGTTGCCGTCTGCCATGCTGTTGCTTATGCACATTCGCGCGGCGTCATCCACCGCGACTTGAAGCCGGCCAACATCATTCTCGGTGACTTCGGCGAGGTGATTGTCCTCGACTGGGGATTAGCCAAGCTCGTCGGTGCCGCGAGCGCAGATCCCGGCTCGACGGCGCCTGTCTCGGTTCCTGAGCCGGAGCTGCCGCCCATTGCTTTGGCACTAGCGGAAGAGCCACATGCGACCGTGCCCGGCCAGGTGGTGGGCACGCCGGCGTACATGGCCCCCGAGCAAGCGGAAGGCCGGCTCGACCAGATTGGTGTACGCACTGATGTATACGGCCTGGGCGCGATCCTCTACGAAATTCTGACCGGCAGGGCGCCGTTTTCCAGCGACAATACGGCCCGCCTGCTCCAGCGGGTGATCCACGAGGAGCCGACGCGGCCGACGGAATTGGCGCCTGGGACGCCGCGGGCGCTCGAGGCAGTGTGTCAGAAGGCCCTGGCAAAACGGCCGGCCCAGCGTTACGCATCGGCCGTCGACCTGGCCCAGGACATTCAGCGCTGGATGGCAGACGAAGCCGTCAGCGCCTACGCGGAGCCACTCTCCATGCGGACCGGCCGATGGATTCGGCGGCATCGCACAACGGTGAGGGCCGGCGTGCTGGTGCTGCTCACCGCAGCAGCAGCCGCCGCTGCCGGATTGGTGGCCGTCGCCCGCCAGCAGGCCGCGACGGCCCGCGAGCGCGATGCCAAGGAAGTCGCCTGGGTGCGGACGCGCGCCGCCCTGGATGATGTCTCCAGTGCCGCCGTGGCGTCTCTCTTGAACCAGCAGAGAGAGCTGAAGCCGGAACACCGCGCCTGGCTGCGCAAAACGCTGGAGTACTACCGGGAGTTTGCCGAGCAACCCGACACCGGCGCGACGGCCCGGCAGCAGGTCGCTGAGGCGCACGTGCGCATGGGAGCGCTGCGCGCGAAGCTAGGCGAAATGGCCGAGGCCGAAGCCGCCTACCGGCGGGCCGCAGCGCTGTACGAGCGCCTAATCGCTGCGGCGCCGAACCAGACCGAGTACCGGGTGGCTCTAGCCGCAGCCCTCAATCACCTGGGCCTTCTCTTGACGGCGACCAGCCGGCCGGCTGAAGCCGAGAGGACGTACCGGCAGGCCCTTGAGCTGCTGGAACGCGCCGCGGCCGAAGGCGCCGCCGGGCCGCGCGAACGGGATCAGCAGGCCATGATCTCCAACAACCTCGGGCTTGTGCTTAGGCAGCTAGGACGGCCCGGGGAGGCCGAAACGGCTTTCCGCCGCGCGGTCGAGATGCGCGAAGGACTGCTGTCCGAGCCGGACGGTCCATCTGACCTGGCCATGACCCTGACCAATCTGGGTGGGCTGCTGATCGAACAGGGCAAGGCCGGCGAGGCGGAGACAGCCTTTCGCCGCGCCATGAGGCTGCAGGAGGACCTGGCTGCCGGGGCCGGATCATCCATCGAGTTCCGCATCGGGCTGGGCGCCAGCCTCAACAACCTGGCGGCGCTGTTGACAGAGATGGGGAAAGACCGCGAGGGGGAGACGCTCAGCAAGCGTGCGGTCGAACTGTTCGAGCGGGCTGTCGACGACGAACCGTCCGTGCCGAAGCATCGCGACGACCTGGCCGCCAGCCTTTCCAACCTGGGCCGGGCCATGGCCGGTCAGAACAAGCACAAAGACGCGGAGCAGGCCTATCGTCGCGCGCTCGCCCTCTTCGAGCGGCTGGCGGCCGAGGGGCCGGCGGTGGCGGAGCGCCAGGCCAATCTGGCGCAGGCCCTCACCAACCTGGGCGAGCACCTCGCCGACCGCGGAAAGCACGACGAAGCAGAGAATGCCTACCGGCGTGCGGTCACGCTCCGCGAACGGCTGGCGGCGGCGCATCAAGAGGAGCCGCTCTACCGGCTAGGCGTGGGCATCAGCCTCAACAACCTCGGTGACCTGTTGGCCAGACGCGGGAAACGAACAGAAGCTGAGTCCGCCTTCCGACGCTCCATCGCGCTGTTCGAGCGGCTAACCGCGGAGCAGCCTGCGGCGCCGGCTTTCGCAGTCGATCTGGGCTGCAGTTGTTTCAACCTCGGCAACCTGATCCGTGATGACGGCAATCCCACCGCTGCCCTGGACTGGTACGGTCGCGCTGCCGCAGCGCTGGAGCCTATCGTCGCTAGGCAACCGCTGGCAGCCGCGCGCCAGTTTCTAAGCAATACCTACCAGGGGCGCGCCGACGCACTGGGCCTGCTCGGGCGGCACGCCGAGGCAATCGCCGACTGGGATCGGGTCCTTGCCCTGGAAAAGGGGGGCAATCGCACATTCTTCCAGCTGGCAAGGGCGCTGGCCCTCGCGCGCGCGGGCCGGCATGGCGAGGCCGTGGCCGAGGCCGCTCCTCTTACACCTCCTCGCGCCAAGGTGACCGGCGCACGGGCGCTCTATTTAGAGGTGTGCATCTATGCCCTGGCGGCAGCCCAGTCCAACCCTCAACAGGCCGAGACCTGCGCCCGCACCGCGCTGGAACTGCTGCGTCAAGCAAAAGCTGCCGGTCACTTCGATGACCCCGCCCACGCAGAACAACTGCGCACCGACCCCGACCTTAACTCCCTCCGCTCGCGTGAAGACTTTCAGAAGCTGCTTGGCGAGTTGAAAAAGTCCAAAGCCAAATAATCGCCGTTGCATGGCAAGCAGCCACAAAGCCGCTAGCACTGAATGCGAGCGAGTTCGCTTTTCGGTCAAAAAGCGAATTCTGAATTCCCCGTCTGTTAAGCGGAGCAAGGGAGACACCTCCCCATCATCGCCTTGACGGCGCGTTCGCGAAAAGAAGACCGCGAGCGCTGCCTGGCGGCCGACATGGACGATTTCGTGACCAAGCCGGTTCGGCCCGCGGAATTGTTCGCAGCCATCGACCGGTTGGTGCGGGCACCCGGCGGATCACACGAAGTCTCCCAGGCGGCCCAGCAGGAAACCGGCGAGCGGCGGCGTCTGCTCGACCCCGACGCTTTGCTCACCGCCTGCGGGGACGATGCGGAGTGGCTGCGCGGGATGTGCCAGGATTTCCAAACCTATGTGCCGATCCGACTGGCCGAAGTGGGCGAGGCTCTGCGGGACCAGGACGCGCCGCGGTTGCGCGAGGCCGCGCACAAGCTGTGTGCGCTGCTTTTCGCGTTCTCCACGGTTGCCGGTAACATGGCATCGGACCTCGAAGATCACGCGGCTCAAGGCCGGCTCGAAGAGGCCCGGCCCCTGGTGGAACAGCTCGAAACAATGGCCCAGGAACTCCTGGGGCTGGCGGACGGCCTGTCACTCGAAACCCTACGACACCAGGCAGAGGCTGCCGGGAACCGCACCCGGACAGCCAGCCCCTAAGACAGCAGGCTTGAAACACCTGAACAGTCTGATCCTGCTCACCGTTTTCGCGGGCACCCAACCCGTGGACTATCCACTCTGAGTGTCAGGCCTATGAATCACACGCAGTCACACCATCGCGCGCTTCTGGAATGCGAGCGGCTCGAGGATCGCCTGGCCCTCGATGCCACGAGCATCAGAAGGGTGCGGAGTCGCGCGAAGACGCCGTCCTCGCGGCCGACGTCCTGGTCCCAATCGACGACCCCGTTCACGAGTCGGGAGAACAGCGTGCGGCCTTCGACGGTGAGCGCGGTGTACGGGGTCCAGTGGACCTTCACATCCTCGAATGCGACCGGGGCGACCTGAATGCGCCCCGGCTCTACCCGAGCCAGGTAGGCCGTCTCCCCACGGCAGGCGAGGCGGCTTCGGACACCGTCGATCAACTCCCCGAGGGGCTGGCCGGTCGCCGTCAGGAAGGTCCTGAAAGACGCAGGTGCGGTCCACGTCATCGCCGCTTTAGCTGCTTCGGTGACTGGGCGACGCCGAGGAAGTAGAAGCGGGACATTTTTTTGAACTCCTCGGCTCCACCGCTCGTAAGCATACCTGTTGCCGACATAAGCGCATCTCGCTCTACTTCGCAATTACCCACGCCCCATCGGCGTCGCCAGCCCCCTCTGCCGGTCGTGCACGGCAGAGGTTCTTTTTGCGCCTGAGCCATCACCGCGATCCTAAACGCTGGCCGCGGCGGACAAACCGTCGAGCTCTGCGTGCCGGAGTATCCCAGCCCGTGAAGCTGGGATCCTGACAGTGGCTTCCTCATGGATGTCGGACCGACGCGCGCAAGAACGAGGCTACCTTCAACCGCGAGACTTGCAGATTGGGTGCTGTGAAGAGGGGCCGGGGCGACAACGGGGATCTGCCGAAGCGAATAATAGCCGCCGTCACCGGCCTGAGTCTGTTTGAGGCCACGGTGCTCTTGTGCGAATCGCCTCTGTTGCGATGCCCGCGCTGTTAGTGGTTGCAGCGCGTTAACGAATTAGTTAAGTTACAACCTCAGATGCAGGTATGGGCGAAGCATCGGTGCCAACTACCGCTTCCTTCTCCTGAGGATTTGCTAATGCAGGTGCTGGGCGACCTCGTCAAGCTGACTGGGGCGCATCCGTTGTCCCTACCCTTGCCTTGGTGGCACCGCGCCCCTCTTGGTCTCATCACCGGAACCAGCGTCTACGTCGCCATCCTGAAGCCTATGAAACGTCCCGTCGGCGACATCATCATCTCGGTCCTTAACCCGGACAAGTGGGAGAATATGCTTCGCGTGGAGTGTAAGCACGAAGACCGCCCTGGGGTAATCCACATGCTGCTCCACGCTGTGCGCGACTTGAACATCGCCCTAGGCGAGGCGGTGACGGTCGAAACCGGCTCGAAACTGTCGTCCTGCTTCATCTGCGAGGCGCCCGGCACACTGAAGGCAGGCGACTTCGTGGCGCGCATCACGGGAGAACTGAAGGCGGAGGATTTTTCCGACGTCGATGTCCGCCCCTTCTCCCTCATGCCGCTGAAGATCCACCAGCCCTGCTACCAGAACATTAGGGTGGACCACGGCTGGCTGCACGGGATTGACTGGCGCGATCGGTTCGGCCGACACTTTCCGGAAGTCGGCCGTCAGCGACCGGTCGATCTCAACCGGGTCGTGGTGTCCGCCGACACAGAGAAGCGGCTACTGCGCTACGTGTTCCCGCTTGCAGGGGCGATCACGGTAACGATCCGCCACAAGGACGCGCCCGGCGCGCTGCGGGCGCTGTCGAACGCGCTTAAAGAGAGTGGCGCCAACGTGCTGTCGGCGCTATTGCGGCGCAGCAAACAACCCATGGGATACGCTGAGTACGTCGCAGTCTGCGAGCCGGAGGGGGGCGCAACGGCGGCTCTGAAGGGGTCGATCGAGGAGCAAGTTGCCGCCGTGGACCCGATTTTCGACACGAAGCTGAAAATGAACGACGGCCGAGAGCCCGACAAGGTCGTCACCATTCCAGAGTCCGAGGACCAGGAGTACAGCGGGAGGCTGCCGGTCCTCCTGTGGCAACGCCATGTGGAGGGAGAACTCGGCAAACGGGTGTTGACTAAAGTCACCCAGGTCTTGCGCGACAACGGCTGCTGCCCGATTGAAAGCGGCGGGGGACCGTTTGGCAGTTCCGCCAGCCTCCCGCCACGGGCTTGGATGTCTCGAGGAGTTATCGTCCCGGTCGTCGGTGCCACCGCCTCCGACGAGCCGAAGTTCTGCCTAGACGTAGCGACCGACCTTGGCCTGCTGCTTTCGCTTGCGAAACCGCTCCTGCTCCTAGTTGAGGGTGAGAAGGCGCGGGGCCTGGAGACCTGGCCGCTTCCCGGCGGCGTGTCACGGCAGATACTGTATCCCGGCGACGAGGCCGCGTCGTTCAACCGCCTGGGGCGTGAGCTCGCGCCGTGGGTTGGGTGTTTGGAGGCGTAACCCGGCTTGGGCGGTTGTGCCGGGCCGCGGGCGGCGCGGCACACGGGTCGGTCGATTGGGACGCTTGCCAGCTAGCCGGGCATTTCTCTATCGGAGGGCAGCGCATGAGCCCGTTCGCGGAGCCCAATGGCAGCTTACCATACCACCGGCTGCTGGCGCTTGCCAACGCAAGCGAGCGGGTCAGCCGCGAGATGTCGAGGCTCGACCGTCAGTCCACCGTCGAGCACCTGGCGCGTCTGTTCCACGACCTGTTGGATGCCGAGAGCGCAGCTGTGTTCCTCGCGGCGGATGGGACGCCTCCCTCTCTGGTCCTCTGCGCGGGCTACTCCGATATGAAAGGATTCGACATCCCCAGTCCCCCGGTCCCACTCAAGGTGCAGAGTGTGCCGGGCGGCGGGCTCACTGGGCATGCCGCCGCCGCTGGCCGCCCTATCCGCCTCCACGGCAGCGAACTGACCGGGAACCGTTACGTCACGGGGCAGCCTGCGGCTCACCTCGCCGGGGGTGTCTGCCGCTCGACCCTGATCGTCCCCCTGCCGGAGGCCAAGGGGCGCCCACTTGTTGTACTAAAGTTGGATAACAAGAAGTCAAATCCCGGCCACTTCACGGCGGAGGATGAGGTCATCGTCGGGCTGCTCGCCCACGTCGTCGTCGTGGTCCTAGAGAAGCACCGGGACTTCCAGGTCAACCGGACTCTGGCTCAGGAGGTGCGGGAGGCCCGAACGGTCGCCGAGGTCTTCGCCGCATTCCTGCGTGCATCGGCGGCTGGGACTAGGGCGGACCGTGCCGAGATGTTCTTCTGGGACGAGGTGGCGGGCGGACTACGCGCTCGCCTGCCGCCGTACGGCGCAAGCCTATTCGCGGAGAGTCGCCCCCCGATTGGAAGCCCTTGCTGGGAGGCCTGGAACATCGGCCAAGAGGTGCTCGTCGCCGACTTCGCCTTGAGCCCCGAGTGGCACCCGGTCGGCGAGTCGAGCCGTAGCGCGCTGGTCATACCTCTGAAGAAGGAAGGGTTCCGGCGGCCGGGGGTGCTTAGCCTCGAGTCACAGCGGCCGGGAAACTTCGACAAGCACGACGCCCACCACGTCACCGTGCTATGGGAATATGCGGCCATCGCGGTCAACATGATACTGGAAGAACGTAGCCGAGCAGAGCCGCGGCCAGTGCACGACCGATCGGGCGAGTTCCAGGTCATCCTTCAGAACGTACGAGATACGTTCGGCTTCGAGGCGGGCGTGATCTACGTCCCGAATTACGAGGAGAAGAAGCTCGTTTGCCTAGCTCACATCGGCTGCGAGCCCACCCAGCCCGGTCAAAAGGAACCGACCTACGAGTTTAACAAGCCGGCCTTTGTGACCCGCGTGTTCGCCGACAAGGAGCCGCTGTACAGCGTCGACCCCCGCCATGACGCCCGGGTCACGCAGGACGGGGTGCGCTATTACAACATCGACGGCCCGATGCTTGGCGTCCCCCTCGTGTACCGGGGGCAAACACTGGGCGTCCTGATAGTCTGGGGCCGCAGTCGCCGCCCGGCACCGGTGCTCGAGGACCGGCAGCGGCTCCAGCCGTTCGCATCGCTGGCGGCGGCTAAGATCTTTCTGTCCGGTTCCGAGCGCGAGCGGACCTGGGCGCTGCGCCATCTCCAGAGGGTGCTGGCCAGCACGCAACACGAATTGTCCAGCGAAGAGGCGCTGCGCGTCGTTGTCAAGGGCGTGGCCGAGTTCGGCTTTGACCGCGTGCGGGCCTTCTCTTACGACGACCACACGCAGTGCTTCACACCCCTGGACTCATGGGGCATGAGCGACCCGGGAGCCTTCCTCCGCAACTGCACCATCCATGCCCCGAGCAACCCCTTTGCCTACCACACGGTGAGAACGGCACTTCGCGAGCCCTGGACTCGGGTCTACCCCCGAGACGCCGACTGCCCCGGTCCCGACCCGGATTACAAGCGCTTGGAGAAGCCCCCCAACTTGTCATGGGCGGTTATCCCGTTGGTAATCATGGGGAAGCTGTACGGGCAACTCGTGGTCGATTTTGCACGTGCCCCCCGGGAGTTCACGGAGGACCACCTCGATTACCTCACTGCGGCGGGGTCGATCGCCGCCGGTGTCATCGCCAATAGCAACGCAATTCGCCTGCTCAGCGCGCCAGGCTTGCCCATCTTGTATAGTCGCCTCAACGCTCACGACCCCAAACCATTCGTCGTACTTCGGCTTCTGGTCTACCTCACATGTGGCGAGGCCCTCGGATTCTCGCGGGCACTCTTCTTCGAGTACGACCGCCAGACACGGCGTCTGGCCTACTTCGTTGGGGTGGGCTCGCTTGACAAGGAGCGCTTCGAGTTAATTGCCGACAACACCCGCGCCATGCGCCTGGTCGAGGTACTCGACCGTGTCGGTCAGTTTAACGACTACGTGCTGAACAATGCCTTGGCCGGTCTGTCGTTCGCCCCGACTGACCCGGAGCTTGCGTTCCTCCTCCGTGAGCCTGAGGCACGGCACTACGCCTTGACCCATGGGACCCCACGGCCGGCGTGGGTCAAGGCGCTGGTCGAGCGCGGGTTCGAAGCTGAGCACCTGTTGGCGGCCCCGCTGCGGCTGGGGGACGACCTGTTCGGCCTGTTTGTCGTCGACCGCCACTGGCGCCGCGAGATCGGCGAAGCGGACAAAGCGGCCTTGCGGATGTTCGCCCAGCAAGCGGCGCACATCCTCAAGCGCCACTCCTTGGAACTCGAGGTTGGGCGTGCGCAACGTCGCAGCGGCTGGTCGAAGGTCGCCCGCGAAGTGGCGCATTCGATGGCCACGCCCGTGACCCTGCTCGGTGGCCTGATAAATGACCTCCGCTCGCACCTCGCGGCGGACTCCCCAGCTCTCGGAATCGCCGAGACGATGGCCCATACCCTGGAAAAGGTCGAAACCCGGCGGAAGCGCCTTCAATCGCTGGCTAGCGCCCAAAAGGTCGAGCCCAGGACGACCGAATTAAGGTCGATTCTGGAGGGCAGTTTGCAGGCCACCCGGGGAAGCGGCGTCAAATGGGACATCCTCTTTCCAACGGAGCACACCGAGCGCCTGCTGGTCCTCGCTGACCAGCACCGGCTCGGGGAGTGCTTCGATCAGTTGGTGGAGAACTCCCTGTACTGGCTGGACACGGTCCAGAAGCCGCGCAAGAAGATTACGATCAAGGTCAGACTGCCCGACCTCGTCTCTCTGCCGACGGGGCTGGACCTCAGCCGCCGCTATGCCCTTATCGAGTTCATGGACAACGGACCTGGCGTACCCCGCGACCAGAAAGAGAAAATCTTTGAGCCAGAGTGGTCGTTCCGCCGCGAGAACCCCACCGACCACGGGCTCGGGCTATACGTGGTCTGGCAGATCATTGACCGGCACGGCGGCACGATCTCTGAGTGTGGCAATCCGGAGCCAGGCGACGACCAGGGGGCGACCTTCCACATCCACTTACCCTTGCCGGGGGACTGGCCCCCTCCGGCCGAGGTGGCGACCTTGGGCCGGACGACCTGGGAAAGGTGACTCCATGCAGAGTGAGCGACTCAACGAACCCCACATCCTCCTCGTCGAGAACGAGGATGATTTTCGAACCTTCCTAAAAGACAGCTTGGAGAAGCGTCATCACGAGTGGCAAATCCACGCGGCCCCAAACAAGCCAAAGGGGCTTAGGATTCTCAAGGACCACATGGCCCGGAAGGAGCCGATCGCCCTCGTGCTCACGGATCTTCAACTCAAGAGCGGTGACGACACCAGCGGCATGGACATTCTTCGCGAGGCCCGCGAGGTCGATCCACTCGTCATGGTCATCCTTTACACGGGCCACGACGAACTTCTCAAGCGGTACTCCGCACTAGAGTTAGGCGCCTTCGACGTCATTGAAAAGACCGTCCGCAAGGGCAATGATTTCTTTGAGGAGGTGAGCGTCAAGGCACAGGCTGCCCTCAAATTCCGTGAGCTGGCGGACCGGGTCCACTTCCTCCGTCGTTACTTCGACCCCCGGCTGTTCGAGATGATCGAGAAGGACCCGTCGCTGCTCAACCTCAAGAAGAGGACGGTCACAATCTGCTTCTGGGACATCCAGGGGTTCTCCCTGCTGTCCGAACAACTCAAGGCGGCACCCGAGCTCGTCAGTGGTTTCCTCCGTGAATACTACGACGCTGTGTCTGGCATCATCTTCCAGCACGAGGGCGTCGTGGACAAGTTCATCGGCGATGGCGTCATGGCCCTGTTCGGTGTATTCAGCCCGGCGGAGGATCCGCGGCCGCCCGCAGTCGCCGCTGTCGAGGCCGCCAAAGAAGTACGCCTCGCGTTCGACCAGGCTTTCGTCCGCTGGAGGCCGAAGTGGCAGTTCAAGTCCGGGCGGACATCGATCATCGGACTGCGATGCGGCATCCACACCAGTGAGTCGCTGGTCGGCAATACCGGCACGGAATCCCGGGACCAGTTCACTGCCCTGGGCGAAGGTGTAAACCTGGCGTCCCGCTTCGAGCAGGAGGCCGATGGGACGAAGCGACAGATCCTGCTCTCGCAGACGACCCAGTCACTGGTAACTCCGCCCATCCGAACTGTCTGGGTCAAGCAAATTCCAAAGGTGAAGAACATCGAAGGCCCGTTCGACCTCTACGAAGTCGAAGGATGACGGGGAACGGTTCGCGTACCACTCCAGGGCTGGTTCGATGCTTGCGCGTCCTGTGTGCCGGTGGTGGCTTTGCAGCCGCGAGTTCTGAAAGCTGTTTTAGTTCCAACGCACGCGAAATCACACGAGCACCTTATAGACGGTGACCCGAGATAACTTAAAGAGCCTCGCAATCTCCGCGATAGGCTTCCGGTTACTGGCGGCTTCCTTCACTGCCCGATCGACCTCTGCCGTCACTATGAACAAGAGCGGACACGATCAGACCGCCGAAGGACCGCGCCGATCAGGCTCGATCCTATCGGCTTATACTGCCGCTCTTGCGTGCGCTCCGTGAAGAAGCCGGACTCACGCAGCGGCAGCTTGGCGAGCGCCTGAAGAGGCCACAGAGCTTTTCCACCGTGCGTCCACCGATGCCTCCCGTACCGCCCCGCGGCGAGGAAGTTGAAAGCCCGAGCTCGCCCCCCGAGCCGGATGGATTCGACCAGCACCGGGAGTCGCCGGCGAAGACATCATCGGGCACGAGTGGTCCCGAGCGGCTAAATCAGTTCGAGAGCGGCGAGATAGATCGAGGGCGCCTGCCGGACGCATTACCCTGTAGATGACAGATTCGCTCCTCCAGCCAGGCGATGTGCCCGCTTCAGAAGTTTAGCTTGCTCCTGGTACTGGACCGCCCGACTGCTCTGCAAGCGTGACCATCGTTGTCTGCTGGGAACGCAACGAAGAACAGTCTTCTGGAAGCCATGGTCACCGCGCATATCATGAGTGCAATGGTTTTTCATTCTCAACCTGTCCTTCGCCTGGGAGCGCGGACGCAGCCGATGGAAGGAGAAGGGTTCTTTAACAGTCCAGGAGTTGGAGTATGCAGAAACGACCAGAGAACCTGGGTTGGAGAGAGAAGCACGCTCAACGCCAGGCCGTCCTCCGGTCATTGTCAGCGGTCAATCTTCAAATCGCCACGATCACCGACATTTCACGATGACCACTGCACTCTTGGACGACCTCGCCCAGCGCATTAGCCAGCAACAATCGGCATTACAAGCCCTGCGTCACGAACTCCAAACGCGGCGGCAACAACTGGCCGATCTGAACCAACGCAAGAAGGGCTTGGTGTCCCAACTCAGGGAGATCGATCAGGAGATTGCCACACTCGCCGGAGGAACCAAGCCGTCCAAAGGCAAAACGACGCGACCACAATCTGGGACGCACAAAGCGAAGGGCACGCGAACTCCAAGCAGACAAGTGGTCGTTTCGCAGCGGGCGCCGAGCGTATCTTTGGTCCAGAAAAATGGCAAGCAGTCGCTTCCGAATTTGCTGTTGGCGATACTGAGGGAGATGCGTCGGCCCATGACGGTTCGGGAGTTGACCAAAGAGGCCAGGCGCCGTGGCTTCCGCACTAAGAGCAAGGATTTCGCAAAGAACGTGGAAAGCCGCTGCTACGATCTTCAAAAGCGGGGCCTAGTGCGCCATCCGATCGGACAGCCGGGATATATGCTGACACCCGCGGCCACGCAAACGAACCTGCCTGTCCCCTCGAACTCGAAGAGACGTATTTCCACCACTAAGCCGATGCGATCATCGACCGCAGGCGCAACAGCCAATCAACTGCCGTTGAACCAGGTACTGGTCAATATCCTGGCCAACAGTCGAGAGCCGCTGCCCGCCAAGGAACTGGCGAGGCGCGTGCTAGAATCGGGTTATCAGACCAAGAGCAAGCAATTCCTCGACGTAATTTGGGTGGCGCTGGGCAAGCTCAAGAACGTCCAAAATGTACCGGGCGTGGGCTGGCGACATAAGTAAGCGCGCGGATAAGGGAAGGGTTAGCCTTGAAGCGAACCTGCTCACTGCTTTGGAAATGGCGGGACAAGGGCTCCGCTGATCAGAAGACAACAACCGAGCGCACGGGTGATAACGAACGCCGAGCCAGCGGCCGAAGCTGACGGGGCTCTGAGGGAGAAAGTAAATGACCGCCAAAGAAATCATCGCCGAGCTCAAGAGGTTCGGCACCGAGCAGACCAAGAAGATGTGGATGAAGCACGGCGCCCAGGAGCCGTGCCTCGGCGTCAAGGTCGAGGACATGAAGAAGATCCAGAAGCGCGTCAAGATGGACTATCAGCTCGCGCTCGATCTTTACGACACCGGCATCGCCGATGCGATGTACCTCGCCGGCTTGATCGCCGACGACGCCAAGATGACTAAGAAAGACCTGCAAAAGTGGGTCGAGAACGCCACCTGGGGCATGGTCGGCGAATACACGGTCCCGTGGGTTGCCTCGTCCAGTCCGCATGGCCGAGAGATGGCCTTGAAATGGATGGACTCCAAGAACGAAGCCATCGCCTCGTCCGGCTGGGGGACCTACAGCAGTCTCGTCGCCATCACGGAGGATGCGGACCTCGACCTTGCCGAGATCAAGTCGCTCCTGCAGCGCGTCGCGAAGTCGATCCACCAGCAGCCCAATCGCGTCAAGTACGTGATGAACGGCTTCCTCATCGCAGTCGGTTGCCACGTCAAACCGCTCCACAAGCTCGCGGTCGAGACGGCCCACGGCATCGGCAAGGTCGAAATGGACCTGGTCGGCGATTGCAAGATCCCGTTCGCTCCCGACTATATCAAGAAATTCGAAGCCCGCAGCCCGATCGGCAAGAAGCGCAAATCGCCGAAGTGTTGATCGGACTGTCGAGGCCCGCGGAGGAGGATTCATTATGACCGCGCACAAAGTGTCTGCGCCCGGGTTCAGCGCAATCGGTAAAACCGTGGCGGCAATCCTCGGAAAGCCAAAATCCTGAAAAGGGACACCGTCGATGTTGATGGCCGAACCATCCTATGGCCAAAGAAGTCAAGTGAGTGCACTTTGGAACCTGAAGAATAATTGCATCTTCTTACGTTGTGTTTTGGAAGGAAGGGCAAGCCAGACGGTTCAGCATCAACAAGAATGTTGGCGGGTTTAATATCCCGATGCACCAACCCTTTCCGGTGGGCGTAATGCAAGGCCTCCGCCGCTTTCAATACCAGATCTGCCGTTTCACCGAACGAAGGCCGACATCCCTTGATCTTCTTTGCCAGGTCCTGTCCTTCGATGAATTTCGAGACGACGAAGCACAGGCCGTCTTCGGTGTTGCCGACATCATGGACAGGAACGATATGCGGATGATCAAGAGTGGCAAGAATGCGGGCTTCGGCCAAATAAGCCTGCATATCTTCCCGCTTCGCTATTCGGCGATGACGAGGAACCTTAATTGCCACTGGCCGATTGAGCTGATCGTCGTGAGCCAAGTAAACCCGCCCGAATCCGCCCTCACCTAAGATCCTGACGACTCGATAGCGACCGATTTGTTGTGGAAAATCATCAGCATGTCGATCCGAGTAGTCAAGGGTTCCCGCTTGCGGAGGACTTCTGTTGGATTTCGTGCGATCGCCAACTTCCGGGTCGTTCATGGGCAGCACACTCTACTGCGCGAATCCGAGATCGAATCTGAATTGAAATAGTAGCACCGGCCCGCTGTCATCGCAAACACGTTCTCTCCACGTCATGGCTTCTACTTAGCGCCTTGCCGACTTGCCCCAAATCATGCGCGAGCGACGGAGAGAAACAACTTCGGAAGCACGGCATGAGAAGTTGGCAAAGCGTGCAATCTGATATGCCAACCATTGGCCGGTCTTGGGTTGGCAGACGCGCGGAAATGCTCGTTCTCGTCAATCGGCCCTATACATGCGCCAAATTGCTTTGCCGGCCACATTTCCTGAATCTGAAGCTTTTGAGCCTGTGTATGGGCCACGCGCGGACGCAGATGACGGAGCACTACATTGCCGAGGGGGGCTCACGGCGCAGGTGCAAGCGGCGGCGTTCCAGGTCGCTTACGGTCAAGACCACTTCTCGTCGAAATGACCGGGAATTGAGTCCGGTTCCCACGTGCCGATCGATGCGTCGGTTCCGGCTCGCAATATTTCGGCGCCTTGGCCGAATCAGAGGAGTATGCGTCCACGGTGGGCGCGGCGGGGCGGTCCCCGAGGAGAGGGGCGACCCCGTCCTGGCTGCGGCTGCCGCGGTGGCGCTGAATTTCCCGATGGGCATGGCCCTGGGCGTCGTGGCAGTGCGGACGGGCAGCCTGGCGCTGCCGGTCGCGGTCCACGTCTCCCTGCACCTGATGAAGGACATGCTGGCGTGACGCGCGTCGGCATCGGCTGTACGTGGCGTAGCGGGGCCGGCGCCAACTCACCAGCGTCAGCGACCGGTCCGGGCAGTTCCGCTCCCAGCCACGCCGCGGTGAACGCGCCTATTAGCCCCACCAGGGGGATGACCTCGCTGGCGCTGCGCACGCGTACGCGGATGATGTCGGCTAGCCTTGCTGGCTCCGGTCCGACGCCCCGGACGTATCATCGGTCGGTCTCGGGAAACCCGAGTAAGGATCGGGAAGAGCGGCCACCTCTTCGTCCAGCAAAGGCGTAGGTCACGCCAGACAATCTCAGGAACTGGTTCTTTCCAGGGCACGCCTGCGACCTGCCTTCGCGCGCCTCACGCCGAGCAGCATCGGCACGAGCCTGCAACGCTAGTCGTCTGGCCATGCCGTACAGCCAACTCCCTACGGCTTCGCGTTTGCGAATGGAAGCTGCTCGACGGGCCAACACCAGAATGTCGCTTGAAAGACATCCTCTGCGTCCTATTCGTGTTCGAGCATCCGCCGGCAGACGCCGAGAACCAAGGGGCCGTGCCGACGAACCAGGCCAGCAAATGATTCTTCATCGCGATGTCGGGCGAATCGCCTCAATAACTCGCAATCGTCTGGACTGTTATCGCTAAGCTGGCGCAGGAAATGGAGAACCGAATTCAATTGTCCGCGAGGCATGCACCTTTCCGCTTGGTCCCTTCAGAATATTAGTGGGACCTGATGCCGTGACCCTTCCAGGCTGAGACAGAATTTATTTAGCCCGGATTGCGAATGTTGCCTGGGTCGGTGGTCCAGAGAAGCACAAAAATGGCCGTCCCTCAGCCGTACAGTCTCCCAGCCGAATTCGTTACTGGACATGGTCCCACCGGTATGTAACAATCGGGCCAATCTTCGTTTTCCGCCGGTCACATTATGCGGCACCTCGGAGTTAGTAGATAGAGAACTTCTATGGACGCAGCGCCCCCCGAACCGGCCGTTACCGAGCAGCTTCTGCGGCAAGTGCGCGACGGTGACCGTGCGGCCGTCGAGGAATTGTTTCAGCGGCATCGGTCCTACCTGAGACTGTTTATCGAACTGCGCCTGGAGCCGCGGCTGCGCCAGCGCGTCGATCCCTCGGACGTCGTGCAGGAGGCGCAACTGGAAGCGGTGCGGCGATTGGCTGCCTATCTGGAGCAGCCAGCCATGCCGTTTCGTCTGTGGCTGCGGCAAATCGCGCTCGATCACGTCCTCAAGGTCCGCCGCTTCCATCGCGGCACGGCGCGTCGCAGCCTCGACCGGGAGGTGCCCTTGCCGGAACGCTCGTCGCTGCTGCTCGTGAGACATCTGCTTGCAGCCGGCTCAACGCCTAGCCAGAAATGCATGCGCGAGGAATTGCTTGATCGGTTGCGGCAAGCCATGACACAACTTCCGGAAGCTGATCGCGAGATTGTGCTGCTGCGCACGGTGGAAGGGCTGTCGTATCAGGAGATCGGTTACCTGCTGGGCATCGAGGCCGCCGCCGCCCGCAAGCGCCAGGGACGCGCACTGGTGCGCTTGCACAAAATACTCTTCGCCGACGACGGAGGCTCCACATGAATGAGCTGTCCGCGTCCGAGGCCCTGTCCGTGGAAACCCTGGTGGCCCAGGTGGCCGACGAGTTTCTCGAACGCGTGCAGCGCGGCGAGCGGCCCGACATTGAAGAGTATGCGCGCCGCTATCCACAAGTGGCCACGCTGCTACGTCAGATGCTGCCCACGCTGCAATTGCTGCCGGACCTGGATCCGGCTTCGTTGAGCGGCGACACCGGCACGACCGCGGCGGCCAGCGGCTGCCTCGGGGATTACCGCATCGTCAAGGAGGTAGGCCGGGGCGGCATGGGTGTGGTGTACGAGGCAGAGCAGATTTCCTTGGGTCGGCGCGTGGCTTTAAAGGTGCTGCCGTTTGCGGCGGCCCTGGATGTACGACAATTGCAACGATTCAAGAACGAGGCCCAGGCCGCGGGCCAGCTGCAGCACGCGCACATTGTGCCAGTCCACGCCGTGGGACAGGAACGGGGCGTCCATTACTACGCCATGCAGTTTATCGAAGGGCAATCTCTGGCGGCATTCATCCGGGAACTGCGGCTTGGCTGCGGACTCGGCGCCGAGCGACTCGATGAACATCCCACCATGTCCTTGAGGAAGTTCAAGAAAGCGTCAGGGGCAGCGCACGACGTGATCTCGGCAAAGGCTCCGGCTTCTGCGGGCGACTTGCCAGCAGCGTCGGCTGCGGGGACCGTCCCAGCCGCCGCACTGACGACGGAACGCTCCATCTTCCGTGCCGAATATTTCCGCACGGCCGCCGAGCTTGGCCGTCAGGCGGCCGAGGCGCTGGAGCATGCGCACCAGATGGGCGTGATCCACCGCGACGTCAAGCCGGCTAACTTGCTGATGGATCTCGACGGTAAACTGTGGGTCACGGATTTCGGCCTGGCCCATTGCCAGAGCCAGGCAGTCTTGACCATGACCGGCGACCTCCTCGGCACGCTCCGCTACATGAGCCCCGAACAAGCGTTAGCCAGACGCGTGGGCGTGGATCACCGTACCGACATCTATTCGTTGGGCGTGACGCTTTATGAGTTGGTTACACTGCAACCGGCCTTTAGCGGCCGCGATCGTGCCGCCTTGCTTCAGCAAATCGCCTTTGCAGAGCCGCGGCCGCCCCGGCAGTTGAACCGAACTGTTCCCGCTGAACTGCAGACCATTCTCCTGAAGGCGATGGAGAAAAGCCCGGACGAACGATACGCCACCGCCCAGGAGCTGGCGGATGACCTGGGACGCTGGCTAACAGACGAGCCTATTCGCGCGCGCCGACCGTCCCTCTGGCGGCGCTTGCGGAAATGGTCGCGCCGGCATCGGGCGGCGGCACTTGGTTTGACTGCCGTCGTTCTGACCTCCCTGGCCTCGGCAGGCGGCATGGCCTGGTCTTTCCAGCGAGAGCGGGCAGTTCGCCAAAGGGAGACCGAACGCGGCGTGACCGCGGCGCTGGCTCAGGCCGAAACTCTTCTCGAGGAAGGAGAGAAGCAGATCGACTTTCCCGAGCATTGGCGGACAACGGTTCGCCTGGCCCAGTCTGCCGTGGAAAGAGCCGAAGAGTTGCTCAGGTCAGGCCAGGCAACGTCAGAACTTGCTAAGCGCGTGCATCCGCTCCGCGCACAAGTCGATCAGGTCGACGGGGATAGTCGGTTGGCGCTTGAGCTGGACAGAATTCGCCTGAAGCAGAGCGGAGTCAAAGGGAATTTCTTTGACACGGCGCGGGCGGCGCCGCTGTATGCCAAGGCCCTGGCGGATTATGGCATCAATCCGGCAGCGCCGGAATCCGCGGCGGCGCGCATTGGCAGCAGTCGGCTGCGGCCGACCTTGCTCGTAGCGCTTGAGAACTGGCGGCGCTGCAGCCCTGATGAGGCCCAGAAACGCCGGCTGGCAGCGGTGCTGCAGGCGACGGAGCCGGCCAGGGGCGCCTTCCGCACCCGGTGGATGGCGGCCCTTACTCATGCCGACCGCAAAACGCTTGTCAAACTGGCAGGCGAACAAAGCGTGGAGTCGCTGTCCCCAGCGGCAGTCATTAGCCTCGCGAACGATCTCTCTGAAATGAAGGAACACGCAGCGGCGGAACAGTTACTGCGAGGCGGGCTAGAACGCTTCCCGGGTGATTTCTGGTTACATCACCAACTGGCCGAGGTACTGCTGGACAAGGAGCCGTCCCAGCCTGCGGAGGCTGCTCGTCACCTGACGGCGGCAATCGCCTTGCGTAGCGATAGCCCAGGCGCGTACTATAACCTCGGTGTAGCCCTGAAGATGCAGGGAGACTGGCAAGGCGCCATCCGCGAGTACCAGGCCGCATTGCGGCTTGACCCCAACTACACGGAAGCTCATAACAACCTGGGGGTCGCCTTGTCTCGCCAGGGAGACCGGGCGGGTGGCATCCGGGAATTCAAGGCCGCTATTCAGTGCAATCCTAAGCACAAGGAAGCGTACTATAACTTGGGTGTCACCTTGATTGCTCAAGGCGACCATGAGGGTGCCATTCGCCAATACCAGGCCGCAATTCAAATCGATCCCAAGTACGCCGGGGCACATTACAATCTGGGCAAAGCGCTAATTGCCAAAGGGGATCGCGAGGGGGCCGTCCGCGAATACCAAGCCGCAGTTGATATCGATGGCAACTATGCAGAAGCCCATTGCAATCTCGGAATCGCTCTTCGCGATGAGGGTCACTTTGCAGAAGCGGTGCGCCATCTAAAAGTGGGTCACGAACTCGGCTCTCGGCGCGCCGGCTGGCAGAACCCCTCCGCTGCTTGGCTTGCCGAGGCCCAGGGGTTGCTTGAACTTGACGCCAAACTGACTAAAGTGCTGCGCGGCGAGGCGAGCGCCAAAGACAATGCCGAAAAGCTTCGTCTGGCCGGCATTTGCCAACTTCCGAATAGGCAAATGAATGCTGCTGCGGTCCGTTTGTACGCGGATGCCTTTGCCGCCGAACCAAAGCTGGCGGAAGATCTGCGCCTCGGCAACCGCTATAACGCCGCTTGCGCGGCAGCGTTGGCGGGCTGCGGCCGAGGCAAGGATTCCGCGGGACTGCCAGCACGGGAATGCGCCAGGCTGCGCCGGCAAGCATTGTTCTGGCTCCAGGCCGATTTGACTGCCTGGCGGAAGATGCTGGAGCAAAAACCCGACAACGCCGGACCCTCAGTCTTGAAGCAGATGATGCACTGGCAACAAGATACGGATCTCGCTGGCGTGCGCGAAAATGCCCTGGCCAACCTCCCGGAAGAAGAACGCCAGACGTGGCAAGAACTATGGCAGAATGTTCTGGCTCTGCGGATGCGGGCCGCACGACCCACGAAGGACAAATCTAGTTCGCCTGTAATATTCATTTCCTTTAGCCCGAGCCAGCCGGCGGTGTCGTGCCGTTAGTTAGGAAGCGGCCTGGACCTCCCGGGCGTGGTAGTCCGGTTGTCCTCGATGCCCTGCACATTGGTTAGCGCGCCTCACAGTAACGGAAACGCGCTTCCCCCCAACATCGAGTCCGTCCTGTTCCGCGGGGCGTCCCAGGAGATCCAGGTATGGCTGAGCGCAAATGATATCCCGCCTTGCAAAGCGTGAATAATTTGCCAGTGCTTCCCTTCTTATTAACTCCCAACGCGCCATAGATGTGACCGCGGAAAACAGAATCTCTTACGCAAGACGGTCACATTTCCCAGAAATCCGGAGATAGTGAGAGGAATCGGTGATTTGCGACCGCGGTGGGGCAGGTGGCTGTTCTCGGCATTGCCTTACGCTTTCTCGATTCTGAATAGGCGCTGCCTTCAGCGGCATTGACTTCAGTGGAGGTATCTGACCATGAGGCGAGATTCCAGGTCATCTATGTTGCGAAATCCACTCCGATGGCTCTTCAGCCGTCAGCCCGTTTCCCGCAACCGGCGGCGGCCTGCGCCGTTCCGGCCTTTTCTGGAGGCGTTCGAGGATAGGGCAGTTCCGAGCGTCTACCATGTGACGACGAACGCCGATAGCGGCGCCGGCTCGCTGCGCGACGCCGTGGACGCAGCCAACAAACACGTCGGGGCCGACACGATCGTGTTTGACACCAGCCTGGCCGGCAAAACCATCATGCTTACGAGTGGGGAACTTGTCGTTACCGACGACCTGAGCATTGACGGTCTGGGAGCCGCCAAACTGAGAATCAGCGGCGCCGCCAGCAGCCGCGTATTCGAGATCCAGGCCGGCGCAACCACGATCGCCGGCCTGACAATCAGCGGCGGCAATGCGCTCGCGGACAACTCCAATGGCACGAGTGCTTTCGACGGAGTCGGCGGCAGCATTCTCAACCTCTCCACCCTCAAACTCAGGAACTGTGCCCTGTCCGATAGCACTGCAGATGGCGGCGGTGGCGGCATCTTCAATTTTTTCGCGACGCTGACGGTTAGCGACAGCGGGCTATCAAGCAATTCGGCCTTCGGCGCCGGCGGTGTTCTTAACTTCGGCGGCGCCTTGACGATCAATGGCAGCAGCTTCAGCAACAACCACGCCATCGGCGGCACTGACGGCGGCGCTATCATCAACTCCCTTGGCACGGTAATCGTCAGCGGCAGCACGTTCTCCGGCAACTCCGCCGACGTCCTGGGTGGGGCTTTCGTCAACAACGACAGCATGACCATTACCGGCAGCGTCCTGGCCGGCAACTCCGCCCTGGGAGGCGGCGGCCTCTATAACGAAGGCAACCTGACCGTCCGGAGCAGCATCTTTTCCGGCAACTCCGCCAACACCGGCGGCGGCCTTCTCAACAGCTTCGGCACTGCGAACATCAGCGACAGCATCTTGGCGGGGAATTCCGCCATCGACTACACGGCGTTCGGCACCGTCTTCCACGGCGCGGGCGGCGCCATCTCCAACGATACTTCGGGGACGGTGACTATCACCAACTGCATCCTGGCCGGCAATTCCGCCACCGGCAACGGCGGGGGCGTCAACAACGTCTTTGGCGGGAGCATGATCATGACCGGCTGCGCCCTCTTCGGCAACTCCGCCAACGGCGACGGCGGCGGGATTTTCAACGCCGCCACGCTGACCGTCATCGGCTGCATTCTGGCCGGCAATTCTGCCAGCAGCGATGGTGGGGGCATCTTCAATAACGGCGGGACGGTGAATCTCGGCTTTAGCCTTCTCTGCATGAACACCCCCGACAACATCGTCGGCGGGTTCACCGACCTGGGCGGCAACGTCCTCTGCTAGTGGCCGGGCTACGAGGTTCATTCCGCATTGACCGACGTAATCTCCCGTAAGGGAGTTGAAGCTGGCAGGTAAAAACGATTGCCCTGGTTGCTTTTCTCCGGACTATCCACACAATAAGCGGTTCGCGAAGGGGGGAGTAGCCGGTACGCGTTCGAGCTGCCGGCTAAAATCTCAAGCGGTGCCCCAAGCGTTAAGGATTTCGCTACACCTTTATGGAGTACCGTGATGCGTCGAAGTGTTCTGCTCGCTGTTCTGGGATTCATCTACTTGGCCGGACCCTCCTGGGCCGGCGAAGATGCGCTTGAGGAGGTCAACGCCGCCCGGGTGGCCCGCGGCTTGAGGCCTTTCATCAAGGATGCCGACTTGACCGCCGGCGCCATCAACGTGGCGGATTTCCGCGCCGGGCGCTTGATCGCCGGTCATACGAGCAACGATTTCGCTGGTCTGCCTGAGGGTTGCACAGCAACTGCTGCCGGCTGCGCCGCGTGGGAGCCATCCTGGGGATGGGGCTCCTGCTGCACCTATGAGAAGTACGCGTATGCCGGAGCTGCGTGGGCCCTGGGCAGAGATGGCCGGCGCTACATGCAACTGTTCGTGAGATGACACCAAACATGGCGGTAACGCCTTCCGTGATCTGAAGGGAAAACTGCTGCCTTCATTGGACCACTGTCTGAGCGGGTTCCTTGACGACCTGGAGGAGCGTGGCTTGTTGGCCGAGACGCTGGTGGTAATGTGTGGCGAGATGGGTCGCACGCCGCGCATTTCGCCCCAGGCGGCAAGAATTGCCTCAGGCGAGGTGTTCACCCCCGGCCGGCACCACTGGGGCGACGTTTTACCGTGCTTCTTCGCCGGTGCCGGTGTCAAAGCTGGGCAAGTCGTCGGTCAGACCGACGGCCAAGGCGGAACTCCCGTCACGGAGGCCTACACCCCCGCAGATTTGGCCGCAACCATTTTCCACCTATTCGGCGTCGGTCCCGAGACGGAGTTCCACGACAGCGAAAATCGTCCGTATCGCTTTACACAAGGACTGCCGATACAGGCGGTGCTAGCCTGACCGGAGCATTCGAGGCTCGGCACAATGTGGGGAGTGAGAACGCCGGAGGGTCACTCGGGCACGAAAAAAGGGCAGAAATCCATGACAGCACTGGTGAATGCTCCGCCGTCCGGGCCCTTCATGGGTGTCAGGGTCCTCGACTTCTGTAGCTTCATCGCCGGGGCCTACGGCGGAATGCTGCTAGGGGACCTGGGGGCTGAGGTAATCAAGGTTGAGCCGTTGACCGGTGACCTGGCGCGAACCTGGGGACCGTTTCTAGCCGGCGAGAGCCGTTATTTTCAGGGCTGGAATCGCAGCAAACGGGGCCTAGCTATCGATCTCCTTTCCACGTCGGGGCGAGAGATTATCACACGTCTTGTTCAGCTGACGGACGTAGTCCTGGAGAATTTTCGGCCGGGCGTCACGGAAAGGCTCCAGATCGATTACGACCGTCTCCGCAAGATTAACCCGAAGCTCATCTATTGTTCCTCGACCGCCTTCGGCTCGAAAGGTCCTTTACGGCTGCGTCCGGGCTACGATCCGGTTCTTCAAGCCATGGGTGGCGCTGCCCAGGGTAACGTGCGGTTTTCCGGCAAGGTCGCAATATGCTCGGTCGCAGTCTCGGATTACCAGGCGGCCTTGCTGGCCGTCACCGGCATCGCGGCTGCGCTATATCACCGCGAGCGGACGGGTCAGGGACAACTGATCGAAACTTCGCTCCTGCAAGCCATCATGTCGGCGCAGTCTCATTTCTACTGCCAGGCTCTGGAGCAAGAAGAGGAAGGGCCGCTCGGCATCGCGCCGTATCGCCTGTTTGAGACGAAGGAAGGCCTGATCTTTATTGGCGCGGCGACGGATAAATTCTGGCGAATTCTCTGCGAGACCCTTGGCGTATCGGCATTGGGCAATGATCCCCGCTATGCCACGAATCCCCAGCGCGTTATGCACCATATGGAGCTGATTGAGAAGCTGCAGACGTATTTCCTGGAAAAGACTGCGAAAGAATGGGAAGCGCTCCTAGTCGCGAATGGCTTCCTATGTGGCGTGGTGGCGTCGTATCAAGAGTTCTTCAACCATCCACAGGTCGAGGCGATGAGGATGAACCCAGTCGTTCACCATTCGACAATCGGTCCTATCCGCCTGGCAGGCGTACCCATTGACTTCGAGAAGACCCCAGGCCAAATTCAACGCGCCGCACCGACCTTGGGCCAGCACACGGAGGAGATCCTTCGTGAGGTGGGCTATGACGACAAGCAGATCGAGGAGCTGCGCCAGAGCGGCGTCATCCCTCAACCGGCGAGCTAACGATACCACCCTAGCGCTCCCCCGGAATCCGCAGCAAGGTGAACGGGTAAATCGTCGTGGCGTAGATGGTGCCATCACGGGCCACGATCAGCGCCATAATCACGTGCAAAGGCGTGAGCGTCCCGTCGGGAAGTGTGTGGAATCCGTGTCGCGGTCGCAGGGACCCGTCGGGGTTTTTGGCCTGGGGCCCTTTGAAATCGAAGAAGTCCGGGTTCTTGACAGCGAATATCCCCAGGTCGGCCATCTGCTTGGCGCGGGGGTCAAACCGAACAAGATGATGAAGGTACGCTGTGCCGAAGCCGGTCTCGTTGTCGACGCGCACAGCGGAGTACACCCGTCCGTCGGGCCCGAGACTGATCGATCCACGCGAATCGGGGTGCTTCCCTTCAATGCGGTTACCGAGCGATTGGGCACGGACAGGCTCGCCGGAGGCGCCACCGAGATCGATTTGAAACATGCGCAGGTCATTGAGCAGCTGCAGGTAGGCGGTGCGGCCATCGGCCGCCAGCCTCCAGTCGGGATGAACAGCGTCCGGCCCGATCACCTCGCGAAACGGTTTGCCCTCCACCAGCAGTTTATCAACGCTCACCTTGTCGGTGGCCGGATCGTATCGCGCCACCTCGTAATCCTTCGTGATGGCCGCAGCCCGCCCCTGTTTGTCGATTAAGGTATTGGGCTGGTCGCGAAGCGTCGGACCCAGGTCGCGGTAGCCGTTCTCCGGCTGCTTCGTATCGAATAGCATCCAGTGCTGGTGTTCACAGGTGATCGCGTAGATCAACCCGCGCGCCTCGTCGGCCACGACATCGATCACGCCTTCGCCTTCCTTAGCGCTTGCTGGCTGACGTTTGTCATCGACGGACTGGTCACCACGTCCACTTTGAAAAGGCTTACGCTTTCCAGGGCAGCCCTCAGGACTGGGGTTGTCTTTTGCCAGGCATGATTGTTCTGGCCATCGATAATCAAAACCTTGATCTTGCATGTTTTGCCTCCTCGCCGCCGGTCGCAGCGTGGATTAGCGCGTAGAACACAAAACAGGCGAGAGCGGGCCACGAAGAAAAGATTTTGCGCATGGAAGTCTTTCTTTGGTAAGGGTGACGTTCTCGCAGGTCACAATTCAGACCACCAGCGATATTCTTCTGAGATGGCTAAGTTGGGGCAAGGGCCGAAGAGCAAGATTGATCGCATCGCTGGTCGAGCGGACCAGCCGTGTCCGCGACCTTCCTCCAGCCGACCTGCATAAGCTTCCCTGCAAAAGGATCCCAGCGGACGCGGCTGGGATAGCGTCCGGCGGGCCATGCCGAGGCGCCCAACCCGACTTGTTACCGCTATCTCGAACAGGCGCCTTCTAAGTTAGTCACCTTTTTCCATGTCGTTCATCCCCGAGCAGGAAGTATCTTGATAGGTTAGCGTTTCGGGGACACAAGATGCGTTCCGGGGATTGCTGAGACGGGCAGTGCAACATCTACGCGCGTGCACTTGGGCGACTGAAGAAGTCAAAACGCCCCATGCAACCTTTCGACCTCCACCACGAAATAATACGAGGCCCCCGGCGCGGTCGGCCCTCGGCAACTGCGTCTTCTCCGACAACACGTCCTTGGCGCTTGAGAACAACCGGCTGAGAAAAGCGTTGCAATAGTCGCTTCGAGGAGGTAGCCTCCTCCGCGGGAGTGGAGCACGAGTCCGAGAGGCGTTCATCTGAGAAAGACCTGCTCACCCCGTATCCATGCCGCTCGGTGCAGAGGTTCTCACCCATGAGCGACCAGACCAACTTGGAACGGTTGCGCCAGTTGGCAGCTTACTACTGGCAACCTGTTTTTACCATAATCCTCGGCATCCCAGCAGCCTTGAAAGCGGCACGGGAGTTCGGCCTGCCGATCCCAGACGCCAGTTGGGTGACGGTAGGTCTCGCCGTTGCACTCCTAGTTCTCATCCGCTTTCCAGCGATCGCGGTCCGGATCATTGCTCTTGCTGCTGGGGAAACCCCGACCGATTCGCCGCGATCATGCGATCTTTCGCGGCGCTCGACCTTACACCGAACAGGACGAGGGCAAGCTGCCCGGCCGGCAACCGGACCTCGAGCCGTTCGCCTCGGTGTTCCGACGAGGACAAACTCATTGCCTACACAGGCATTTTGACCGCTTACACCGAATCGAAGCACGGGAAACCCTCTGATGGATCATCTATCCCTAATAAGAAGTTGACCATTGAGTTTGACCGAGAATGAATCGTACTCGCCACGGCCAGGCATGAAATGCGAGGGACGATCACCTAACAGAAAATGCGAGTGTCCATAAAAGGAAGGTCTTGCGGCGGCTTCTTAACCTCGCGGAGCGGGTTGATGGTGCGCAGTCCTTTGCACTCGGCCTAGTTGAAGGCACGCTTGATGGCGATCCACCGCACAGCGGCGAGCGCCCGTCCAGCCGGGGTAAAGTTGTCGAGCGCAATCCTGTCGGCCGATCCGCCCTCCGCCGCGTGTCCCAGCGTTACACGCTGGAATGCTTGCCAGCCTCGTTCCGCTAACAAACCCTGACCAGCTACGTGGCCTATGCCGGCAGATTCTGTATTTCATTGCTGTGCCAGGACGATACGGGAAAACGTGATTTCAACAATCGAGAGTAATGTCATGAACGGGACGCGACGCCTGTTGCTGGTGTGCTTCTTGCTTCTTTCTCCGCTCGCTTGGTCTACCGTTGGGCAACCAAAGCAGCCAGCCGAGCCCACGCTTTGGGATATTGGTCGCCTGCTGAAAGCAAAGCAGTTTGTGGACCTCACGCATGCGTTCAGCCCGGAGATACCGCACTGGCCCGGGTTTCCGGCCGAGCGACGGGAAACGCTGTACTATTACGACGAGGGAGTCGGCTCACGGGGCTCCGGGTTTTTTGCCCAGCAGTACACTCTCGTTGGCCAATGGGGTACGCACGTGGATCCTCCGGCCCACTTCGCCAAAGGGCTGCGCACCGTCGACGAAATCGACGTGAAGGAAATGATTCTGCCGCTGGTCGTGATCGATGTGCACGGGACCGTGGCAGAAAACGCTGACTATACCATGACTATGCAGGACATACGCAAATGGGAGCGCAATCATGGCCCTGTTCCCGAGGGCGCATTCGTGGCCATGCGGACCGATTGGTCCAAGCGCTGGCCCGACCCCGCGAAGATGCGCAACGAAGACAGCAAGAAAGTGGCACACTACCCCGGCTGGAGTTTGGAAGTCTTGAAGTTCCTTTACGAAACGAGGAAGATCACGGCGTCCGGCCATGAGACGACCGATACCGATCCTGGGGTGGCCGCTACCCGCGGCGACTATTCGTTAGAGGCCTACATTCTCGGTCACAATCATTACCAGATTGAGCTCCTCGCAAATCTGGATAAGGTGCCGGAGTCGGGCGCTCTCGTGGTAGTTGCCTTTCCCAAACCGAAGAAAGGATCGGGTTTCCCCGCACGGGTGTTTGCTATTCTTCCGTGAGCTTTCCCCCAAGATGAGAAATGCCGGACAGTGCGGAAGTCACTCTAGACGCCTCGAATGAAAAGGACCGGACAACCGCGATGAACCCTACACGTCGGCATCTAATCAGTTCTGGGATGGCGGTCGGAACGATTGCTTCCCTGGTAAGTTCGGCGGGAGCCTCAGCAAGTGACGTCCCGCACAAGCTCAAGATCGTGGTTACTGGCGGTCATCCTGGCGATCCCGAAGCTGCATGCGGAGGAACCATGGCGCGGTTCGCGGACATGGGTCACGAAGTGGTGGCATTGTACCTCACGCGCGGTGAGCGTGGCTTGCAGGGGAAGACGCAGGCTGAGGCAGCCGCCATCAGGACAGGCGAAGGACAGCGTGCTTGTGCGATGCTCAAGGCCCGGGCTCTGTTCCTCAATCAGGCCGACGCCGATACCGTTGTCTCCGTGCCCCGGTACGAGGAGTTCCGCCACGTCTTGGCAGCAGAAAAGCCACACGTCGTTTTTACGCACTGGCCGATCGATGCCCACCGGGATCACCGCGCCACGTCGCTGCTGGTTTACGACGCCTGGCTCATCGGCGGCAGGCAGTTTGCCCTGTACTATTACGAAGTCTCAACCGGGGAAGAAACGCAGCACTTTCATCCGACGGATTATGTCAACATCGCGGCGACGGAGTCGCGCAAGCGCGCTGCCTGCTTTCTGCATGCCAGTCAACAACCCGCGAAGTTTTACGCCTACCACGAGAAGATGCATGGCTTCCGTGGGTTCGAGGCGGGTTGCCAGCGGGCCGAAGCTTTCGTTCACCACGAGCAAAGCCCCGCCGTACAACTGCCTGGTTGATCGCGCGTCAACGGAGTCCTGCCGTTCGACGGTCGTAGAAATCGCATCGACAGAAGAGAATCTCAGTAGACGTGGCTGGAATCCGTCGGATCCGGGCCCCAGCATTCGCCAACGATCCCGCGTGACTGTGCTTGAGTGCAAAATCGCTTCTGGATTCTCGGTGGGCCCTTGATTGCCGATTAGTTGGCGTTCTTCGCGGCCGGGCAACTCAACCTGTTGATTGCATTTGCCGCTGCCTTCTGGTAGAGACTCATTATGAATGACGTCAAAAGGGAACTTGCTTCAGAGCTAGCGAAAGCCATCACCGCCTTGTGCGTTCGCAACACCTTTCTGGAAGACCTGCACAGCGGTCTCATTCCGGCCTCGAAAGCTGGGGATTATTCCGATGTCAGAGTTGTCACGCCTTGCGGGGAGATCCCGTGGCAGAAGCTTTCGCGGATTAGCGATGAGGAAATGAAGCGTCTGATGAAACAAATGTGGATAAAATCTATACGTTTCTATGTCGACAAGACGAAGTGGCATTCGTCAAGGCATTCGTGCAATTGGGCCACAGATATGCGGCGCACTGGGATGAACCGGAGTTGACAGAAAACTTCGTCGTCCCAGCAAACAGGTCCAATAATCAATCGGGCTAGGCAAAGAGGGAGATGACAGCGATGAGGTCAATTGCTGGGGCAATCATTGTGTTGGCCGGAGGAATTTGCTTCGCTGCTGGTCTGCTGGGAGATGCACTCGGGAAGGAAAGCCGTGGCAATACCTTTACCGAAGGACTGCTGGCGGCTCTCATTCTCGGAGTAATAGGGCTAGTTATCGTTTTCGCCGGGATGCTCGAAAAGCGAGAATAGCTCCGGGTCTATTCAATCTGCTATTGTTGTGCTCTCCCGCCTCCGTGTCAGCAACGAGCCGGCGCGGCATGACGCCAACGCCGCAGAGGTTCGGCTCCCCTCTAAGGCGAGTTCCTTGAATCCCAGCTCGCGTAGATGGGATTCAAGCTTTTAGCTTCGTCGCGCATGGGCGCTCCGTTAGGGTTGGTGGCTTGTGGTGCTCGGCCTGTCAGGGAATGGCATTTGCCGGACATCGCTATCCCGAGACGGGGTGCGCTTCCACGCGAGTTTGTCCTTGATTCCTGAACACCCTTAATGTGCAAATTCCGCCCATCCGCATCCGGGGCGTGCAAGAAGGCAATCTCCCCGGTCTCTTCCATTGTCTTCCATTGGCCTCGTTCATGACGGCCTGGAGCAATGCATCAATCTCCTCAAGCGACAGAGGAGGCATGACGAGTTCGCGAGAAGCACCGTTATAAATGCCCGGCTCACCCGATTCGATCTCCTGAAGAACTCTTCCCCTCGATAAGATCTTCGGCTTCGCGCCGCAGCGCCTCAATCGCAGGCCGGGCCATTTCCAGGCGGAAGCGCAGGAGCGCATTGCCCTCGGCTTGGCGTTGCTGTTCATCCATCCATTCGGCTGCTTTGCGTAATGCAGCGCGCGCCTCATCGTGATGCTTGAGTTGGTGCCGATTCAGGGCGACCAGGAGCCAGTCCATGGCGGCGAAACCGCCCTCTTTCATTTTCACTTTCTCGAGCGACGCCAGGCTGTCGCGCCAGTCCCCATTGCGGTATTGCACCATAGCCAGCGTATACCAGTACTCGCCCACTTCCGGCTGCAACTCCGTGGCGCGCTGAGCACGCTTGACGGCCAGCTTGGTGTCCCGCACGCGCCTGTCCGGACAATGGGCCAGAAACCAGGCGAACCGATCCAAACGGTATGCCAGGCGGCGCTCGGCGACAGCGCGGTCCTTGCCGGCGCGAAGTTGATCTTCCTGTTCATCGATGTTGCGCAGGCACAGTTCGACTGCATCGGCGTAACGTTGGCTGCTTTGCAACTTGTCGAGCTCCTCCTGCAGCGCCTGGTCGCGCAGTACTTCGAGCGTGCGATGAGCGATTTCCAGGTTATGGCGCGTCAGCGGCCGGTCCGGGTCGGCGGCCACGGCTCTTTCGCCATAGTCAATTCCCTTTTTCAGGCTTGCTTCTGCCTCGGCGCGTTTGCCGAGTTGCCGCTGGAATTCAGCGAGTTGCTGGTAGGCCCCGGCGAGGCAGGCCAGCGCGCGTTTGCGATAGGGTTGGCTAGTCGCATGGGGAAAGACATCTTCCCAGAGGGCGATGGCCTCCCGGTACATTCCTTCCGCTTCGCCCTGGCCTTTGTCAGCCTTGACCTGGGCCTCCTCGAATTTGCGCGCGGCCGCCCGGTCCTTTTCGTCAAGAACGGCAAAGAACTGGCCGCCGCGCAGTTGCCTCAACGCCGTGCGGGCGCCCGCCATGGTTTTCTTGAATTCATCATCGAGGGCGGGATCGTCTCCCAGCTCGTCCGCGATAGCCACGGCCCGGGTATAGTATTTTTCCGCCTCCTTCCCATGTCCTTCCTTTTCGCGAATCCAGCCCAGGTCATTTATCGTTGTGGCCAGGTTGGCCCGGTATTGGGCCGGAACTTTGCCTCGCTTAGTCAGTTCTTCCCAGAGGTGCAAGGATCGTTGCAAGGATTTCTCCGCTGCGTCCAGCTTGCCATCATTCGCCAGGGCCGCGCCTTCGTTCAGTGCCTGAAGAGCCTGTTGCTCACGTTGCGGGTCGACCCCGGGCTGCAGCAGATAGGCGCTGGCCTGGTAGCGCACCGTGGCGACGAAAGCCAGGACGCCGAGGACGTAAACGCCGGTGGCGCCAAGCAGGCCGCGCGCCCACGCCCGCCGTGCCGTCGAATCAATCTGTAGCTCGGGGGGAACCATTCGGCGCGCGTCGCTCGCCAGCCGCCAGGCGCGCGCGCACAGCACGAAACCACAGATAATGAAGGCCCAGTCAACCGGGTCCAGCAGAATCCAGATGTTGCTGTCAGCCAGAGCAGCTGCGCTGGTTTGGACTGCCAGCAAATGGGCCAGCCATACGGTGAGTCCCCGCCCCGTGGAGGCGGCCAGAACGGCAAGCCCCACGAGGCGCAGCAGTTGCGGCCAGCGCAGCAGCCATAAGAAAGCGAGCAAGAGCAGGGGCCAGGCAAGGATGATCGCCATACCGGTCCCCACGGATACAAGCGTTTGCGGCAGCGTTTCGCCGGTGGGCATTTGCAAGCGTGACGGACCGGCGCGCATAACGGCAAGCAGAAAAAGCACGGCCGCCTGGATCGAGAGGAGCAGGAGCATGCGCTGGCTTAGGACGGAGACCTCTTCGGCATACCAGCGTAGCCGCAGCCGTTGTCGAGCGCCGGCATCTTCGATGCGCACGGCAACGCCGCTGACGTGGCGGCCGCCCCACCCTAGCTCTCGGCACTTCCGGCGCTCGAGATCGATGACCGCATTAGCGCCGCGCATGCCGGCCCTAAGCTGGGTGCCTCGATCCGCCGCCCACGGTGTCGGCGCCGTAAAGCTGATTCGATCCACCACCACGTAGGGTGCGTCCGGCGCCCGCCTCACCAGGGCCACGCCTTCTAGCTGATCCGCATTACTCGCCGGCAGTTCTGCCCGGACTACTTGACGTCGTGTCTCAATTTCTTTGGCCCAGCGATCTCTCTCCGGAGCACTGGCAAACACCAGTGTCATTTTCTCCGGAGCTGTCTCCGGGCCACAGGTAAGAATCAACTGCTTGCCGCCTGTGCGCCACTCGAGGCCCTTGAGCTCGTGAAGTAGAAGGCGTCGGAGCTCCCAGATATCTTGAATCCAGATCGCCTCAGTGGTCAGCACGGCCATGGCTCTGCTGCGCTGGACGCCTAAGCCTGCCGGTTCCTTTACCAGCCAAATTTGTGTTGGCGCGATAAGTTCCAGGGGCCGCTCCACGGCGGGCGCCGGCTGGGGGAAAGCGGAAGTATCCGATTGCAGCGCTGGCAATGTGTGCGGGCTCTCTGCCGAGCGGTTGTCGCCATCCTCGACCATGGCAATCCCCCGTTAATAATTAGACGTATGCCATTTTCGCGCGCCGCCGGGCGATTACAAGCGGGTTCCCGGTATCGGCGAGCGGACACGGTTTCCATCGATGCCGCCTGGCCACCTCATGTTTACGGCCCGTCACAGCTGCAGAAAAGTGGATAATTACTGTCCAGATTAGCTTGATGTCCTTCCGCACGCGAGGTAACTGGTGCTGTCGTTGCGTCGCATCATTCGCGGCGCCAGCATCGATTACCCGCATAGGAGACATGACATGTCCGCAAAGAACAAGGGCGCCAAAAGCGCGAAGACAAAGCAGCGTGCAGGGAAGGCGAAGCCTGAGGCCGCCACGAAGCTCATCCCCGAGCTAGCGGCAATGAAGTTCCCGGCAAAAATGGTTGCCAAGCTGGAGGTCCTCGCCGAGGCCGACCAGGACACCGTTCTGAACTACGTCAATTCGGGCATGAAGATTAACGACGCCTACCAGCGCACTATCGCCGGGAAACCAGAGCACCAACAACAGCCGGAACCGGCGGCCGCTACACCGACTGCTGAAACGACAAGCCCGGAGGCCGGTAGCGCGGGGCAGGCAGCAGAGCAGGCCACGCCGGAAGCGACGTCAGGCGCCGAGACGACGTCAGGGGTCGAGGGGACGCAAGCCGCGGCCCCAGGGACCCAACCGGCGGCCAAGAAACGGGGCCGGGCGCCGAAGGCGGAGACGGGTCCAAAGAAGCCTAGCGCCATCGACGCGGCCGCCAAGGTCCTGGCCGAGGCCGGCGAGCCCATGGATTGCCAGACGATGATTAAAACAATGGCCGAGAAGGGCTACTGGACGTCGCCGGGAGGCAAGACCCCAGCGGCCACGTTGTACACGGCGGTGACAATGTTGCCGAAAGGCGCCCCCCGAGGGGGCTTTAGCAAAAGGGCGCGGGGTGACCCTATAGGTGATTCGGACTTGCTGCTCCTCGATCTTGATGCTTTTCACGAGGCTGCGA